>LBJMC04202__coassemble_129_pt1 | contig 98071 bp, 68 predicted proteins | sample LBJMC04202__metabat2_low_PE_040 | metagenome-assembled genome bin LBJMC04202 | reverse complement strand
CGCCGCGCGCGAGAGCAGGCTTCAGCATGTTGCCGGCATCCAGCGAGCTGTCGCCGGTGGATCCGGCGCCCACGATGGTGTGCAGCTCGTCGATGAACAGGATGACGCGGCCCTCGCTCTGCTTGACCTCGCGCAGCACCGCCTTCAGGCGGTCTTCGAACTCGCCGCGGTACTTCGCGCCGGCCATCATGGCGCCCAGGTCCAGCGACACGATGTCGCGGTCCTTGAGCGACGACGGCACGTCGCCGGCCACGATGCGCTGCGCCAGCCCTTCCACGATGGCCGTCTTGCCGGTGCCGGGCTCGCCGATGAGCACGGGGTTGTTCTTGGTACGACGACTGAGCACCTGGATGGTGCGGCGGATCTCTTCGCTGCGACCGATCACCGGATCGAGCTTGCCGGCGCGCGCCAGGTCGCACACGTTGCGGCCATATTGCTCAAGCGCCTCGAACTGCGCCTTGTCTTCTGCAGAGGTAACGCGATCGTCGCCTCGAAGCTCCTGGTAGACCTCCTCGATACGCTCGCGCGTTACGCCGGCGTCGTTGAGCACACGGCCTGCATCGCCCTTGTCCTCAGCAAGGGCCATGAGCAGGTGCTCGGTTACCACGAAACTATCGCCCATCTTGCCCGCGTGCTTCTCAGCGCGCTCGAGCACGCGAACCAGGTCGCGCGAAAGCCCGACCTGGGCACCATCGCCCGTTACCTTGGGGGCGCGGTCGATGGCTTCCTGCGTCGCGCGGCTGAGCTGCGCCGGATCGGCACCGATGCGCTCGATGATGACCGAGATGTTGCGCTCGCCGCTCGTGAGCAGCGCCGAAAGCAGATGGATGGGCTCGACGGCGCCAGCCTCGGCGTCGCCCGCGATGCCGATGGCCGCCTGCAGCGCCTCCCTCGATGTCATTGCCAGCTTGTCGATTCTCATGCGAATCACCTCTCTTGCATGCGGTTCGCCAGGTTTGGCGCAGGGCCGGGGTTGCGTCGGCTTCGGAGCGGGCTGGCAAGCCATCCAGCCCCGTCGTCACCCCGGCCTTGTTGTTGGCCGGCGAACCATGCCGCCCTACGGAGCGGCGTCTGTTCTATCGTGGCTATTGTTTCCGCTCTTAAGCTTCTCTATTCATAAATCTAAGTCTCTATATATAAGATTTTCTGTTATTGGCGCGCGCATATAACGCTCCTCCGCCGCACGCCGTAAGCGCTTGGTAAGGACTTCGCCAAAGGCGCAGCTTGCTGCGAAGCGTGGCCTACACTGGGGGATATCTGAGAAGCTAAACAGGAAGCCCAGCCCATGATCCCTTCAATCGATCAACTTGCCGCCATGCTTATCGGCCTTGCCATCGCGTGGGGTGTTCCCGTGGTCTACCTGCTCCTCTGCGTCATTTCCGACCGGCGCTCCCGAGCACGCGCCGTCCCGCTTCCAGCCGACATCGATGCGACGCCCACCGCCCCCAACCTGCACCCCGTGCTCCTTGGCGCGTTGCGATGCCACGACGAGACAAGCAGGGGCAATGAGAGCAACGCCTACGAAACGGCGCTCGGTGCCGTCGTGGCCATGATTGGGCGCGGGGAGGTCAGATTCGAGGACAAGGCGCCCCGCGGAACGGCGGATGCGGAATCGACCTTGTTGGAAGACGGCGAAGAGGGACCCGTCGTCGCCGAGAATCACAGGCGCCGCCGACGCCGAAAAGCCGTGCGCGACGAGCGCGTTCACGCCTTCGGCGCCCACCTTTGGCTCACACGCCCAAGCCAGGAGGCGCGCGGCGCGAGTGCCTCCGACAACCGCGCGCGGGCGCGCTCCGGTAGCGAGCAGCAATACGACGCCGACGCGCTCAGGCTCGTCATGCCTCCCCAGGCCTCTCGCGCGAACCTCGAGGAGCTCTATAGCCGCGCTTCCGACGCCTACCGCCCCCTTGGATCATTTCTCGTTCTGATGGCAGACGACCTCGTCGCGCTTGGGCTTACGCGGCGGCCGGGGGCGCTCTACCGTATCGTCTTTAGCTGGCCCATCACGGTGTTCACCTGCCTCTGGTGCCTGTTCGGACCGGCGCTCGCACTCCTCGAGCCTGGAACAGCGGGTTCGGCTGTGGCGTGCGTCATGATGATCGCCGTCATGTTGGGGCGCGCGATGCTGGTAGACCTTGGAACCCGGCTCACGCTCGAAGGCGCTCACGTGCTCGCCCAAGGACACGCCAACGTTCGCTGGGCGGAGTGCCTCAGCCGTGGGACCATCGCGCTTCCAGGCCGCCTTTCGCCCGACGAGGCAACGCGCCTTCTGGCGACGCTTCTCGCCATGGGCCGCCATGACCTTGCCGGCGATGTCGCCGATTGCCTCATGAGCAGCGGATACGCCAGGGCTCTCGATTCGCCCCATGCCCGGCAGGCCATCGACTTCTGCATGCGCCGCCCCTTTATCGACACGTCCGTTATGAGAAAAGACCTGTCGCCAGCAGACCTGCTCATCGAAAGTATCGACAAAACCATGGATATCATGCGGGGCTGAACAAGCCGGGTAAAGCGCGCCGGCCCCAGCGCCGATCGAGGGCAGCGGCCGCAGCGCCGGCCAAGAGCCCGGCCCCAGCGCCGGCCGAAGGCGCCCAGCCGCTGGCCGGAACGTTCGCCCAAATGGCCTATCCGCGAAAAGCAAGCGGCCGGGCGCAGTATACTGACGATATCGAGTTTGTTGTCAGCACGCCCCGCAAACCGGGGCAGCCAGCACGTAAGAGGAGGCTGCATGGCTCGCCTTAGCGTAGATTTCTACTCCACCTCGCTCATGCGCACCACCACGCTTGACGTGATTCTCCCCACCGATTGCCCTGGCGACGCCATGGGGTTCGACTATATGCGCCGTCAAGACCCCGCATCGTGGGACCGCACGCCCATGCCCGCAGAGAAGCCGCCGCTCAAAGCGCTCTTTCTGCTTCACGGCATCTCCGGCAACCATACGGACTTCATGTCCGAAACGCGCATCCGCACATTCGCCGAGGAACGCGGCCTCGCGGTCATCATGCCGTCCGGCTACAACGCGTTCTACCTCGACCATCCCGAGACCCATAACTACTACGGTCGCTATGTGGGGCTCGAGCTCGTCGAAGCCGCCCGCCGCATGTTCCCCATCTCGCGGCGCCGCGAGGACACCTTTATCGGCGGCATCTCCATGGGGGCGTACGGCGCGCTCCGGAACGGCTTCAAGTATGCCGAGAACTTCGGCGGCATCATCGCTCTTTCCTCTGCCATGATCTTGGGGGGCTTCGACCGCCTCATTAACGACGACGTCTTCTTCCTGAGCCGCAACTTCCTTGAATCCACCTTTGGCGACCTAGCCCAGGTCATCGATAGCGACAAGGACCCACGCCGTCTGGCCGCCGACGTGGTCTATTGCGACCGCCCCAGGCCGCGCGTCTTCATGGCATGGGGGTCGAATGACCCGCTCGCCGAACCCAACCGCGCGCTCGCCGAGCGCCTGCGAGGCACCGGCATCGAAGTTGAGCAGCGCGAGATGCCCGGTGGCCACGACTGGACCTTCTGGAACACCGCGCTGCCCCAGGCGCTCGACTGGCTGCCTCGTTAGGCTCGACGCCCGCACGAAGGGAGATTGAGATGGCACTGCTCCGCGTCGATTTCTACTCCGAGTACCTCAAGCGCAACGTCGTGCTTACCGCCGTGATCCCCGTCGACAAGATGGACGGCGACAAGCGCGCCAAGAAGCGCCGCGGCCCGTATCGCACCGTCTATCTGCTTCACGGGCTCTTCGGCCAAGACGTCGACTGGATCGACAAGACGCATGTGGTCGAGACGGCCGAAGCCCGCGATGTGGCACTCATCATGCCTTCCGGCGAAGACGGCCTCTACCTCAATAAGCCCGAAATCAACGAGTGGCACGGCAAGTTCATCAGCGAAGAGCTCATCACCATTACGCGGCAGCTCTTTCCCCTCTCCGCCAAGCGCGAGGACACGGCGCTGGCCGGTATCTCCATCGGCGCGTATACGGCGCTCATTAACGGCATGCTTCGGCCCGACCGCTTCGGCAGCATCATCATGCTTTCGGGCGCTTTCATGCGCGACCGCATCCTCGACGCCGTCGACTCGCACTCGCCGCGCAAGCGCAAGTACTACGAGCGGTTCTTCGGCGACCTTGACACGGTCATTGGCACGGAAAAGGATTACGTGGCGCTGGCCGAGCGGTTCGAAAGCGAGCCCGAGCTGCCCAAACCCAACTTCTACGTGGCGTGCGGCCTGCATGACAACCTGTGCGAGAACAACCGCGAGGTGGTCAAACTTCTGCGCGACACCGGCTTCGACGTGACGTACTGGGAGCCGGGCATCGGCGGGCACGAGTGGCCGTTCTGGAACGCATGGATCGACTGCGCGCTCGATTGGTTCGCCCCGGGCGAGATGCGCCCCACCACCGCCGGCGGCGATTACACCGCCTTAACGAGCCTGCGCGCACCCGGCAAGCCCATCCCCATGACCGGGGAAGATCCAAGCAATCTATAGCGGGGGCGGCAGCAGCCCGCTGTAGTGCCCAAGATCGCGCCGAAAGCCAAGGGCATAGGCCTTAGGGCTATGCCCGAAGGCTTGAGGGGCGAGGTTGGGCGCTACGGCGGGCCGCCCGGGTTAGCAAGCGCTATGCGAACTGGGCGTTGTAGAGCTCCGCATACGCGCCGCCGGCGGCGAGCAGCTCTTCATGCGTGCCCTGCTCGATGATGGTTCCGTGATCCATCACCAGGATGAGGTCCGAGTCCACGATGGTGGAAAGCCGGTGCGCGATCACGAAGCTCGTGCGCCCCTGCGTGAGCGCCTCCATGGCCTGCACGATGGCTTTTTCCGTGCGGGTGTCCACGCTCGAGGTCGCCTCGTCCAGGATGAGAATCGCCGGATTGGCAAGCAGCACGCGCGCAATCGTGAGCAGCTGGCGCTGGCCCTGGCTGATGCTCTCGGCATCGTTAGCAAGCCGCGTGTCGTAGCCATGCGGCATCGTGCGCACGAAGAAGTCAACCTGCGCGGTCTTTGCCGCCTGGATAATCTCCTCGCGCGAGGCGCCGGGACAGCCATACGCGATGTTCTCGGCAATCGTGCCCTCGCGCAGCCACGCATCCTGCAGCACCATGCCGAAGTTTCGGCGCAGGTCGGCGCGCGTCATGGCATGCGTGTCCACCCCGTCGAGCGTGATGCGGCCGCCGTCGATCTCGTAGAAGCGCATAAGCAGGTTGATGAGCGTCGTCTTTCCAGCGCCGGTGGCACCCACGATGGCAACCTTCTGGCCCGGCTCCGCTACGAAGCTTACGTCGTGCATGAGCGGCTGTTCCGGATTATAGCCAAAGCGAACGTGTTCGAAGGCGATACGGCCGCGCACGGGCTGCGGAACGGTGGCGGACACCTTCGGGTCGGGCTCGATCTCCTCCTCATCGAGAATATCGTAGACGCGCTCCACCGCCGCCAGTGCGCTCTGCAGCTGGTTCATTGTGAGCGAGAACTGGGTGAGCGGCTCGGCCGCCGTGTTGACGTACTGGAAGAACGCCTGCAAGCGACCGATGGTGAGCTGGCCGCGCATGAGGAATCCGCAGCCAACGAGCGCTAAGATGACCTGCGAGAGCCGCACCAAGAACCGCACCATGGGCGCCACCACGTTGGTCATGAAATCCGTCTTGCGCATGGCGTCGGCGAGTTCCTGTGCCGCCTCGTGGATACGCGCCGAGCTGGCCTGCTCGCGATTGAACGCCTTGATGACGATGCGCCCGGAGTACGCCTCTTCGACGTGGCCGGTAAGCAGGCCGACCGCGCGCTGCTGCTCGGAAGCAAGCACCAGCGTGCGCTTGGATACGGCGCGCGTCATGAGGATGGAGGCGGCGGCGAACGCTGCGAAGATCGCCGTGAGCACCCAGTTGTAGCGCAGCATCATGATGATCGCGCCGATAACCGAGCCAACCGAAACCATCATCGAGAGCAGCCCGCGCTGCATGACCTCGGAAACCTTGTCGAGGTCGTTCGTCGCGCGGCTCATGATGTCGCCGGGCTTGTTGGCGTCGTAGAACTTGAGGGGCAGCACGTTGAGCTTCTGCGCGAGCTCTTGGCGCAGCGTGAGGTTAAGGCGCTCCGCAAAGCTCGCCATGGTGAAGTTCTGAATGGTGTAGAACCCCCAGGCCGCCGTCCAGATGCCCAGGTAAACAAGGATCTCGCGGCCGCCGGTGTCCCAGCCGATCGTGAAGCTGCGGCCCTCGGCGAAGCTGGCCTGGATCTCGGTCCAAAGCAGGTCGATGACGTGCGCGCTATATGCGGGGGCGGCGATCTGCGCCACGGTGTAGCAAAGAACGCAGACGAGCACCACGGCAAAGCGCCAGTGCTCGCGGCGCGACGTCTTCCAAAGCCGACGTACCACGCCAAATGCATCGCGCGGCACCTCAAGCTCCCGTTCCTCATCTCGTGCAGACTCGGGCGCGTTCCCCTGCGCCGCCTGGCTGTTGGTCAGGTTCTTCTCCTCTGCCATGGTTACTCACCTCCCTTCATCGCTGGACCATCTGCGGCGGGCACCTGCTCGCGGTCCTCTCCCGTCAGCTCTGCGAGCTCCTCCTCGCGCAGCTGCGAGCGCGCAATCTCCTGGTAGGCCGTGCAGCTGCGCATAAGCTCCTCGTGCGTGCCCAAGCCCTGGATGCAGCCATCCTTGAGCACGATGATCTGGTCGGCGGTAAGAATCGTGTTGATGCGCTGCGCGATAATGAGCACCGCGGCGTCGGCGACCTCCGTCTGGAGCGCGTGACGCAGCGCCGCGTCTGTCTTGAAGTCCAGCGCGCTGAACGAATCGTCGAAGATGTAGAGGTCGGCCGGGCGCACGAGCGCACGCGCGATGGAGAGGCGCTGGCGCTGACCGCCCGAGAAATTGGTTCCTCCCTGGGCCACGCGGCTCTGGAGGCCGTCGGGCAGCTCGCGCACGAAGCCGGACTGCGCCACGTCGAGCGCATGCCACAGCTCTTCATCCGAAGCGTCCGCCTTGCCGTCGCGCAGGTTGTCCGCGATGGTGCCGCTAAAGAGCCAAGCTTTCTGCGGCACATACGAGATGTGGTCGCGGAGCTCCTGTTGGGTGATGGTGCGCACGTCGCTGCCGCACACGGTCAGCTCGCCATCCGTCACGTCATGGAAGCGTAGCATGAGCTTGGCGATGGTCGACTTGCCCGAGCCCGTCTGTCCGATGATCGCCGTCGTCGTACCGCGCCTCAGGTAGAAGTTGAGGTGATGCAGCGTATCTTCGCTCGCATCGGCAAAGCGGAACGACACGTTGCCGAAATGCGCCACAACGTCCGGCCTGTCGGTGCGGGCATGGCCGCTTGGCAAGGCCTCGGCTCCTGCGCCCGCCTCGTGTGCCTCGGACGAAGCGAGGGAGCGTTCCGGCCCTGCGGCCCCGTCATGCGCGGCGGCCTCCAGCGGCACGGCATCCTTGATGGACGGCTCGCATTCGATAACCTCGCGGCAACGCTCCAGGCACACGAGCGCGCGCGGCAGGGTGAGCATGCAAATCTGCGCCATCATGATGAAGAACAAGATAAGCATCGCATACTCGATGCACGCAGAAATCGAAGCGATCTGCATAGCATGCGCGCCAACGCGATTGCCGCCGAGCCACAAAATCGAGACCTCGGCCAGATTCATCACGAAGAAGGCCGAGCAATCGAGCGTGGCAAAAATCCAGTTGACCTTGATGGCACTGCTCGCATAGGTACCGAAGGCATCGTCGAGGCTTTCCCGCTCAGCCGCCTCCTTGCCAAAGGCGCGAATCACGCGCACGCCCGTGATGCTTTCGCGCAGGCGCACGTTCATGCGGTCGATAAAGCGCTGGAGGCGCTGGAAGATGCGGGCGGCCTTTTTCACGCTCACGACGGCGATCACCGCGACCACCGCGATGAACCCGGCAAGCAGCAGACCCATCTGCATGTCGATGCTGCATGCCAGCACCACGCCGATTACCGCTGCAAACGGCACGGGAAGAATCATCTGGATGCTCATGCTGAGCGCGGTTTGAATGACGTTCACGTCGCCAAGCGTGCGCGTGATCATCGAGCCCGTACCAAACTGCTCGAAGTCGCCGCCCGAGAACGCGAGCGACGCGTCATAGACCTCAGTGCGAATGTCGCGGCCAACCTTGGTGGCAAGATCGGCGCAGAGGTAGTTGTTTGCAAATGCTCCGCCGCCCGAGATGAGCGCCGCGACGAGCATGACAAGCCCTTGCTGAACCAGGTAATCAAAATCTCTCGAGGAGACGCCGATGTTGATCATGTTGGCAAGGATCGTGGGCACCAGCAGCACGCCCAGCAGGTTAAGGGCGAGCGCTCCAAGCACCCCCGCTACTTGTAGACGATATGGTTTGAGGAAACGCAGCAACGTGCGCATACACAAGGCTCCTTTTCCTTGGAATAGCATGAGGTCAAGTAAGGAACGGACGCTTGAAATGCATCCGCGTCATGGCGCCTGCGCGCCCTAGGAGCGCACGACGCTAGGTGGGAACGCAGGCTTCTGGCGTGCACGCCAAAATCTGCTGCTCAAGCGCATCGATATAGCGACGCACCAACTGCACCAACAAGGAACGCTCCTGCTCGGTCAGCGACGAGAACGCACGCTCCTCCGCGCGAATGGCAGGAACGATGCGCTCGGCAGAAAACGCGCGCCCCTCTTCGGTGAAGGCCGCCAGCTTACTCTTGCGGCTGCCTTCCATGAACGTCAGCGCTATGAGGCCGCGCTCTTGCAGCACCTTAAGGGCAGAATTGATGGTCTGCTTGCTATACGACCACGATTCTGTGAGCCGGGCAAGTGGCAGCTCGCCGCCAGCGCGCTCGATATCGTAGAGCATCCAATAGGCGCAATCCGAGAGCCCGCAACCGCGCGCATATGCATGGTAGAGCTTGTCGACTTCGTTGTAGAGCAGGTCGAGCGCAAGCGGGGTCGTCTCCACGCCGGACAAGCTCGCGACAAGGTTCTGCTCACTAACATACTGGCTATCTCCCATGGCACAAGCCTCCTCTCGCTGTTTTCCATACGTCTACGAGCCTTCGGGCGTCGGGCTGGGCCTGCTCCGCTCCGCACGCGGGTATGCGCTCGCAAGCACGAAAGCCGTAGGCGGGCATGTTCGTTCCGCTCCACGCGGACACGCAACGCCGGCCTGCAAGTCGCAGGCAGACACGCTGGCCCACTCCAAGCAGACGTGCGCCCGCAAGCCTGCGGCCCACGCGATCGACCACCCAACGCGAAGCCCAAGGGTTCACAATGCACGGAATTTTAGTCCGATTTCGGATTAAAGTCAACGATGCACGTCTTGGAGATTTTAATAACTCCCCAGGTTGGCAATCTTTAGCCAAATTTGCGCACCAGTGGGTGCATTAATTTATATGAGAACGTTAATGCGCGACCCGCCGCCCTCTTCGGGAGGCAACAACACACGAAACGCGCAACGGCCTGCCAGCAAACGGCCAAACTGGCCCGGAATCCATCATCCGCCGCGTCCAAACCTCAAACCAAAAGAGCCGCCGACGCTCGGGGTATGCGTCGGCGGCTCGTAGCGGGGTGGCTCTGCGGCCTGCCTTCCTGCGACGCCGCGAGCCGAATAGTCAGCATTACCAGCTACTATTTCTCCCAACCTTCTTGAATCGACTCATAGAACGTTGCGCCCGGGAACAGATCGTGAATGCTTTTCCCATCACGCCACGGGAGCTCGATAATCTCCGGCATGGTAGCCACGAGCTCGGAGCAATCGGTAAAACGGCCCTTATCGTTCAACTTGGAACAATCCTGCACGCGCCAGTATCCGTCGGTGTGGGTGATGTAGTACTGGTCACCATCAACATCCATGAATACGCGGGTCTTCGAGCGCAGGTATCCAAGGAACCCTTCGAAGTCGAAGTCGAGCGCCTCCTCAGCTTTGAGCCCCATGATATCCTCCTTGCTTCGGGCGCCTCCCGGGCGCCAGGCCGATAAAACCGTCTGTTTTTAGTAAACCCGTCGTAAGGGCTTCTCATGCATACAATCTGGTGGGCGGTCTGGCATACGGGGTGGACGGGCGCTCTATGCATCATCTCCATAAGTTGGGGCAACTCGCTCCAGGGGGCACGCGCACTGCGCTAGCCCGCCTACTTCTCGCGAGAGAAGCCCTCCATCAGCACCGCAACGATTCCGCAAATCATGCCGCCCACAGGCCACGCCACCCAAAACCACATGGCGGACGTGCCAATCGGGTCGAAATCTGAAGGGTCGGCCGCGGAAAACACCGGTATGAAGAGCAGGGCAAGTCCAATAATCGTCGCAGCAATCATGATGGCCCCGCAGATGGCGCCGAGCTTCTTGTTGGACCGCTTATGCGCGATCATGGCATGGCGGATCTCGTCTTCTACCTGAGCGTTCACGATGTCTTCCATCTCGAGCTCTTCCGCCGCGCTCTTGTTGTATTCGGCGATGTTCATACGGCCGAGAAGCATGCCGTACCGCACGATAAGCCAAACACCCAGAGCGACGAACAACATGAGCAGGCAGAGGCCCTGGCGTTCGGTATCGCGATGCTCGCCGAATACCATGATGCACGCCACGCCTACAAAGATGGCCGCAACCCCGGCGACGATTGCGCGCGACAGGTCGCGCCGAGCGGAGGCGCGGTCGTCCTCCGTATAGAAATCCTCGATATAGGGATGCGCCTTCATGAACGCCCCATGCTCCATGCCTGCGGGCACGGCAAACGCCAAGCCAACGAGCACGCCTAGCAAGATGAGCATGATCATGAGCGTGTCGGCATCGCCGCCCATGAAGGAGAAGCTCCCCTCAAAGAGAAATGCGATGCCGCACATGACAAGGATCGCGGCGACGCCCGTAGGAACCTTGAACGCCATCATGCGCTGGTGCTCGTCGTAGCCGCAGATATCTTGCGGGGGCCCGTCGGGAACGGGCACCTGCGTCCCGTTCGCCGAACTCGCGTTGCCCGCGAGAGCGGCCACATCGCCCGTTACAAGATCATCCAAGCTGCATTCGAAGATCTGGCACATCTTAAGCAGCTTGTCCATCTCTGGATAGCTTTTCGCGGCCTCCCACTTGGTCACACTTTGGCGTGAAACTCCTAGCAACATGGCAAGCTGTTCTTGCGTCATGTTGCGCGTAGCGCGGAGGTGTTGAAGATTTTCGCGGAAACCCATGGCGGTGCCTCTCGTTGTGGCTCCGCGCGCAGGCCAGGGCGACCGGATGCGACGGAGCGGCTGATACATTGCCGGCACCATCAGAGTACGGGTGCGTTGGCCCCTATTCTACCAACCAGAGGGCTGCATTTTTTGAAATTTGAGGCAACCGCGAGGCGCCTTCCAGTTGCTTTTCGCAGGTCAGACAGCATTTCGATGTAAGGCCGACGGTTTGTCTTCGCCGAGCCATGCGCGCCCTTACCAGATACCAAGAAGATGCTGCATGCCCAAGCTCACCGCGGCGATGCCCACCCAGCAACAGGCCCCCATGAAGATGGGTTTGCCGCCGGTGCGAACGAGCTTGACGATGTTCGTGTTGAAGCCGATCGCCGCCATGGCCATGACGATAAAGAACTTACTCAGCTCCTTGATAGGCGCGGTGACCGCGGCGGGCAGCGCGAACACCGTGGTGACAATGCTTGCCAGCACAAAGAACAGGATGAAGAACGGGAAGATCTTCTTAAGATCGAAGCTGCCCGCAGCCTGCGCGTCCTCGGTACGGCCCTCGGCGGCAGCGCGCTTGGCCTTCCGCACCTGCCAAAACGCAAGCGCCAGCGTGATGGGGATGATAGCGAGCGTGCGCGTAAGCTTGACGATCGTGGCGGAATCGAGCGTGTTGGCACCGGGATGCATGCCGTCCCATGCCGCCGCGGCAGCCGTCACCGACGAAGTGTCGTTCACCGCCGTGCCCGCGAAGAGGCCGAACCCTTCGTTCGAAAGGCCGAGCATGCCGCCGAGCGTGGGGAACACGAGCGCCGCGATCACGTTGAACAAGAAAATCACGCTAATGGCCTGCGCAATCTCCTCGTCGTCCGCGTCGATAACCGGAGCGGTAGCTGCGATGGCAGAGCCCCCGCAAATGGAGGAGCCTACGCCCACGAGCGTCGAGATCTTGCTCGGGATGCGAAGTGCTCGGCAAAGCACGAAGGAAATGATGAGCGAGGTGGCAATAGTGCTCATGATGATGGGAAGCGACGTGGCGCCGACCTGTGCAATCTGGGCCAGGTTAAGGCCAAAGCCCAAAAGGATCACCGCATATTGGAGAATTTTCTTCGAGGTAAACTTCACGCCCGCCTCGAGCGGAGCTGCCGACGAACCGGGCACAACGAGCGCCAGCACCATGCCTATGAGGATTGCGAACACCGGCCCGCCAATCACCTCGAACTGCTTGCCCAGCAGCCATGCCGGCACCGCAATAACCAGGCAAAACAGAAGGCCCTTCCAAATATGCCTCGCATCCTTGACCAAATCCATACGCTCCCCTTCAATCTGGCATGTACGTTCGGCCACCATGGTAGATGAGCTGTCTATAATTATTTCTATTGTTATAATTATTCTTATATAAGAATTCTTTATGTATAGGACCCGGCCATGCTCGATTACCGCGCGCATACCTTCATCATTGCCTACCGCCTGCGGAGCTTCACGCGCGCCGCGGAGGAGCTCCATATCACGCAGCCCGCGGTCTCGCAGCACATCAAGCAGCTGGAAGCCCGGGTTGGCTGCAGCCTCTTCGAGACGCGCGGGCGCGCCATTCATTCCACGCCCGCGGGGGACCTTCTCTACCAGCGGCTTTCCGTTATGGCAAACGACGAAGCGCGTATCATCGATGAGCTTCGTCGGCTCGATAGCGCCACAGCTGTTCCGCTTCGCCTAGGGTGCACCCGCACCATCGCCGACTACGTCGCGCCCCGTCTGCTCGCCAAGCATGCGCAGCGCCATCCCGAGCAGACCGCGCATCTTAGGAGCGCAAATACCCACGATCTGCTCATCTCGCTCGAAATGGGCGAGCTCGACCTCGCGCTTGTGGAGGGGCCGTACGACCGCAGCTCCTTCGACGGCTCCGTGCTTTCCACGGAACCGTACGTCGCGGTAGCCTCTCCGCGCAAGGCCCAGAGCGCGCACGCCCTCTCCGACCTTCTCGTGCACCCGATTATCGTGCGCGAAAAAGGCTCGGGAACGCGCGAAATCTTGGAACGCATGCTGGCGGCGCAAGGGCTTGAGCTCGGCGACTTCGCCTCGGTAATCGAGGTCGCAAGCATCCCCGTTATCAAAGAGTTCGTTCGCGCGGGCCGGGGCATCACGTTCATCTACCGCGTAGCCGTGAGCGAGGAGCTTTCCCGCGGTGAGCTGGTAGGCCTAACGCCAGCCGACTGCGCCGCGCACCATGATTTCACGCTTATCTGGCAACAGGGCAGCACCTACGCCGAATCCTACCGCGCGCTGCTTGATGAATGGCGCAGCGATTTGCTCTGATGCATCAAAACGTTTTTGGCGCGAAGCCCAAAACGGCCCCCGGATGAGTCCATCCAGGGGCCGCGCAAGCGCCATGCTGCATCAGGGGCTAGGCAATCGCCAGGCTTGCATTGCGCCCTACTCCACCGTCACGCTCTTGGCAAGGTTGCGGGGCTGGTCAACGTCGCAGTCGCGCATGATGGCAACCTCGCGCGCCAGGAGTTGGAGCGGCACCGTCGCCGTAATGGGACAAAACGCATCGCGCACCGGCGGAATGTAGATCACATGATCGGCAATGTGCTTGATGTCTTCGTCGCCCTCGGTAGCCACGACGATAATCTTTGCCCCGCGTGCCTCGCATTCCTTGAGGTTCGACACGGTTTTATCGTAGGTGGGGCTCTTGGTGGTCACCGCGATCACGGGGAAACCAGGGTCGATAAGCGCGATGGGACCGTGCTTCATCTCCCCTGCAGCATACGCCTCAGCGTGCAGGTAGCTGATCTCTTTGAGCTTGAGCGCGCCCTCGTGCGCGATGGCCGCACCCATGCCGCGTCCCACGAACAGCGCGGAGTGGGCGTCCTTGCAGGCAAGCGCCGCCTCATGGACCGCCTCGGCCTGCGTGTCGAAAATCCATTGGATCTGCTCGGCCGTGTCGCCCAGCTCACGGAAGAGCATGCGGACCTGGCCCGTCGTAAGCTTGCCCTTTACCTGCGCAAGTAGCAGAGAAAGCAGCGTGAGGGAAACCACTTGTCCAATGAAGCTCTTGGTAGACGCCACCGCGATCTCTTTATTGGCCTTGGTGTAGATGACGCCGTCGCTCTCGCGCGCCACGGGGCTTCCCACAACGTTGGTGATGCCGAACACCTTGGCCCCTTTGATGCGGGCGTCGCGGATGGCCGCCAGCGTGTCGGCCGTCTCGCCAGACTGGCTCACCGCAACGACCAGCGTCGAGGGCGTGATGATGGGGTTGCGGTAGCGGAATTCGCTCGCCGCCTCCACTTCGCACGGGATTCGCGCCCACATCTCGATGAGGTTCTTAGCGATGAGGCCCGCATGGTAGCTCGTGCCGCATGCGATCACGTACACGCGGTCGATAAGGTTGAGCTCTTCATAGGTAAGGCCGAGTTCGTCGATATCCAGCTCTCCGCCGATCATGCGGCCCACCAGCGTGTCGCGCACCACGCGAGGCTGCTCGTGAATCTCTTTGAGCATGAAATCGGGGTAGCCACCCTTTTCGGCCATGTCGATATCCCAGTCGATGTGCGTGATGGCCGGCTCGATCGCCGCGCCCTCGGCATCGGTGTAGGTGATTCCTTCCGGCGTGAGACGAGCGAACTGGCCGTCCTCGAGCACCACGACATCGCGCGTCGCGTCGATGACCGCGATGACATCCGAGGCAACGTAGCTGCCGTCCTCGCCGCGCCCGATGATGATGGGGCTGTCCTTGCGAGCCACAGCGATGACGCCGGGCTCGTCGGCGCACAGCGCAGCGAGGCCATACGCGCCCACCACATGCGTTGTCGCCTCGCGCACCGCAGCCATAAGGTCGTGCGAGCCAGGCTGGGCGGGCTCGCCCGTTGCTGGGTCTGCGGGACGTCCCTCGTAAGCCTCTTCGATAAGATGGGCGAAAACCTCGGTGTCGGTATCGCTCGTGAAGCGATGACCTCGACGTTCGAGTTCCTCGCGCAGCTCTGCGAAGTTCTCGATGATACCGTTGTGCACGACGGCGATCCGACCGTCGCAGCTCGTGTGCGGGTGTGCGTTCGCAACGCTCGGACGGCCGTGCGTTGCCCAACGAGTATGACCGATGCCGCAGGTCGACGCGGTGTCGACATGCTCGAGCTCGGACTCGAGCCCGGCCACCTTCCCAACGCGACGATGCACGTCGAGCTCCGTGGCGGAGGCAGACTGCCGCTCGAGGGCGATGCCCGCCGAGTCGTAGCCGCGATATTCGAGCCGTTTAAGGCCATCGATGAGTACGTTTTTCGCTTGGCCGAAACCGGTGTAGCCAACGATTCCACACATGGGGGCGCTCCTTTGCAACGATGATCACCGTATGAGGCGGAAGATGCCGTCGCAGAAATCGGCGCACCACAGGTCGTGGCCAGACGCACGCGGCGCGTTCACCCGCAAAGCTATGGCCATCGGCCCGCCCAGGCGCGCACCGCCGCAAGACTAGCCTTTTCCCACTGATGGCACATTGTAACAGCCGAGCGGTGCCCGGATTGGCCCCTGTGGTATGTAAACATCAATACCAGACAATCTCCTAAACTGTGGAGGGGTGAATAAACTGCCTCGCGGCGGCGTTGGGTAAATCTTGGCCCCGTGTAACTCCATATTTGCAGCAGCGAACACACCCAGCGACGCCGACTCGTATGCGCCGCCGACCGACCGGTCTTCTACCGACCTGGTCGTCGCATGCCGAAATCCCCTGAAATGTGGAATTGCGCACACATTTAATATTCTGCTTGAAATGAAAGACCTCACATCGTAATATATCTTCTTGCACCAGAGGTGCACCAGACATTGCGGGGTGGAGCAGTCTGGTAGCTCGCCGGGCTCATAACCCGGAGGTCGTAGGTTCAAATCCTGCCCCCGCGACCAAAAGTCCAGGTCAGAAGCCTAATCGCTTCTGACCTTTTTTGTTATCTCGGCTCCACCGCCCCCCCCTCCGCGCGATCCGCGGCACAGCGGGCGGGGCCTCCCTCCCACATTCGAAACGCAACCTCCCGACGCCTCCCCGACCGGCCCGCCGGGGGGGGGATCAGGGGGGAATCTCCAGCATGCTCGGCTTACCGAGGGCGCACGCGAGCGCACGGCGCGGCACGGGGCCCCCGAGGGGCCAACCCGCCGCGCCGTGTCCGTTTCGCGACTCGGTCCCCTAGGGTCCCCTGCGGGCCGATGGGCGCCCGCGCCCGATTGCCGGGCGGCTGTTGATGTGCAATAAGAAATGGTCCGAATGAGCACCGGTTTTTGAGCACCGCGCGCATCTAGAAATGAGCAGTTTCAGCATGAGGGCCGCGCCCCCTTAGGACCAGGGGCGCGGCCCTCGCCGTATGGTTGTTCCGGGCGTGTGCTTTGGCGAGACCGCCCGGAAGGGATGGAGGAGATGACCGTGCCCCTGGACGTAAGGAATGATATACGCTCGATGGACGCGGAAGGGGTGCCGAGGGCGGAGATAGCGCGAAGGCTCCGCCTCAGCCGCAGCACCGTCGCCCGCTACGCCGACATGGAGGACATGTCGCCGGAGCCGCCGATGCCGGCGCACAGAGCGCGCCCCGCGATAGACCCGCACATCGGCTGGATCGACGATCTGCTCGAGGTCGACCTCGGGGCGCCGCGCAAGCAGCGCCACACCGCGAAGAGGATCTACGACCGCCTCGTCGAGGAGCGGGGCTATAAGGGCTCCTATTCGTCCGTGCAGCGACATGTGCGCAGATGGAGGCTCGATCGCGCGGCCGGCGCGGGGGACGGCTACCTCGAGCTCGAGTGGGCGCCCGGCACCGCGCAGGCGGACTACGGCAACTTCGAGGCGGTGGTCGCCGGCGAGAGGCTGCACCTCAAGCTGCTCGTCGTATGCCTTCCGCACTCCAACGCGCGCTACGCCGTCGCCGGCATGTCCCAGCGATCCGAGTGCATGTGCGCGGGCCTGGCCGAGATCTTCGGGTGGATCGGGCGCGCCCCGTGCGAGCTCGTGCTCGACAACGCCACCGAGGCGGGCCGCCGCGTGCGCGGCGAGGTCACGGAGTCACAGCTGTTCTCGCTGTTCCGCGCCCACTGCCGCATGGGCAGCCGCTACTGCAATCCGTACTCGGGCAACGAGAAGGGGTCGGTCGAGAACGCCGTGGGCTTCATCAGGAGAAACCTGCTCGTGCCCGTCCCTAAGGTCGGCTCGATCGGCGAGCTGAACGCGCTGCTTCGGGATGGATGCGATAGGCTGAACGCCGCCTCGCGCGCACGCGACGGCCGACCGACCCCGCAGGCGCTCGCCGAGGACCTCGCCGCCATGCTCGCCCTGCCCTCGGCCCCCTTCGACGCCGTCCGCTTGATCAAGTGCCGCTCGGACAAGCGTGGCGTGGTGACGGTGGGCGGCCGCGGCTACCTGGCCGGCCCCTCCTGGCATTCCCGTGAGCTTCTGGTCGGCGTCCGGGCAAGCACGGTCGAGATCCTGGCGGACCGCGGCCGCAGGGTCGCCGTGCTGCCGAGGGCGTTCGGCGACGGCCCCGCCGTGCGCGACCCGCTCTCGCTCGTGCCGGCGCTGATAGCGCGGCCGCGCGCGTTCGGCGAATCCGTGATCAGGCGCGACATGCCCGAGGCGCTCGTCCGGGCCATAGACTCCCACGACGCCGCGGGCCGCCGCCGCGTCCTCAGGTCGATCGGCCGGGCCGCCGGCCCGTCCGGCTTCGAGGCAGCATGTGCCGCCGCCTTAAGGGTGGTCGAGGGCGGCAGGGTCCCCGACGACGCCACTGTCGATGTGCTCGCGCGCAGGATGGCTGCCGGAGGACCGGCCGCCTCGGGCGGAGCCGATCTGTCCGTCTACGACGGATTTCTGAAAGGGGGCGAGACTCATGCCTGCTAGCGCCGAGCTGTCGCGCAGGGTCGTGGAGGCGGGCGGGAGATGCTCGCTTACGATCTCTGTGCTCAGGGAGTGGGCAGGAGCCGGCAGCCCGAAACAGGTCGAGTACCTCGCCTCGTACCTCGAGGCCGAGGCGGCGAGCCGGGACGCCTCCAAGCGCGCGTCGCTGCTCAGGCGCTGCGGACTGCCGGCGCCCAAGACCTTCGACGGCTACGACTGGTCGGCGGTGTCGTGGCCCGAGGGTCTCGGAAGAGACGACCTGCTCTCGCTCGCATTCCTCGAGCGTCGCGAGGACTTGGTGCTGATGGGCGACGTGGGCACGGGCAAGACGCACATGGCGAGCGCGCTCTGCCAGCTCGCGTGCGACAGCCGGATCGAGGCCAGGTTCTTCACGGCGTCCTCGCTCGTCATGCGTCTGCGCCGCGCCCGCGAGGAGGGCCGGCTCGACCGCGAGATGTCGCAGATAGCACGGGCGCGCCTGCTCGTGATCGACGAGCTGGGGTTTTTGCCGCTCGACGCCGACGGCGCGCGCCTCGTCTTCCAGGTCTTCGCCGACGCCTACGAGAGGCAAAGCGTGATCATCACCACCAACCTGGAGTTCTCGCGCTGGGGAGGCGTCTTCGGCGACGACCAGATGGCCGCCGCCGTCATCGACCGAGTTGTCCACCACGGCAGGCTCATGCAGTTTAGAGGGGAGTCGTACCGGGTGCGCCATGCGCTCATGCAGGAGGGGTAGCCGCTCAATAATTACTGCTCAAATTGCATGCCCATGCCGCTCAATTCCTAATGCACATTCTGCTCAAAACTACTTGACTAAACACACTCCCTCTTGAGCCGCTCGTTCCCGCGCCTGGGCCGCCGCAGGTCCCCGGCCATCTGGAAGGGGTCCGCCCCGGCGTCGGGCGCCGCGGCCGAGGCCCTTCTGACCCAGTCGGCGAGGCCCGACGGGTCGACGCCGGCCTCGCGCGCGACCTCCGCGCAGGCGGTCCCCCTCTCGTTGCACGGCTGCACGGCGCGCCGCTTGAACTCGGCCGCGTGCTTCGGGCACGGTTTCCCCGTGGTCCGCCCCCGTTCCCCCGCAACGGCAATGGCGCCGAGACGGGACTCGACCTGTCAACGGATTCGGGGCAGATTCAGATTCAAGCCTGCGAAAAGGCCCCGGCCGCTCCCTCCACCGGCCCCGCGCGCGGGGGCTGTGGAGGGATTTTGCGGGCCCTTTACGCGCCGCCGACCGGCGCGACAGCCCCCGCGGCGCCTGAGCGGGCATGGGGACGCGATTGGACGGACTTCGCACGTGGAATAATCGGGCTAACACCTTTGATCGGAGGCTCAGGATGCTCTACCTCGGCGACACGAACTACAAGGGCACCGACTTCTCGTTCGGCTTCGACGGGGAGCGGCTCGAGCTCGTTCCCCGGCCCGGCGAATGGGACAAGGCCCAGGCGCTCGAGCCCGGATTTTGCCAGAATGGCGTCCGGCATTTCACGGGGGAGGGGGCGCCCATCGAGTCCGACTACTTCGAGCTGAGCCCGAGCAACGCCCCCGAGAAGCTCGTCGTCTTCCCTGAGTCGGACGCCTTCGCCCCGGAACCCATGCTCTTCAGGTCCCTTCGCGTTGGGGCGAGGGCGTTTTTCGAGCTCGACCGTCGCCTCCCGGTCGTCGGCCTTCGGTTCCACTCCCCCCACCTCTCGAAGTGCTACGACGACAAGGCCGCCCTCGACATGCGGTGTGAAAGAGAGGTGGCGAGATTCTCCGTGAGCACGAAGAGGCCCAAGCCCCTCTCCTGCGACTTCACATTCGAGGGGAGGCCGGTCAGGGCCACCCTCTTCTACATCGAGAAGATGAAGCACGGTTCCGGGGAACCTCCCCTCACCGTGGAGTCGGCCCTCGACCTCAGCTTCGGCGCCGAGGATGACTTCTCTTTCGTCTTCGACCTCGCGATGGTTGCCCGCGACTTTCTGGCCTTCTGCCTCCAGGCCTCCGGCGCGGAGTTCGACGCGGTCGAGGTCCTCGTGGAGAAGCCGGCGAACGGCTGGTACCGGGAGCACACAGGGAAGGACCGCGTCGTCTCCCCCGGGGGAAGCCTCACGCTGAGCAAACGCCCGGTTGGGTGTGCCGGGGAGGTCAAGTATCACATCCCCCTCGGGATCGTTGACGGATTCGAGGGCGCGCTCTTCCAGAAGATCGCTGACAGGGAGCTGTCGCTCAGGCACCTCCCGTCCCCCGGCCGCGTCGGCGTCTGGGACGACGCCCGCATAATCCTCCTCGCGGCGTCGTTCGACCAGGAGGCGACCCTGCTCTACCCCGAGGGCATCCCCCACAAGGAGTCGACCATGGAGGCCCGGTCGATCGTCGTCGGCACCCTGGGGAAAGCCGAGGGGGAGGCCCGGAATAAGAAGATCAGGAAGAAGGTCATAAAGCTGGTGAAGCGGCTCACCAGGGTCGCGGAAGAGGGCGACCCCTTCTCCTCTAGGATGGTTCAGGTCTACAAGGATCATTCCAGCTTAATCGAGGGTCTTTGCCCCTGCCTCGACTCGAAGGGGTCGTTCACCGAGCTCGCTGAGAGGATCCAGGCCCTCCGCAACTCCCTCGCGCACGGCCATCTCGAGGTCGCCTACGGCGACAGCATCGTGGACGACGTGCTGGCCCTCGAGAAGGTCGTTCTCGCCATCCAGATGCTCCGGCTCGGGCTGAAGGACGAGGACGTCGCCCGAATGGTCGATATTGCGCGGAGGAGATAGCCCGCCCCTCCGCCAGGGACCGACGGCGACCGCTGGTATCATGTCCTCAGAACAACCGCGGCCGCCGCGCCGCAGAGCAGCCTGGGGGTGGACGGATGCAGAGCCCCGTCGTCACGAACAACATAGAGACGCTCTCCTCCACGCGGGAGAACCACTACTTCGACCGCAAGAGCGCGAGGATCAAGCCGGAGGACCTCGCCCGGCACGTCGTGGCCCTCGCCAACGCGTCGGGCGGGAAGGTCGTCGTGGGCATAGAGGACGACGGGACCGTGACCGGCTTCTCCCGCCAGGGCGCCCGCGACCCCGAGCGCTTCGAGCAGTGCGCCATCACCGACTGCTCCCCGGCGCCCGACGTCTCCTGCACGCGCGTGCCCGCCACCAACGCCTCCGGCGAGGAAGACTTCGTGCTCGTCATGGACGTCGAGCCGTCGACCAACCGCGTCATCACGCGGCGCAAGGACGGCGCGGTGTTCCTGCGGCAGGGCGACCAGAGCAAGACGCTCGGCTACGAGCAGATACGCGCCCTCGAGTACGACAAGAACCAGCGCGTCTTCGAGGACGAGCTCGTCGAGGACTCCGGGATCGGGGACGTGGACCGCGAGGTCCTCGCCCGCTACAAGGAGATCCTCGGCACGGACGCCCCCGACGAGCAGGTCCTCCGCGCGAGGCGCTTCATGCGCGACGGGCGCCTCACCGTGGCGGGGCTCCTGCTCTTCGGCGAGTGCCCGGCCGCCTTCCTCCCGCAGGCGCGCGTGCGCGTGCTCCGCTTCGACGGGACCAAGATGGAGACCGGCGAGCGGCTGAACACGACCAAGGACGTCACGTTCGACGGGCCCATCCCCAAGGTCGTCGACGGGGCCTTCTCCCTCATCTCCGGGATGCTGAGGGAGTTTCAGTTCCTCGGGGACGACGGCAGGTTCCAGACCGTGCCGGAGTACCCAGAGTTCGCCTGGTTCGAGGGCCTGGTCAACGCCGTCACCCACCGCGACTACGCCTACGCGGGGGACTACATCCGGGTCTCCATGTACGACGACAGGCTCGAGATCCTGAGCCCGGGCAGGCTCCCCAACACGGTCACGCTCGACAACATGCGCGAGACACGCTACTCGAGGAACCCCAGGATCGCACGCACCCTCGTGGAGTTCGGCTGGGTCCGGGAGCTCAACGAGGGCGTGAAGCGCATCTACACCGAGATGCAGAGGCTTCTGCTCAACGACCCGGTCTTCAGCGAGCCGGACGGGACGAAGGTCCAGCTCACGCTGGAGAACAACATCGTCGCGAGGACCCTCAGGCAGCGGGACGCCCTCGAGGACAGGATCTCACGGGAGGTCCTGGACGGCCTCGGCGAGTACGAGATCGTCGCGGTCCAGGCAGCCTACGCGAGGGGCCGCGTGACCCCGAGGGAGCTCTCCTCGCTCATCAACAGGAGCCAGCGCTCCGCCACGCGCGTGCTCAAGGGGCTCTCGAACCGAGGGGTCCTTGAATGGCACGGGACTTCGACCAACGACCCCATGCAGTACTACACAGTCGCGTAGCTTGCCCCCGGCTCTGTCGGACCTCTGTCGGACCTCCGTCGAACCTCGGCCGCCGGGGCGCCCCCTGCACGCGCGCCTCCCGGCTCGAGATCTTGTCGGACCTCTGTCGGACCTTGTCAGACCTCGGCCGCCGGCGTGCCCAACAAGTGCGCCTCCCGGCTCGCGATCTTGTCGGACCTCTGTCGGACCTTGTCGGACCTCGGGTGCCGGGGTCACCAGAGAGGCTCGTCTTGGTCCTCAGGGCTGTCGAACCTCTGTCGGACCTTGTCAGACCCGGGCGACCAGTCACACGGAGCTTGAATTCGAAGCCTCCCCAACAGATTGCAGGCCCTCAAGCGGCGAGCCGCGCAGGGGGCTACGCAATATCGTTCACGCGCTCTTCGCCATCACCGTGAGGCGTCCGCCCTCGAGCAGGACGGGCACGCCGAGGCCCCGCTGAAGCTCGAGGAGCTCGCCGACCGAGGAGACCGTGACCCTCCACTCCTCGACCCAGACGGTGCGCCCGTCACGGACGACCTCGCGCTCGACGAGCCTCGCCCCCGGGCACGGCCGGGAGTCGGGGTCGGGGCCGACGACGGTGAGCCTCACCGGCTCGGCGCCCGTCATGAGCAGCCTGCCCATGAGGTCGGCGGCCTCGCGGTCGTTCCCGCCGATGGTGTGGGCGTAGACGTCCATCGTCATGCTCGACACCTCGTGGCCGAGCCTCCCCTGCACGCTCTTGGGGTCGATGCCGTTGCCGATCAGGAAGGTCGCCTGCGTGAGCCTCAGCTCGTGGAAGTCGTAGCCCACGTAGCGCCTCCGCTTGCGCCCACCCTCCTCGGGCTCCTCGATCCTGCCGAGGCCGTGCTCGACGAAGTAGCCGCGCTGCCATGCCGAGAAGTTGTCCGGGTCGTGGAGCCCGAAGGCGTCGTCGGAGCACACCGGGGTGTCGGGCGCCTGGGCGAGCCCCTGGACCTGCATCCTGCGGGCCTGCACCGCCCTCCAGGTCCTCAGGTAGGCGACCGTCCCGTCGTCGACGGCGATCCACCTCGACCGCTTGTTCTTGGTCTCGCGCAGTTTCTTGTCGCGCGTGTACTGGTACTTGATGTAGATGCGGCGGTTCTCGAAGTCGACGTAGCGCCACGTGAGGCCGAGCGCCTCGCCGCGCCTCACCCCGGTCGCGAGCGCGAGCCACACGGCGACGCGGCGGCCGTCGAAGCCCTCGGACCTGAGCGCCTGGCACAGCGCTATGGCCTCGTCGAGCGTGAGGGGAGTGCGCTCGGCAGAGCGCGGGCGCGACACGTCTACGTCGCGGCACGGGTTGTGCTTGACGAGGTGCTCCTTCACGGCGAGATCCATGACCTGGCTGAGGACGGCGTTGAGCTTGTGGACGCCGCGCTGCGACACGCCGTGGTCCTCGCGCATGCTCGAGTAGACCATGTTGAGCAGCGAGAGCGAGAGGTCCGAGACGAGGATCCCGCCGAACCAGCGCTCCACCTTCCTGAGTTCGCACTCGTCGGTCGCGTGCGTGAGTGGCGAGAGGTCCTTGAGGAGCTTGCGCCGCTCGTGCCACCTCCACCCGAGCTCGGGCACCGTCAGGTTCTCGGGGTTCGCGAACCCCTCCTCGAGCTCGCGCCGGTACTCCTCGAGCGCCCTCCTCGCGTCCGACTTCGTCCCGTGCACCGTCCTCTTGGGGGACCTCAGGTACCTCCCGGTCTCGGGGTCCCTCCCGAGGTGGTGCCTGATGCGGTAGACCTTGCCGCGCTCGATCTCCTCGATCTCGCCGCAACCCGTCACCTTCGGCATGGCCGCCTCCCTTGTGCTCTCGGCGGCCCATGGTGTGGAAGAGGGGCCGCCTGGTTCGTCCGGAGACGCGGAACGCCCCCTTGAGGGAGGGGCGAGTCGCCCGCCCTCCCTCGCGGCGAATTCTAGCAAGGGGGGAATTTGTTAGATATAGCTAACAAATTTGGGGGGAATCGGGGGGAATCGAGCAAGGTACGCCGTTTTTCGCCGTTGCGCGAGAGATAACGAGATTGACTCAGAACCGCAGGTAGACTGTACAAAAGAAACACAATCCGATAACATGGTTATACGTCGTTGAGAGCTCGGTCTTGGGCTCATAACCCGGAGGTCGTAGGTTCAAATCCTGCCCCCGCGACCAAGCACGCACAGCTCGGAGGTCATACGGCCTCCGAGCTTTTTTGTTTTTCATGGCCGAAATTGCCGGGCGATTTGGTCGACTATTGGCCGAATTATCCACGTGGATAACTTATGCGCCACCACCTATGCTTCGAGGCCTATACGAGCCGCCGCAGCGCGCGATTCCTCGTCCAAAGCGACGCATCCCTCAAGGGTGCCCCGCATCTTGACCGTGTCCGCCCAACGGATCGGCGCCTCGGGCAGTGCCAGGTGCCGCAGGTTCGCGCAGTCGCGGAACATCAGATTCAGGTTCTTAGCAGACGAGAAGTCGAACGAGGATAGATCCAGGCTCGTCAGTCTCTTACAGTCGGCGAACATGAGGAAGAAGTCGCGCACGGCGGAGGTATCGAAGCCCGACAGGTCAACCCATTCAAGCTCTGTGCAGCCCCAGAACATCCCGCTCATGCGACGCACGCCGACCGTCTCGAACCGCGACAGGTCGAGCGACCTGAGCCTGCGGCACCGGCTGAACATGTTCGCCATGGTGGCGGCAGACGAGGCATCGAATCCCGAAACATCGAGCCACGTGAGCTTCGAGCAGCTCGCGAACATCGACGTGAAATCGCGAACTCGTGCGGTGTCGAACCCCGACACATCGATTGCGATGAGCTCGTCGCACCCGTTGAACATGTTGCTCATGTCGGTCACCTGTGATGTGTCGAAATGGGAGACGTCCAGCGTCTGCAGCGACGAACACGCGCTGAACAGGTTCGCCATGTTCGTGACGCGCGACGTATCGACCAGCGAGAGGCCCTCGATGCTCTGCAGCTCCCGGCAACCCGCAAACCAGCCCCGCATGCTGACCGGGGCAATGGGCGCCGTGACGAAGGCGCGCGCGACGCCGCTCCACGGCTGAGCCCAGCGCACGGTGTTGGTCTCGGGCATCTCGGGATCGTCTGCGGGCTCGACGATGGACGGATACCCCGTTTCCGGAACCTTGAAAGGACCGGAGAGAAGCTTGAGCCGATACAGCACGTTTCCCTCTGCATAGCTGGAACGCGCGCAGTCCCACGGCGTGGCGCCGAACACGACCAGTGCGGTGCAATCCTCGGCAAGCGCCTCGCCGGTGGCCGGCTGCGTCTCGTAGATCGACGCGTATACCAAAGAGGACTTCGTCATCGGATACCCTTTCTCGAAAAGCAGGCTCGGCGGGAACGCCGCCTGAACGAATGCCCTGCCCAGGCGGCGCGAAGGGCTTTATGCCGCATCAAAGCAGACCGTGCGGCTTTCGGAGGATAGTAAGAAGGTGACCTGCTGGCGCGCGCCGGCGAACAGCAAGCCGTCGCCGTCGCGCAGCACCACGGAGTCACCCCGCTCGAGCGTAGCCACGATCCGCCCGTCGCGCACCACCGTGGTGCCGTTGGAACCCAGCTGCTCGAAGCGCCATATCTCCTGCGCCGTATCGTAAGCAAGGCGCCCGTGCCTGCGGGACACCAGGTAGAAGTCCTCGGAATACGGCAGCATGATATCCGCCTGGTCGGAACCGTCGCCGCGCTTGACACCGACCGTCATGCCGTCACGGAGCGGATAGCGCTTCCGTCCAAACGCCAAGGTACCAGCGAGCGCTTCCGTCATGAGGCAGGGCGTGAGGGACGGTGCCTCGAGGACGTCGCGCTCTGCCATGGTTGCGGTGCCGGCTTCGGGCGCGATGCCGATCACGGGCGTGGCGCCGGCTTCTGCCGCGTCCTCGACGACCGCCTTGCCGCTGAAGACGCCCTCGGGGTTGGCACCCGCGGCCGCGTTCCCGGCAGCCACGGCCGCATCGCCAGCGGCTTCGTCGTGCACATCCGCCTGCTCGTCCAGCGTATCGAAGTAAAAGGACTGCACAATGAGTTCGTCGTCGAGCAGCGCCATGGTCGGGCAGATGGTCACGCGCGGCGACAGGTCGCACCCGAGCTTGCGGTGAAGCTTGGCCTGGACCGCGCCCTCGATGCGCGTGCAAATCTCCGCGGTGCCGTGCCCGTAGTACATCCGCCACGCGGACACGGGAACCTGGATCTCGAAGCGGTCGGGGCACTGGATGTCCGTCACGCCACCGCCCCAGTCGACCAGCCCTCCCATCGCCTTGGACACGACCGCCTCGATGACCTCGCTCGGCGCGGGCGCGACCACCGAATCGCCGCTCAAGCCGGCAATCCACAGGCGGAGCTTGATGATGGGATGAGCATACGAGATGGCGTCGAACAAGCGGGCGAATCGGCGCTCGACGGCGTCGAGCTTGGCGGCGGAGGAGGCATAGGCGCGGTTGGTGCGGCGGCTGTTGCTGTACTTCATGGCGACGTCCTTTCTGGTTGGCTGCCGGTCGTCGAGGCTAGTGTGCCATCGCCCAATCGTCCCGTTGCGCAACCTTGTCCCGCAACAACTCCTGGCAGCCCCGCACCAGCGCTGTCACCACGTCGAGATCCACGGTGTCTGCTGCCTGCTCGGCATCTCGCTGCGGCGCACGTCGATCACGACCGCCGTCGCGTTGTCGCTCCGTTCGCCGCCCACCTCTGCCGCCTCGAGGACGATGCTGCGCGATGCCGTGCACGGCTCACCGTCGAGGGAGAGCAGCTCTGCTATGCGCGCCGTGGGCAGCTGATCCCACACGCCATCGCTGCACAGAAGAATCTTCATACCCTCCCGCATCGGCATGCTCGCTGTCTGCAAGGGGGCGTTGCCGCCGTTTCGCAGCACATGGTATCCCATCGCGGCGCGAAGCGCATTGCCCCCCGCACGGATGCGGCCCCGATCGTTGCCGAATACGTGCTCAAGCCCACCGTCATCGCACAGGACGTAGGCGGTCGAATCGCCCATCCTGCCGAACACGAGCTCCCCCTCGCACGCAGCCACGGCGACCAGGGTTGCCCCGGACCCCTCGCCCAAACATGAGGACACCTTGCTCACGAATGCATCTACCGAGACGAACGCCTGATACATGCACCACTCGCCGAGCGCCCAGCGACCCGCCGCATCTCCGACAGCATCGAGGGCCGATTTCCATGCCTTGTCGAACGCCCCGCAGCACAACCTGGACATGACGTCGCCGAACGGCGCGCCGCCAATCCCGTCGCTCAAGCAAGCGCAGTCGTCCCCGTACCAAGCGCAGTCCTCGTTGCCCAAACGGGCGCCGCGCTCGCTTGAGGACGCCGCGACGAGCATGAAATCCCGCACATCTGAGATGTCCTCGACGGAATGGCGTTCGACTGAAGCATCCTGGGAAGCCGCACCATGAGATAGCTCGTCAACGGGCAGGGCAAGGGACTCGGCGCTCATCTCGGAGCCCGAGCCGGCACCCAGGTCGAACCCGACACCACCCAGCTGCTTGTCTTCGTGGTTATGCATGGTCGTATCCTTTCGATTCGACGGATCGTACGACCCGATTCTCCCTATGCGAATCGCGCACGTTGTGCAACCGTGCATCTGCGTCTACCCGAGCACCTCGAACCGATAGTTCTCGTCGCGCATGCGGGATGCCCATGAAAAGTTGGCGGCACAGTAGTCGCCAGACAGCACACGGCGCGGAAAGATGCAGATAAGATCGCCATGGTGCAATTCGCAGCTATCACCCTGCAGCAGCACCGGCAACGCCTCAAGATCGGCCGGCGTCACCAGCGTGCCGTACCTGCTGCCCTGCCCGTCGGTGCCCACGTCGGCAATTGTCCAGCGCCCACAATCGAACGTGATCTCGCAGTGATGCCGCGAGGCGTACGCCGCACGGGTGACGACTGGGCAGCGCCCGCGGTCAGCGCACCATGCGCGATCCTCGCGACCGATACGCGCGCCCTGCGTCTCCGAAAAGCGGTAGACCGTCACTGCTCGGGCGCCGTCGTCGAGCTGTGTTGAGTAGTCGAGCGGATCAGGGCCAGCCATCACGACGGGCACCAGCTGGGCCTCCCGCAGCGCAGAATCTGTAACGACGGGGGCGATCCCCCCGACACTCACCGGCGTCTCGCGCAAGGCAAAGCCCATCTCCTGACGGTTGTCGCGCGCACCAGCCAAGCTCGCGTACACGCACGCCGCGATCACTCCGCGCTGCACGTCCTTGATGGTCTCAACGTTATCGGCGAGCACCATGTCCAGCCGTCCAGTCTCGTCATCAATGGCCTGCCAAAAGCCTGGCAAATCGTAGGCGAGGCCATCGGCCTGGAGCGCCGCGCTGAACGCCGTGCGGAACGCATCGGTCCGGATGAAGTTCGCCTTGAGCTCTTTCCACAAGTCGATATCCAAAAAGATTCGACCCGTCGCTTCGAGGTCGTGCGCGACGTCGCGCGCATTCTCGTCCAACAGCTTAGCTACCCGCGAGCCGCGAGCCGTGCGGTCACGAACCAGATGCACAAACGACGCGTACCTCGACGTCGCTGAAAAGCTCCGCTGTGCTCGAGCGAGCTCGTCTTGGGGCGACAAGCGGTAGACGCGGCTCGCGTCGTACTTCGATTTAACAGCGTTGTCATATGAGGCGAGCACCTGGCACTCGGGCACGCCCGAGAACTCCCTGCAAAACGCCTTGACGAACGTCTTGAGTGCTTCGGCCATAGCGCGATCCTTCCCTGAGACGACCTGCGACCGCAAGCGACGACCGCAACCTCAATGAATGTATCTGACTCAGCCGTTAACGGTTCCTTCCGTGGCAGGTCTTGAATTTCTTCCCACTTCCGCAAGGACACGGATCATTGCGCCCCACATTAGCGTAAGAATCGGCATCGACCGCGGTATCGGCATACGAACGATCGACCACCTCGAAAAAGGGGCAGTCTTCGAACATGAGAGCGAGATCGGTGCCCTCAGGAATGGAAAACGGCCATCCCTTAAGGTTCACAAGCGATAAGCAATCCGCGAACATGTACCGCAAATCGGTTGCGTTCGAGGTGTCAAGCCCGGAAACGTCGAGGAACGCGAGCTCTGTGCACTTGTAGAACATTCCAAGAAACGCCTCCACGTGGGACGTTATGAAGCCGGAGACGTCGAGTGCCCGGAGCGATGGACATCGAGCAAACATGTAGCCCATGTCGGTAACCGAGGACGTATCGAAACCAGAGACGTCGAGAGCGGCGAGCGCGGAGCAGCCGTAGAACATGTGGTTGAGCCTCGTCGCCGAGGAGGTGTCGAACCCGGAGACGTCGAGCTCGACGAGCGACGAGCAGTTACAGAACATGGCCTGGAAGTCGGTGACGGAACCAGTCCTGAAGCCGGAGACGTCGAGCGCCTCGAGCCCGCCGCAGCCGTAGAACATCCAGCCCATGTCCGTGGCAGACGAGGTGTCGAACCCCGAGACGTCGAGCTCCCGCAGCGAGGAGCAGCCGCAGAACATCGACTTGAACGACTCGACGTGCGGCGTCCTGAAGCCGGAGACGTCGAGCCGTCGCAGCGAGGAGCAGTCGTTGAACATGAAGTCAAATGACTGGACCTTGTCCGTCTTGAAGCGTCCAACATCCAACACGACGAGCGCCGAGCATCCATTGAACATGCTGGTCATGGAGATGACCTTCGATGTGTCGAAGCCACCCACGTTGATCCCCTGCAGCGCCGCGCACCCGTGGAACATAGCGTTCATGCGCTCGACCTGCGAGGTGTCGAACCCGAACACGTCCACGTATTCGAGCGACGAGCAATCGTGGAACATGAACTGCATGTCAGTCACCGCAGAGGTGTCCAGGCGGTCGATGTGCAGCAACTCGGTAAGGTTTTTGCACCCCGCAAACCACGCGCGCATCCTCGCAGGGCGAACCTTGGTCAAAAAGTCGACGATTTTGATACTCTGCCAGGGAGAATCGCTTTGCCACTCCTTCACGCCCCACCCACCGCAGCTCATGTCGTAGCACGGCCCCACGTGTTCGGCAGCGTACGTCACGCCGCGGTAACGGTATTCCCGAATGTCTACGGTTTGCTTGCTGTCGCCGAAGACGAGCAGGTCGGCCTCTGCGTCCGAAAACGGCGTGCCATCGGGGCCGGTCAGCTTGTACACGCCGGCGAGTACGACGCCCGACTCGACACGGGCACCCTGCTCGGAGCCGCCCCCATCCTCGAGCGTCGGCGTGACTTCGGGCACGTACGTCATCTGCTGGAAACGCTCGTCATCCGTACCCTCCGCCACCCGCGTGAGCAGGCGACGAATATGGAGGCGATCGCGGTCGCGCGGATCCCAGGCGGTGCAGAGCGCGATCGCCTGGCCAAGCAGCAACTCGCGCTCCTCATTCATATAGCCTGGGAGGCTCAGGCTATCGCGCTTCTCCTCGATCAGTGCACGAAACGCATCGTCGTCATCGAGCTTCACCTCTCCACGCCAGAAGCCCGAAACATCGCCGCGCTTGGCGTACTGCACCGAATACCTCGGCGCCTTGCGCAGCGCGAGCTGGTACATCAGGGCGCCGAGCGACCAAAGATCGACCTCTGGGTCGTTGCGCAGGTCATACAGCTCATCGTGCTCGCGGCAGGCTTCCGAATCCCTCTCTCGCAGCGCGAACTTGGGGATTGACTCCGGGGCGCAGTACTCCACCATGCCCATACGCGGGTGCACGCCCGGCGCAAATGAAGGGGTTACGTCCTCGTCCGCATACTTAGACTGGCCGAAGTCGATCAGATAGACCCAATCGAAGACCCCGTCATCCGAAGAGCGCCGCACGTACACGTTCCAAGGCGACAGGTCGGCATGGGCGATCCCCCTCCTCTTCCCCTTCCCTTGCTCGGCAAGAAGGTCGAGTACATCCAGCATGCGCAGGCCGAACGTCGCGACCTGACCCGCTCCGAACGGCTCGTGATGTTTCTGCAAGACCTTATCGAACCGCTCGGCGGGGCTGCCGACCTCCTCCATGAGGAAGGCGGGGCTGTACGTGACGCCGCCAGCCCCGTCGTCGATCACGAAGAACCCGCACGCGTAGGCCTGCGGCACGTGGCCGTCGAGTCCGTCGAGCGCGCAGAGCATATCGTATTCATCGTATAGAGCGCCCCATTTCGCCTTGCGGCGGAGACGCTCGCCTGCCCGGTACGGCTCCGGAAAGCGCTTGAACACCTTGAGGATGCCGCCGACCGGCAGGCCGGGCTGGATCGGCACGCGGTAGATCGTGGCGTAGCCGCCCTCGTCAATCCGGCTTGCGGTCAGCGGATCGATGGACGACGAGCCGTTCTTTCCGACGACCGGCGCGTTATACCACACGGACTCCAACCGGATATGCTCTCCCATGTCCTTCTCCCCTGCTCACATGCGAAGGTACCTGCGCTACACCATGAACTTCATCCACGCCGACTCGGCGAACGACAGCTCGTCGCCAGAGGCGAGCTCGGTCTTGGAACCTTTGGCCAGCTTTTGAACAGACCCGTCGAGATGGCGCACCTTGGTGCCGTTCACATCGTGCTGCTCATAGCTCCAGGTGCCGCCGGCGCACGTGAACGTGCCGTGCCGCTGTGACACGTACTTGAATGTACGTATCGAGGGCAGCACGATATCGGGCGCAGGGTCACTGCTGCGACGTGCCACGCCGATCACGTCGCCGGGCCGCACCACGTACGTCCCCATCGCGGGATCCTCGGGCGCCAGGCGAGCCAAGCGCGAGGATGGGTCGTCTTGCTCATCATCGTTGCCCAGCTGCGGCGTCATAGACGGTGCGATCGTACTCGAGAAAGCCGAGTCACCGCCTGCCGGGGTAATCGAGCCCTCAGCGGCCACAGACGGGAAGGCCGACTCAATCCACCCCATGAGACCGTCGACGCGTTGGAGAGTCCGCGCGTGCTCGTACGCCATCTGCAGCGAGTAGATTGTCTCGCCCTCGTAGTAGCAATACGGCGCCCCGTCGCGCTGGACCTCGATCCTACGTGCTACCAGCACCGCGTCCACACGGTCGACATCGACCAAGCTCAGCGGCAGGCAGAAGAAGACCTCGCCGCCCTTGCTGCGCTTCGGATTCCACGACGGGATGGCGCTGGAGAACATGTAGCGCGCCCGCGTCTGCGCAAGCTCGCACGCGTCACTCAGCGCCCGCCACAGCGATCGGCGCAGGCGCTCGTCGCCGTCCACGATTCCCTTCAAGGGCTCGAGGAGCTCCTGGCGTTTCTTGGGATCGGATTCGCGCTCCGCCTCATCGATGAGGGGCGCCGCTTCAGCAGAACCCGCGAACAGCACGCGCAGGGCGGAGGGTTCGACGCGGTTCCAGCGCAGCATCAGATGCTCGAAGTCCGGCACGAGCTCGAAGGAGCCGTCGTACACGACGTCGGTCAGGGTTCGGTAGTACACGGCTCGCTGGGGCATGTCGGTGCCGAATGCGCGGACAAGGCGCTTGCCAGCATTGCCCGAGCCCTTAGTGCAGAACGACTTGACGATCCATTCGGCTTTAGCCTTGCTGTTCGGCTCACAGAAGCAGTAGATGTCCTCGAAGTTACGGTTGACCAAACCCGTGCAGAAGACCGCGAACTTGCCCTGGGCATCCTGTCCGTAGCGAATCTTCTCCTCGTCAAGCAGATGCAGAAACGTACCGTTGAGATACCAGCTGAGAATCTCATGGCCGCCGTCACGATCGGTAAACGACCACGGCTCGGGCAGAGCGAGGTCCATGAGCTGCTTATATGCGCTATCCGACACGTAGGCAAAATCCCACAGCCTCTGGTAGGGGCGTTGGGAACCGTCCTCGCGATCGACGCCGTAGGTGTAGTACGGCTTGGGATTCTTGCGCGCCGGCTTCTTGTTTGGGTCGTTCTGCTTGAGCTTCACCACAAGCACCTGCTCCTCGCCCGCTTGGTCGCGGACGGACACCTGGAAGCGGATGATGTCGCGCATGCACTTGTAGGACTTATCGGCAAACGCCAGTTTCCAGCCCGCCTTGAGAAGGTCTTCCGCATCGGTTCCCCCCGTCGTCCTGTTGACCGCCTCACGGGCAGCATTGGTGATAGCGCAGAATTCGAACAGGTCGCCGGTGATGGTATCCATGGCATCAGCCTCCCATGTCAGTGCTTATAAAAAATGATACCGATATCCAGCGCTCGTCGGACGGTGCCGGCGAGGCATTCCTCAGACGTTAATTGGCGGTTGCAAGGTGCTCGCAGGCGCTCCTCCCGTCGTGGTTGGCAAGGCTACGATATCGCCGGGCGGCGCCCCTGTTGCGCAACACGAAGGGCGCGAGCGCTGCGGCGGGAAGCGAGCGCCGCGGCAGCGTGACACCGCAAGCGCTACGGCAAGGGTGCCGGGCAACCCTCGCGAGCTCGATGGGCGTCCTCCGCCTGCGTCAGGTCAACGAAGCCGTCGGGGACATGCGCCAAGCTCTTGCAGCCGAAGAACAGCCGCGCCGCGTTTCGGATGTTCTCCATGCCACGTCCCTCGTGCGCGATGCGCTCCAGTGCCGTGCAGCCGTCGAACATGCCCTGTGCGCGCAAAACGCCAGAGAGATCCATGGTGCCGAACGCCACCTCGCGCAGCAAGGCGCACCCGTCGAACATATAGCTCTCGTCAATGAGTTCATGGGTGCCCCAGCCCGCCAGGCTCGCACGCTCGATCGGCGTATAGGAGAACATGCCGCGCGCCGCCTGCAGGCGAGGCATGCACCACATGGACACATCGAGTTGCGAGAGGGACGAACAGCCGCTGAACAGGAAGCTCGCCTCGCGGACGCTCGCGGTGTCCCACAACGCGCAATCGAGCTGCGACAGGCGCGCGCAAAAGCGGAACATGCCGGAAAGGTTTTCGATACGACCGGTCTGCAGGCCATCGACGCCCGTGATGCGCTCCAGGTTGCAGCAGCCATAGAACATCCGCTCCGCCGTGACGAGCCGCCCGGTTCGCGCGCCGACGAACGAGACCTCGTCGAGCCAGGTGCACATCCGAAAGAAATCGGACGCGTCCTCGAGGTTCGGAGCACCCAGCGCCGCGAAATCGAACGAGTGCAGTCTACGGCATCCGCGAAACATGCCGCCCGCCTCGCGCAGCTCAGGAAACCCCTGCGCGGGAAGGACGACCTCGCGCAGCTCGCGGCAATCTTGGAACATGCCCCATGCGCTGCGCACGCGCGAGGTATCGAATGCCGAAAGATCGATACGGCGCAACTTGGAGCAACCCGCGAACATCTCGCTCGCGCCCTCGGCTCCCGCGCTGCCATCGGGGCACGTCAAGTTTTCCAGACCGTCTACGGCGGTCAGGTGGAGGAAACCGGCGAACAATCGATCCAAGCGCTCCACCTGCGCACCGGACTGCACGCTCACCGCGTGGACTTGGTCGGCGATCTGCCGCCAGGGAACCTCGTCCGCACACGGGACGAAGCCGTCGACCACCAGCGTTCCGCCGTCGTCCAGATACCAACCTTTATCGCTACGCATGCGGAACCTCGCTTCCTCGTTCGGAACATGGGAGCAGTCGATAGGATGCTTCGCCTAGCTGAAGTTTACCGCACGCCATCACGCTGTTGCGCACCTGCAGGCTCCCCGGCGAAAACGCAGCCTTGCCAGCGGAAAGCGCTTGTCATACGCTAAGCGAGCTCCATCTCATGTGAAACGAAAGGCTCCCATGGACGCATTCATGCGTTTTGCTCTCAACGTGCGCGAAATCGTGCGAAAAGACCCCGTGCTCGTCGTGGCCATCGTGCTGGCGATCATCTCGTGCGCCGCCGTCCCGCCCGACACTGCCTATGCGGAATACGTCGACCTTCGCACCATCGGCATGCTCTTCAGCCTCATGACGATCATGGCCGGGCTCTCGCGTCTCGGCGTGTTCCGCATCGCCTGCCGTCATCTCCTAAGCGCCGTACGCGGACCCCGACGCCTCGCGCTCGCACTCACGCTCCTCGCCTTCTTCTCGAGCATGCTCATCACGAACGACGTCGCCCTCGTGACGTTCGTCCCCTTCGCCCTGCTGGCGCTGCGCACGCTCGATTCCCCACGCCATGCATGCTTCACCGTAGTCATGATGACCATCGCCGCGAACCTCGGCAGCATGCTCACGCCCATCGGCAATCCGCAGAACCTTTACCTCTACAGCACATCGCACATGGCTCTCACCGACTTCCTGCTGCTCATGCTGCCTTATGCCGCAGCAGCGCTCGTGCTGCTCGTGGGCGCGATCGGGTTCTTTGGCCGAATTCCAGAGCACGCGAAGGAGAAGGCGGCGCGCAGCGTGGACGCGGGCAACCCGGCCAGCAGCAGCGAAGACGGCAGTGCGGACAGCCCGGCAACTTGCGGTGAAGCCGACAACGCTGCTAGCGCCGCGGACGCCAACGAAACCCCGCAGCTCGCCAGCGATGCCGACGACCCCGCACCCTCCCCGCTCCGCGTGCTCCCCTGGGCGGCACTTTTCGTACTCGCCCTGCTTTCCGTCGCGCATATCCTCCCCTACCAGGCAATCGTCGCGGTAACCATCGTCGTGGCGCTTGCCGCAGACCGCCGCGCGCTTCTGCATGTGGACTACGCGCTGCTGTTCACGTTCATCGCGTTCTTCGTCTTCGTGGGCAACGTCGGCCGCATCGAGGTGGTGAGCGCCGCGCTTGCCCAGCTCATCGATGGTCACGAGCTCGCCGTCTCCGTCATCGCGAGCCAAGTGCTCTCGAATGTGCCTGCCGCCATCTTGCTCTCCGGCTTCACGTCGAACTTCGCTGCGCTCATCGTGGGCACGAACCTCGGCGGCCTGGGTACGCTCATCGCGTCCATGGCGAGCCTCATCTCGTATAAACAGGTAGCACTCGTGCTCCCGCGCGAGAAGGGCCGCTATTTCATGCTGTTCACCGTGTGGAACATCGCGTTCCTCGCCGTACTTGCGGTGCTTGCCGCCGTGTTGGAGGTGCTATGAGCAACAGCCGAACTACCCGCACGCAAACCGCCCCTTCACTCGAAGATTTCGCAGTTTGGAGCGTCCAGCCCAACCGAACAGACGCCGTCGAGCTTATAGATGGACAATCCGCCACGCGCGTGCCCGAGCTTGTGCCGCTTCGCTACGAGCGCATGGGCGCCTCGCCTTTCACGTTCTTTCGCGGCACGGCCATCATCATGGCGCACGACCTCGCCACGCAGCCGGTCAGCGGCATCGAAGTGCAGTGCATCGGCGACGCGCACATTGCGAACTTCGGCGTCTTCTCGAGCCCCACGCGCCATCTCGTGTTCGATGTTAACGACTTCGATGAAACCGCGCCGGGCCCATGGGAATGGGATATCAAGCGCCTCGCCGCGAGCGTCGAGATTTGCGGGCGCGACCGGGGCTTCGCCAAGAAAGACCGCCGAGACGCCGTGCGCGCCTGCGCCAAGCAGTACCGCCGCTCGCTCTACAGCTTCGCCAAGATGGGGGAGCTCGATGTGTGGTATGCGCACCTCGACGTAGAGCAGGCGCTCGACGAGTTCGAGCGCGACCTCCATGGCAAGACCGGGCGCACCGTGCGCCGCGCGGTTGAGAAGGCACGCCAGAAGGATAACCAGCGCGCCGCCGATAAGCTCGCCCATCGAGTCGGCGATGCGCTGCGCTTCAACTCGCAGCCTCCCGAACTAGTGCCCCTTAGCGACCTTGAGGCGCTCCAGGGCCACACCGACAGCAACGAACTCTTTGCAGCCTTGCAGGAGCTGCTTGACTCCTATCTCGCGAGCCTTCCCTACGATCGGCGCATGTTGCTGGAGCACTACCACGTGCACGACGCGGCACGCAAGGTCGTGGGCGTGGGCAGCGTGGGCACGCGTGCATGGATTGCGCTGCTCGCCGGCAAGAACGCTGACGACCCGCTTATCCTGCAGGCCAAGGAGGCGAGCGAGTCCGTAGTCGAGCGCTTCTGGCGGTCCGCGCCCTTTGCCAGCCACGCCGAGCGCGTGGTGCAAGGCCAGCGGCTCGTACAGTCCACGAGCGACATCTTGCTCGGGTGGACCAAAGCCACCGCGCCCGACGGCACCGCGCGCGATTACTATGTACGCCAGCTCTGGAACGGTAAGGGGTCAATCGACCTCGAGCGCATTGGTGCCGGCAGCTTGGAAAGCGTCGCCCGCTTGTGCGCCCACGCACTTGCGCACGCACACGCCCGCACCGGCGACGAATTGGCCATATCGGCCTATCTGGATGACGGCGACGCGTTTGAGGACGCACTCTGGAACTTCTCGCAGGCATACGCCGACCAGAACGAGGCCGACTACGAGGTCTTCATGGCTCGCCACGGCGCGCGGGCGTAGCGAATGAAGCCATTTCTTGGCAATCGGGCACCTCAAATTAGCTCAACCCAAAATCAACAAGCCGCGAAGGGTACCTGCACCCTTCGCGGCTTATCTCGTCGGAAGAAATGATAAAACGAACCGGGTTCGTTTTATCATTTTGGGAGGGTATTAGGCCTGAGCCTTGGCGCCGTCGGCCGGAGCCTCGGGGCGCTCACCATGGCCGTAACGAGCCTTACCCATCTGCGACCACTCGGGCTCCTCATCGGGGATGGAGCCGGCTTCCTTGGTGAAGAGCTCCTTCAGGCAGTTGTATGCCACGAAGATGCCCAGAATCACGATGAGGATTGCGAACACGAGCTGCAGGCCGGAAGTCGCGATGACCGCCATGCCGCCGGCAGCGAGCGCGTTCGCGCAGCTGATGATGCTCTGCACAAGCGAGGTGAACGTGCAGGCGAGCAAGAACGCCACGGGAACGTAGAGCATGAAGCCCTTGCGGCCGGTGCACTTGCAGAACACCGCGAGCGTGATCATGGTCATGCCGCCAAGCAGCTGGTTGGACGCGCCGAAGAGCGGCCAGATGTTGTTGTAGCCGCCAAATGCGAGCGCGAAGCCGAGCGCCAGCGTGAGCACGGTGGCAACCCAGGTGTTCGAGAAGACCTTGGCAAGGCCGGTATTCTCGGCTGCCACATCCTCGGCGGCGTCGTCGCCCTTTGCGAAGAACTCCTGGAACGAGAGGCGGCCGATGCGCGCCACAGCGTCAACCGAGGTCAGCGCGAGCGCGGAGACGCACATGGTCATGAACACGGTGGCAAGCGTCCCGTTCACGCCGAAGGCCATCATGCCGCGCGCCACACCCTGCGAGAAGATCTGGAACGGCGTGCCCTGAAGCGCACCGGCGGCGCCGGTGTTGTTGATCTGGGAGTACATGATGGCGGCCACCACGATGGCGAGCACACCCACGAAGGACTCGACGATCATGGCGCCGTAGCCCACGACGACGGTATCCTGCTCCTTCTCGACCTGCTTGGACGAGGTGTTGGTGGAAACGAGGCTATGGAAGCCGGAGAGCGCGCCGCACGCGACCGACACGAACAGCAGCGGGAACAGATAGCTGCCGTTTGCGGCGAGCGCCGAAATGTCGGCGACCATCGGGGCGGTCATCGTGGCCTCGCCGTTGGCGCCGAGCACGAAGATGCCGAGCACCGCGCACACGATCATGACGATCATCATGATGCTCGTGAGATAGTCACGCGGCTGCTTGAGGGTCTGGATGGGCATAGCCGCAGCAAACAGCAGGTACACCGCGATGACCGCGAACCAGCCAAACTTGCTCAGATACACCGGGAACTGCATGCCCACGGCGAACATGAGAACGAAGAGCACCACAGCAAGCAAGAGCTCTTTCCAACCGCTAAGGCCGAACTTGCGGTTGATCCAGCCGAATGCGATAGCAACGAACGTGAAGAGGATCGAGATGGTGCCCGCCGTGCCGCCGGCATAGGAGGCGGCCGCGTCCACGGAGCCATCGGCGGCGAAGGTGGCCTGGAAGGTGCCAGCGACCATGTCCACGAAGGCCGCGATCACGATAATGGTGAACAGCCAGCTAAAGAGCAGGAACAGACGGCGTCCCGTGCGACCGATGTACTTGTCGATGAGCTGGGCGAGCGACTTGCCGTTGTTCTTCACGCTGGCATAGAGCGCACCGAAGTCGTGCACGGCGCCGAAGAAGATGCCGCCCACGAGCACCCACAGAAGCACCGGCAACCAGCCGAACATCATCGCCGCGATAGTACCCGTGACCGGGCCCGCACCGCAGATGGAGCTGAACTGGTGCGAAAACGCCGTGAAGCACGAGGCGGGCGAGAAATTCTTGCCGTCCTCCATGCGTTTGGCAGGGGTAAGAGCCTCGCGGTCGATCCCCCAGGTCTTTGCCAGCCATCGACCATATACGAGGTAGCCGGCGGCAAGCACCACCGCGGCCACCACAACGACGACCATTCCGTTCATGACACGTTCCTTCCCTCGGAGCCCCGAAGATGATGCGATCTACATGCGCGCCCGCCGGCTCACCGGCCTGGGCGCATCGCGCGAGCACGGGCAGATACAAAAAAAGCGAGGGCCTCGATATACGACGGCCCTCGCCTTACAGCCGCCCGCGATGAGCGCGGGCTGGCGATATACCAAACCCGCGCTAGCTAATAATCTCACCCGAAATTAGTAGGTAAGCATGCATCGCAGAGCAACCTTTCGTTCTATCGAGCGCGGCCCCGTGCCGCCCTCGCTGCCCTTTCGGCGAACTAGATTGTGTCGCTTTAGTTGAGTGGAGTCAAGGAATGTTACAGGACTGTTGCAGGCTGACGTCTTGTCAAGCAAGAAGGAGGAGAGGTTCTGGTGGTGGCAAGCCCGGCAGCGAGGACGAATTCGCCTGGCGGGCCCACCCCGTCGCTACGCGAACAGCTTCGCTGCTGCCTCCACCTGCTCCACGGTGCCAACGAGACCAACCTTATCGCCCTTGTGCAGCTCGGTCCGTGCATCGAGGAACAGCGTCACCTCGCCTCCACGGCGGAGCGCCACCGCATTGACGCCCGTCTTTGCGCGCAGGTCGAGGTCGGCAAGGGTGCTCCCGGCTGCCGTACTTGCCTCGCCCACCAGCACCCACTCGAGCTCCACCTCGGAAAGCGACGCCACCAGGCGCTCGAACGCACGCCGCCGCGCACCCTGGGCGTTGTCGCCCAAGGCCTCGTAACCGCTTGCACGCAGCTCGTTCGCGTAATCCTGAATTTGGCGGGGCGTGTAGCCCAAATCGATGAGCGTATGGCGCATAAGCTCGATACCACCCTCGAGCTCCGGCCTCACGACCTCGTTGGCACCAGCGGCCGCGAGCGCCTTCAGGCCGTCTTCGTCCTCGGCACGCGTCACGATGTGCAGACCAGGCGCGAACAGGCGCGCTTCGTAGGCAATCGCCTCGGCCGCCGCGTCTCCGCCGCCCGCAATCACGAGCACGCGCGCTACATCCAGATGGGCATGGGCCAAAATCTCGGAATTGGCCGCATCTCCCACCAGCACGCACAGGCCATCCGCCTCTGCCTCCTCTGCCGTTTCCAGCTCGCGCTCCACGACCAAACACGGGATATCGAGATTCTTGAGCACTTCGGTCACGCACCTGCCCGCGTGCCCATACCCCACCACGACCACGTGATCGCGCACGTCGCTCGACGGCTTCTCAAACTGGCGCACATGGCGCTCGTACAGGGCGGCGAGCCGCGCATGCTCACGCATCCACCCCTCGATGGGATCGATGAGCTTGAACGCGAACGAATTGAGCGCGATCGACACCACGGCGCCACCCAAAATGAGCGTGTACTGCTCGGCGGTGAGAATCCCCAGCCCCATACCGGTCTGTCCGATGATGAACGAGAACTCGCCAATCTGCGCGAGCCCCGCCGCCACCGTGAGCGTGCCGTGCAATCCAGCCGAGAGCATTACGCCGAGCACCATGTTGATGAGCCATTTGCCCACCATGATGAGCGCCACGAGCGCAATAAGCTCTCCCACATGCGAAGCGAGGGTCACCGGGTTGACCATCATGCCCACCGAAGCGAAGAAGATGATGGAGAAGAGGTCTTTGAAGGGAATGGCCTCGGCAGCCACGCGATGCGAGAGCTTGGACCCGCTCACCACCACGCCGGCCAGGAAGGCCCCAAGCGCTACCGAGAGATCGAACAGCAGCGAAGCCGCCATGGCCGTGCCGAGCGCGATCACCACCACGGCCAACTGGAAGAGCTCGCTGGGGCAGAAGCGCGCGATCTTACCGAGCACCCACGGCAGCACGCGCGAGCCCACCACGAGCATAAGCAGCACGAACGCCACCGTTTTAAGCAGCGCTTCGGCAAGGCCCGCCGCCAGCTCGGCGCCCGAGGTCTCGCCCGGGCCGAAGACCACCGGCAGCACCACCAAAATCACGACCGTCGCCAGGTCCTCCACGATGAGCCACCCCGTCGCCACACGGCCGCCATGGCTCTGGTACAGGCCCGCGTCCGTCAGGTTCTTGATGAGGACCACCGTCGACGCGATGCTCACCGAAAGGCCGAGCATGATGCCCGCCTCGGGCGTCCATCCGAACGCCTGCGCCAACGCATACCCCGCCACGGTACCCACGGCTATCTGCAAGATAGCCCCCGGCACCGCGATGCCTTTGACCTCGAAGAGGTCCTTGAGCGAGAAATGCAGGCCCGTGCTGAACATCATGAACATGACGCCGACCTCAGACAGCTGGTTCATGGCGTCCGAATCGCCGATGAAGCCCGGCGTAAATGGGCTCACCACGAGCCCGCCAACAAGATAGCCTACGATGGGCGGCAAGCGAAGCGCACGCGCCACAACGCCGCCGGCAAATGCCGCGACGAGCGCGAACACAAAGGTCATAAGCAGAATGGTATCCCCGTGCATATCTCTCCAAATGTTCAAGCGAAAATAGACCGCGCAGCGCGGGCCCTGCGAGCATGTATTATTGGTCTACCCAAAATCAGAGCGCGCCATCCGGTCGGGCCACGTGCCCAGCGCTTCGCCGCCTGCGCATTCGCTGTGACGTTTGGCGCTTGGCCCTCCTTGTTGCCCCCGCATACTTGCCCGCTAAGGTATCATCCAAGTGACATCCTGCTCGATTTGAGTCACATTCTTGGTGCAGCGCCCCGCGCGCAGCCGCGTGAACCGCCTCAAGCCGAGCGCTTCGGCATTGTACGGTACGCGCAATTCGGGGGAGTTCATGGAAGCAACTGCCATCATTCTTGCTGCGGGCGAGGGCACCCGCATGAAATCAAACCATGCTAAGGTCGCCCACAAGATTCTGGGCAAACCGATGATCGAATGGGTGGCCGACGCGGCGATTGCCGCTGGCTGCCAGCGCATCATCGTGGTCGTGGGCAGCCATGCGCAGGAAGTGCGCGATATCATCGACGCCTCCTATGCGAGCGCCGCGGTGTCCATCGAATGCGTGGAACAGGCCGAACGACTGGGAACGGGCCATGCCGTCAAGGTCGCCCTCTCGGCATGTGGCATCTCGGAAGGGCCGGTCGTGGTGCTTAACGGCGATCTGCCGCTCATCCAGCCCGAAACCATCCAGCGATTCGCCGAGACCGTCGCCACCGGAAAAGCCGCGGGCGCCGTGCTCTCGATGCTGCCGCCCGATCCCTTCGGCTACGGCCGCATCGTGCTCGACGACGCAGGCGCCCTCATCGAAATCGTCGAACAGAAAGACTGCACGCCCAGCCAGGCTGCCATCCAGGAATGCAACGCCGGCTGCTACGCCTTCGACGGCGCCCTGCTCGCCGCCCACATCGACGAGATCAACAACGACAACGCCCAGGGCGAGTACTATCTGCCCGACATGCTCGCCATCCTGCGCGAGGCCGGGCAGCGCGTGACTTCCTTCTGCTGCGACGACTATCGCGACGGCCTCGGCGTCAACAGCCGCGCGCAGCTCGCCGAACTCACCGCCATCGCGCGCGATCGCATCAATGAGGCCCTCATGGCGGAGGGCGTCACCTTTATCGACCCCGCCCTCGCTTGGATCGGGCCGGATTGCACCATCGGCCGCGACACGGTAGTGTGGCCGCTCACCTTCATGGACGGCACCTGCCGCATCGGCGAAGGCTGCGAGGTTGGCCCCAACACGCGCCTCACCAACGTGACCTGCGGCAACGGCTGCTCGCTTAACGAAACCGTTGGCATCGATGTCGTCATCGAAAACGAGGTCACCGTGGGGCCGCGCGCCTATCTGCGGCCCGACACGCACCTGCTCGACCGCGCCCATGTGGGCACGCATGTCGAAATCAAGAAATCCACCATCGGCGAGGGCTCCAAGGTCCCCCACCTCTCGTATATTGGCGACACCACCATGGGAGCGGGCGTAAACATCGGCGCCGGCTCCATCACCTGCAACTACGACGGCGTCCACAAGAACCCGACCACCATCGGTGACAACACGTTCATCGGATCGGACACCATGATGGTCGCGCCCGTGAACATCGGGTCGAACGCGGTGACGGGCGCCGGCGGCACTATTACCAAGGATGTTCCTGACGGTGCGCTTGCTATCGAGCGCACCGAGCAGCGCATCATAACCGGCTACTCCGAGCGCAAAATCGCGCGGTAGTAACGGTATCTATTGGCCTCGAACGTTACATCAGTCGAGCAGAAGGAGAAGGGGAACATGCTCATCAACGACCCATCGAAGACGTGTGCCATGCAGAAAACGCTGCGCCTGTACTCGGGCACAGCGAACAGGCCGCTAGCAGAAAAGGTCGCGGACCTATTGGGGGTCGAGCTCTCGGGCCTGGCACTCGAGAAGTTCGCCAACGGCGAGATCTACGCGCGCTTCGATGAGACGGTGCGCGGCGCCGACGTGTTCTTCATCCAGTCCATCTCGGGCGACGTCAACGACGCGCTCATGGAGCTGCTCATCGCAACCGACGCCGCAAAGCGCGCCTCGGCCCGCACCATCACCGCGTGCATCACCCACTACGGCTACGCGCGCCAGGACCGCAAGGCCGCGCCGCGCGAGCCCATCACCGCGCGCCTCGTTGCCAACCTGCTCGAGCGCGCGGGCGTTGACCGTGTCATCACGCTCGACCTGCACCAGGGGCAGATCCAGGGCTTCTTCGACATCCCCGTGAACCACCTCTCCGCACTGCCGCTCTTTGGCGAGTACTACAACAACATGCACTTCGATACCGACAACCTTGTTGTCGTGTCTCCGGACGTGGGTCGCGCCAAGGCTGCGAAGAAGCTCTCCGACATGCTCGATTGCTCGCTCGCCATCGCGCACAAGGGCCGTCCGCGCCACAACGCCGCTGAGGTCATGGGCATCATCGGCGATATCGAGGGCAAGACCTGCATCATCAATGACGACATGATCGACACCGCGGGCACGCTGTGCGCAAGCGTGCGCGAGCTCAAGAAGATGGGCGCTGGCGATATCTACGTGTGCGCCACCCATGGTATCTTCTCCGGCCCTGCCATCGAGCGCCTGAATGACGCCCCGATCGTCGAGTGCGTGGTCACGGACTCCATCCCCGTCGAGGCTGCCGGCAAGATCAAAACCATTACGGTGGCAGACGAGTTCGCCAACGCGATCGCGGCCGTGTACGACGAGGAGAGCGTCTCCAAGCTCGTCGGCGGCGACTTCGCGATGTAAGACATCCGCAACCGCAACGCCTGCAAAATAGGGGCCGCGGCATATGCCGCGGCCCCTATTATGTGTTCAGAGCAACTTTTTTCCAATAAATCCAATTATTTCTGGCAGTTATTTCAACTATGAACGATTTGGCAGCCGCTGCGACGCCCGCCATGGCTTTTTGACACCAACGCACCTAGCAAAATGCCTGGTTTTTGTCGCTTATTTGACGGTTCCGCCATCCAGCTGCGGGCGATGCTCGCCGCATCGCCCCTGCAATCGTTCATAGTTGAAATAACTGCCAGAAAAAGCGGCATTTGAAAGAAAAACTACGCGGGAGGAAGTCCGCTCCCCGCCCGCAAGCCATTGAGCCATGCTGTCTGACGCTGGCGGACGCCAGAGTATCGATACCGAAGCAGGCCACCAGCCGCCTTATGAATCGAACGGGCAATTGCTTCCAAAGCAACAATGTCACGCATCTGGTCTCGATTGATAACGAGCACCGTAACACCCATACCCTTGAGACCGTTGTTGCGCTGCCCGTCATGAATCCGACGGTTCTCCTCCTCGTGCCCGATTCCGTTGTACTCCGTATCAATATGGGCAGCAGGAATGTACGCATCGCACACAGCATACGGCACCCCTGACGCCATATGAAGCGAAGTGGTATCGAAGTCAATCCGATGATTGAGCAGCATGCCTCCCTTCAGGGACGAAATCCCGAAAGCTCCGAATCGCAAGGGCGGGGCAAACATCCCATACATGATCGACTCGGCTGGCGACCTCGAACCCGTCGCTGCAAGACGTACGGCAGTTCTAAAGTTGGCGTACTCGCTGCTCTTTGCATAACGCGCCATTGCCTGAAGCTCTTTTATTGTCACTACCGGCTCGCTTGGATAGTGAATCTGCTCAACAGATTTTCTTTCAACCTCATCGGGCCAGACCCCGCCCCACGCGATAGGAAATGTGGCCTCTGGCGGCAGCGAATAGGAGCCCAACAGTTCAAGCAACAGAACGAGGATCTCAGGAACGGATCTGCCACGCGAGCACTTCAGCGCCGTGTACGCCGGAGAAGAACAATACACCCCAGGGGCAACGCGCATAATCGCACCAAGCGGCAGCGGGCCGGGACACACATGGCAGAGCATCGGCGCTCGGGCGCGCCGCGCGCCCGCGCTCGCTACGAGCACGTGGAGCCCCTCGCTTTCATTGGGTGCCCACATGCCCAAGCGTGCTAAATCATCAAGATCAACCATATCCGCGTTGGGCACGCAACCCTCGATCGCATGGCGTTGCTCAACGCGGCCCACAGCGCCCCATGGCAAAGAGCCGTACGCGCGGCGGGCGGAACGCACGCCTCGCAAAGCGGAAAAGTCTATGATCACAAGTGCTTCCATGTACGAACGGTATCACATGGGCACCCGCGCTCATTCACCATATCGCATCCCTACAAAAGATATACCCCGAGTACATTTTGATGGAACCAGGACGAACGCGAACCAGATCCATACGCGAAACGCACGGGCGCTCCCAATGCGTAGCTGCGCGCTCGAGCTACGTCCCGTCATCCGGACGATTTAGGACATTCGGCGGACATGTCCTAAATCGGAGCGCTTCGTGTCCAAAACAGCGATAATTTGTCCGCAATGAACGAGAATGGTGCGGGGATCTTACGCGATGGACCTCCATCACAGAAAAGGAGCTTGCATGGCGGCAGCACAACCAATGCCCATCCGCATGGTCGCAGGCCTGGGCAATCCTGGCGAAGAATACGCTAACACCCGGCACAATGCTGGGTTTAAAACGGTAGACGAGCTTGCTCGCCGCGCCGGTGTGTCGTACTGGAAAAACCAGCTGGGCGCCGAGGTCGCCACGACCAAGGTGCGCGATACGGAAGCCGAGGGCGGCGTACGCGAGGTCCTGCTCGTAAAGCCGCAAAGCTTCATGAATACGAGCGGCGGCCCCATCTCCAAACTCTGCCGCGAATACGGCATCAAGCCGGAGGAGGTCCTCGTCGTCCACGACGAGCTCGACATCCCCGAGGGCGACGTGCGTGTGAAGGTCGGCGGTGGCCACGCCGGGCACAACGGCTTGCGCTCGATTATCGACAAGCTGGGCAGCCGCGACTTCAGCCGCATCCGCACGGGCATCGGCGAGCCTCCGGGCCGCATGCCCACGGCCGATTTTGTGCTCAAGCAACTGCGCGGCAAGGACGCTGAGGCCTTCGATGGCACTATCATGCGCGCAGCAGACGCCTGCGAGCTCGCGCTCGCGCAAGGCGTCATCTATGCCCGGGACCACGTGAACGGAGCCGCTGCGAACAACGGCAAGCACTAAATACCGGCGCTGCGCCCAGCGCGCCAACCCCTCAAACCGCATGCGTCATGCATGCGCCGCTCATCCGATACCTGCCACCCACTTGCATTGAAAATGCAGGCAGCGGGGTATAATCGGTTTTGTGTGTGCAGGCAGGAGCCCGGTATGCGCGCAGCCCGTCCTTCTAGGCCGAGCAGCATGCACCGCAGCCTCCCTGCCTCGTATGAGAGAGGGGTTCTATGTTCAAGATCCTGAAGAAGACGCAGTTCTCGGAGAAGGTCTTCGAGTTCCGCGTCCACGCACCCAGGATGGCCAAGCATGCCCATGCCGGTCAGTTCCTCATGGTGCGCATCAACGAGACGGGCGAGCGCGTCCCGTTCACCTTTGCCAACTGGAACCCGGAGGAGGGTTGGATCGAGTTCATCTTCATGGTCGTGGGCAAGACGACCCAGTGCCTCTCTGAGCTCAACGAAGGTGACGAAATCCAGGACATCACCGGACCGCTCGGCTGCCCGACCGAGATCGAGGGCGACCGCGTAGCCGTCGTTGGCGGCGGTGTGGGCCTCGCCATCGCCTATCCGGTCGCGCGTACCCTCTGCGAACAGGGCAAGAAGGTCTCGGTCATCATGGGCGCCCGCAACAAGGACCTGCTCATCCTCTTCGAGCAGTTCGCGTCGCTGCCGCTCGAGAACCTCTTCATCACCACGGACGACGGCTCCATGGGCGAGAAGGGCGTCGTTACCCTGCCGCTCCGTCGCCTCTGCGAGACCGACTCCATCGATTCGTGCTTCTGCGTGGGCCCCGTCCCCATGATGAAGTTCTCGACCCTCACCTGCCGCGAGTTCAAGATTCCCATCGTCGCGAGCTTGAACCCGATCATGGTCGACGGCACCGGCATGTGCGGATGCTGTCGCGTCGAAGTGGGCGGCGAAACCAAGTTCGCCTGCGTCGACGGCCCGGATTTCGATGCGAACCTCGTCGACTGGGACGACCTCGCCCATCGCCAGGCCAGCTACAAGGCCGAGGAAGCCGCTTCCATCAAGCATCATGAGGAGGACTGCGCATGCCAGAAGTAAAGTACCGCCCCAATATCGGAGCTCCCCGCACCCCCGCGAATGAGGAGCCCGCAGAGGAGCGCGCTCATGATTTCCGCCCGGTCGACACGGGCTACACCAAGGCCGATGCCATCGCTGAGGCAAACCGCTGCCTCGACTGCAAGAAGCCGCTCTGCATGGACGGCTGCCCGGTAGGCGTCCATATCCCGCAGTTCATCGAGAAGATTCGCGAAGAGGACTGGGCGGGGGCGCTCGCGACCATCAAGGCCGACAACCTGCTCCCCTCCGTCTGCGGCCGCGTGTGCCCGCAGGAGAACCAGTGCGAGGGCAAGTGCATCCTTGGCCGCAAGGGCGAGCCCGTGGCAATCGGCCAGCTCGAGCGCATGCTCGGCGATATGGCCGATGAGGTGGGCGAGGCTCCCGAGTGCAAGCCGTCCAACGGCAAGAAGGTCGCCATCGTGGGCTCTGGCCCCTCTGGCATCGCCTGCGCCGGCGAGCTCGCGCGCGAAGGCTTCGACGTTACCGTGTTCGAAGCGTTCTTCACCGGTGGCGGCGTGCTCACCTACGGTATCCCGGAGTTCCGCCTGCCCAAGGATATCGTCAAGCGCGAGATCAAGGGCCTGGAGGAGCTGGGCGTCCACTTTGAGTACAACTCGGTCGCCGGCCGCCTCTTCGATGCCGACGAGCTCTTCAACGAGGACGGCTTCGACGCGCTCTACCTGGCCGTGGGCGCGGGCCTTCCGCGCTTCCTGCACGTCGACGGCGAGAACCTGCCCGGCGTGTACTGCGCGAACGAGTACCTCACGCGCACGAACCTCATGAAGGCATACGAGTTCCCCGAGTACGACACGCCTATCCGCCATGGCAAGAACGTCGTCGTGTTCGGCGGCGGCAATGTGGCCATGGACGCCGCGCGCACCGCACTTCGCCTGGGCGCCGAGAAGGTCACCCTCGCCTACCGCCGTACCGAGGCCGAGATGCCCGCGCGCCGCGCCGAGATCCATCACGCCAAGGAAGAGGGCGTTGAGATTCTCGAGCTCTGCAACCCGCTGCGCTTCCTGCCCGGCCCGGACGGCTTCGTCTCGACAATCGAGCTTCAGCGCATGGAGCTTGGCGAGCCCGATGCGAGCGGCCGCCGTCGCCCCATCCCCATCCAGGACTCCGAGTTCGCCATTCCCTGCGACGTCGCGGTCACGGCCATCGGCACGCGCGCGAACCCGTTCGCAAAGCTTTGCGCCGACGTCGAGCTCAACCGTTGGGGCCTCATCGAGACCGATGAGAACGGACGCACCTCCAATCCGCGCGTCTGGGCTGGCGGCGACATCGTGACCGGTGCCGCAACCGTCATCTTGGCCATGGGCGCCGGCAAGAAGGCCGCTGCCGATATCAAGGAGAAGCTGCTCGGCGAGGAAGCGTAATCGCCACCCCGCGAACCTCGCAGCTTGATTGCGCATGACGCACGAGGGCCGCTGCTGGAACATCCGGCAGCGGCCCTCGGTTTGATGCAGCGGCCCGCAAGTTTCGCCCTAAGAGCTGCGGAGATCGCCCGCATCGATCACCTGCATCCATGCGATATACACGCCAGGATAATGTCCGTACAGCACCCGAACAGGATCAAGGCCCACAGCGAGATCCTGGATAAGAGAAGCTATGCCACCTGCAGAAACAAGGTCGTCCTGCGTAGGAATCTGCTCACCCAGCTTCTCGATGAATGCATCTACCTGCGCGCGGTCCTCGGGAACATACGGGCACTCCGCGCCCACGTTTTCCTCAAACGCAGCCCGCATATCAGCGTAATGGTCGTTAAAGGTCGCATCGCCGCACCCTGGAAGCCACAGATCGCGCCCGTAGCGTGCATAGCCCCATGAGGCAAGCGGCAGGCGCGGCACCAGGTCGCTCGGGTTCATGATATTGAAAATATTGTTGTAGAGCGCCTCTCCCGTATTGTCGAACTGGGTTACCTCGGGCGTCGCGAACGTGTAGCAGTAGATGTTCTCGAGCGTCGTGAGCGGGCGCAGGCCGGAGGTCATGTCGTCTGCGTAGGATGCCGCCAGATTCGCCGTCGCCGCGCCTCGCGAGTGGCCCGTAAAAAGCAGCGCTACCTGCACATCGGGGTTTTCGCTGTACTCCTCGGTCAAGCGAGCGGAAAGGTCCTCGATAATCTCGTCGGCTGCGCGCATAAACCCCTCATGGTCGATGGCATCCATGTCGTAATCGGCTGCATTGCCCATATTGAAATCGCTCAGCCACTCTGCGCCGTAGCTTCCGCGAATGGAAACGAGGTAGAGAACCTTCTCCTCGCCCGTACTGCTCGTTACGTGCTTGGTTGCCACGGAATACGCCACTACATCGTCTGTGCCTGCGAAGAAATCGATTACCTCGTCAAAGACCTCGCTGCGGTACTGGTACGATGCGGTCGAGATTTCCTCGAAGCCAAGCGCGCCAAGCGCGTTCTCCATATAAGCGGGAGCATCCGACCCCTCTTGGTAATAGGAGGATTCCGCATTTGCTACGGCCGAGAGCACCGAGCATGTGGTTGCCAGCTCATGGTTGTAGGCCGTTGGATCCTGGAAGAACCAGTCGTCGTCCCAGGAAACCTCGGCCGCCACGCGCTGACCTCCGGTTGCAGCCATACTCGTGAACTCGATCTCCGCGGTAAACGCTCCCGAGAGCTTTGACGACCCCTCGATGGGCGTGGCCGCAGTGGGCGCTTCGATGGTTGCAAGGCCGAGCCGCTCTTGCTCGAGGCGGTTGCGCACCGCCACGGCAATGTACGCGCTAAAGCCAAGTGCGAGCACGAGCAGCGCCGCCGCGATACGCACGAACCACGGATGCCGCTTGCGGAACGGCGGCTTATCGGATGCAGACATAGATTCCCCCGTTATTCAGCATGAACAGTTCGAGTATATGCGGTATGGCGCCAACCTTGCCGTTGGGCTTCAACCGGTAGTTGTAGCAGGCCTAGAGCCTCAGCGCCCTGCTCCCACACATCCCGCCTAAAGGCGCGCTGCCGAACCACGAACAGCGCCTGCAATGAGGTGCAAAAAGCGCCGGCGGCCCGGAAACACCGAACCGCCGGCGCTCATACGTCACAGTAGATGTGTCAAAGCCTGCTCATGCACCAAACCCTGCTCATGCACCAAACCCGGTGCGTATCAGAGCCGGTGCGCGGCAAGCTCGGCGCGCGCCATGCCCAGCGCGTCACAACAGCAGCCGCCTGCTATCCCACTTCCGCTGTCACATGCAGCGTATCGTCGTCAATCACGGTACGCGGCGCTTGGCCCGCCTCGGTAAGCCCCAGCTCGCGCAGCTTGGAGCGGTACGCGGCAGCGATTACGTCAACGCACCCCTGGCGCCCCAGCTTCGCGCGGTTGACCACCAGGTCCTTGCCCATATCCATGCGCCACTTGCCGGCGGAATAGCGCTTGTAGAACTGTTCGCGCGCACGCTGCTGTTTCTTGACCAGCTGCGCCCCCTTGTAATGGTTGAGCCCGCGCTTCTTGCTCACAATCTGAATACGGTCCTCAAGCGGCGCCGTCACGAGCACCGCGATGTGGTTGGGGTTGGCGCGCAGCAGGTAGTCGGACAGGCGCCCCTCGATAATGCAGCTCTCGGTCGAACCGAGGTCGATGATCACCTGGGCCATCTTCTCGAACAGCTTATCGGCGAGGTTGCGCGCGTCCACGCGATCCGGCAAGAACGCCATGTTCTCTGCAGCAAGCTGCTCGTCGTAGGCGGCGATGCGGTCCATAGACTCGCCGGCGCGAATGCTCGAACGAACGAGAATCTCGTTGTCGTAGAGCGGTATCCCGAGCTCCGCCGAGAGCATCTTGCCGATCTCGTGGCCCTCCGCGCCAAAATCGCGGGCGATGGTGATAACGACTGGCTGCCCCGCGCGCTCCGCCTCGGACGCGGCCACGCGCGACTCGAGCTCGGCGCGCCTCTTCTTCAACTGTGGAATGATGCCCATGATGCCTTCCCTCGATACGCTGGCCTGAACGTGCTGTTTCCTAGCTTACGCCTACGCAGCAACCACACGGCGCTGGTATGCGCGAACGATGAGCGAGATGCCAAAGTTCAACACGAAGTATAGGGCAAAGACCAGCCCGTACATGAGGAGCTTCTGATCGAGGCTGGGAATCTGCGCCATGACCACGCGCGCATTGAACATGAGCTCCATGACGCTGATGCTCGCAAGGTACGAGGAGTCCTTGATGACCGTCGTGCACTGGCTGAAGAGCGCCGGGATGATGGTCTTGAACGTCTGCGGCAAGATGATGAGACGCATGGTGGCAAAGAAGCCAAAGCCCTGGCTCTGCGCCGCCTCGAACTGGCTCTTGGGGATGGAGTTGAAGCCGCCGCGCACGATCTCGGCCACGACCGCCGAGGTAAACACCGTGAACGCCACCACCGAAACCACGAAGTTGGAAGCACGCATCGTGAAGTAGATGAAGAGGATCCACAGCAGGTTGGGCGTGCAACGGAACAGCTCGATATAGGCCGTCACGATCCACCGGAAGATAGACAGCTTGCCGCGACAGTATTGCTTGATCATGGCGAGCACCGTACCGAAGATGATCGAGAATACGATCGCCAGCGCCGAAATGCGAATGGTCAACCAGAAACCGTTAAGGATGAAGGTGAGGTTCGCTGCGTTGAAAGCATCCATCGGTTACGCCTCCTTGGTGAGCTCGGGCGCGATATCGCGCAGTTTCTTTGCCTTGGGAACGCGCTTTGAGCGCTTCTCGAGATACTGCACGAGCATCGAGAGCGGGAAGCAGATGATGAAGTACATCACGCACGCGAGGATATAGCCCTGCAGGTAACCATAGGTGCCCACGAAGCTGTTGGAGCGATACATAAGGTCGCCACCTGCCACGAGCGCGAGCACCGAGCTGTTCTTCACCAGGTTGAGCGCCTGGTTGCACAGCGGCGGGAGAATCACCTTAAACGTCTGGGGCAGGATGATGTAGATATACGCCTGCACGCGCGTAAAGCCCTGAGAGAGCGCAGCCTCCATCTGCCCGCGCGGAACCGCCTCGATACCGGTGCGAATAACCTCGGCCACATACGCGGCGTGGTACAGGCCAACGCCCACGAAACCGAGCACTACAGACGGAATGGGCACCGGCGCGGCCGAGCCCGTGGCAATCTGCAGAAGCTGCGGCCCCATGAGGTACATGAAGATGACCTGCACCGGCAGCGGCGTGTTCTGGTAGAACTCGACGTACACGCGGCTGATGGCGCGCAGCACGCGCGAGCGCGTGGTCGAGAACACGCCCAGGATCGTGCCGAGTGCGAGGGCCAAGATCAAACCCCAGACAACCACCTGCAGCGTGACAAAGAACCCGTCCCAAAACGCATCGATCGAATCAAAGGTGATCTGCCAGCGCCGGGGATCAAGTAGGCTTTCTAGCATGACGTTCCTTTCCCGCATGTTCCAAAAGGGGACCGGCGCGTAGCGGCATATCCCGTGCGGCGCGGCGGGCGCAATCGTATGGGCCAGCGCGCCGGCCTCCTTTTGGGACACGGAGCGGGCCCGCGGCCAAAAGCCGAGAGCCCGCCGTCCATTACCCTGTAATCGTTAGACGAGGCCCCAGGTCTCGATTTCCTCATCAATCCAGCCGCTCTCAAGCAGCTCGTTCACGGTGTCGTCCACGACCTTGGAAAGGTCGCAGCCCTTCTGGGTGGCAACGCCGTAGTCCTGCGTACCGAACTCAATCTCGGGCTGGAGCAGCTCGACGGTGTCGTCCATATAGGTGTTGAGGGTGGAGCGGTCCATGGCGAAGGCCTGGACCATGCCGGCATCGAGCGCGTCCTTGATCTCGGGGTACGACTGGTACTCGGTGAAGTTGGGCGTGCAGTTGAAGCCGTTATCCTCGATCATCTGCTCAACGAGCTGCTGCGTGGTGGAGCCGGTGGACACGCCGATGGTCTGTCCGTCCAGGTCTTCCATCGAAGTCCAGCCGTTGGCCGACTTGACCATGATGCCCACGGAGTCGGTGCGGTACGGCGTGGAGAAGTCCCAGTCCTCCTCGCGCTCGGGCGTGATGGTGTAGGTGGCAGCCACGATGTCGAGCTGGCCGGAGTCGATGAGCGTGCCGCGGGTGGAAGGCGTCACCGTGGTGAACTCGCACAGCCCCTGCTCCTTGGCCTCCTCGTACGTGGTCTCGAGCACGGCGGCCGCGATCTGGTAGCACAGGTCGATCTCGAGGCCCTCGTACTCGTTGGTCTCGGTGTTCAGGTAACCATAGCCAAGAACGTCGGCTTTAACGCCGCAGTTGAGCACGCCACGATCCTTGATGGTCTGCAGCTTGGAACCGCTATCGCCCGAAGCGGAGCCCGAGCCGCTGTCGCCGCCGCTGCAACCAGCGAGCCCAAGGCCCGCCACCGTTGCCGCTGCGCCGAACGCCTTGATGAAGTTGCGACGAGTCATAGCCATGATTGATACCCCTTTCGTTCGGAATCGGGCGCCAAGCCGGCGATAACGTGCACCGGCTGGGCGTATATCTATCGGCGCCGAGACATCACGAAGCCGAGAGATAATCGCGTTCGCTAATGCAGGATCTTATTGAGGAAGTCCTGGCAACGCGGGTTCTGCGGGTTGGTGAAGAAGTGCTCCGGAGTGCCCTCCTCCAGAATCTGGCCGTCATCCATGAAGATCACGCGGTCGGCAACCTGCTTGGCGAAGTTCATCTCGTGCGTGACGCAGACCATGGTGATGTTCTCGTGGGCGAGCTCGATCATAACGTCGAGCACCTCCTGGATCATCTCCGGGTCGAGGGCCGATGTGGGCTCGTCGAACAAGATGATGGGCTGCTTGGTGCACATAGCGCGCGCGATGGCAACGCGCTGCTGCTGGCCACCGGAGAGATTCTGCGGGTATTCCCCCGCCTTCTGCGCGAGGCCAACGCGCTCGAGCGCAGCCATGGCAGTCTTCGTGGCCTCTTCCTTGCTCTTCTTCTGGAGCTTGATGGGAGCCAAGGTGAGGTTGCCGAGCACCGTCATGTTCGGGTAGAGGTTGAACTGCTGGAACACCATCGACGAATACTTACGCGCCATCTCAAGATGGTTTTTCTTCGTCACGAGCTGCCCGTCGATGAGCACCTCGCCTGTGGTGGGCTCCTCGAGCCAATCGATGCAGCGGATGAGCGTGGACTTGCCGGATCCAGACGGTCCGATGACCACGAGCTTCTCGCCCGCCTCGACGGTCAGGTTGATATCCTTCAGCACGTGAAGGTCGCCGAAGTACTTATTGAGACCGCGGATCTCGATCATATTTGCCATGGACGAGGTCCCTTCCTTTCACGATACGCGCGCCCAAGCCCGAAGCCCGAGCCTCAAAACGCACAGCTATGCGATTTGAATACGCCCTATTGTACGGGTGCGCGCCCTATCACTCACCATATACCGTTAGCTCGCAATAAACATGAAACCGAGCAGCAACACGCCGTACATCTGCAGTAATGGAATCAAGTATACCCAATTTGGTTTCATTCTGTCACTTTGATACATACAGCAACGGGGCGAGCCCTCTGGACCCGCCCCGATGTGGACTGCTGCATCCCTAAGGGGAGGCTGCACCAGTGGCGCCGCTCATGAAGTCTCCTTGCTAGCGTGAAACCTACAAGGAGCAGCATGCCCATTGCCCCGGGGGCACACGTACAGGTGAGGGCAGAGCGAAGCAAGGTTAACGGTGCGGAATCGCCTCATCCAGGACCGGCAATCTCGCTGGCAATGCAAAACAGGAGCTCGTCAGAACAGGTCGGGTAGATTTACGCCTCCGTTCGACCCTTTTCCTGTATTGGAAACCAAGCGCCGTAGGGTCTTCGCATTGTTCGTTCCAGTTTTCCACACAATACGGGCCCGACGAAGCGGATGCACCGCCCCAACGGACCCGTTTCAACAGTGCGGAGGCATGTTACCCGCGCCTAGACCCACGTGCGAGCCGATCCCTACGCGAGGCGGGCGCCGACCTCCTTGGCAGCAGCCGCCTTGTCGAAGTTTCCGCCCGTCGCCTTGTTGAGCGCACCCATCACGCGCCCCATATCCTTGCGCGTCGCAGCCCCAACCTCGGAGATGGTCTTCTCGATAAGCTCAACCAGCGCATCGCCAGAGAGCTGCTCGGGCAGCAGGCTCTCCAAAATCTCAACCTGCTGGGTCAGGGTGTCGGTGCGCTCCTGGTTGTTCCCAGCCTTGCGCGACATCTCGAGCGTCTCGGTCGTCTGCTTGATCAGGCGCTTGATCATGGCGTTAACGTCTTCTTCGGTTGCGTCGCGACGCTCGTTCACCTCGAGGTTCTTCACCTCGCCCATCACCTGGCGCACGATGGAAAGGCGCACCTTGTCCTTCGCCTTCATCGCGGCAACCATCTCGTTATGCAGCTCTTCGTTGGTCATCGGTATCTCCTCACTCGCCTGCGGGCCGTGCCCGGGCGCTGCTTGTCTGTCGTGCCTGAACGATGTTCGCCTGTCTGCCGTGTCTGGACGGTATTAACCTACCGGCCCCGGGCCTATTCGCTTGAAGAACCCTGCGCGTCCTCGCCGGTAGAAGCCTCGTCGGTTCTCGCATCACTCGAGCTCGCCGAACTCATATCAACGTTATACGGCACGTTTTCCGGCATATCGTTGATCTGGATGTCGGCCTCTTCGCGCGTGGCCGTAAGCCAATCGTTGTACGCGGTGCGCTGGTTGGTCGACTTAACGCTGCTCGAGAACGTGTCGCGCAGGTCCTCGGGGATCTGATCGATCGACGTCACCTCGCCGTCTACGCTAAAGACATCGGTGCACTGAATGATGTGGTACCCATAGTCGGATTCCACCACGCCGCTGATCTGCCCCTTCTCAAGCCCGTCGAGCGCCGTCTGGTACGCCTCGACAAACGAAGAGAGCTTATCCCAGCCCACGTCGCCGCCGTTGCTCGCAGAGCTGTCCTCGGAGTACTCCTTCGCGGCGTCTTCGAACGAGATCTCGCCCGCGTTAATCTGGTCGAGGATGTCCTGCGCCTTCTGCTTGGCCTCCTCCTTGGTGGCGTCATCGGCCTCGGAGTCGACCTTGATCAGAATGTGAGACGAGCGCTTGGCGCCGTTATAGGTGTCGAGGTTCTCGTTCGCGTAGGCGATGACCTCGTCGTCCGTGGGATCATCGACCGGCGCGACCGCATCGTAGAGCTTCTGGGTCATAAGGTTCTGGCTCAAGCTCTCCCGGTACGTCTCCTCGGTATACCCAATCTGCGACAGGAGCTCGATAAAGGCGTCCTCGGAGTCGTAGTTGGCAACGGCCTCCTGCCACGCCTCGTCGACCTCCTCGTCGCTGACCGTAATGTTGTTGTCGCGCTCGGCCTGGCTCACGAGCAGCTGGTCGGCGATGCTATCGATAACGCTCTCGCGATAGCTTTCGGGCGTCATGCCGCTGCTCGCAAGATAGTTGGCCCAGTCCTCATCGCTGTCGTAGCCCAACGAAGAGCGCGTGCTCATGATCTGCTTGGTTACGGTGTCTTCCGTAATCTTGACGCCGTTCACCGTTGCCGCAACGCCACCGGTAAGCTCGTATCCATTGCCGTTGGACACCTGGTTAAGGATGCCCGAGCACGCAACGCTTGTGACCGACAGCACCATGGCGAGCACTCCAATCGCTACGAGCACGTACTTGACGCCCGTGCCCATCTTCTTGCGATTCTCACGCTTGAAATCTGCCTTCGTGGGCTGTTTGACCTGCTGGGACGCGGTACGCGGATGAGCGTTCTTGTCCGAGCGCTTGCGGCTCGTGGCCTTCTGCGCGCCCGGCGTGTTGGCTTTGTTCATAGACATGAGGATATTCCTTGCCGTTCAAGCGGAAATTGCTAGGGCCTATGATACTACGCTGCTCGCACCCGCATGCAAGGTGCAAGAAAGACTCAGCCGAAGCACCATGCTAAAGGTACGGGCCCTCCCCGATTCTGAACTGCCCCCTTAGGCAAAAGCCCGTGAGTGGGAGACGGCTCATTCCGGAAAGGGCCCGCTGATTCAAACCGCGAGCGAGGATTGTATGAGAACGATCTGCTACGACCGATCGACGGAAACGGTAAGGTCCTCGCGCACCTGAACGCGTCCCTCGGCGAGAAGCTCGACTACCTGCGGATACAGGCGATGCTCGACCGCATGGATAGCCGCTTCGAGCTCGTCGACCGACCAGCCCTCTTCGACGCGCACAGGCTCCTGCGCGATGATGGGCCCCTGGTCGTAGACGGCGTTAGCGAAATGCACCGTCACGCCCGTGACCTTGACGCCGCGATCGTAGGCATCCTGAATGCCGTGCGCTCCCTGGAAGCTCGGCAGCAGCGCGGGATGCAGATTCACCACGCGGTTGGGCCAAAGCATAAGCAGAGGCTCGTGCACCTTGCGCATGTAGCCCGCCATGACGATGTACTCGGCTCCGGCGCGCTTGAGCTCGGTGGCGATGACCTCATCGGCGTCCCAGGGATCGGCGTATATCTCTTTGGAGAGTGCAAGGGTTTGGATCCCTGCCGCCGCAGCACGCTTGAGCCCCGCCGCACTCGGCCGGCTCGAGACCACGAGCACGATCTCGGCATTGAGGTTGCCGGAGGCAATCTCGTCGATAAGCGCCTGCAAGTTGGTGCCCGACCCCGAGATGAGCACGCCGATCTTAAGCGGCGGAAGGTCCTCGCCCGCCGCGCGCGCGGCAGCACGACGAGTCTGCAGCGCGTTTCCGGCCTCCACGTCGAAAGCCGCCTCGAGCTGCTCGATGCGTCGGCGCGCCTCGGCAAACGCGGCCTGGTAGACAGGGCTTGCCGCAAGCGTTTCCGATGGCTCGGAGGAACCCATAGCGGCAGAGCGGGCAGCGGCGACCGCCTCGGCGCGGGCGCGATCGACCTCGCGCTCAACGGAGGGCGCGAAGAACGAATCGCTCGGAAGCGCCTCGGGCGGGAGACCGGCCTCCTCGACAGCCGCGCGATATGCCTCGTCCACACCTGCGGGAGCCGTAGCCCCCTGGCAGGTGGAGCGCTTCTCGCTATCGCTCATCGCTGTACACCACCTTGCCGGAGCCGGCAACGCACGTGCCCACGCGGAACGGGCGCTCGCCCTGAGCCTCAAGCTCGGCTACGACCGCGTCCTCGGCATCGGCCGGGCAGATGACCATAAGGCCGGCGCCCATGTTGAACGTCTTGCACGCCTCGTTGGGCGTGAGGCCCGCGGCGCGGGAGATATAGGAGATGACGGGCGGCACATCCCAGCCCATCGAGAAGCCCGTCGGCGACACGGTGCGCTCTACCACGGCGTCCACATCCGGCGCGAGCGCGCGATTGAGGTTTTCGGTGATGCCACCGCCCGTGATGTGCGCAATTGCGTGGACGCGGGCACCCGCCTCGGAGCGCAGAAGCCCGAGAACGGGCTTGACGTAGATGCGCGTGGGAGCGAGCAGGGCGTCGGCCAGGCTCTCTCCACCAAGCTCGGGCACAGGCTGCTCGAGTTCGGCACGCTTGGCCTCGGCCTCGGGCGTTCCCGGCACCAGGCCATCCACGCCAATCACGCGGCGCACGAGCGAATAGCCGTTGGAATGAATGCCAGAGCTGGGCAACCCGATGATCACATCGCCGGGGCGCACGTTGGCGGGATCGAGCATCTTGGGCCGATCGACCACACCCACCGTGAAGCCCGCCATATCGTAATCGTCCGGACGCATAACGCCTGGGTGCTCGGCCATCTCGCCGCCCACGAGCGCACAGCCCGCAAGCTTGCAGCCATCGGCCACGCCCTTTACGATCTTGGCCATGTGCTCGGCCTCGATATGACCGATGGCGACATAGTCCAAGAAGAAGAGGGGCTCGGCGCCGCTCGCAAGGATGTCGTTCACGCACATGGCAACAAGATCCTGGCCCACGGTCTCGTGGCGATCGAGCACCTGCGCCAACACGAGCTTGGTGCCCACGCCGTCGGTGCCGCTGATGAGGATGGGATCCTCCATGTCTTTGAGGGCCGCAGCGGAGAACAAGCCACCGAACCCGCCGATACCGCCGATAACCTCAGGGCGAGACGTCTCGGCAACCATCTGCTTGATGGCGTCGACGGCACGGCCCCCTTCGGCAGTATCTACGCCGGCATCTTCATACGTGATGTGCCTAGCTGTCTCGCTCATACGCGAATCCTTTCCGTGGAGGAACGTTTCCTCCTGCCATCATACCAGCTCGATGCAGGAGCTCGCAGGAGTCGTGAGGATGCACGCAAGCCACGTGGCTGACTTCTTTCAAGTTTTGGGCACTTCATCTGAGAGAGCCCGAGTAGACCGCGCATCAAGCGCAAGAAAACCACAGGTTACAGAGGTGGCCGAACGGGATCTACTTCGTGGCCCCGCATTCAAGTGCCCAAAACTTGCAACGACATTGCCCCGGAGGCCGTTGACGGGCCTTTCGAGCGGGCTCGCGCACAAGAAAACCGCCTATTCTGCAGTTGACGAGGCGCCAGCAGCCGGCGTTTCCTCGGCGATGGTGCACACCATGACCGCACGGTGATCTGCGGGAGCCATGCCGCTGCAGGTAACGAGTGACAGCACCTGTTCGGTCTGAGAAAGGCGCTCGTCAACGTCGGACGCCTCCGCCTGGGCATAGGAGCGGAGGTCCGTCAGGTACTGCTGCAGAGCGGCTGTGTCTCCGAAATTGGCCTGCCGCGCCTCCACATAGCTTTCCTCCACGCGCGCGGTGAACAGCGGCGTGAGCTTGTAGGTAGCGTCGGGCGTGAGGTAATACACGGTGTCCATGGCATCGAAGTTTGCCTGGTCGAGCGTTTGCTCGATGGGCTGGAACATGGAGCCGTCGTTCATATGGTGGCCGTAAACCGTGGTCTGCTGGTCTACCATGCCGGGCGCCGTCTGGTCGCAATCGAGCATGATGCTGCCGTTGTTGTTCCACGTGCCATCGGGCAGCGTGCGCAGGTATTCATCGTTGGTCTCGCCCTGCACCACGGGATAGCTGATATCGGTACCGGGCACGTAGATCCACGCGACGATGTCTTCATTCTGCGCCTTGAGCGCATCCCAGTCCACAACGGGAATGCCGTCGCCCTCGGAGTCTACCGTGACGTACTGGGTGAGGTTCGAGTAGGTCTCGGCGGCCTGACGATAGCCCAACTGCGCCCAAATGAAGATGCCGGCGGCAACGAGCAGCAACACAATGCCGATGCCGATGAGAACGTACGAGACGATGTTGCGCTTGCTGCGCCCGCCGCCCATTCTCCCGCGATCGTCACGCCCCGATCCGTGCCCGCCGCCCGGCCTGCGGCGGCCGCCCGAGGAACCACCCCGAGCATGGGCGGATGCCGCACCGCGGGAAGCAGCTCGCCCACGCGGAACGGCAGAGGAGGCATAGCTCTGCGCCGCGCTCTCCGGCTGGTACGAAGCATGAGCGCGATTTGCTCGCTGGGAGCGCGAAGTCTGAATGCGCGCAGGGGGCTGAACAGTGGGGCGCGAAGCCCCGGACTGGCCCGCAGCGCGGGGAGCTGAGCCGGGCTGCGCGGCATGGCGGGCGGACGCACCCGCGGAGGCCGCACCGTCGCCCCTCGAAGATGCGCTCGAGAAATGGCTTCCCGGCCGGGTGCCGCCGGCAGAGCGAGGGTCTCCGGCAGGCTTGGCACCATCGGCAAACCGGGATCCGCCGGCGGGGAGAACACCTTCGGCAGAGCCGGCGCCGCCAGCAGACCGAGCATCCCTGGCAAACCGGGAACCTCCGGCAGCCCCTCCCGCGGACGACGGCCTCTCGCCGTCACCGCGAAAACGCTTTCCCTCGTATGACGCCATGGGATCTCCCTCGTAAAGCCGAGGCCTGCGCCCCGGCGTTCGCATACAGCCCAGCCATCAGCATCGAGGTGCCGCACGCACCCCAATACCTTGCGGCTCGCTTGGATTCTACCATCAGCGGCTATCGAACGCCGTGCTCCTCTTCCCAGCTGTGGTCGCGGTCCTTGGAGGTCACCGCCGCCTCGCCGATTGCCTCGGCCTGCGTGAGGTTGCAGGGGTCGTAGCCCGCCATGAACTTGTCCCGGCCAAAGCTCGACGGTATCGCCACCGGGTAGACTCCCGTAAAGCACGCCGTACAGTAGCCGCGCTTGGGCAGACTCGCAAGCAAGCCCTGAACGGAAAGGAAGGCGAGCGAATCGGCCCCGATGTATTTGCAAATCTCGTCAACCGACTTATTCGCGCTGATGAGCTGCTTCTGCACACCGGTATCGATGCCATAGAAGCACGGCCACTCGACCTCGGGGCTGTTGATGCGCACGTGCACCTCGGCCGCGCCGGCCTGACGCAGCATCTTTACCAGCTGCACCATGGTGGTGCCGCGCACGATGGAATCGTCGATCACCACGAGCCTCTTACCAGCGATGTTGTCGCGCAACGGGTTGAGCTTCATACGCACGCCCATTGCCCTCAGCTCCTGCGTCGGCTGGATGAAGGTGCGCGCGACATAGCGGTTTTTGATGAGCCCCTCGCCGAAGGGGATGCCGCTCTCGCGCGCATAGCCCTCCGCCGGCGGCAAGCCGCTGTCCGGAACACCGATGACCATATCGGCATCAACGGGCGCCTCGTGCGCAAGCTGCCGACCCATGTCGTAGCGGCACGCATAGACCGACTTGCCGGCCATGATGGAATCGGGGCGGGCAAAGTACACCTGCTCGAAGATGCACTCGGCCGATTCGCGCGCAGCGGGAACACCCTGCTCGGAGACGAGCCCCTCCTCGCTGATGCGAAGTATTTCGCCCGGGCGGATGTCTCTCACGTATTCCGCGCCAACGATATCGAGTGCGCAGGTCTCGGATGCAACGACCCAGCCCTCGGCCCCAACGGAGGCCTCAGCGTCACATTGGGGGCTGTCCCCCTTTTGGCATTCCAGCGGCAGGCGGCCGAGCACAAGCGGGCGAATGCCGAACGGGTCGCGGAACGCGTAAAGTGCATGCTCATTGATGAGCGTCATGGCATATCCGCCGCGCACGAGCTCCATCGTCTTGCGAATGCCTTCGCGCAGATGGCTCGTCCGCTGGGTGAAATACCCAATGAGGCGCGTCGCGACCTCGGAATCGGAGCTCGACATGAACGAGACGCCCAGGTCGATGAGCTGGCGGCGTAGCTCGTCGGTATTCACGAGCGTGCCGTTATGCGCCAGCGCAATGATCACATCGTTGATCGTCGAGAGATGCGGCTGCGCGGACTCCCAGCTTTTGGCGCCCGCTGTGCCGTAGCGCACGTGTCCGATGGCGAGGTCGCCCGTGAGCGAGCTGAGGTCTGCGTTCGAAAACACCTGGTCGAGGAGGCCCAGGTCCTTACGGACCATCACCGTGCCGCCGTCGCCCACCGCGATGCCCGCCGATTCCTGGCCGCGATGCTGTAGCGCCTTGAGGCCAAAGTATGTGAGGCGCGCGACGTCGAGGTCGGGCGCCCAAACGCCGAAGACGCCGCACTCCTCATGGAGCGCATCATCTTGGCTGGAGCTTGGCAGCGCCGCGTCGCAAGGGGCTGAAGCAAGGGCAATCGATGCATCTACGTGGGACATAGCGTCCTCTCTGTTGTTCGGCTGATACCCGCCTATTATGGCACAGGCCCACCGAGGTAGAAGCGCGGCGGGAGCGCTCAGCAAAACCGTAACGTCCGCGCAAGGAACGCGTTCCCCGGGCCCGGCCCGGCTCGGCACGCCGCGCACGGGGCTCGTCCGCCCAGGGCCGGGCCACCCCCCCCGCGGCACACCCTGCCCAAAACCCGGGCCCGGCATACCGCGCGACACGCCTCCGGCCCCGGCCCAGTGCCCTGCGCTACTCGTCCGCCCTCATCGCATCGATCTCGGCGTCCTCCTCGTCGGAGTACACCGCATCGAACGAGGAGTCGAATGCGTCTTCGAGCGAGCTCGCGCCCAGATCGTTCTGCGCGAGCTCCTCCTCCAAACTCTGCGCGTGGCGCTCGGCGCGCAGACGCTCAACCTGCGCCTCGGACATCACGCGCGTGTTGGAGATAACTCCGTTGAGCATCACGAACGGGTGCTTGAAGGCCGAAAGCGCCGCCCGGAGCGCGATAGTTACCAGCCAGAACAGGTAGACGCTTGCCAGCACGGTCTCTATCGCGGTCGCCCCGATAGAGACCTCGTCCGCCCCGGCATGGAGCGTAACTCCCCCGGTTGGGAACAGAGCACTCACCCAGTTGGGCAACAAGAGAAACACCCAGAACAGAAGGCCGTAGCGCGCGATGTACTGCCAGCTGCGCGCGCTCGAGCCATCGGGGCGCACAACGCGCAGCCGCAGCACCATATGGCCGATCGTCTGCCCGCGCGTGATGACGGGTATGGCCATGAAGGTAACGAACGTGGCAACCAGCGAACCCGCCAGCACGGAAAATCGCTCGCTCGCAGCCGACGGCCCAGCCGGCACCACGATGCCATACAGCCAGAGCACAACGGCGGTGGCAGCCATATCGATTCCAAACGCGAGCAGGCGGCGCGAGAACGAGGTGTGTGCCGCGCCGCGCGCAATGGACCGCTCGTCCACGTCGCGCAGGTCGGGCAGGAAGTGGCAGAGCGGAATGGAGGCCCAGAACCCAAGCATGGCGCCGAGCGTGTTGGTGATGAGGTCGTCGACGTCGAACAGCCGGTACGGATGCTCGTAGATGCCGAAAAGCCCCGTAATCTGCGATACCTCGAAGAACAAGGTGAGCGCGAACCCCAACACGAGCGCCTGCCACCAACGGCGATGAAACAGATAGCGCAGGTAGACGCCGAACGGTACGGTAAGCAGCACGTTGAAATACACCGTGTAGATGTCGGGGCGGCGCAGGAACGCGATCCACGACGCCGGAGACGTTGGGTCGAGCGGCGCCCCGGATTCGAGGGCGCGCATGAAGCGGAACGGAACGAGCTGCGGGTGCTGCGCCCCAGGCACCACGATGCTGCGGTCCGCCGGGAGCGGCAAGATGACCATGAAGTACGCGCACATGAGGTAGAAGATGAACGAGAAGACGAGGAAGGTCTTCCAAAGAGAGATGCTGCCGTAGCTGCGGTACTGGTAGATGGCATAAGGAACCGAAAGCAACGCCGAGAGCAGGGGAAACAGCAGCACCGCTGTTTGCACGTTGCTTATATAGGTTCCCATGCGCGCTCCCGTCTTGCCGTGTTTGTCGCCGCTTCGATGCCACCCACTGCCGCGCAGCTCACGCCGCTGCGCAGCTCACGCTGCCGTGCGGAGCGCGGGGCGGGCGGCACGAGGGCACCAAGCATAGCGCATTGCACGAACGCCCGCAGGCTACATACCGCAGGGGCAGCGGCGCCTCAAGCGCACGTAGACGAAACGCGAAGCCGGGGCAGGTCGCGCACGAGGGAACGGGCGCCGAGCGCGCGGCGCCCCCATCGGCACTACTCGGTGCGCAGCGCGGTTACCGGGTCTTTCTTGGCAGCCATGCGGCTCGGCGCGAGCCCCGCTAGGAACGAGAGGCCCACCGAGATCAGCACAAGCACCGCTCCGGCGGCCACCGGCACAGAAGCCAGGTTCTCCACACCGGTGATCTGGTAAATGATCATGTTGACCGGAATATCCAGCAGCACTGTCACCACGATGCCCAGCACGCCCGAAACGAGGCCGATGATGAACGTCTCCGCCGTGAAGATACGGCTCACGTCCTTCTTGCTCGCCCCGATTGCGCGCAGGATGCCGATCTCCTTCGTGCGCTCCAGTACGCTGATATAGGTGATGATGCCGATCATGATCGAGCTCACCACAAGCGAAATCGCCACGAACGCAATGAGGATGTACGTCAGCGCGTTTACGATATCCGTCACGCTCGACATGAGCATGCCCACCATGTCGGTGTACTGGATCTCCGTGCCCTCGCCCGACGCGCGAATCTGCTCGTTATAGTCGTCAATCAGCGCGTCGATCTGTTCCTTCGCTTCGAAGTCTATGGGGTAGATGCTAATGGAGCTCGGCTCTTCCAGGCTGCATACGCCCAGCGTCTCGAGGTTCCCGTCGTATGTGGCGTTGTCGGTCTGTTCGCTCATCTGCCGGCTGAAGGCCGAGGCGATCTCCTCGTCCGAAAGGCCGTCCTCGCGCAGGCCGTCCACATAGGAGCGAAGCTGAGCCCCCTGCTCGCTCGGCATCTGGTCGATCATTGCCTCGATGGCATCCATGGTGAGGTTCACCGTGGTGTCCTCGAACGGGAGGCCGGTGAAGATATCGGTGTTGGGGTTCGCCTCTTGCGCAGCCACCACATCGCTGGCGTTCACAGCCTCCACCAGGTGCTCCGTCAACTCTGGCGTATAGAGCACGGCGCCCCAGTTGCTGCCCGTGTCGTTCTCCTCGCTCGGGCGCACGATACCCACCACCCGCAGCTCCTCGGAATCGTCCACCACGCCGCGCATATAATCCGCGTCGTCGCTCATGTCGGCCCATGTTCCGTCTTGCTGCTGGGCGTATTTGCTGCTCTCGGGCACCAGCTTGAACGTGAGGCCCATGAGCTCGTCATAGGTGTAACTCGTCTGCTCGCTATCTTCCACCTTCCGGCCGGCAATCACGTCGCTCATCATGCCGCGCAGCTCGCTTTGGTCGAGGAGCCCGAGCGCGTAGAGGGTGTAGTCGCTGATTCGATCGTTCTCATCCACATAGATAACGACCTCGTTCCATGCCTCGGGCATACGTCCAGCCACCACGTCGTAGTCGCGCCCCCACGTTTCTTTGTTGGCGAGCATCTCCGTCCACACGTCGTACGCCGACCCGCTGCCGCCGTTCATCGTGCTCATCATTTCGGTCTGGGTCTCGCCCATTGCGATGCCGAGCGAGTCGAGCACGGTCGCCGGGTTAACCTGCACGGCACCCGAGGTCGTATCGGATCGGTACACGTTGAGCGGCGTCGCGTAGGTAAACTGGATGTCGGTCACCAGCTCGCTCAAGTGGCTGTCTCCGATGGCGGGGTCGCTGTCGATCCATGCCTTGATGGCGCCCATGTCGTTTTCGGTGGAGCCCTCGGCCATGCTCGAGACCATGTCGCTCACGATGTTTTTCGACTGGACGCCGCCGCTGTCGTTTTGGCCGGTACGCTCGTCGCTCGTGCCCATAAGCGCACCCATGACGCTCGTAAGGTCCGTCGAGGTCTGGTTGATGGTCAGCGGGTAGCTGCCCATCGTGGATTCCTCCGTCTCCTTGATGTAATCCTGGGTGCCGCTGGAAAGCGACAAAATGAGCGCGATGCCAATGATGCCGATCGAGCCGGCGAACGCCGTCAGGAACGTGCGGCCCTTCTTGGTCATGAGGTTGTTGAACGAGAGCGCGAGCGCCTGACGGAAGCTCATCGAGCGCTTGCCCTTGCGAGCATCGGCCACCGCGTGGGCCTGAACCTGCTCGGGCGTGAGACGCTCGCGCGCGGGATCGACCGGAGCGGAATCGCTCGTGATCAGGCCGTCTTGGATGCGCACGATGCGGTCGGAGTATTCCTCGGCAAGCTGCGGGTTGTGCGTGACCATGATAACGAGGCGGTCGCGGCTGAGCTCCTTCAGGATATCCATGACCTCGACCGAGGTCTCGGTGTCGAGGGCGCCGGTGGGCTCGTCGGCGAGGATAATCTCGGGGTCGTTAACGATGGCGCGGGCGATGGCCACGCGCTGCATCTGCCCGCCGGAGAGCTGGTTTGGCCGCTTGCGCAGGTGCTCGCCGAGGCCCACGCGCCTAAGCGCCTCCTCCGCCCGGCGCCGCCGCTCCGCCTTGGGCGTGCCGGATAGCACGAGCGCCATCTCGACGTTGGCCAGCACGCTCTGATGCGGAATAAGGTTGTAGCTCTGGAACACGAAGCCCACGCTGTGGTTGCGGTACGTGTCCCAATCTCGGTCGAGATAGCTCTTGGTTGAGCGGCCATTGATCACAAGGTCGCCGCGCGTGTATTGGTCGAGGCCGCCGATGATGTTGAGCAGCGTTGTCTTGCCGCATCCCGATTGTCCGAGAATGCTCACGAACTCCTGGTTGCGGAAGGTAACAGAGATGCCCTTGAGCGCATGGACAACCGAGTCGCCAGATGGATAATCCTTGGTGATACCTTTGAGCTCAAGCACAGCGAGCCTTTCCAATACGAGAGTGCACCATGGGTAGTCGTGCGACCCCAGCCGCCCGCGCGACCAAGCCGCAACCCGCCCCAGCGCGAACGCCAGACTCCATATGGGCTCATGGTACCCATTGCCCCGCCCGCAGCAGACATCAAGCGCAGAAAACGAACGATTTCACCGCCTGCGTACGGAAGCAAGGCGCAGCTCGCCGCCGCGCATCTTATACATCCCGAGAAGTATGCGTCTCCGCTAGTCTAGGACGACTCAGCGCCGATTTAGGCCGGTTTAATCGGCGCCTCGCAAGTAGGCATCGCCTCTTCGAATACGAACGCGCGGGTAAACGCATCGCCACATCCATGTCTACTTTGGGTATCCCCGATAAACCGGCCCAAAATCGTTTTTTTATATCGCCCAGGGTCCATAAGCGACTGGAGCTAAAAAAGCGTTGTGCATCAAGCAGTCCGATGCATCTGCAATCTTTTTCACGTGTTCAGAAATCAGTCAGATTTTGGTCAGAAAAGCGTCATCTACCGGCCAGATATTGGTCAGCTCGGCGTGAGACCCTTTTCTCAACGGTTGGACCACGTGAAAGGGCATGCCATGGTTATCGTTAGCGGTTGGTCGGCTATTGCCTACTGGAGAACCCCTCCCATTATCTGCGATGCCAGCGTATTAGACGGCTTCACCCAGCCCGATGAGCATCCAAGCGGCCCGAAGCCTCAACAAACCAGACTCCGAAGCAACGCCTCAGAGGCGACACGCCTCGTTTACCACCACGCATACACCGACCTAATTGGCGTTCCGCTACCCATACGCGTCCTTTCCGACTCGAGCGGCGGAATGCATCAAAATCCCCTTGTACACCCTTCTCGATTAGGAAAGTCCATCCCCAGGGAGTTCCTTCACGCACTTGGCGGAGGGCTCTACGTTGCCTCGCCAACCCTCGCCCTCCAACAGGTTGCCCGCACCGTTCCCCAGCCAAAGCTCATATCCTTGATCGATGAATTCTGCGGGCTCTACGCCGTCCATCATCCAACACGGCGCGAACGACGCGTCCTCGATGAGCTGGTTGCCGCCTACCGCACCTCGCGCCACCGGGGCGCTCCCGGTGCATATGCCTGCTATAACGAGCATGGCCGGTTCGAGACAACGCACACCGACAACAGCGCTGAAGCCTGGCTTCCTGCGTTCGATCGATCGGGCAATCCCACCAACTTATGGAAACGTCCCCCTCTTATCCGAACAGAGCAATTTGTCTCCAACCTTGAAGCGCTCCGAGGACGCAAGGGGTCATCCTTGTCGCGGCGCGCGGGGCCGCTCGCACTCGATGGCTCCGGCTCTCCTTTGGAAACATGCCTTGCTCTCCTGCTGTTTCTTCCAGAACAATATGGCGGAGAAGGTTGGCCCGCACCGCAGCTTAACAGACGGATCGCGTTTGACCCCGATGCACAAAAACTTGCAGGCATGGGCTCGTGCGTCGGAGATATGGTTTGGGAACGCCCGAGGGCGATTATCGAGGTAAATGGGTTCGAGTATCATGCCGACCGAAACGGCTTCTTCATCCAATCGGGCAGAACGGCCGCGTTGCAGTCGATGGGATACGTCGTACTCGATGTCAACTACCGTCAAATAGCCGACCTCGATCAGTTTGAAACCATGCTTTCGGTTTTCTCGGACATGCTCGGCTTTCCCCTGCACGCGCGCACGAAGACCTTCCTCGCCCGCCGCGAAGAGCTCCACCGTCTCCTGATGTCCGGTTTCCGCTCGCGAACAGGCGCGTAACACCTTCCAAAAGGCAACAATAAGGACCCGAAGGAGGCGGACGCGCGGAGTTGTGCCGATTTAGGCCGGTTCTATCGAGGTACCCAAAGCAGACATCGATGAAGTCCGACCATAGCCGCTGGTAGAGAGCCCGTTAACGTGCTGGCTGCTTGACAAGCGCCCGAAAAACCGGCCTAAAGACAAAAAACAGGCCGACATAGAGCCGGCCTGTTCGTCACATCAACCCGAAGCGCTACAGCAGCGTCACGGTAAACGAGCGCTCGTCAACCTCACCGGGAGCAAGAATGGTGATGTTGCGCTTATGCTCGAACACGTTGTCCTCGGTATCGAGGGTCGCATGCCCCGTCCAGGGCTCGAGCGCGACAAACGGAGCATCGCCCTCGGCGCTCCAGATGCCGATGTACTTGAAGCCGGGGAAATCAATCTTCACGCCGTGGCCGGAAACGCGACTGCGCAGAGTTAGCGTGTCGTCGGGCACCTCGCCCAGCATCACGGCATCCGCCGCGAAAAGCTCGTGCGTGATGGGCAGCACATCGGAGCGGTCGATGACCATCTCCGCCGTGCGGTAGGTAAGCAGCCCACCGTCGCAAATCTTCGGCGCCACGCAGCTCCACGGCTTGGTGAAGGCAAGCTCGTAGTCGTCGAACGCCTCCCCCTCGCCGCCTGGTGCGGGTACGTTGAACGCCGGATGGCCGCCCACGGAGAAGGGCAGGTCGACATCGCCGGTGTTCTCCACGCGGAACGTCTGGGTAAGGCTCGCGGGGCCCGTGAGCTCATAGGTCATATTGAGCTTGAAGGCATACGGATACGCCGAGCGGGTTTCCTCGGAATCCGTGAGCTCGAAGGTTACGGAACCCTCGCTCTGCGCCACAACCGCGTGCTCGTAATCGCGCGCGAGCCCGTGGCGCCCGAGCGTCACCTCGCCCTGGGCAGACTCCGCCTTGCCATCGCGGATGGAGCCCACGATGGGGAAAAGGATCGGCGCGTGCTTGCCCCACACAGCAGGATCAGCTTGCCAGAGGTATTCCTTGCCTCCGAGCGCAAGGCTCGTAAGCTGGGCACCCATGGCATCGACGGCAGCGGTGAGCTCACCGTTCTTCAAGGTAACAACAGACATATGCCCTCCTCGCAGCACATAACGTACAACACAGTTACCATCTAACACGGCCAACGGCTAGCATGGCCACCGTCCAGCACCGCTAACGGTAGTACGGCCAACGGCCACCATGGCCAACGTCCGGCGCGGCCGGACTCCTTCTCTATCATACGCGCAAAGACGCGCAAAGCGCCGCGGGCGAGTCGCTTCCCGCAGCGCTTTGCACGAATAAGGCCCATGCCCAGCTGCTAGTGGCCCTGGGCGCGGCTCTCCTCATAGAACTCAACGAGGTGCTTCTGCACGTCGTATGGCACCTGCTCGTAGCCGGCGGGCTCCATGGTGAAATCGCCCGTGCCGCGCGTGATGGAGCGCAGGCGCGTGGCGTAATCCACCAGCTCCGCGTAGGGCACCGTCGCCGTGACCACCGTGTTGCCATGCTCGTCGGTGTCCATGCCGGTCACGCGGCCGCGCGAGCCGGACACGTCGCCCATCACGGCGCCGGCGTAGCTCTCGGGGATGGTCACGGTGATGTTCTCCATGGGCTCAAGCACCACGGGGTCGGCGTCGGCGCACGCCTTCTTGAGCGCGATGCGCGCCGCCGCACGGAAGGCCATCTCGTTGGAGTCGACCGGGTGGTACGAACCGTCATAGCACGCCACGCGCACGCCCGTGAGCGGGTAACCTGCGATGACGCCTTCCTTCATGGTCTCCTGCACGCCCTTGTCCACGGCGGGGATGAGCGCGCGCGGGATGCGGCCGCCCACGACCTCGTCCACGAACTCATAGTCGGTGCCGTCAAGCAGCGGCTCTACGCGCAGATAGCAATCGCCGAACTGGCCGGCGCCACCGGTCTGCTTCTTGTGACGGCCCTGGGCGCTCGCCACGCGACGGATGGTCTCGCGATACGGGATCTTGATGGGCACGATGTGCGCCGAGACCTTCGTGCGCTCCTCCAGGCGGTTGAGCAGCACGCTGACCTGCGCCTCGCCCACAGCGGAGATGATGGTCTGGCCGGTCTCCTCGTCGCGCTCGATCTTCATGGTGGGATCGGCCTCGCAGGCGCGGTCGATGAAGGTGAAGAGCTTGTCCTCGTCCGAGCGGTTCTCGGCCTCGATGGCGATGCGGTACTGGCTGTTGGGGAACTGGAAGGCAGCCGCCTCGATCTTGCCGGAGACGGAGAGCGTATCGCCCGTGTCCGCGGCGATCTTGGTGGTCACGATGATGTCGCCGGCCTCGGCCTTGCCCACCTCGGTCTGCTCGCGGCCGCACATCACATACAGGTGCGCCAGGCGCTCGCCCTTGCGGGTGCGCGCGTTGGTGAGCTCGATGCCGGGCGTGAGCGTGCCGGTGAGCACCTTGAGGAAGCTGATGCGCCCCTGCTGGGGATCGTTCAAGGTCTTGAAGACGAAGGCCACGGGGCGGTCGTCCTCTGCCGAGATCTTGAGCGTGTTGCCGTCAACGAGCGGCATCTCGCCGTAATCCGTGGGGCTCGGGAAGTACGTGGCCACATCGTCCATGACGGAATGCACGCCGAGCTCCTTGGTGCAGGAACCCACGAACACGGGAACGAACAGGCGCTTGGCGATGGCCTCGGAGAGCAGGCCCTCGACCTCTTCCTGGGTGAGCGGTTCGCCGTCGAGGTACTTCATCATAAGGTCGTCATCGGCCTCGGCCACGGCCTCGCAGAGCTGCTCGCGGGCGGCCTCAGCAGCCTCGCGGTACTCCTCGGGGATGTCGAACTCCTCCTGCGTGGTGCCTTCGCAGTGGCGGGCCTTCATGCGCACGATGTCGATGACGCCCTCGAAGCTATCGCCCGTACCCCACGGCAGCGTCACAGCGCCCAGGCGCATGCCGAAGCGCTCGCGCAGGGCCTTCATGCAGGCGTCGTAGTCCGCGTTTTCCTTGTCGATGCGATTGATGAACACCGCACGCGCCAGGCGCAGGTCCTCGGCCGCGTACCAGAGCTTGACCGTGGTGGGCTGCGGTCCCTCGGCGGCGTCGACCACGAAGAGCGCGGTCTCGCACACGCTCATGGCGGCGTAGGCATCGCCGATGAAGTCGGGGTAGCACGGCGCGTCCAACACATTGATGCGGACGTCTTTCCAGTCAATCGGCGCAATGGAGGTCGAAATTGAGAACTCGCGCTTGACCTCCTCGGCGTCATAGTCGAGCGTGGGCTTTGTGCCCGCATGGCCGCCTAAGCGAGCGGTCTTGCCAGAAAGGTGGAGCATGGCCTCCGCGAGCGAGGTCTTGCCCACCCCGCCTTGGCCTACGAGCACCACGTTCCTCACATTGCCGGTTTTGGGCGCACCCATGGGAGCCTCCTTCGTCGCCGGGCGCGCGGGGCGAAGCGGCCGAGTCATCCGGTTGGCAGCGCGCGCCGTTTTCATACGCTGTAATCGAGCCTACCCCTCGCACGGGTTCGGCTTACATTCATTTCGCCCAGCGCGACCGAAGCTGCGGTGAAGGGCGAGCAGCGCCGAGCCATCCTGGGTCATTCTGGGACGGGTCCGTTTTGACTCATTCAGGCGAACTGAGGGGCACCATTTCAAAATGAGTCAAAACGGACCCGTCCCAGAATGACCCAGGATGACCCAGACTAATTTGGTACCTTGACATCTTCTTGCACAGTAGTAGTCTATGTTGGTTCAAAATCCACCAACCAGTTGAAAGGAGATCCCAATCCACATGGATGCCATTCCGGACACATCTGGCGCGACCCGCGCGGAAGCGACCGGCCAGGACTCCGCCTGCCCCGGCATGCCCGACCCCACGCGAGCAGACCTCATCATCCGCAACCTGGGGTTCTGTGGCCACTACCTGCATTTTCACGGCGGAGGACGCTCGGGACGGGAGCCCATTCTCTGCCTGCTCCACTGCATGGGCGGCCAAATGTCCCAACAGGCCCTCGGCGCGCGCTTTGAGCTCAAGCCCGGGTCGCTCTCCGAGATCCTCGCCAAAATCGAGGCATCGGGCCTCATTGAGCGCACGCGCGATCCGCATGACCGCCGTCAGCTCTTCGTCCACCTCACGAAGGAAGGCGAGCGCGAGGCCCTGCAGGCTCTTAAGGCTCGGGAGGCTTTTCGCAGCAAGGCGTTTTCGAACCTCACAGACGAGGAGCAGGAAACGCTGCTCATGCTCTTAGGAAAAGTACGGAATCGATGGGAGGAACTCAATGCTTAAAACACTCATGGCGAGCATCCGTGAGTATAAGCGCGCGGCCATTGCGACGCCCATCATCGTGACGGGCGAGGTGGTCATGGAGGTGGCCATTCCGTTCGTCACGGCGCAGCTCATCAATGCCATCCAGCTGGGCGCCGGCCTTGCTCAGCTGCTGCCCTACGCGGGCGTGCTCGTGTGCATGGCGCTGGCATCGCTCGCCTTCGGCATCGGCGCGGGCCTCACGTGCAGCCAGGCAAGCTGCGGCTTTGCCAAGAACCTGCGCCACGACGTGTTCGCCGCCGTGCAGACGTTCAGCTTCGCCAATATCGACCAGTTCTCGTCGAGCTCGCTTGTCACGCGCCTCACGACCGACATCACCAACGTGCAGCTAGCCTACATGATGGTCATCCGCACCGCCGTGCGCTGCCCGCTCTTGCTCATCAGCAGCATCGTCATGGCCTTCATCATGGCGGGCCCCATGGCCGCGGTGTTCGTGATCGTCGTGCCCCTGCTTGGCTTCGGTCTGTATAAAGTCGTGCGCACGGTGCACCCCATTTTCCGCTCTGTATTTCATAAGTACGATGCCCTGAACGAGTCCATCGAGGAAAACGTCACCGGCATGCGCGATGTGAAGAGCTACGTGCGCCAGGACTTTGAGAAGCGGAAGTTCAGCCGCGCCGCGCAGGATGTCTGCCGCGACTTCACCCGCGCCGAGAAGATCCTCGCGCTCAACACCCCCATGATGAACTTCGCCGTCTACACGGTGTTCGTCGTGGTCATCCAGTTCGGCAGCTACCTCATCATCTCGAGCCGCGGCACCCTCCTCAACGTGGGCCAGTTCAGCGCGCTCACCACCTACGGCTTCATGATCCTCATGGCCCTCATGATGGTATCGATGGTCTTCGCCATGATCGTCATGGCGCAGGAGAGCGCCGAGCGTATCGTCGAGGTCATCGAGACCGAACCCACCATCAAGGACCCGGCCAACCCCGTCACCGAGATGAAGGACGGCTCGATCGACTTCGACCACGTCACGTTCAACTACTCCGAGAAGGCCGAGCACCGCGCCCTCGCCGAGATCGACCTGCACATCAAGAGCGGCGAGACTCTGGGCATCATGGGCGGCACCGGCTCGGCCAAGACCTCGCTCGTGAACCTCATCAGCCGTCTGTACGACGTGACCGAGGGATCTGTGAAGGTGGGCGGCGTCGACGTGCGCGACTATGACCTGGAGTTCCTGCGCAACAACGTGGCTGTGGTATTGCAGAAGAACGTGCTGTTCAGCGGCACCATCAAGGAGAACCTGCGCTGGGGCGATCCGAACGCCACGTACGACGAGCTCGTCGAGGTGTGCAAGCTCGCCCAAGCCGATGAGTTCATCCAGACCTTCCCGCAGAAGTACGACACCTATATCGAGCAGGGCGGCACGAACGTGTCGGGCGGCCAGAAGCAGCGCCTGTGTATCGCCCGCGCGCTGCTCAAACACCCCAAGGTGCTGATCTTGGACGATTCCACCAGCGCCGTGGACACCAAGACCGATGCGCTCATCCGCGAAGGCTTGGCGAGCTACCTACCCGAGACCACCAAGATCATCATCGCCCAGCGTACGAGCTCCGTGGAGCACGCCGACCGCATCCTTGTGCTGGACAACGGCCATATCGCGGGCCTGGGAACGCACGCCGAGCTCATGCAAACGTGCGACATCTACCGCGATACCTATGAGAGCCAGAACCGCACCGGCGAGGAGGACGAGGTCGCAGCCGCAACCACCAGGGCGACCACCGAGGCAGCAGCAGCCACCGACGAGACCGCCGCGCCCGTTGCCGGCGATACGTCCGCCAACGGCGCGCCCACCGAAACCGTGACCGCCGCCGAAGCATCCGCCACCGTGGAGGGAGGTGCCGCACATGAGTAGCAACAACTCGGCAGAGACCGCTTTCAAGAACACCCTGGGCGTCAACACCCCCGAGGCCCCCAAGCCCGAAGACACGCGCCAGAACGTCGCGGGCCGCAAGAAGCCGTCCGTCAAGAAGTCCGGCGTGCGCACCAAGACGCTCAGCCGTCTCATCAAGACGCTGTTCCAGTTCTATCCCAAGGCGCTTCCGCTCGTGATCTGCTGCATCGTGGTCTCGGCCATCCTGTCGTCGCTGCCGGCCACCTTCATGCAGCGCGCGCTCGAGATCGTGACCGCCACATGGGAATCGGGCGACTGGGAGTCCGTTGCCGGGCGCATCGGCTCGCTCGTGTTCACGCTTATCGGCATCTACTGCGTATCGCTCATCCTGAACTTCACCTGGACGCGCACCATGGCCGTTATCACCCAGGGTTCGCTTGAGAAGTTCCGCGAGAAGCTCTTCGATCATATGCAGGACCTGCCGATCAGCTATTTTGACACGCACCAGCGCGGCGACATCATGAGCCACTACACCAACGACATCGACGCTCTGCGCCAGATGATCGGCCAGTCGCTGCCCAACATCACGCTCACGATGGTGACGCTCATCTCGGTGTTCTGCGTGATGATCTACTACAGCGTGTGGATGGCCATCATCGTGGTGGCCGGCATGGGCTTCATGGCCTACATGACCAAGGTGCTGGGCAGCCGCTCCGCGCGCAACTTCATCGCGCAGCAAAAGGAAATCGGCATCGTCGAGGGCCATGTCGAGGAGATTATGAACGGCCAGCGCGTGGTGAAGGTCTTCTGCCACGAAGAGGCTGCTCAGGAGGACTTCGACGTGCGCAACGAGGAGCTCTTCCGCGCCGCGCGCGCCGCGAACATGTACACCAACACCCTGGGCCCCATCCTCATGAACCTGGGCAACCTCATGTACGTCATCGTGGCGCTCATGGGCGGCGTGTTCATCGAGCTGGGCGTGCCCAACCTGTCTATCTCGGGCCTCGGGTTCTCCATCGCGGTAACGGTGCCGTTCCTCAACATGACGCGCCAGTTCTCCGGCCAGATCGGCCAGATTTCGCAGCAAATCAATTCGGTGGTCATGGGCCTCGCGGGAGCCGAGCGCCTCTTCGAGCTCATGGACGAAGAGCCCGAGCACGACGAGGGCTACGTGACGCTCGTGAACACCAAGATGGAAAACGGCGAGCTCGTTGAGACCACCGACACCAAGAGCGGCCGCTGGGCGTGGAAGCACCCGCACCACGACGGCACCACGACGCTCGTCCCCCTGCGCGGCGACGTGCGCCTCAACCATGTAGACTTCGGTTACAAGCCCGGCCACACGGTTCTGCACGACGTGACCGTGTGGGCGGAGCCGGGGCAGAAAATCGCTTTCGTGGGCGCAACCGGCGCCGGCAAGACGACGATCACCAACCTCATCAACCGGTTCTACGATATCGAGGATGGCAAGATCCGCTACGATGGCATCAACATCAACAAGATCAAGAAGAGCGATCTGCGCCGTTCGCTCGGCATGGTGCTTCAGGACGTGAACCTGTTCACCGGCACCGTCATGGACAACATCCGCTACGGCAGGCTCGACGCCTCCGACGAGGAATGCATCGCCGCGGCCAAGCTTGCCGGCGCGCATAGCTTCATCCAGCGACTGCCCGAGGGCTACAACACCATGCTCACCGACAACGGCTCGAACCTGAGCCAGGGCCAGCGCCAGCTGCTCTCGATCTCGCGCGCGGCGGTGGCCGACCCGCCGGTCATGATCTTGGACGAGGCAACGAGCTCGATCGACACGCGCACCGAGGCCATCGTGCAGAAGGGCATGGACGCGCTCATGAGCGGGCGCACCACCTTCGTGATCGCACACCGCCTCTCGACCGTGCGCAACTCCGATGCGATCATCGTGCTCGACCACGGCCGCATCATCGAGCGCGGCAGCCACGACGAGCTCATCGCGAAGCGCGGCGTGTACTATCAGCTCTATACCGGCGCATTTGAACTGGAGTAGCCAGCTCGATAGGATTTGCGCTACTGCAAGGGCCCCGGGCGATTGCCTGGGGCCCTTTTTCTTGCTCGTCAACGTCGTGCGCCGATCGTGGTTCGCAGACACCCGGTGTCTACGATTCAAAATGGTTTGCAGACACCCGGTGCCTGCGATTCACGCTCGGTTAGATTAAGCCGAAGTGCCGGAGGGCGGTGACCACGCCATCGTGCTCGACAGGATCGGTAACGTAATCGGCTACCTCCTTGACCCCCGGCATCGCGTTGCCCATTGCGACGAAGGTTCCTACGGCATCCGCCATGGAAAGATCGTTCTCAGAATCGCCGAACGCAATCGCACGCTCGGGCCCAATCCCCAGCATCTCGAGAACGCGGCGCACGCCCGCGCCCTTGTTCACGCCCTTGAGCGTCATCTCGTAGACAGGCAGGCCGAGCGCGAACTCTTCGAAATGCTCATCGAAAAACGCGCGGTTCTCCGGAGTCATGAGCCGAGCACGGTCGCTTTCCTGCAGCACGAACTTGCTAAAGCGCAGCTCGCCCATTCCGGTGAACTCCTCCACGCTATGCACCACGCCCACGCCCATCGCGTTCTTGTAGTCCATACCCTTGGGCACCAGGGTCACGCATGCGCGCGAACCCTCGAACATAATGAGGGAGTCGGCCTCGTAGGCGCGGCGCGCAACATCGATGAGAAGCTCCGCCGGAACGACCTCGTCGCTCACGACCTCGCCGCCCACGCTTACGCACGCGCCATCGGCCGTGACCAGGCCGTCGACATCAAGCGAAAGCAGCTTGTCCGAAACCAAGGTGAGCGAGCGCCCCGTGCAGATGAACGGGTGGTGCCCGCGCTGGCGCAGGGCGTGGAACGCCTCGGCCACAGCGGGGCCCGGAACCGCCGTGGCTACCGTAGCGTCAACATCGGCTCCTGGCTTATACCAGATAATCGTGCCGTCCACATCAAAGAAAAGAGCCATCGGCTGCTCAGACACGCCCAACCGCCCCCTATATCCGTTTTAGCTTATGCCGTTTGACATTATGCCATGCCGCGCGCGGGGAATCGCATCAGCTGCAGGCCTTCTCGTATAATGGGCGCACCCACGCTGGAGAGGACGCACCATGGAATTCTACGCAAGCTGCCCGGCTGCTTTCGAGCAAGCGCTCGCACGCGAGCTGCGCGCCTTGGGCATACGGCGCCCGCGCCCCCTTAAGGGACGCGTCTCGTTCGAGGGCTCAGTGCGCGACGCCTATCGCGTCTGCCTGTGGTCGCACCTTGCCAGCCGCGTACTGCTCGTACTCGGCCGCTTCGCATGCGCCACGCCCAGCGACCTGTACCAAGGAACGTACGACCTCCCCTGGCACGAAATCATCCGTCCGGGCGCGAGCATCGCCGTTTCTGCCCATGGCACCAATCCCGAGCTTCGAAACTCGCGGTTCAGCATGCAGAAAGCCAAGGATGGCATCGTCGACCGCATGGTAGACGAGACGGGCTCGCGCCCGGCGGTCGATACGCACGCCCCCGATGCCCGCATCGTGCTCACGATTCGCGGCGACCGAGCGAGCATGAGCCTCGATTTGAGTGGAGAGCCGCTCTTCAAGCGTTTGTCACGCACTGTGCTGGCTCGTGCGCCCCAAGGTGTCGACATCCTGCGCCCCGACTACGCCGCGCTGGTGCTGGCCGAGACGGGCTTCCCCGAACTCTGCCAAAGCGCCCGCGATGCGGGCACCGAGCCTCCCGTGCTCGTGGACCTTGCCTGTGCCGACGGCGGCGTTCTGCTGGAAGCAGCAGCCTGGCTGACCGACCGGGCGCCCGGCGCCGCGCGCACGCGCTGGGGTTTCCAGGGATGGGCCGGCCATGACCGCGCCATATGGCGCGAGCTTCTCGCCGAGGCCCGCGAGCGCGAGCAGGCAGCGAGCCGGCGGCCCGGGCGCATCGTCGCAACCGACCCCGACGAGCGCGCGGTCGAAGCAACCAAGCGCGTCGTCGCGGCAGGCCGCATTGCATGCGCGGTGGACATCATCGATTCCAAGGCAGACGCGCTGCGCAGGGCGCTCGGACGAAATGCGCCGGCGTGCGTCATCGTGGCGGATACCTCGGTCATGGCGCCGGACGTGATCCCATCCGCGCTTCGCCTTGCCACAGATGCAGCCGCCCTCGCCCCATGCGCATCCATGCCCATCGCCTGGCTCTCGCGCCCCCATGGCGGGCTCCGTATCCCCGGGCGCGCACCAAGCTCTACCAGCACGCTCTTGCTCGGAAGCGATGAGCTGCAGCTCGTTTGCTTTGCATCCGCTTCGGCCGAGGCGGCGGGCACGCCATACCCCGGTGCGGGGGCGGGCGAGCCCCATCCCGGCAAAGGCTCCGGCAGCAACCGCACCGCCAACCAGAGGCCCTCTCGCGCCGCTCGCACCACGGTCGATGTCGGCGACGGCAAGCCCATTCCCCTCCTCGTTCCCGAGTCCGAGCAGTTCGCGCGGCGCCTCATCAAGGTCGCGCGCCAGCGCCGCAAGTGGGCAAGGCGCGAAGGCATCACCTGCTACCGCGTTTACGACGCCGACCTTCCCGACTATTCCGCTGCCATTGACCTTTATGAGGGAACGCCCGTGGAGATGAACCGCGGTCAAAGAGATAGAGCCCTGGCCGGCGGCGGCCGCAACAGGCTCGGCGAGGAGCATGGGCACGACGGCGACCGCAACAAACTCGATACCGCACACGGCCACGCCGCCGAACCCGCAACGGAGCGCTGGATCGTCGTCGCGGAGTACGCAGCGCCTAAGACGGTCGACCCCGAGCTGGCCCGCGACCGCATGCTCGACATCCTCGCCATCGCTCCGCGCGTGCTCGGAGTTCCGCCCGAGCATGTCCACGCCAAGACGCGGCAGCGCTCGCGCGGAGGCTCGCAGTACGGCAAGCAGGGCTCAAGCGTGCGCCACGGAGGAAGCCCGCAGGCAGATGCCACCTCGCCGCTGGGCGATGTCCTCATCCGCGAGGGCGGCCTCTCCTTTACGGTTAACTTCAACGACTACCTCGATACCGGTATCTTCCTGGACCACCGCATCACGCGCGGCCTCGTGCGCGAGCATGCACGGCAAGCTCGCACGTTCCTCAACCTCTTTGCCTATACGGGCACGGCGACCTGCTACGCCGCAGATGCGGGTGTTGAGGAAACCGTAACCGTAGACCTCTCCAACACCTATCTCGACTGGGCCGAGCGAAACATGGCGCTCAACGGCTTCACCGGCAGCGCGCACCACTTCGTTCGAGACGACGTGCTCGCGTGGGTTGAGCAGCAGGTTCGCGGACGCAACCGCTGGGACCTCATCTTCTGCGACCCGCCCACCTTCTCGAACTCCTCACGCATGGGCGAGCGCACGTGGGACGTGCAGCGCGACCACGTTGAGCTGCTGAAAGGCGTTGTGGGCCTGCTCGAACAGGGCGGCGTGGCCATCTTCTCGTGCAACCTGCGCAGCTTTAAACCGGACGTTGAGGCGCTCAGGACTGCGGGCATAGGCCTCGAAGACATCACCGAGCGCACCATTCCCGAAGATTTCCAGCGCAACAAGCGCATCCACCATTGCTACCTCGTCCGGAGGCTCTAGCCCTCCGGCTTCGGCGCGCGGGAGCGGCCCCGTGGAACGGCTCCAAACACGCCGAGCGGCCCGCCCCCGCGGCAAAACGCGACCTATAGCGCATTGCAGGCGCTATCGCTATAATGACGTGCCACGGCGCAGATTCGCGCCGACGTGCCATGCTTCTCAAGGAGTTATGCAATGTCTTCTGAAGACAAGAACCGAGAGCTTGACGAGGCCTCGGAAGAAACCGACGGGGTGGCCGCGCCACCCGATTCGACTTCGTCCCTATCGATCAAACCAAATCTTTCATCCGGCAAGGGGAACAAGCGCGGGCGCAAGCGCGCGGCGGCATCGAGCAGCAAGCGCAAGTCCGTTCGCCCGCCCAAGACCATCAAGGGCGCTTCTCACCCGCAGACTCACGTCATTCCGGTGAGCCTCGCCGCGATGCTCGTGACCATCGGCGTCGTGTACGGCGACATCGGAACATCGCCGATGTACGTCACCAAGGCGCTGCTCGCCGGCAACGGCGGCATCATGAGCGTCACCGAGGAATTCGTGCTCGGCGCGCTCTCGCTCGTGATCTGGACGGTAACGCTGCTCACCACGGTGAAATACGTCCTCATCTCGCTCAAGGCCGATAACTACGGCGAAGGCGGCATCTTCGCGCTCTACAGCATCGTGAGGCGCTACGGCAAGTGGCTCATCATCCCCGCCATGCTCGGCGGCTCCGCGCTGCTGGCCGACGGCGTGCTCACGCCCGCCGTGACGATCACCACCGGCGTGGAGGGCCTGCGCACCATCCCCGAGACCCATGCGATCATCGGCGACAACCAGATGAACGTGGTGGTAATCACCCTCATCATCGTGTGCATCCTCTTCGTGGTGCAGCGCGCCGGAACGAGCAAGATCGGCCGCGCGTTCGGCCCGGTCATGCTCGGCTGGTTCCTCTTCCTGGGAATCACCGGCCTGCTCTTCACCTTCACGAACCCCAAGATCCTGCTTGCCATCAACCCGGTGTACGGCCTGCAGTTCCTGTTCAGCCCCAACAACCACGCGGGCATCATGATCTTGGGCAGCTGCTTCCTCGCCACCACCGGCGCCGAGGCGCTCTACTCGGACATGGGCCACGTGGGCAAGGGCAACATTTATGCAACCTGGCCCTTCGTGAAGGCGTGCCTCATCCTGAGCTACCTCGGCCAGGGCGCGTGGCTGCTCGCTAATGCCGGCAACCCGGAACTCGCCGCCATCGAGGATCTCAACCCCTTCTTCCAGATGCTCCCCGGCGTGGTGCGTCCGTTCGGCGTGGTCTTCTCCGTGCTCGCGGCCATCATCGCCTCCCAGGCGCTCATCACCGGCGCGTTCTCGCTCGTTTCCGAGGCGAGCCGCTTGGACCTCATGCCGCACCTGCAGGTGTTCTATCCCTCCGAGACCAAGGGTCAGCTCTATATTCCGCTGGTCAACAAGGTCATGTGGGCGGGCTGCATCATCGTGGTGCTGCTGTTCCAGAGCTCTGCGCACATGGAGGCAGCATACGGCCTGGCCATCACCATCACGATGCTTTGCACGACGGTGCTGCTGTTCATCTACCTGCACCGCGTACGCAAGGTGAAGTTCTTCCCATTCATCTTCCTTGCGTTCTTCGTGATGCTCGAGGGCTTCTTCTTCGGCTCTTCGCTCACCAAGTTCTTCCACGGCGGCTACTTCACCATCTTGCTTGCAGCGCTCATCATGAGCGTCATGCTTTGCTGGTATGCGGGCACGGCTGTGGAGCGCCGGCAGGCCACGCTGCTTCCGGTGCGCAAGTACCTCGACCAGCTGGCGCGCTTGCGTGACGACACCACCTACGACCGCTTGTGCGATAACCTGGTCTATCTCACCAATGGCACCAACACGGACTATCTCGACCGCGACATCCTCTATTCCATCCTCGACAAGCACCCCAAGCGCGCGCGTGCCTGGTGGTTCATCAACGTCGAGGTCATGGACGATCCGCACACCTGCGCGTACTCAATCGAGGACTTTGGCACCGATTACGTGTTCCGCGTGCATCTGTTCTTGGGATACAAGGTCAACCAGCGCATCAACGCGTACCTGCGCCAGATCGTGCAGGACCTCTCGGCCACCGGCGAGCTGCCGCCCCAGACGCGCGACTACTCGGTTTACAAGCGCCCGAGCCCCATCGGCTCCTTCCAGTTCTGCATGATTCGGAAGACTTTGGCACCCGAGAGCGACGTCGTGAGCCGCGAGCGCACGGCCATTGGCCTCAAGTACGCCATCCGCAGCTTTGCTGGATCGCCCGCGCAATGGTATGGCCTCGAGAACTCGAGTGTGTTCGTTGAGTACGTGCCGCTCTTCACCAAGTTCAAGAGCGCCGAGAAGCTCGTACGCATCGCCTCGGACGACAGGCCGTAGGGAGCGTTAGCGGCGGCTGTATAGGAACGCGCCTATGCCACGGGGCCCGCAGGGAGGACTTCTTCCTGCTGGCCCCGTTTTGTATGAATCCCGTACAGCTTTTCGCTTGCGCAGAAGGGCCTCTGCACGAGATTCGCCCCCGTTTAGCCTCTTCTCGAAGGCCGCTCCGTGCATAATTCAACTTTTGGGCAGTTGAGCCCCTACCCGGAAAGTAGAGACGCACGTTCTCCTACCAAAAGCGCAGGTAGAAGAAGTGCGATTCTTTGCTCTACTTTGCCTTCCCGGCTTGGAGTGCCCAAAAGTTGAAACAAAGTCGGCCATGGCGCGCGATGAGGCCACCAAGCGGCTAGGCGTGAACCGTTTGCACGGGTTCCGAGTCCGCCATCCCGCAGCTCTAGCTTGCGGCGGCCCCCACCGACTCGCCCAGCGTCCCTAGCCTTGCAACGAATCCTCGCCGGTCCAGTTCTTAAACCACCGGCTCATGCTGCGCCCCATTTCCGCCATGAAGGGGCTCGTGTGCTTTCGCGTATAGATGTCGCGGACGCGCTCCCCCGCCTCCCGTGCATGGGGCCGGAACATCGCATCCATCTCGGCGACCTGCTTATCCATGGTCGCGGCATCGGCTCGGCGGTAGCGCTCGGCCATGACGATGTTCTCAACGGGATGCGGCGTCGACGGTCGCTCCTTTGCCGGAACGCCCAATACGAGCATCGACAGGGGAAGGGTATAGGGAGGCAGGTCCAGCAAACGGCCCACGGCCTCGGCGTTTTCCACCACATCTCCTATGTAGCAGCTCCCCAGCCCCACCGCCTCGGCAGCGATGACCGCGGTTTGGGCCGCGATGACCGCATCCTGTGCAGCGATGGCGAACTCCCCCATGCCGGGAGCACGCCGCGGGCTCTTTCCCGCCTGCTCGACAAACGATGGCTCAAAACACCCCACATGCTCAAACAGGTCGATCCATTTTGCATAGTCGACCACAAAGACGAGCGCCCAAGGCGCCGTTGCTATGAACGGCTGGTCGTCGCAGAGCACCGCCAGCTGATCAAGCGTTTCCTGGTTGCGGATATCGATGATCGAATACATCATCATCGCGCCCGCGGACGGCGCACGCGTAGCCGCATGCAAGACCGCGGAGCGCTGCTCGTCTGTCAACGGGTCCTGTGAGAACTTTCGCGTGGAGGAGCGCGCCTCGATGACCTCGAGCACATCGCGCTTCCACGCGCGCGCCTCCGCTGGCCGCGCGCCTCCTTCGCTCGGCTCTTCCCCGCGCTCGAAAGCACCCTGGGTTTCTGCTCGTCTCTCCATAACGCTCCATCCCCTCGCTTGCCGTGTGATGCCGTCGGCGTGGCTGCGCCCGCTCGCCCGCGACCGCGCGCTGCCGTGGCGCCGTGACCGCAACTGCGCGCTGCCGCAACCTCGCAGCCGCCGCGGCGCCGTGGCTGCAACCGCGCGCTCGCAGCCGTGCCCGGTCGGGCCCTCCGTCCAACACAAGGCGACCGCATGGCGCATGCATCGCGCTGTTGCGGCGACGCGCCGCTTAAGAAACAGCTTAATTATTGCAAAGCCCCTGTTTGTCGATAGAATCTCGACAATCGCGGGGTACTATGGACACTTGTTGTCGCAAAGATTCGATGAAGGGCGCGTTAGCTTTTTATAAGGTCTCGCCCGCCACCAAAAGGAGCCATTCATGCTCGTCGCCATCATAACGTGCATCGCCGCCATCGCGAGCATCGTGCTTGGAGTACGCGAGTTCAAGCAAGCAAAAGCCGCTTCGAGCGAGCGCATGCCCCTCCAGCGCAGCAGCATCGCTTGGGCGATCGCGTTTTTCGCCATCCAGGTCTTCATCGCCGTTTGGAGCGCCCTGGGGCTCGTGCAAAACGAGCCGATCGCCCCGATCATCATGAACATCGTGCTCACCGGGTGCGTGTACCTCTCGGTGGCTCGGCCGCGCCTGGGTAAGAAGGTCGTCGCGTTCCTCTCCCCCGAGGGCCGATGGGCGCACCCGCAAATCGCCACGGCGCTCGCCATGGTCGTTGCGGGTATCTTCTCCACCCTCGCGCTCGAGATCCCCAGCAACCATGACATCTTCTGGATGTATCCCCTCTGCCTGCTGCTCGAGGTCGCGCTCGTCACGGCTATCGTCGCAGGCGTGTTCCATCTCTTCCAGCGGCGAGGCGCCGCGCCCGCCATCGCCTCCTTCGTGTTTTTCGCGATCGGCATCGCTGAGTACTTCGTCATCCTCTTCAAGTCGCAGCCCATCCAGCCCGGCGACCTCACCGCCATCGCGACCGCCGCGGCCGTTGGCGCCGGCTACGTGTTCGAGCTCTCTTCGTACTGCCTGTACGGCATCGTCTTTTTCGCGCTTGCCATGATCGTCTCGAGCTACGCCGCGGTGCTTCGCCCGGACCGCGAGCATCGGTCGCGCAAGAAGTTCCTGCTCAACCTGCTCATTGGCGTGCTGTGCCTCGGTGGCGTAATCGGGCACGTAACCCTTATCGACTATTACAATGTCCTGCGCATTCAGGTGTATACCTGGCGCCCGCTCGAGAGCTATTACCGCCAGGGCTTCATCCCATCGTTCGTTTCGAGCGCGCAGACCATCCAGCCCCGTAAGCCCGACGGCTACACCGCCGAGCTTGCCCAAGACCTCATCGACGAGTACGCCGCGAAATACGATGCCGGCGAGGGATCGAGCGCCGAGCGCACTGCCGCCTCGCAGCAGTTCAGCGAGGAGAAGCCCGCGGTCGTCGTAATCATGAACGAGACATTCTCCGACCTCTCCGTATACCAGAACCTCCACGCAGGCTACGAGGGGCCCACGTACTTCAAGAGCATCGATGACGCCGTGCAGCGCGGCGACCTGTACGTCTCGGCGTACGGCGGCGGCACCTGCAACACCGAGTTCGAGTTCCTCACGGGCAACTCCATGGCATACCTTGGGCAGGGCGTCTACCCGTACACGATCTACAACCTCACGCACGCTGAGAACCTGGCGCAGCAGTTCAGCGACCTTGGCTACAAGACCACGTCCATGCACCCCAACCACGCCACCAACTGGAACCGCGAGAACGTCTACAACGACTTCGGGTTTGACCAGTTCCTTGCTATCGAGGATTTCCAGGACGCCGACACCCTGCGCGGCATGGTGACAGACGCCGCTACCTACGACAAGATCATCGAGATGCTGCAGACCGACGATAGCCCGCAGTTCATCTTCGACGTGACGATGCAGAACCACTCCGGCTACGACACCGGGCTTCTGCCGAGCAACATCCAGACGAACTACCTCATCGACGGCACCTATGATCCCGAGGTCAACGAGTATCTCGCGCTCATCGAGCAGTCCGACCAGGCGCTCGAGGAGTTCATCGGCAAGCTGCAGAATCTCGACCGTCCGGTTGTCGTGGTGTTCTTCGGCGACCACCAGCCGTTCTTCCCCTCGGACTTCAACGATGCGTGGTACCAGAACGAAGATGAGGCAACTCACAGCGAGCGCCTGTATCACACGAGCTATGTAATCTGGGCGAACTACGACGTCGCGGGCCGCGAGCAGACGAGCAGCACCGAGGATATCTCGACCAACTTCCTCGGAGCCGAGGTCATGAACCTCATCGGCGCCCCGCTGAGCGATTACCAGAAGGCTCAGCTCTCGCTGCGCGAGAGCATGCCTGCGATCAATATCATCGGCTACCAGGACAGCAACGGCTCATGGTATCTCACGGGCACCGACACGAGCGGCGACGGAGGCTCCCTTTCCGATGCGCTTGCTGCCGCCAGCAAGGCGCGCGAAGACCTTGCGAAGATGCAGTACTTGAAGCTCTTCGACCACGGGGACAGCGTCTTCACCAAGACGCTCCAGGGCGCGGCGAACGAAACCAACCCCAACCTCGCACCGGGCACGACGAAAATCAAATAACTTTCAACTTTTGGGCACTCCAGCCGTGCGCTGTCAGATATAAACGGATGGCGCACGGCAAAATCGCAGGTAAAAGGCCTGCCGTTTTTTTGGTCTACTTAGCATCTGCCTGCTGAAGTGCCCAAAAGTTGCAATCATATAACGTAGCGTGCGGCAGGCCCGCCACCGGCGCCACCAATTGCCGTTCTTCCGCTATCGCCTGGCTGCCAGCCCGCTATCGTCCGCCACCTGTCCGTTACTGCGCTGCAGCCAGAGCCTCGTTACTGCCCCGCAGGCGGGCGGCCAGGCGATCGAGAAGCGCCGGCTCGCACCCGGCGTAGTCCTGCAGGTAGGCGCGCGCCGTACCGTAGCGCTCGCGAAGATGGCTGAGCGTGCGCTCCATCTCTGCCGGCTGCGCCACGAAGAGGCTACGCGGCACGCGGCGCCTCAACACCACCGCAACGAACACGCGCTGCGCATGCATGGAAAACGACATGTACTCCCCTGTCGCAGCGTAGTCCGCGACGATCTGGGCATCGTCTACCCCAGCGAGGCCAAGCAGCAGCATCGCAATCACGCCTGTCCGGTCCTTGCCCGCACGGCAATGGAAGAGCGCACAGCCCGGGCCATCCAGCGCCTCCATCACAAGACGGAAGCTCTCCGCATCGTTATCGAGCAGCTGGAGATACACATCCGACATGCGGCGAGGAACCTGGCCGCGCAGCCCGCTCGAATTGAGCTGGTCGAGCATGGGGATGTGGATGTACTCGACGTTTTGCCGCGCGCCGCGCCTGCCCGGGGCGTACGGGTCTGGCCAATGGCGCACCTCGAATGAGCTGCGAACGTCGATGACCCGGCGCAAGCCATACCGGTCGAGCCTCGCAAAGTCCTGACTGCGCAGGCCGCCGAGTGCGTCTCCCCGCAGGAACAGCCCGTGCGCCGTGGTCCCGGTTTGCCCGCCCTCGGCCATGAAGGGATACCCTCCTAGGTCGCGCACGTTGCGCGCACCTCGAAGCACAAGGTCCTGAAAGCGGGGCGTGCTTTCAGACGGATTGTTCGGCGCCGTTCCTGCCATGTCATCCTTTCGCCCACGCATGCGCGCCAAGCGCGCGCCCCGTGCCGAGCGCCCGGCGCACGCCTGCACCGAAACGCGCACACGCTCGCTCGCGTTCGAACGCACGCCGCCGCACGCTGAGCGCGCACCTGTGTGCAGCACGCCAGATGCGAGCCCACTCACGCTCGAACGCTGGTCCGCGCGACGCTTCACGTCGATGGCACGCCCGCACGCATGCGAGAAAGCCTTAAGTATAATGAGATGGTTTGATTTCCCTGTTTTGCTTGCGTAAGGCTGTGGTAAGCTCGTTGCCAGAGGAGGCACCCATGGCCGCATCACATACCAATTCGCACCCGGCTCGCACAGAGCTCGCATCCATCTCCCTCGACGACCTTATCGTAGCAATCAGGGCGGGCGGCGTCGATGCGCAGCTTGCGGAAGGTCGCACCGCGGCGGGCGGCGTCGATGCGCGACTCGCTGCGAGTGGCGCCACGGAACAGGCGGCCGTGCGCGGCATGACGGTCGACTCTCGGGAAGTTCAACCCGGAAACCTCTTCGTGTGTAAGGGCGCAGCGTTTCGCCCCGCCTTTCTCGCTAGCGCGATCGAGCGCGGTGCCTGCGCCTACCTGTGCCCCAACGACGCTGCGCTCCTTGAGCAGCTCGAACTGGTGGCCCCCGGAGCGCCACATATCGTCGCGTCCGACGTTCGCCGGGCGATGGCCCTCGTTGCACCCGTCGTCTACCAGCATCCCGAGCAAGCGCTCGACATCGTGGGCATCACGGGAACCAAGGGCAAATCGACCGTCGCATATATGCTTCGCTCTATCCTGCTCGCCGCCGGAGAGACCCCATCGGTGCTTGGTTCCATCGAAACCGACGACGGCATCGAGCACTACGAGAGCCACAACACCACGCCCGAGGCCCCCGAACTTTGGCGGCATCTGTGGAACTCCGTGAAATCCGGCCGGCGCCACATGGTCATGGAGGTTTCGAGCCAAGGGCTGAAGTACGACCGCGTGCTCGGCGTGCCGCTTTCCATTGGCGTCTTTCTCAACATCGGGCGCGATCATATCTCGGGCGTCGAGCACCCCACCTTTGAGGATTATTTCGCCAGCAAGCTGCGCATTTTCGACCAGTGCGAGACCGCCGTGGTAAACATCGACGCCGATCACGCCCCTCGCGTGCTTTCGGCTGCCGAAAAGGCGCGTCGCCTCGTTACGACCAGCGCACGAGGCACCGACAACGCCACCTTTGCCGCCTTGAACGCACAGTCTACCGGCCTAGAACTCACCTTCGAGGTTGCCGACCGCCTTGATCCCGCGCATCCCCAAACGCACGCCCTCGCACTCGGCATGGCGGGCCTCTTTAACGTGGACAACGCACTCGCCGCCATCGCGTGCGCGCGCCTGCTCGGGGTGGGCTACGACGCCATCTCGCGCGGTCTTGCTCACGTACGCGTGCCCGGCCGCATGGAAATCGTGGCGACGCCCGACCAGCATGTTATCGCCATCGTCGACTATGCCCATAACGAGCTTTCGTTCGAGACGCTGTTCTCGTCGGTCAAGCGCGAATATCCAGGCCGGCGCATTATCGCGCTCTTTGGCGCGCCGGGCGGCAAGGCCCAGGAACGGCGCGAGGCGCTGCCGCGCGTTGCCGGCAAATATGCGGACCTCATCATCTATACGGAAGAGGATCCGGCACACGAGCGCGTCGCGGATATCTGCGCGGAGCTCTCCGCCCACACCCCGGCCGGTGTTGAACATGAGGTCATCTGCGACCGTGAGGAAGCCGTCGCGCACGCCCTCGATGTGGCGCGCGCCGGCACCGACGATGCCGTCGTGCTGCTCCTCGCTAAGGGCGACGAAACGCGCCAGCATCGCGGCGACGAGTACCCTGAGGTCGAAAGCGACCTTTCCATCGCCAAGCGCCTGCTCGCCCCCTAACAAGCGCTGAAACGTAGACACCGGGTGTCTGCGTTTCACGATACCTGTGGCGTGAGACAGAGTAGAATAGCTCCACCAGTGGGTCCGATATGGGCAGCGCCTCTAACTGGAGGTGATTCCCATGGATAAAACGTTCCTTATCATCGCACTTGTTGCAGCGCTGACCAGACTTGCAGATGCGCTTCGGCATTTGCTGAAAGAATGGCGGAACACGTTTCAATCGGACGGCTCAGGTGGAAGGAGCTAGGCTAGCCTAGGCAACAAAAAGGCCCTCGCTGCAACGAGGGCCTAACCTACAACCCGCGCTGCCCGCCACTCTTAACTGACTCGGGCCCGCTGGTCATTTGCATTATACCAATCTAACCTACGCAGTAAACACGGTGAAACGCGCAGACACCCGGTGTGCTCGCCCCCTAACAAGCACTGAAACGTAGACACCGGGTGTCTACGTTTCACGAAAGCGCCCCGGCATGCTGAGCCGCTGAGGCTCGCACACCGGGGCGTTCACACGGGAAAAACCCGCGCCTACATCTGCGTGAAGTTACTCCGCTGCCTTTTTGGCCTCGCGGGCGGCAAGGGCAGCGCGCACCTTGGCGGCCTTCTCGGGGTCCATGGCCGCGAGCTTGGCCTCCATCTTGGCGGCACGGTCGTCGGCGGGCGCAGCATCTGCCGCAGGGGCGCCCTCAGCCGCCTTGGCGGCATCTCCGCTCCCAGCCGCCTTGGCGCCCTCGCCCTCGGCAACCTTCGCGGCCTTCTTGGCCGCCGCAGCCTTGCGGGCGGCCTCGACGCGCGCCTGCTGCTCGGGCGTCAGCTCGCGCTTGGGCTTCACGGCCCCAGCGCCGGCAGCCTTGCCAGCAGCACCCTTCGCCCCGGCTTTCGCAGCCGGCTTGGCGGGCATATCCTTGTGCATCGTCACCGTTGTGAGCTCCGTCGTAGGCTCCGTTGGCAAGATGCCCATCGAGAGGCAGTCCTTGGGGCATTCGCGCACGCAGCTCGCGCACTGCACGCAGCGATATGGATCGATGGTCCAGTCGCCGCCCTTGCGGTCCACGACAATCGCGTCGACCGGGCACGCGCGCTGGCACATGCCGCACAGGATGCAGGTGTCGATATCGTTCAACACATGACCGCGCATATGCGGGAAGAGCGTCTCAAGATCGCGTTTCTCGTACGGATAGCGCACCGTCGCCGGCTTATGGAACAGCGAGCGCAGCGTCATCTTGCCCAGCTTGAAGGTTCCCATTGCGCTACCTCTCTGTGCAGCTGATGCACGGGTCGATGGTCAGGATAATCATAGGCACGTCGGCCAGGTCCACGCCCTGCAGCGCGCGCACAAGACCGCCCAGGTTCTGGGACGTTGGGGTGCGCATGCGGAAGCGGTCGAGGTTCTTGGTGCCGTTGCCGCGCACGTAGTAGAACGCCTCGCCGCGCGGCTGCTCGATCATAACGAGCGACTGGCCCTCGGGGACCACCTTCGCCTTCGGCTTGCCGCCAATGCCGTCGTGCGGGATCTTCTTCACGAGCTCCTCGATGATGTCGATGGACTGGAAGACCTCCTCGCAGCGAACCTTGCAGCGTGCATAGCAGTCGCACTCGGTCGAGATGATGGGCTCGAAGTGCTCCAGGTCGCCGTATGCGCCGTACCCGGTGGTACGCATGTCGTGCTCGATGCCCGAGCCCTTGGCAAACGGACCGACCATCGAGAGCTCGAGCGCGTCCTCGAAGCTGATGTAGCCCACGCCGCACAAGCGCTCGCGCACGGTCACATCGTTGAACATGGTGTCCACGATCTCGCGATACTCGCGCTTGAGGCCCTCAAGCTGCTCGCAGACCCACTTGAGGTCTTCGTCGCTGATGTCGTGCGCCATGCCGCCCACGATCGTGATGGAAAGGATGATGCGCGCGCCGCACGTGCGCTGGAAGATGTCGAGCACGGTCTCGCGCAGGCGCCAGCAGTGGTTGAAGAGCGCTTCGAATCCGAACGCGTCGGCCAGAAGGCCCAGCCACAGCAGGTGCGAATGGCAGCGGGAGAGCTCCTCCAAGATCACGCGGAGGTACTCGGCGCGGCGCGGAATCTCGATGCCCATGAGCTTCTCGGTTGCCGACGCATAGCCGTAACCATGGCCGAAGCTGCAGATGCCGCAAACGCGCTCGGCAACGTACACGAACTGGTTGAAGTCGCGCTTCTGCACGAGTTTCTCCAAGCCGCGGTGCACGAAGCCAATCTGCGGGATGGCCTCCACCACGCGCTCGTCCTCAACGACAAGGTCTAGGTGCACCGGCTCCGGCAGCACCGGATGCTGCGGACCGAAGGGGATGACGGAACGGGTTGCCACGCTACTTCGCCTCCTTTGCAGCGCGGGCCGCAAGGGCGGCACGCACCTTGGCTGCCTTCTCGGGATCCATGGCCGCGAGCTTTGCCTCCATCTTGGCGGCGCGATCGTCGGCCGAAGGGGCGCTGGCGGCGGGGGCGTCGGCGCCCGCATCGCCCGCATCCGCGGCAGCGGCGCCCGCGGGGGCAGCAGCCGCGGCCGGGTCGGCGACGTCGCCAACGCTGGCAGCGCTCTTGCCGGCCTCCACAGCGGCGATCTTGGCCGCGGCGGCGGCATCGGCCTCGGCCGCAGACTTCTCCTCTGCTGCCTTGCGCGCCTTGGCCGCCTTAGCGGCAGCGACCTTGGCCGCCTTCTCGCGCTCGGCCTTCTGCTCGGGCGTGATGACGGTCATGGGCGAATCAACCGCCACATTGAAGAAGTGCCCGCCAAAGTCGAGCTTCATGTTCACGAACTTCACGCCGAACAGGTCGTGCGTCTCGTTCTCGTAGCTGAACGCCGTGAAGTACATGTTCTGGATAGACGGCACCTCGCTCGTCTCGTCGATATCGTAGATGTCGAGCGTGACGGCCTTATCGTTCACCTCGTCATAGAAGGTGTAGAAGAGGTCCATACCCTGTGCGGTGGTCTCGGCCGCCATCTGCACGAAGCGAAGCCCCTCGTATTTGAAGGTCTGCACGCGCGTGAGCAGCTCGCCCAGCGGGATGGTTACATACTCGGTGGTGTACATCCGCGCCTCCTACTCGTTCGTCTGCTTGGTCGCAGCCGCGGGCTGCTCGGTCTTAGCTTCTCCGGCCTTCGGGCCCTCGGCCGCCTTAGCACCGGCATCCGCCTTGCTGCCGGTCGGCGCAGCCTTCGCCGTAGCCTCGGCCGCAGCATGGCGCTCGTCAACCGGAGCGTTCGGCGTTTCGGGCATCGGCTTGCCGATGGTCGCCGGGTCCTCGCCCGCCGCCAGGCGCTTCGCCTTCTCGTCCAAAATCTCAACGGCCTTAAGCACGGCGTCGATGATGGTCTCGGGGCGCACCGCGCAGCCGGGCGCGTACACGTCCACCGGAATGGCCTTGTCCACGCCGCCGATGATGTTGTAGCAATCGCGGAACACGCCGCCCGTGCATGCGCAGATGCCGCACGCCACGACAACCTTCGGCTCCATCATCTGCTCGTAGATGTGCTTCACCACGTTGATGTTCTGGTGGTTCACCGAACCCGTCACGAGGAAGATGTCCGCATGCTTGGGGTTGCCCGTGTTGATGATGCCAAAGCGCTCGAGGTCATAGAGCGGCATAAGCGAGTCGAGCACCTCGATGTCGCAGCCGTTGCAGCTCGATCCGTCGTAATGGATGAGCCACGGCGATTTGGATGCGTAACCCATATGCTCTCCTTAGATGAACGGGGTGATAAGCATGTAGAACAGGTTGATGACGCCCGCAACGAGCGCCACGAGCCACGCGTACTTGAGGCCGAACTGCCACTTGGTGCGCGCGCTGTTGTTGTCGATGAACACCTCGAAGAACCAGGTGAGGGCCACGACCGCCAACGCAACCACAAAAGAGATGGGGTTATCCCAGATGAAGAACATGCCCACCCACATGAGGAAGAGCACCGTCTCGCACCAGTGCATGATCTCGACCTTGGCGAGGGTGCGGCCCTCCATCTCGGTCGTGATGCCCTTGACGAGCTCCTGGTGCGCATGGTGGCTATAGGAGTAGTCGAACGGGCTCTTGCGCAGCTTGATGGTGAGGATGAAGAGCAAGCCCAGGAAGATCGGGATGAGCGAGATGATCATCGGCTGCTCGAGCGTAAGGAGCGACGCGGTATCGAACGACTGCGTAGCACCGAAGAAGCCGACGGTCATGATGAGGAGCATGGGCTCGTAGCTCATCACCTGCAGGCACTCGCGGTCCGCGCCGGTATCGGCGAAGGGGCTCCGCGCGGAGTACGACGCGATGATCACGAAGAGCGTGGCCAGGGTAACCAGGAACACGCACATGAGCAGGTTGGAACCAGAGATGAACATGCCGCCCGCGAGCAGGCAGAAGATGATGGCGCAGGTGATGTACGCCTCGTCCACCGCGTTGACGCTCGCCTGCTCCTTGGCAAGGAGCTTGCGCACGTCATAGTAAGGCTGCAGCAGCTTAGGGCCCACGCGCCCCTGCATGTGCGCGCTCACCTTGCGGTCAAGCCCGTCGAGCAGGCAGCCGATAACGGGCGCGCAGACGGCGAAGACCACAACGCCGAGCAGCAGGCCGGGAAGTCCGGGGCCCACGAGACGCGGCAGGCGCTCAACATAGAACGTGCCGCCGGTGAGCACGTCGGTGTTGAAGATGAAGCAGGCGGCAAAGGCCATGAGGATGATGCCCAGGCACACGATTACGCCCACGTTGGTGAGGGCATGCTCGGGGAAGATGTCCTGCATGTACCAGTTGCGCTTGGTGGACGTCATGGTGCGGCCCATGGATCCGTGGAAGCGACGGCTGTCCGGATCGGTGCAGGTGCCGCCCAGGTAGACCTCAACACGGCGCTTCTTGCTCGCGCGGCCCCACGGGGTGAGGAAGACGATGGCGATGAACGCCACGATGACCGCCATGATGAGCATGTTGTCCACGCCGAGGAACTGCGGGTTGCTACCGAACGTAGCCTCGAGGTACGGGGAGACCACGCCGAGGGAGATAGCCGGCAGGCCAAGGCAGCACGCGAGCATGAGCACAGCGATGGAGCCAATGGCGAACCATTCCGAGCGATGCACGCCCGCCTCGACGTTCTCGGCCTTCTGCGCCACGCCCGCAAGCTTGCCGATCCACTTGGCCCAGAAGAAGAAGGTCGCAGCAGATCCGAAGGCAAGCAGGATGAGGAAGACCACATTGCCGGTCTCGGCGAACGAGACGAGCGTGGCCCACTTGGAGATGAGCATGCCGAACGGAGCCACGAACATACCCAGGATGCCGAGCATCATGAAGCGGGTGAGGCGCGGCAAGCGGCTGAAGAGGCCGTCCATGTCCTCGATGTTACGGCTGCCGATGCGGTGCTCAACCGTGCCCACGCACAGGAACAGGATCGACTTGGACACCGTATGGAAGATGATGAGGAAGACCGCAGCCCAGGCGGCCTCGGCGATGCCCACGCCGGCGCAGGCGGCGATGAGGCCGAGGTTCGCAATCGTGGAGTACGCGAGTACGCGCTTGGCGTTGCTCTGGCTGATGGCCATGAAGCTGCAGAGCACAAAGGTCACGCCGCCCACGGTAACGACCATGATGGAGGCCGCAGGGAAGACCATGTAAACGGGCGCGAGCTTCACCAGCAAAAAGACGCCGGCCTTGACCATCGTGGAGGAGTGGAGCAGGGCGCTCGTGGGCGTCGGGGCCACCATGGCGCCAAGGAGCCAGCTGTGGAACGGCATCTGCGCGGCCTTCGTGAGGCCCGCAACCGAAAGCAGCAGGATCGGGAAGATGAGCACGGCGGCCTGGGTGGTGCTCGCCGTCTCGATGAACGCGGCGAGCGAGAGCTCGATACCGCCGAAGTGGAGCATGATGAGGGCCGCGAGGAAGGCCAGGCCGCCGATCATGTTGAGGTTGATCTGGCGGAAGGAGTTCTTGATGGCCTCGTCCGTGCGGGTGTACCCGATCATGAGGAACGAGCAGACCGTCGTGATCTCCCAGCCGGTGAAGAGCCACTCGAGGTTGTCGGAGAGCACGATGACGAACATCGCGGAGAGGAAGATGAACATGAGCGCGCTGAAGAAGTGGCGGCGGTCGGGCGCGCCAGCGGGCTCATGATGCTGGAAGTCGTGCATGTAGCCGAGCGCGTAGACGCAGATGGCGCTGCCCACAAGGCCCACGATGAGCACCATGATCACCGAGAGCTGATCGCTGTAGAGCGGCTCGGGAAGCATGTGACCGGCGCCCTCGGAGAGCGTCATGTTTGCGAACGCGATCACGCCAACGGTCTGAACGAGGCCGAGAACGAGCGCAAGCCGGTTCTTGTAGCGCACGGCATGCCACAAGATGACCGCGCAGAGCACGATGTCGATCGCCGTGAATACCCAGGTAGCGATGTAGCTCGTCTCCTGGGGCAACGCGAAAGATACGTGGCCGACGAACAGGTACTGCACCGCGAACGCCACAGCGGTAACACCCGTTATCGCTGCCGCCGCAATCGTAATGACGTTGCGCTGGGATTCGCTCCGGAACAGCATGAGCAGTACCGCTGCGATGAGCGGTACGGCGACAAGCGCCGCGATGAGACTCATGTGTCTCCTCCTCAATCCATGGATCCGATAAGACGGGTTTTATTCGTGTGCCTCCTCAACACACCAAACGTTTACATATTGTAGCTAACTTGACCCCCCGTGCGGTAGGAATTCGGCGGTGAACGGCAATGTTGGACGTGTTCACGCCTCTTTCGCCGCTTCCACAGCTGGGCCGTACCGCCTCAGCGTTCCTTTCAAAATAGTTCGAGGCTCGAGTCGGAAGATTTTTGGCGACCTACCGAGTAGACACCCCTTGCGGGCAAGCAAAACTGCAGGTCGAAGATTCCCAAAAGGGCGGTCTACTCGGCGAAACCTCAAAAACCTTCCGACTCGAGCCTCGAACTTAGAATTGCCCATGCGTGGGGGGGCAAAATGAGCCTGGACACAGAAAAGGCCCCGAGCGCACGCGCGCCCGGGGCCTGACCATATCGCTTGTTTGACCTGCGGCTATGCTTGATCTCTTACGCGCGGGTGTCCTCGATAATCTTCTTCACCGTATCCTGGATCTCGGTGAGCTTCTCCTCGCCAGGAATCCACTGC
>LBJMC04202__coassemble_126_pt1 | contig 103134 bp, 79 predicted proteins | sample LBJMC04202__metabat2_low_PE_040 | metagenome-assembled genome bin LBJMC04202 | reverse complement strand
GCCGACCACGCTGACGGCACCGCCTATGTGGTGGGCGACGTGTCCGACGAGGCCATCCGCGCCGCCGTGGATGTGCCGCTCGTGCTCCACGGCACCTCCGGTGTGCCCGATGAGCAGGTCGCTGAGGCTGTGAAGAACGGCATCTGCAAGGTGAACTACGCCACCGAGCTGCGCCAGGCCTACACCAAGGGCTACATGGCCTTCATGGCCGAGAACCCCGGCGTGTTCGACCCGAAGAAGCCCGCCAAGCAGGGCATGGCCGAGATCACGAACATCGTGAAGGTCCGCATGGAGAACCTGGGTTCCGTGGGCCGCGCGTAAGCTCGAAGCCTTCCTAACTTCCGACGGTGGCGCCGGAGGTTCCACACCGATGTCCTTGCGCTTTGCGCTGCGGATTACGGCTTGGGAACCTTCGGCGCCATCTGAATTTAGAGGCTTCAAATAGGGGATGGGAGTGCCGTGGTAAGGGCTTCGTTGCAGCTGCTGAGTTGGAGCGGCAACAGGGTCGGCGCCGCGACAGTTGCGCCATCCGAGCGTCTTCTCGCACATTCATCCTCCCGCATAGCATCGCATTTTCGGGCGGGAATTCGCAGTAAAGAGGGGTTATTAATAGCTTCATTTTGCGATTATCTGCCCGAAAACTTTTTCGTCTAGTGGGGGATGGCCTGGTGGGGGGTTCGTCCTGATGGAAGGTTTCGCCCGGCTGGGTTCGTCCGGCTAGAAGACTTCGCTCGGCCGGTCTTGTCCTGTTGGAGGGTCCCATCCAACTGAGGGACTGTTCTTCCAGGGCATACGTGGTCCATGGGCGTCCAACGCAACCTTCGTGCAAGCAACAGGCAAACATTTGGTAAGAACTTCGTAGGACCTGCGCCATGCTGGGGATTCTTGCTTTATGGTCTGAGGGGATGCAGAAAATGCGCGCGTCGCGTCATATCATTTCGACGTGCAATTCTCTACTATAGACAAATGGAACGGGCCAGCGCCGCGCCGCTCCGCAGGCTATGACGAACGGCTCAGATGGAGGAATTCATGAACAAGCGCACCAAGATCGTATGCACCATGGGACCGGCGTGTGACGACGAGAACATCCTTCGTGAGATGATTCTTTCGGGCATGAACGTCGCCCGCTTCAACTTCAGCCACGGCAGCCATGAAGAGCACCATGAGCGCATGGAGCGCGTGAAGCGCATCTCCCGCGAGCTCGACATCCCCGTGGGTATCCTGCTCGACACCAAGGGTCCCGAGATTCGCACCGGCTTCCTTGAGGGCCATGCCAAGGTCACGCTTGTTGCCGGCAGCCAGGTTACGGTGACTGCCGCCGAGACCTCCGAGGAGCTCCAGGGCACCGCCGAGCATTTCTACCTCGACCACCTCGAGCTGCCGCGCGAGGTGCACGAGGGCAGCACGATCCTCATCGACGACGGCCTCATCGGCCTCACCGTCGATAGCGTCGAGGGCCAAGACATCCTCTGCACCGTTCAGAACGGTGGCGAGCTTGGTGAGAAGAAGGGCGTGAACGTGCCCAACGCGAAGCTCTCGCTGCCGAGTATCACCGAGCAGGACCGTTCGGATATCCTCTTCGGCTTGGAGGAGGGCATCGACTTCATCGCTGCCTCCTTTATCCGCGATGCCGATGGCGTGCGCGAGATTCGCCATCTCTGCCGTGAGAACGGCGGCGAGCACGTGGACATCTTCCCCAAGATTGAGTGCGCGCTGGCGGTCTATCACTTCGACGAGATCCTCAAGGTGTCCGACGGCATCATGGTCGCCCGCGGCGACCTGGGCGTAGAGGTGGCACCGGAGGTGTGCCCCACCATCCAGAAAGAGATCATCGCTAAGTGCAACGCGGCGAGCAAGCCGGTCATCACGGCCACGCAGATGCTCGATTCCATGATTCGCAACCCGCGCCCCACGCGCGCCGAGGTTACCGACGTCGCCAACGCGATCAACGACGGCACGGATGCGGTTATGCTGTCCGGCGAGTCCGCTGCTGGCAAGTACCCGCTCGAGGCCGTGCGGATGATGGCGAACATCGCGCTCACCACCGAGGCGACGATTCCCGAGCACAAGCCGTTCGATTTCGACCTTATCGATCCCGGCCGCAACCGCGTCAACGCCGCCGTGGGTCTCTCCGCGGTGACCACGGCGTTCAACGTGGGCGCCAAGGCCATCCTTACGCCGACGAACTCTGGCCGCTCTGCGCGCCTCGTGTCCAATTTCCGTCCGGTGCTGCCCATCCAGGCGGCTACGCCCAACGAGTGGGCCATGCGCAAGATGACCGTGTACTGGGGCGTTGAGCCCAAGCTTTCCGGTCACACCGTGGGGAGCATCGCGTACGTGGTGAACAACGCGATGGTCGAGGCCAAGGAGTCTGGCATCGTGAATAAGGACGACCTCGTTGTCGTGACCGCCGGTGACCCCGCGATCCCCGTGATCGTGCCGGGCAGCCAGGTGTCCACCAACGTGGTCTACGTCGCGCAGGTGCTGTAAGAGGTCTTCGAGCGCGAGGCGGGCTGGGGCGGGGCGCACCGTGCCCCGGTGGACGCCGCGATCCGGCGGGCCGTGCCCCAGTGGGCGTGTCTCAACGGACGCCGTGACCTCGGCGAGTGCCGCGCTGCGGCGGGCCGTGCCCCTGCCGCCTTCTGAATATGATCGCTGCGATGTGCAGGCGGAGGTCCAGAATTGGGCCTCCGCCTTGTGCGTTGCTGCCGCCTTTTCCTGCAGATGGTCGTTGCTGGCATATCGGTGTCGAACGAGCGTCGCCGATTTGGAGTTACATGAGGCCGCAACGCGTCGAATGCGGCAGATATGGAGTTATCGGCAGCGTCCCTCTCGCTCAGCGCTGCAGACACGGAGTTATTAACGGCGAGCGCTGCAGATACGGAGTTAAGGCCGTCTGCCGGGGCCGGTAACTCCAGATTTGCAGCGCTCGGCGCGGGTAACTCCATATCTGCGACATCGAACGGCGCGTAACCCCTTATCTGCAGAGCTGAGCGGCAGCGTGCACGCACCGGGCCGGGCGAGTGCCGAGCGCATCGGCGCGGCGGCCGTCCTACTCCTTCACCGACCGGGCGAAAGTAATGGCCTCGGCGACAGCGTCCTGCGGGGTTGCCCAGCTGGTCACGAAACGGACAAGCCCGCGTCCGGTACCGGAGGGGTCGTCGGCCGCCATGGGTTCGCAGCCGAGGCCCTCGGCAAGGCGCGCCGCCTCTCCCGGCGTGGCCCAGAAGAACTGCTGGTTGCCCGTTGTCGAAAGGAGCGGCTCGTAACCGGCGTCTGCGAGGCCGCGCGCGAGCTCGACAGCGCAGGCGTTCGCATGCCGTGCGAGCTGCCAGTAGAGCACCTCGCCCGCCGCATCGCGCGTTGCGGGATTAAAGGCCGCCTCGTACATCACGCCCATCACACGCCCCTTTGCGGTGAGCTGCCCCGCGCGCTTGGTGAGGTAGGGGAGCCTTTCGATGGCGCGTCTGCCGCGCGCGGTGCGCGGGCTCACCACGAGAGCCTCGCCGAAGAGCATGCCGTTCTTCGTTCCTCCCAAGGTGAACGCGTCCGCTCGCTCAGCGATGTGCTGAATGGTGAGGTTTGTGCCCGCCGCTATGCAGCCGCTTGCCATGCGTGCGCCGTCCACGTAAACAGCGAGCTCGCGCTCGGTGGCCCAATCACAGAGCGCATCGAATTCGGCGCGCGTATACACATATCCGAGCTCGCTTGTCTGCGAGAAGTAGAGCATGCCGGGGCGCGTGGTGGCGGCGCCGTTTGCCACGCTGGCGGCCCAAAGCGGCTCCATGCCTAAGCAGGTTAGGCGGCCCAAGGGGTCGCGCGTGGCCAGGAGGCGCCGTCCGTGCGCCTCGATCGCGCCCGTCTCGTGAATGGTGGGGTGCGCATCGGCGGCACAGAGCGGGCCCTCGAACTCCTCGGTCAGGCTCGTGATGGCGAGGATGTTCGCTGGCGTGCCCCCGGGAACGAAGGTGACGGAGGCATCTGGTTGCCCGATTTCGGCGCGGATGAGCTCGGCTGCCCGGGAGCAATGCTCGTCGGCTCCGTAGCCCACGCACTGCTCGAGGTTGGTTCGCACAAGCGCGTCGAGAATCGCGGGCGCGGCGCCCTCGCTGTAGTCGTTGCGGAATTGATGCATGAGTGCCTCTTTCATACACGTCGGTTTGTGCGGCCGGATTGAAGGCGCGGCAATGGGCAGGCGGCTACTTCAGGATCGAGGGCCACCTCCGGTTCTGTTGCCGCGCCTTCACCGTCAACTTGACAGTTTACTCCGACTCCGCCATCGCGGCCCATTGCCAACTTATGTCGAGATTGCCCTTGCGGACGGGCTCGGTTTGCGAGGGAAAACTCGCGCCCATATAATAAGTGCCCGAATAGCACGAGACCGTGGCGCGAGCGAGCTTCTCGGGTAGATTGACTCGCCGCGCAGGGCGATTGACGATGGGAAGGCATGCCATGCAGGCACAGAAAGCAGAGGGCACCAAGGACCTGATCGGGCGCGAGATGCGCGCATGGCAGCGCATGCAGCGCGTGGCTGCCGAGGTGTTCGGGCCGTACGGCTTCGAGCCGGTGGAGACGCCTGCCATCGAGCAGGTCGACGTGTTCGTGCACGGCATCGGGCAATCCACCGACGTGGTGCGCAAGGAGATGTTCCGTGTATTCTCGGGCGCCAACCTTGAGCGCGCGCTCGCGGAGGGCACGGATGCCAAGCTCAAGGCCAAGCAGCGCCTCGCGCTTCGTCCCGAGGGCACGGCCGGCGTGGTGCGCTCTGTGGTAGAGAACAACCTCGTGCCGCAGGGTGCCTCGCCCGTCAAGCTCTACTATGCCGAGGCGATGTTTCGCGGCGAGCGCCCGCAGAAGGGGCGCCTGCGCCAGTTCCACCAGATAGGTATCGAATGGCTTGGCGCGCCCGATCCGGCGGCGGATGCTGAGTGCATCATCATGCTCATGGAGTTCTACCAGCGCCTGGGCTTCGACCTTTCCAAGCTGCGCCTACTTATCAACTCGATGGGCGATCCGGCGTGCCGCCCTGCATACCGCGATAAGGTGCGTCAGTTCATCCTCGACCATGCGGACGATATGTGCGACGAATGCCGCGAGCGCGCAGAGCTCAACCCGCTGCGCGCCTTCGATTGCAAGAACGACCATTGCCGTGAAATCATGAAAGACGCCCCGCTCATGCGCGATGAGCTGTGTGAGGAATGCCGCGGCCACTACGAGCAGGTTAAGCGCTATCTCGATGCGGCGGGCATCGCCTATATCGAGGACCCGACCCTTGTGCGCGGTCTGGACTACTACACGCGCACGGTCTTCGAGGTGGAGGCGCCGGGTGCAGGCGTGGGTTCCATCGGCGGCGGCGGGCGCTACGACGGGCTCGTGGAGCTCGAGGGGGGCAAGCCGACCCCAGGCGTTGGCTTCGCGGTGGGCTTCGAGCGGGCAATGCTCGCACTCGAGGCGTTCGGCGTAGAGCTTGGCGACGAGCTCGAGCCCTGCGTGTACGTGGCGAACGCCGGCGACGAGCTTCGCGGTGAGGTGTTCGGCATCACCCATGAGCTGCGCCAGGCGGGCGTGCGAACCGAGGCGAACTATCAGGGCCGCTCCCTCAAGAGCCAGTTCAAGCAGGCCGATAAGCTCGGCGTGCGCCTCATTGCGGTGGTGGGTGGCGATGAGCTTGCCCAGGGCGTCGTGCGCCTGCGCGACATGGCAACGCATGACGAAGCGCTCGTCGCGCGCGATGAGCTCGTTGAAGAGGTTCGTGCGCGCTTGTAGCCCCTAAGGCTCGGCTCTAGTGCTACAGCCATAGTCGTGGTTCGCGATATGAACAGAGATATGAATAGTCGTTATCGCTTCGGCGGTATGCGGCCGCAACGGAGCAACTTCCCTATAATGTGACGCGGCGTGCCCATTGTGGGATGTTCCCGACCAGTAAGGAGGCACCGTGGAGAGTGTAAGCAACGGCGGCTATCTAGGCGGCGAGGTGGCGGAGCATAAGCTCGGCGCTGCCGACACCGACCTCGTGATCAGAAGCTACGCTGAGATCGAGTTGCCCGAGAGCCTGCGCGATAACCTGGCGCTTTTCATGCGCTTGGAGCGGCAGGTGCTCCGCGACTACAGCCCGAAGCTCTGCGACACCTTTGATCAGCTGCTCAACAACGTGACCCGCGCCAACGAGGGCGATCCGGGCGGCATGGCGGCGGCAGAGACCACCGACGGGGAGGGTGTCCCGACCGCGGACACCGAGAGCGCCCGCGCGTTCCGCGATGCGGTGGCTATGCTCGACAGCCTTGATATCGACGAGAAGCAGATGGTGGTGCGCGCGTTTACGTCGTTCTTCCATCTGGCGAATCTCTCCGAGGAGAACTATCGCGTGGAGACGCTCCTTGAGCGCGAGCGCGAGGTTTCTATCGACTCTGCCATCGATTCGTCGAATGAGCTCACGGTTGCCTACGACCAGCTCGTGCGCGAGATGGGGGGCGGTCCGGCGACGCAGCTCTTGGCCAAGCTCGAGTTTCATCCGGTCTTTACCGCGCACCCCACCGAGGCGCGCCGCAAGGCCGTCGAAGGCAAGATCCGTCGCATTTCGCAGCTGCTGGGCGAGCATCCGCGCCTTGGCGGCTCAGCTCTCGTGGAAAACGAGCGGCATCTCTTGCAGGAGATCGACGCTCTCGTGCGCACGAGCCCCATCGCGGTGAAGAAGCCGACGCCCGTCGAGGAAGCCGATACCATCATCGATATCTTCGACAACACGCTCTTCGATACCATTCCCGAGGTATATCGTCGTTTCGACGACTGGGTTCTGGGCGAGTATGCCGGCTCGGTGCCGCCGGTGTGCCCGGCGTTCTTCCATCCCGGTAGCTGGATCGGTTCGGATCGCGACGGCAATCCCAACGTCACCGCTAAGGTATCGCGGCGGGTAGCGGCTAAGTTCGCTACGCATATGGTTCAGAAGCTTGCCGAGAAGTGCCGCCGCGTGGGACGCAACCTCACGCTCGAGGCACGCTACACCAAGCCGTCCGACGAGCTGCTCAATCTCTGGAACCATCAGGTCGAGATGAGCGAGGTGCTCACGAGCCGCGCCGATGCCATCAGCGCGTCCGAGCCGCACCGCGCCGTGATGCTCGTCATGGCCGATCGCCTCGACGCCACGGTGCGTCGCAATGCCGACACCATGTATCGCTCTGCCGACGACTTCCTGGCCGATCTGCGCATCGTGCAGCGCTCGCTTGCCGATGCCGGCGCACCCCGCGCGGCGTACGGTCCGGTGCAGACGCTGATCTGGCAGGTCGAGACATTCGGCTTCCATATGGTCGAGATGGAGTTCCGTCAGCATTCGCTCGTGCACACGCGTGCGCTGGCCGATGTGCGCGAGCATGGCCGCCACGGCGACCTTGCGCCCATGACGCGCGAGGTGCTCGACACGTTCCGTGCGATCGGTTCCATCCAGAAACGCTACGGCGAGAAGATGGCGCACCGCTACATCATCAGCTTCACCAAGAGCGCCCAGCACGTGGCCGACGTGTACGAGCTCGCTCAGCTTGCCTTCGCTCATCCGGAGGACGTGCCCGCGCTCGACGTGATTCCGCTCTTCGAACAGCTCGAGGACCTCGAGGGCTGCGTCGACGTGCTGAACGAGATGCTCGAGCTGCCCGCCGTGCAGAAGCGCCTGGCACAGACCAACCGCAGGATGGAAGTCATGCTCGGGTATTCGGACTCGTCAAAGGACGCCGGCCCCACGACCGCTACGCTCGCGCTCCACTCCGCGCAGGCGCGTATCGCCGAATGGGCAGAGAAGAACGATATCGACCTCGTGCTCATGCATGGCCGCGGCGGCGCCGTGGGCCGCGGCGGTGGTCCCGCCAACCGAGCGGTGCTCGCGCAGCCCAAGGGCTCGGTTAACTGCCACTTCAAGGTGACAGAGCAGGGCGAGGTCATCTTCGCGCGCTACGGCAACCCGCTTCTGGCCCGCCGCCACATCGAGAGCGTTGCCGCGGCGACGCTGCTCAACTCCGCGCCTTCCGTGGAGCTGACCAACACCGAGACCACCGAGCGCTATGCAGAGATGGCGGAACGCCTGAACGATGTCTCGCATGACCGGTACCTCGACCTGCTGAACACCGACGACTTTGCGCCGTGGTTCTCCATCGTGACGCCGCTTACCGAGGTGGGCTTGCTGCCCATCGGCTCGCGTCCGGCCAAGCGCGGCCTGGGGGCGCAGTCCCTCGACGACCTGCGCACCATTCCGTGGGTGTTCTCGTGGTCGCAGGCGCGCATCAACCTGGCCGCGTGGTACGGTCTGGGTACGGCGTGCGAGAAGCTGGGCGATCTTGAGCTGCTGCAGCGGGCGTACCGCGAGTGGCCGCTGTTCAGCACGTTCATCGATAACATCGAGATGTCCATCGCCAAGACCGACGGCCGCATCGCCAAGATGTATCTGGCGCTTGGCGACCGGGACGATCTCGCGCAGAAGGTGTACGAGGAGATGCAGCTCACGCGCAAGTGGACGCTCGCGATCGTGGGCGATGCGTGGCCGCTCGAGCACCGCCATGTGCTCGGCCGCGCGGTGCGCGTGCGCAACCCGTACGTCGATGCGCTGTCGCTCGCACAGGTGCGCGCGCTGCGCGTGGTGCGCGAACAGCAGGAAGAGCTCTCCGAGGAGGCGAAGGCGGAGCTGTTGTCGCTCATCCTTTCGACCGTGACCGGCGTTTCGGCGGGGCTTCAGAACACGGGGTAAGCAAAGGCCGTTCGCTCCCGACGGAGGGGCGGGCATATCGTGCTGCATTCAAACAGTCCTCGAACAAGGGTCCCTTCTGGGGCCTTTGTTCTGCGGAACTGCGCCAGCGCGATTTGTCCGCCCATCTTGCAAAACTTCGCCAGCGCGATATGTCCGCCCGCCCTGCGCTTACGGCCTGCGACTTAGGTCAGGAGCATGATAGTTGGCAGTGCGATGGTAGGCAGTGTCGCTGCAGGAGTGCGTTTGTGCTTCTCGCAATGATTGTCGTACAAATTGTTGCTTTTGACTTTGAAAAATCGTCCATTTCATTCGACAATTTTCTCGATAGCACTGAGTGGCATCGCGGCGGCATCAGGTGATCAGGGCCTTCACTCAGAATCGAGTCGTTTTGCGAGAGCTGCATACTCGGGGCTCTGCGCGATAGCTCCCCAGAGGCGCACGTCGAGAATCATGTGTCGAGCGGCCTCGGGGTAGCGGGCGTAGCTTGCGCTCTCGCGCATATGGGCGAGCGCCTCATCGTCGGTAATCGCGGGCAGCATGTTGCTTGCGACGCGGTTTCCCAGCGGGTTCTCTGGAATGCGCCCGTTGCCGAGTGCGCATACCTCGCCTGCCGCTCGCTCGAGCAGTTCGAGTGCCGCCGCATCATCGCCGAGCGTGTTCATGATCGTTGCGGCGGCGATATGCATAGCAGGCAGCGTTGGTGCGGAGCGATGAGAGAGGTCGAATGCGCGGTCGATTGCTTCCATCGCATGGACATATGCGGCGACCTCGGTCGCGGATGCTGCGCGCGTTAACAAGGTCCCTGCAAGCGAGGTCAGCTCTAAAGCGGATGCCGTCACGCATGCGGCGAGCGTCGCTGCGGCTTCTTCCTGCTCGCCGGCGGCCAGCTGCGCGGAGGCGAGTTCTGTTCCTACGCGATGCGTTTGCGCTTGGTAGAGTGGCGTGAGCCACGCAATCGCTTCGGTGGGTTTGCCGGTGAGCACGGAGGACGCCGCGCAAACGCGCGTGGCATCAGCCATGAGCTCCGCGTCGCTGCATCCATCAAGCACCGGTTCGCAAAGCGAGCGTGCGTCCTCAGCTAGTGCGCACATCGTCTCTCGCGCACGTTCTTGTGCTCGCTCGTCATCAGGTGCGTCCTGGCAGATGCCGAACGCCACGTGGTTTGCAGCGCTCAGCAGCTCTGATGCCAAGCGAACGAGCAATTTCCAGCACGAACGATGCTCGCGTGCGCGCATTCGAACGTACGTGGCCCCTTGAGACGCATCGGCAGCGAGCTTCTCGCGAGCGGTTTGCGCGCACGTCTCGATTTCGGCATCGGTGAGGTGCGCTCGCCAATCAAAGAGCTCGTCAATGCTGAGCGCGAATTGCGCCGCAATGCTTGGTAGCAGCGCCGCGTCGGGCATGCTCTGACCAAGTTCCCACTTCGAGACGGCTGCTTTGGTTACTCCTAAGCGGCGCGCGAGTTCCTCCTGCGTGAGGCCGAGCGCTTTGCGTTCGCGGGCAACGACAGCTCCTATACGGTTGTCCATGGCGGTCCTTTCGCTTGGAAACGATACCCAGATGCATCCGCAACCATTGTGCGATGGATAAATCGGCAGGTAAAGCGAGTAATAGTTGACCTTTGCGGCTTGCTCGTCAACCGTTCGGTAGCCGGCGTGCGCGTCCAGCGGCGACCGCCGCGGCAACCGGCACCCAGGCTCGCGGGCGCCCCGTGATCGGTCCCAACTCTGCAGGCGGTAGACGTTGCCGGACCCAAGTGCGCGGACGCCCCGTGCACGGCCCCAACCCTGCAGGAGCAGACGTCGCCGGCACCCAGGCACCCCGTGCTCTAGGGCTCTTTGCTAGGAAAATCGTCGTAAAGTTTGTCGATAATTGCATTCAGGAAGCGATAAATTGTTCGATAATTTCTTTCGGAATCCTCATTTCCTGATACAAGAGGGCAGTGCGCGGAGATTTCGCTCCCAAACGCTTGATGGCGTCAGCGACATGCGGATCGCGCGGAATCCCATAGGCAGTGAGTTTCTCGACGAAACGTTTGGTGTTGATGAGGTCTTGGTATGAGAGCCGGAGTATCGGCATGCGGTACATGGTGAGCTGCGCCTCGCGGTGTTGCTCGTCGGCCAGCGTGCGGATGGCCGTTTGGCCGGGCCGCGCTGCATCTCGGGTGTACTTGATCATGCCGTCGACCTCGCCGATAACCGATCGTCCGCTTGCATGCTGCCAGAAGAAATCGACGCGATACGAGCGATCGGATTCAAGCGGGCGCGGAAGCTCGACCTGGAGGTCCGGTAGCGCGAATCCTTGGGTAATCATGAGCGCTCGAGCTACTGATTCCGCCCAGCTCTCGCTGCGCGCGTTGGCGTAGCTCAGGGTGCCGATAGCGCGGCTGATGTTGGCGCACCCTTTGCCGAAGCGCGCGAACGCGTCCTGAAGACGCTGCGGCCCGCTGTTCAAAAGCGCAAGCCCTCGGTCAGCGAGGGGGAGCCCCTCGACAAACGTGCTTGAGCGGAGGCAGTCAAACAGCGTCCGCTCGAGCGAGGTGACGCGCACACCCTCGACGACGGTTTCGCTGTCCCCCTCGATGACGTGCCAGATGGCGTTGCCGCCAGACCGTCGCATTGCGCGCGTGTTCACGACATGAACCGCGTCCATGCGGCGGTAGGTGAGCGGCAGCCCCCACACAAGAGCTGCGGATTCATGGCAAAACGTCCACGAGGGATGCAGCTTCTGCAATCCGCGTACGATGTGGAGCGCTTGCTCGTCGGGGCGAAGCGCATTCCAGTATGCCGTGCGAGCAAAGAGCGAGCGGCGCGGTCGCACCACGTGCCCTGCGCGTGCCCGTTGGTTCAGCAGGCGGGCCGTGCGCTCACTTGGGGCAGCCAGACAGGTTTTGGAACGCTCTGCCTCGGCAAATAACCGGTCAAGTTCCTGGTCAACAGCCCTGCTCATACGGGCCTCCCCACATAGCCGAAAGCCATAAAGCGCCACAACGGCGTGCGATGGCGCAACGTTGCACCCCATCTCTCAGAATTATCGAATAAATTGTAGAAAGTAGGAACGAAAAATCAATAAAAAGTTCGACAATTTAGCTACAGGGGGCGCCGCAGCGGTATAGAACGGTCATGTGCGAAAAAAGCCCCTGTGGAGCAAGGCCGGCTTCTGCCGCCTTCCGGATGCGAAGACTCTGAGAAAAATCGTTGACCCTGCAGCTAGATGCGGTATACTTCTACGGTCATTTGCAGAGCCCCGTGAATCTCTGTTACGACACGTCTTATTGGAGGAGTCCGAAGTGATTTCAAAGTCGACTCACTACGCCAAGCAGGGTGAGGTCGCCCGCAACTGGGTCCTCATCGATGCTGAGGGCAAGGTGCTCGGCCGTCTGGCCACGCAGATCGCCATGATCCTGCGCGGCAAGAACAAGCCGCAGTACACGCCCAATTCCGACTGCGGCGACTTCGTGGTGGTCATCAACGCCGATAAGGTCCAGCTTACCGGCAACAAGGCCGACCACAAGACCTACTATCGCCACACCGGATACAACGGCGGCCTCAAGGCTGAGAGCTTCCGCACGGCGATGGAGAAGCACCCGGAGAAGGTCATCGAGCGCGCCGTTCGCGGCATGCTCCCCAAGACCACTCTTGGTCGCAAGCAGCTCGCCAAGCTCAAGGTCTATGCTGGCTCCGAGCATCCGCACGCTGCGCAGAATCCCGTCAAGATCGAGGTGGAGGCATAAGCTATGGCTGAGAACACCGTTGTCTATCAGGGCACCGGGCGCCGCAAGAACGCCGTGGCCCGTGTCCGTCTCGTTCCCGGTACCGGCAAGGTGACCGTCAACAAGCGTGATGCTGCCGAGTACTTCGGCCGTCAGCAGCTGCTCGATGGCGCCCTCGCCCCCTTCAAGGCGACCGATACCATGGGTTCTTTCGACGTCATCGCGCTGTGCGATGGCGGCGGCATCTCCGGCCAGGCCGGGGCGCTCCGTCTGGGCATCGCCCGCGCGCTCCTCGCTGCCGGTGATTACCGTGCTGACCTCAAGCGCGCTGGCTACCTGACCCGCGACTCCCGCGTGGTCGAGCGCAAGAAGTACGGCCTCAAGAAGGCCCGTCGCGCTCCGCAGTTCTCCAAGCGCTAAGGTCTTATCGGCGTTATACCGATTCCTTTGCGGAGCCCACCGACTCGATCGGTGGGCTCTTTTTCTTTGCGCGTTCTCGCAGGCAGACGGTTGTGCGAGGGATGGGGCGGCGACGCGCCCGCGCGTGGGATGACCATGGCGCGTGGGAGGGCGTGCCGCGCCGGCGGGCGGCTGCGCGAGGGGCCGCGCTGGCAGGACGCCCGCGCGAAGGTAGCGCCGAGCGCTCCAAGGCGGGGCGGTGACTCGATGGGTTCGAAAGCTCCCCGCTCCATTCGATTTGCGGTACGATAGTGCCGATTCAATTCCGTCTGAGCTCATTGGTTGTTCCAAGGGGGATCATGCTCAAATCGTTTTTGAAATCGCTTCGCCTGCACGGGCGCGATAGCGTGCTGCTTTCGCCTCTGGCCGGCAAGGTGATCCCGCTCTCAGACGTCAAGGACCCCACGTTTGCCTCGGGCTCGCTTGGCGATGGCGTCGCGATCGAGCCAACAGGCAGTAAAGTTGTCGCTCCATCGGACTCAAAAATCCAAGCGATCTTTCCCACGGGCCATGCCGTCGCGCTCCATACGAACGAGGGGCTCGATGTGCTCATCCATGTTGGGCTCGATACCGAAAAGCTCGATGGCCGCCATTTCACCGTCCACGCTGCGGTAGGCGACACGGTCAAGAAGGGCGACGTCCTCATCGAATTCGACCGCGACGCGATATGCAAAGAGGGGTACGATATTACCGCACCTATCCTGATATGTAATTCCGTCGAGTTTTCCAGCATCAAGGGGAATGTTGGGGACACGGTTTCTGAGCTGGAGCAGCTCATCACGGCGCGCGAGCGGTAGCGCGCGGAACCTAGGCACGTCGAGCCAATCGGGCTCGCAGTCATACCCAGGTGAAAGGGGTTCGGTATGTTGAAGATCGTCAGCGCGCGCGACTACGATGACATGAGCCGCAAGGCGGCCAACATCATCTCCGCTCAGGTCATCCTGAAGCCGGATACTGTGCTGGGCCTTGCCACGGGCAGCACGCCCATTGGCGCGTATCACCAGCTCATTGATTGGTACAAGAAGGGCGACGTCGACTTTTCCCAGGTTCGTACCTATAACCTGGATGAGTATCGCGGCTTGAGCCACGACGACCCGCAGAGCTATCACTATTTCATGCGTGATAACTTCTTCAATCACATCAACATCGACCTGAACAACACGCATGTGCCCGATGGCGCCAATCCGGATGCCGAGGCGGCCTGCGCCGAGTACGACAAGATGGTTGCCGATGCGGGCTACCCCGATCTTCAGCTTCTTGGAATTGGCAACAACGGCCATATCGGCTTCAACGAGCCCGATGACCACTTCTCCAAGGGCACGCATTGCGTCGACCTCACCGAGTCCACGATCAAGGCGAACAGCCGCCTCTTCGAGCGTGAGGAGGACGTGCCGCGTCAGGCATACACCATGGGCGTGCAGACCATCATGTATGCCCGCATGATTCTCGTGGTCGCCAACGGCGCGGCCAAGGCCCAGGCTGTTCACGATATGTGCTTCGGACCGGTTACGCCGCAGTGCCCCGCCTCGATTCTGCAGCTGCATCCGAACGTCGTCCTCGTTGCCGACAAGGAAGCGCTTTCGCTCTGCGAGTAGGGTGAAATAAAGAGCTCATAGGGGCCATTCCGCCTGATTGGAAAGGGGCGCTCTCTTCGCTGGGGAGCGCCCCTTCTTTGCATGGGGGGCCCGCTTTTCGATACCGCCCAAGTTCATTCAGGGCACGGTTTATGAGAGAGCATAGAAGAGATCGTGCTCGATAAAGGCTTTTGGATGTCGCGTAGGCTCTTTTAGGGCGCAGCCGCTTGACACGATGGTTAGCTGTTCCATCGTGGATGGCGGCCGCGCCTTTTGCTGTTGGGTGGGTGCCGGTGCATGATTCTCTATCCTGTGCAGTTTTCAACAGAGCTTCTAGGTTTTCAACCGAGACGCACAAGAGCTGGCTGCAATCTGAACAAATGCTGGTAAGAACGGGTTCTCACGGCATGTAGAGGAGTGTTCCTAGTTGGTCCAAGTGTGCAATCAAAATTCTGTGAGAGGGGTTGCATAATACGTAGACGGTTTTGTGTGAGACCACGAATGTTTCATTTGTGTTGCACGAGATATCGGGTGAACCATTACACGGCCCATTAACTGCTATAACGCGAGAGCCATTTATTGACACATTAATGTACCCCCACCTAAACAAAATCTGATCCTATTCTAAATCGGTGCGATGTTTGCAGGGACACGTCGCGGTATGTGGCCGCATGTCCCGGTACCGTGTGTTGTAGGGAAGGATGAGGAGTTGGGGATGAACACGACGGTAAAGAAACGCAAGAGCTCAGCGCCTTCAGCGAAAGCAAACAAGACGGGTCGTAGGCGCATGCGCGAGACGGAGGTTGGGCGCGTTCACGACGCGCAGTGGCCGTTGCCCATGGGGCCGAGTTTCACGGTTGCGAGGACGCAGCTCATTCGAGAGATGGTCCGGTCAGTGCGACGATCGGGGGTCGTCGTGCTATGCGCCCCGAGTGGATTCGGCAAGACTGCACTGCTGCTGCAGTTTGCCGACGAGGTGCGCAGAGATCCCGGTAGGGGAACGGTTCGCGTGGTCGATGCGCGAGAGGCGATGCTCGACGAGTTGATTGTTCAACTCGATACGATTGAACGTGAATGCGCGCAGGTGCCGCACCCGGTCATTGCCATCGACGACCTTCCCGCTTTCGAGGGCGATGCGGCAAAGGAGTTTGTCGCCCATGTGCGCGGCATGCGCGAGCAAGGTGTGGAGTTTGCCATCGCCTGCACGCCATTGGCTGGAGAAACGGTGCGGTTGCTCTCAGATTCGGCGAAGCTCACGGCCAAACAGCTCGCGGTGCGCCCGCGCGAGTTCGCTGAGTGGTCGCGCGTGCTCGCCATTTCCAGCAAACTCGATGTCTATAAGCTCACCCAGGGCGTACCGGCGCTGGTGGCGGCCTTGCAGGCGACGGTCGATACGATGGGGGAGGAGCGGCAACCGCTTGCCACGGCGACCTGCAATCTGTACAGTTCGGTCCTCGACGAGCTGGAGCGCGCCGATGATGCGATTAGAATACTTGCGGAAACGCTTCTTCTCGTGGGAAGTGGATCCCTGAGGGATTTTGCGGCGGCGGGAACGCCGGTAGATATGTCGTGCCTGCAGCGGCTCGTGCATGATTATCCGGTTTTCGGATACGATGCCGCGACGAACAACTTCGCGTGCATGGGGGCAGACGAGGGCGTTTTGCAGCCAATAGGAAAGCGTATCGCGAAGGGCATGCCGCAGATTGTGCGCCGTGCCGTGCGCATCCAGGTGAGAGCAGGGAGAGCGGGCCGGGCGGTTGAGCTTCTGGACCGATTCCTATCGCCTGCCGACGCTCTCCATGTGTTGTCGCACGATCCTATGCGATTCGTGCTTTCAGGGCAGGCCCCCTTCATCAATAGGATTATCGGCGGGTCGAAAGGTTTGGAGGAGCAAACGAATGCCGATCCCAACCTCGAGCTTGCCGTGTATGGCGCGGCGCTCATCTCGGGCGATATGCGCCTTGCTCGCACCTTGGCAGGTACGTTTGCGATACAGGCGGAGGGCCTTGCTTCGCACGTTGACCGGCATGATTGGGAAGTGGCCCGCGCATTAGGCTCTCTTTGGTCCTCCTGTCGTGGCGTCGGGCTTCCGGAGGTTTCGGGGTTCCCACCGCTTTCTCCGGGCTCCTGCCAAGATGCAGAGGCGCTTGCCCTTCATGAGCGCTGTTTTCGCGGCCTCATCGAGCAGGGAACATGGACGGGCGAGGTCGAGCGCTTCCTGGAGCGAAGAGTTGGAAAGCCCTTTCCGCTCGCCTCGGATTCGGTTGCCTGCGGGATTGACATCCCGAATCTTCTGCTTACCTGCGATGTGCTGCTTGCGGAGGCGCTCACTGGGGTGCTCGGCCGCATCGACGAACGAGATAGCGCACTTGCGGCGCTCGTCGAGCCGCTCCGTGAGCAGCGCCTGCTGCCAATCTTGAACCACGTGCGGCTCGTGTGCTCGGTCCGAAGGCTTCTTTCGGGCACCCCGCTGGTCGACGAGCAAGCGGTGGTAGACGCCAACACGCTGGCGGTGAGGACGTCCGACCTGTCACTGCAGCTGTTCAGCACGATTATGGAAGGGTGGCAGGATCTCACGGTCAATCAGGCGGGCAGCGCGCGGTTTCGCGGGCAGCAGGCGGCAAGGCTGGCCGATGCCCGCCATCCGTTTCTAGCACGCGGAGCGTTCTTTCTCGAGCGGGTAGCGAGCCTACGCAGCATATCGCAGCTCGCCATTCGGGAGGAAGCAGGTGCAATCGATCTTAACCGGCGCGATGTAGATGCCGAGGATGCGTGGGCTTGCGCGCTCTACCTGTCTGCAGCCCATTGCGATGCGGAACTGACGGCTTGGTGCTCGCTGCAGAAGGATACGCTGTTCACTCCTTCGTTTAGGCTGTTCGCACGCTTGGCGCTTTCGGTGATGGGCGAGAAGGCGGACGCACTTCGAAGGATGCTGCCTCGCCCCATGCTTCCGTACTACATCTTGGATGTCGGCGTGGTGCCCGCCCCATTGTTCGACGAGCCCGATCGCGCGGCCAAGCAGGAAGAGGCAGTGGGGCACATTACCTTCCGCATGCTCGGAGGGTTTTCGATTGAGCGCAACGGCCACATCATCACGTCAAACATCTGGAAGCGCAAGAAGACGGGCATGCTCGCGGCCCGGCTTGCCTTGGCACAGGGCGGGCTTGTTGATCGTCAGGTGCTGTATGACGAGTTCTGGCCCGAGATGGATTACAAGCACGCTCGCGAAAACCTCTACGCAACGGTATCGATGCTTCGGCATTCGCTCGGCGAGAACGGGAAAGATGGCCCGCAGTACATCGTGCTTCAAGGGGGAAGCATTGGCGTCAATCCGGAGTTCATTTCTTCAGATGTGCAGTTCTTCGAAAAGCTCGCGCGCATCGTGCTGCTCGGCCATGTGCAGCTCAGCGCTCCGAAGACCATAGAACTCTGTCTGCGCATCGAGCAGCTCTATGCAGGGCCGCTATTTGTCCCCACGGACGGCGTCACGACGTACTTCCAAAGGATGAAGCACGTGTTGCAGTCGAAGTTCATCGACTGCATGGTTCGCGGGATAGATGTTGCCCTCGCCGAAGAGGATCTGACCTCGGCACTTTGGATGGCAGAGGCTGGTCTTCAACAGGATGCAACGAGAGAAGACTTGATGCGCAGCGCAATGCACGTTTACGACGAGCTGGGACGGCGAAAGGATATCGTGGAGCTCTACGGCGCGCGCATGCAGAGCTTGGAGATGCAGGGGAAGGGAGGCCCAGAGCCGGAGACGAAGCGGCTCTATCGTGAAATCATCGAACGGTATCGCTTGCGCAGCATCATGTAGCGGCGATGATGCTCGTCCACGCGGTCCGGCTGGGCCTTGGGGCCTGGCCTCGGGGTCTAGCCGAGCATAATCCGGCTGGGCCTTGGGATCTAGCCGGTGGAGCTAGTCGAGCTTGATCTTCTCGACGTCATCTCGGGAAGTTTCGCGGTAGATCGAGAACTTCCTGCCGATAACCTGGACGACTTCAGCACCGCAGCGCTCAGCGAGTTCGTTGGCGGCTTCGCGGACGTCGAGGCTCGAGGTGTCGAGCACTGAGCATTTGATGAGCTCGTGTGCCTCGAGCGCGGCGTTCGCCTGCTCGACCGTGCCGTCGTTCACGTCTCCCTTGCCGATGATGATGGTGGGATTAAGATGGTGCGCCAAGCTGCGCAGCTGCCTGATGTTCTTGCCGGTCAATGCCATGGTTTTGCTCGCTTTCCGGGTGTGCTCGCATGCATGTTCTATAAGCCCGAACACGATACCGTAAAGAGCCGGTCAACGGCAAGGATGCATGCGAGACTTCACAGCTTCCGAGCAGGGTGGTCCTCACGTTTCACGTGGGCGGCCCCCCCGCCCGGCGGCGGCTATCTCCAGGACGGCGCCGTGTGGCGTCGGGGGGGGGTGCAGCGCGTATCTTGTGTGAAGGACCTCGTGCAGAGAACAAGGAGGGCGTGGTCTCTGCCTGCGTCTTTTCGGTGCGTGCGCGGTGCGTATTTACCCGCGCCGACGTTTGCGCAGGATGCACTCAAGGCCATCAACTATATGTTGTGATACCGTTCACGGAATGACACAAGATATTGGATGCGTGTTGACGGGATGTTGATAGAATCGAATACAGCTGTCGCGGCTTCGGCTCTTGGGCCGGAGTCGGTCCTATTCTGTCCGCACGCGGCGCAATACTCCATGTACCGCGAAGCGCCCTCAAGAAAGCGAGGCATATCCATGGCGACCACGATTGACGAGCTCGTAAGCCGCCGGTTCACAAGCGACCTCGAGCGGCCCGAGAATGCCGGGAAAACCGTCTACGACCTGTTTGACTGGTCGAAGCGCGACGTGCTTCTCACGGACTACAAAACGGGCAAGACGCTCTGCGAGATGCACGATCTTGAGTTTCCCGTGAGCTATTCCCAAAATGCGGTGGATATCATCGCGTCCAAGTATTTTCGCCGCGCCGGCGTTCCCGGCACCGAGCATGAGGTGTCGCTCCGCCAGGTGGCGCATCGCATGGTCGATTTCTGGGTCGCCGCGCTCATAGAAGAAGGCATGATCGAGGAGGGCGAGCAATCGCAGATACTGTATGACGAGCTCGTTTACCTCATCTTGGACCAGCGGTTTGCCCCCAATTCGCCGCAGTGGTTCAACACCGGGCTCAAACGTTCGTACGGCATAGCCGGCGAACCTCAGGAGATGTATTACGTAGACCCTCAGAGCGGTGAGGTCGTCGAATCGATTGACCAGTACACCCGAACCCAGGCAAGCGCGTGCTTCATCGTGAGCGTCGAAGACAAGCTGTTGGGCGAGCACTCGATCTCGGATGAATATGTGACGGAGACCAAGCTCTTCAAGGGCGGGTCGGGCACCGGCTCCAACTTCAGCGCGCTTCGCGCCGAGGGCGAGAAGCTCTCGGGAGGCGGCGTTTCGAGCGGCGTCATGAGCTTCTTGCGCGGCCTCGACCGCAACGCCGACGCCATCAAGAGCGGCGGCACCACGCGCCGGGCCGCAAAGATGGTCTGCCTTGATATCGACCACCCGGATATCGAACAGTTCATCACGTGGAAGGCGAAAGAGGAGGACAAGGCCCTCGCCCTCATGAAGATGGGCTACGACGGCGATATCAACGGCGAGGCCTATTCCACCGTCTCGGGCCAGAATTCCAATAACTCGCTGCGCATTGACAACGAGTTCATGGCGAAGGTCATGGAGCTGCCGGAGAACCCCGAGGTGACCTACGAGCTCAAGGGGCGCGTGGACCCGTCGTTCGATCACGAGGTTTCCGTCAAGCACATCTGGGACACGTTTAACGAGAGCGCGTGGCGTTGCGCCGACCCCGCCCCGCAGTTCAGCGACACGTTCAACGAGTGGCACACCTGCCCGGGCGGCGAGGACGGTGTGGTGGGCGCGAGCTACAACCGCCTGAACTCCACGAACCCGTGCGGCGAGTACGCATTTCTTGACGATTCGAGCTGCAACCTCGCATCGATCAACGTCTATCGTTTCTACGACCCCGCGACGGACCGCTTCGATGTCGAAGGGTACGAGCATGCAATCGACTTGATCCAGCTCGCGCTCGAGGCGTCCATCGCATGGGGCCAGTTCCCCACGAAGGACATCGCGCGCAAAACCTATCGTTTCCGTGCCACGGGCCTCGGCATCTCTAACCTTGCGAGCCTGCTTATGGCGAAGGGGCTGCCCTATGATTCTGCTGCCGCCCGCGCCCTTGCCTCGGCACTTGTGGGTACGCTGACCGGGCGCAGCTACACTGCTTCCGCCATCATGGCGCGCAAGGTGGGGCCGTTCGATTGCTTCGATATCAACAAGCGCCATATGATGCGTGTGATTCGAAACCACGCACGTGTGGCAGGCGCCCGCAACGATGCCTTCGAGGGCCTCACCGTCGAGCCGCCCATCGTGGACTTCGACCTGCTCGCCGCTGCGGGCGAGGAGGAGCTCGCTTCGGCGCTCATCGAGAGCTGGACGTTTGCCGAGGAGCTCGGCGAACGCTACGGGTATCGCAACGCGCAGGTGAGCGTCATGGCACCGACGGGTACCATCTCGTTCGCTATGGACTGTGGGGCCACCTCCATCGAGCCGTTCTTTAGCCACATGGCGTACAAGAAGCTCTCGGGCGGCGGGTTCATGACCATCGCGAACCCGGTGATCGGCGATGCCTTGCGCCATCTGGGTTACACCGAGGACGAGGTGGAGGACATCCTCGCCTACGTGCAGGCAACAGATGAGAATGGCATGATCGTTGACGGCAAGATTGAGGGGGCACCGCATCTCAAGCGCGAGCATCTGCCCGTGTTCGACACGGCGAATGTTTGCGGCTCGGGCGAGCGCTTCATCGCTCCGCGCGGGCACGTGCTCATGGTGGCGGCGCTCACACCGCTCGTCTCCGGCGCCATTTCCAAGACGGTGAACTTGCCGCGCGAGGCTACGGTTCAGGATTTCAAAGACGTCATCATGCTTGCCTGGCAGACGGGTTGCAAGGGCATCACGCTCTATCGCGACGGCTCCAAGAATGCGCAGCCGCTCAACACGACGCTTGCCGACGACACCGACGAGAAGGATTTGGGCGAGCTCTCGTACGAGGCGCTGCTCGCATATGCGCGCGATGCACAGGGGCGCCTCGCCACCGCCCAGAAGCCTGCCCAGCGTAAGCGCATCGTGGGCATCCGCGACGGGCGCACGCATCTGGCGCAGATCGACGGCGTGAAAATCTACACGACGGTGAATCGAAACGATGCGGGCAAGATCTCCGAGCTCTTCGTAACGACCGACCGTGAGGGCACGACCATCATGGGCCTTCTGAACTCGCTTTCGAAGACCATCTCGGTCATGCTGCAGTACGGCATACCGCCGGAGAGCATCTCCAAGATGCTGCGCGGTCAGATGTATGAGCCCTATGGCTTTGTTCAGAGCCATCCGAACATTAAGTACGTGACGAGCATCTCGGACCTCATTTCCAAGGTGATCGATATCGAGCTGGGGGACTACACGCGCGTGCAGGTGAAGCCTGAGGGCTGGAGCCAGATTGCTGGCGCCACGCCCGCGCCGCCGGCGGCCGTGCCGCGCGTGGCCGAGCCCGATCCCGACGAGGAGCCTGTAGCCACCGAGGAAGAGCTTTCGCGTCTCACAGCGGTGAAGGAGCAGGAGCTTGCCGAGGAGACGGGCGCTGTCGATACCGGCGATGTCTATACGGCGGCTTTTGTGAATGAAGCCGTGCATGACGCCGCCCTTCACGGAGAGCGCCTGTACGACGGAAGCACCTGTCCGACCTGCGGAAGCTCCCGCATGGTGCAGAACGGAACGTGCAAGGTGTGCATGGACTGCGGTACTACGACGGGGTGCAGCTGATACCGCTCGATAGCCCATACGCGTCTTGGCATCCGGGTGCGTTTTGCCATTCGGATGCCTGTCCGCGCGGCATCGTCTGACTGCGAGGTGTCGTTCACCTAGATTAAGGGTGCCGGGCCGCAATCCGTACCTTTTTGGTGGGGAGCCGGGGCTTCGAGGCGCGCGATGGTAAGCTGGGGGCTCGTTACGCGAGACAAGGGAGTTCCCATGTCACGAGAATCCAAGCCCTCTCAGCCTCATCAGGCATCATCTTCTCGGCAGCCTGTTCATCGCTCCGCGTCTGCCGCGGGCGGCTCCCAGTCCCGGGTAGCCCATCGTTCCGTGCCTGCTGCGGGCGGTTCCCAGTCCCAGGCAGCCCATCGATCCGTGCCTCCCGCTCGCGGTGCCCAGAGCTCTGAGGCCGCTTATCGTTCCACGCCTGCCGCTGGCGGCGCCCATCGCCCCGCGCGAACTGGAGGCATCCACCGTTCCGCGTCCGCTGCAGGCGCCCATATGCGCGCGCCCGAGCGCGAGGCTCCTCAACACGCGGTATCCGCTGGCCGCACCGCTGGAGCCCATGCGAGCGGCGCTGCTCAGGCGCCTATCAACGCCGTTGACGCGGCTCACCGGGCCGCCCGATCCGACGCCGGGCAGGCTGAGCGGTTTCGTCGAGAGGCTGCCGGCCATGCGGTTGCTGCAAAAGCATCGCCTGGGGCGGGCAGATCGGGCCGCGCGCTCGTAGTCGTCTCGGTGCTCGTTGGCATTGCGCTCGCGGTAGCGTTGCTCGTGGTGGTGGGCAGCGCGGTGGTCGGTGCCTTGTTGCAGGACGAGCAGCCTCGTACTGAGGTTGCAGCAAACGATAGCGCGGCGAGTACAACGCCCGAGGATGTGTTTGTGCTCGCTGCGGACGGCGGGACGATAGAGCTCGATGGTTCGGCCTACTCGCTCGTCTCGTCCGGCGACGGGTATTCCTTTGCCAGCCAGCGAGTGGGCTCGACGGATGAGCCCATGGCGCTTTTTGAGGTTACGGGAGAGCCGGTCGGCTTCGCGATTCATCGCGGCACGTTTTATGTGGTGTCAAATGCGGACGGCTCATGTTACGTGCAGTCTTTCGTTCCGAGCGACGGGTCGATCCCTGCGGATTACTACAGCGGCACGGGCACGATTTCGACCATCGATATCAAGAATGCGCAGCTCATTCTCACCGATGATGCGGGCGAGCAGTACGCTATCGATTTGCCACAGGGGTAGGCTGTGCCCTGGGGTTGGCTCGCGAGGCAGGCGGCAGGGAAGTTGGGTATGTGGAAGCGGTCGCCGACCTGCCCTGCCGAATATCATTCGCAGCTATAGGTAGGCAAGGAGCGAGACGTAGGATTGGGCGCTTTCGGGAACGGAGAGCGTAAGCTCTTGGCCCAAGGCGTCAACCGTGACGTATGAGGGGTCGGCATAGGTGGTGACCGTTGCGCTGGCTCCTTGGTAGGTGGTGTTGAACGTTCCGGTTGCGGATGCATTCGAGGGAAGCGTCGTCACGCTCCACGATTCGATGTTGAGCTGGTCGATGGCGGAGGTAACCTGGCTCTCGCTCATGCCGGTTGCCGAAGCGATAGCCGAAACGTTCTCGCGCAGCGTGCTGTCGATCTGACCCTTGATGCCCGATGCATCAAGGGCGGCGTTGGCAACGCCGGTGCCGATCATGTCTTCGAGCGGCGTGCCTTTGAGCGCGAAGTTCCACGCGGCCGAGAGCACGCCCAGCACGATCACAATTCCCAATAAGGTTCCGGCAATGGCCCGCGTAACCGTTCTCAAATGCTTCCGCCTCCTCAGCCCCGTTTACGTGTTGCATTTCCGTATGCCCAAACAGCCTGCATCGATCTCTATCTAGTGCGAGGCTCCCAAAAAGCCCACACCGGCCAAGCCCACGGCAACGCCCATCGCCCCATGCGCTCGTACCTGACCTTTGCCCTGCAAGTACGCAGCGCAGGGGCCCGGCATCTTCCTCCGCTGCGAGTTCCGCAGCTGCTCGTAGCTTTGCTACGAGCAGCGAGGACTGCTCGAGCGTCGGAGGAAGATGCCGGGCCCCGCCGGGAGCCTAGTTCTTGAGCGAATTGAGTGGTGCCGGGAATCGCCCGCCGCGGTGCGCAAACACCGTACCGGCGTGCGGGTTCACCCGCATGACCGGAGCGCGTCCAAAGAGACCGCCGTACTCGACCGTGTCGCCCACGCCCTTGCCGATGGCAGGGATCACGCGCACGGCCGTCGTCTTGTTGTTGATCACGCCGATAGCCATCTCGTCGGCGATGATGCCCGCAATCGCCTCGACCGGCGTGTCTCCGGGGATGGCGATCATGTCCAGGCCCACCGAGCACACGCAGGTCATAGCTTCGAGCTTTTCGAGCGACAGGGCGCCTGCCTCGACCGCTTCGATCATGCCAGCATCTTCCGACACGGGGATGAACGCACCCGAAAGGCCGCCCACGCTCGAGGTGGCCATGACGCCGCCCTTCTTCACGCAGTCGTTGAGAAGCGCCAGCGCCGCGGTGGTGCCGGGGCCGCCGCAGGTGCCCACGCCGATGATCTCGAGAATACGCGCCACCGAGTCGCCGATAGCGGGCGTCGGGGCGAGCGAGAGGTCTACGATGCCCTTCTCCACGCCCAGGCGCCGCGCAGCCTCGCGGCTCATAAGCTCGCCGGCGCGCGTGATCTTGAACGCAGTCTTCTTGATTTCTTCGGCCACTTCCATCATGTTGGCGGTCTCAGGCAGTTGCTCGAGCGCGGCGGCCATCACGCCGGGGCCGGAGACGCCCACGTTGATGACGGCGTCGGCCTCGCCGGAGCCGTGCACGGCGCCGGCCATGAAGGGGGAGTCCTCGACCATGTTGGCGAAAACCACGAACTTCGAGGCACCCACGGAGTCCTCGTCGGCGGTGAGGCGCGCTGCATCGAGGACCGTCTGCGCCACCATGAGCACGGCATCCATGTTGATGCCCGCGCGCAGGCTCGCCACGTTCACGCTCGAGCACACGCGGCTCGTGTTGGCAAGGGCCTCGGGAATGCTTTGGATGAGCCGTCGGTCAGCGTCGCCGACGCCCTTTTGCACGAGAGCCGAGAATCCGCCAAGGTAATCGATGCCGAGGGTCTCAGCAGCGCGGTCGAGCGCGTGCGCGAGTGGGGTGAGGTCCTCTTCGGCGCAGCACGCGGCGATTTGCGCCACAGGGGTAACCGAGACGCGCTTGTTCACGATGGGAATGCCGTATTCGCGCTCGAGGCTCTCGGCCGTTTCCACCAGATGCTCGGCGGTCGACGTCACGTGGTCGTAGACCTTGGTGCACATGCGGCCCAGATCCTCATCGGCGCAGCCCATGAGCGAGATGCCCATGGTCACGGTGCGAATGTCCAGATGCTGCTCCGCGACCATGCCGCGGGTTTCGGCGATTTCTGCCGGGGTGATAGCCATAGGAGCTCCTGTCTGCCGTTTCACGTCCGTCTATTCTACCGTGGGCGGGTGCTAGGCTGCGCCGAAGCGCGGCGTTACCCGCACGTTAACATGAGAATGGTACGAACGTGGCACGCAGGCGATCGGCGTGCGAAGGCGAGGGCGGGCGCCTGCGGCGCGCGAGCAGCGCGCGTGGACAAGGGCAGGCGCGCGGGTGTGAACAGGGCGTGCGTTCGCGCGGCGTGCGCGGCCGCGAGCAGGGCGTGCGGGCGAGAGCGGGGCATCCTTGCGCGAACGAGGTCCGCGGGCCCTGTGGTTATGCAGCCTGCACGTCACCAGTGGCGTAGTCGATATCCCAACCATTGGCGGTGTTGTAGACAAGCACCCGTTCATCGATGCTCCCGTCGTCGGCCCTGATGTCCACGACCACGGCGCGGGGGATGGTCTCGTCACCTTGATAGATGGGGGTCGCAGCGTACCAGAGCATGCCTTGCGGGTTTTGGTCGAGCCATGTGCGTGCGAGGTCTTCGGTGTAGCCCATACCACCGGGCGAAACATTGTCACCGATGTTTTGAGTGCGGGTACCGGGCACGATATTCGCTGCTTTCATGGAACCGCCCAGGCTCCAGGCGACGAGATGGCTGCGGTTCCACAAGCGTCCGTGGTAGGTGCGTCTTCCGTCAATTCCCTCGATTGAGACCTCGGGGTTTATGCGTGGCCAGCCAACAGGGTCTGCAGGGTCGGGTGCGTTATTGCGGTCCTGAGCCCTCACGGCGGCGCGCATCTCGCCCGTGATCCAGCCGCCCGCCCAGGTGGCTCGCCCAAGAGCGTCGAGGTCGCCGTAGGCAATGCCCGGATTGGCGCCTTCATCAACATCTTGCGCCGTGCCGAGCACGCGATAATAGTCGGGGTAGTCGTTAGCCGACCAGGAGAGATCTGCTTCGCCTAGCTGCGCGATTCCATTATTGGCCTGTTCAGGTGACCTGGTGTCGGTAGCCTCGCTAAAACCCGATGCTGCGAGCAGCGCGTCGAGCGGATTTGGCCCATCGACGGCGGCGTAGCCGCCCAGCGCGGCGAGCGCGGCGACGATAGCGGCGAGCCATCGGGCAAAACGGCGGGGCAAGCGGGGCATCATCTCTCCTTCGATAGTGGTTTGAAGCAAAACTTGCCTCAAAGGATCGAATTTTGGGCTAAGGGTCAAGTAGCAGAAAATCGGGCACCCTCGTGAGCTGGTGTTTCTTGCTGCTGTGTAGGCAGTGTACTAAGGCTGTCCGCGAAAAAACGATCCTTTGGCAGGAGTTTTGCAAAAACGGGCGAAGCATGGTCCTGCTTGCGCGCGTTATTGCCGCGCCCGGGCCGTGCTTCGCCCATTGCACGCATTCTCGACGGCGCGTGAGGTCGGCATCGGCCTTGGGCGCACCCGCGACGACGCGTGAGGTCGGCGTCGACCTTGGGCGCACCCGCGACGGCGCGCAGCCGGCATCACTCTTTGAGCACGTCTTCGACGATGCGCGCCGTCGCGGCGGCATCCTTGGCGTAGAAGTCCGCGCCAATCTGCTCGGCGTATTCCGGGGTGAGCACGGCCCCTCCGACGATGATCTTGACTTCCGGTGCCTCGCGGTGCAGGAGCTCGATCGTCTCTTCCATATTGGCGACTGTGGTGGTCATGAGGGCGGAAAGCCCCACGAGCTTGAGGTCGCGCTCGCGCACGGCATCGAGTATCGCGTGCGGGTCCACATCGCGTCCCAGGTCGAAGACCGCGTAACCATAGTTTTCAAGCAGCATGCGAACGATATTCTTGCCGATATCGTGGATGTCGCCCTTTACGGTGGCGAGCGCAATGCCGCCTTTGTCGCCGAGCTCGCTGGCCGGCATGACCGCGCGGATGGTGTCAAAGCCTGCCCGCGCCGCTTCCGCCGAGGCCATGAGCTGGGGAAGGAAGAAGGCTCCGCGGTCGAATCGGTCGCCAACCTCATCGAGCGCAGGGATAAAGCATTCGTTGATGAGCTTCATGGGTTCACATTTTTGTAGCGCCGTACGCGTGGCGGCTGGCATATCGCCCTTGCGTCCAGTGATGATGAGATGACGAATGGTGCCGTTTGCGTCGGCTGAAGAGGCGTCGGGCTCAGCGGCGCTACCGCCCGTGGTGCTCGCTGCGGCAGCGTTCATCGTGGCAGGTGCCGCCATCGCGTTGCCGCTACCTCCAGTGAGGGAAGCCTCGGCGCGCCCATCGGCAGCCTTATAGGGGTCGGGGGCGCCCGCGTAGCGCTCGATGAATGCGGCCGAACCCTCGTCTTCGGCGTTCAGCACGCGGAAGCTGCGCACTACATCCATATAACGATCCGAGCCGGGGTTCATGATGGCGGCATCGAGCCCCGCGCCGAGCGCGGCGGCGAGGAAGGTCGCGTTTAGGAGCTCGCGCGCAGGCAGACCGAAGCTCACGTTCGAGACGCCAAGCGAGGTGCGTACGCCCAGATGCTCTCGGCAGAGCTCGACGGCACGAAGGATGTCGAGCACTTGGTGCTGGTTCGTCGAGGCGGTCATGACGAGGCAGTCTACGAGAATCCGCTCGCGGCCGATCCCATAGCGGGCGGCTTCCTTCACGATGCGCTCGGCAATTTGCAGGCGCGCTTCCGCCGTCGCAGGGATGCCGGCCTCGTCGAGCGTGAGGGCTACGATGTCGCAGCCGTAGTGCGCCGCGATGGGGAGCACCGCATCCATGCTCTCGCGCTTTCCGTTTACCGAGTTGATGATGGGTTTCCCTGGGTAGCGTCGCACCGCAGCCTCGATGGCGACGGGGTTGGTCGAGTCGATTTGGAGGGGAAGGAGGGTCGAGCCCTGCAGCTCCTCGCACGCGCGCACCATCATGGCGGGTTCGTCGATCTCGGGCAGGCCCACGTTCACATCGAGCACGTCGGCGCCCTGTTCCTGCTGGCTGATGCCCTGACCGACGATGTAGGCGAGGTCGCCGGCACGGAGCGCTGCCTGGAGCTTCTTCTTGCCCGTCGGGTTGATGCGCTCGCCGATGACGGCGATGCGACGGCCGTCGAGCGTGATGAGCTTTTGGGCGCTCGTGCAGGTGAAGGGGTGTGTCGCCTGCCGCGGCTCGGGCTTATGGCCGCCAAGCTTCTGGGCAAGGAGACGGATGTAGGCGGGGGTGGTGCCGCAGCAGCCTCCAACGATGCCCGCACCGTCGGCGATTATGTCGCCCACTGCTTCTGCATAGTCTTCGGGCGTGATGTCGTAGACGGTTTGGCCATTCTCCACGCGAGGGAGCCCGGCGTTCGCTTGAACGATAAGGGGCTTGTTGGTCACGGCGAGCATGCGCTGCGCGAACGGGCGGATTTCCCGCGGTCCGAGTGAGCAGTTGATGCCGAGGGCGTCCACCCCGAGCGCGTCGAGCGATGCGGCGGCGATCTCGGGCGAGGTGCCGAGGAACGTTCGGCCGTCGGCCTCGAAGGTCATCGTGGCGATGATGGGCAGATTCGTACACTCCTTGGCGGCGAGTACGGCTGCCTTGACCTCGAGGAGATCGGTCATGGTCTCGATGACGATTAGGTCGGCGCCCGCCTGCTCGGCCACACGTGCCTGTTGGGCGAAGAGCGCGTACGCCTCATCGAACGAGAGCGTTCCCAGGGGGCGCAGCAGCGCGCCGATGGGCCCGATGTCGGCCGCGACATAGCGCGGGTGCGCGGCGCGTGCCGCCTGCACCGCAGCTGTGAAGACGTCCTCAACCGACGCTGCGTCGCCGAGCTTGAGCGCGTTGGCGCCGAAGGTATTGGTGGTGACCACCTCGCTGCCTGCTTCAACATAGGCGGCGTGCACGCGAGTGATGACCTCTGGGTTCGTGAGGTTGAGGAGCTCGGGGACCTCGCCCGCCGCCATGCCCGCGGCTTGCAGCATGGTGCCCATGCCGCCGTCGAAGAGCAGGTGGCGCCGGCCCTCGAGGACGAGGCGCAGGTCCTTGTCGGCGATGCGAAGTGTGTCGAGCGTGCGCGGGCGGTAGGTCTCGCCGGCGGCAAGTCGCTCGGTGAGCGGGGCGAAAGATGCGTTCGGCGTGGGGGCGGTTGGGGTGCCTGGAGAGGCAGGGGTAGCCGGGGCGGCGGGGGTGACGGTCATGCGAATCCTTTCGATAGATGCACGAGATTGTACGCCACCTTGTGCTCTGCCGAGGGCTGCGAAGGCGTGTCGGCTATCTGGTGGCGGCGTGGGGAGGCCGCGAACCACGAGTGCCAGGCTGCTGGGTGTCGCCTTGCGTGTTGGCGGCAAGCAACGCGCCTGCCAGCAGTGAGCGCCTTGTCTGCTGGCAGCGAGCGTCGCGCCTACCAGCAGCGCGTGTCGCGAGCGCGGAACGGACATCCCGATGCCACGCGACAGCCCGCGCAAGAGCGCACTGCATCCGACGAGTGCGGATCGCCTTCGAAGAGCCCGACGAAGGCCGTGATGCTCTTGGTGGGCATGAGCAGGTTGGTTGGCGTGGCGGTGATGCCACAGAGTCGCGTGGCGTTGAGCGTGGCGAGCACCGTGGGCTGAACGGCGAGCGGAAGGTCGCCGTATCCGGGGCTAAACCGTGTGTTGCAGGAAAGGCCCGCGGCTTGGGCGGCGGATTCAATCTCGCAGTTGAGCGCATCGGCTGCGCTTTCCACCAAGGCGGAGCAGGCTGCATCAAAGACGGCTCCCTCGAGTGGGTTCTGGCTGCTCAACACGCGTAGGCGCTGCTCGGAGGCCATGCCGAGCGTGACGGCGAGAACGGCGACATATCGTGCGTCCTTGAGATGGCGGAAGATGTCACGCCCTGTGAGCGCCAGCGCTGTGCCCTCGAGCGCGATATGGCCCGCAGCAACTGGGGTTTGGTTCGCAGACACCGGGTGCTCGCGTTTCACCGGGGTGTCGTATGCCATTCCGCGGGGGAAGACTGCCCAGATGCCAGCGGGAGCTGTGCGGGTCGCGGCATCGGCCGCGACGGCGTCGATGCGCTCGGCGAGCTCTGGCTCGATCTTTTGCCCGTGATATCCAAGGTAGCGGAGCATCTCGTCGCGGTCGAGCGGCACCGTTTTCGCCCCTGGCCGCCATACGCGTGGAACGCCCAGCGGCAAGGGCGCCCGTCCGGCTTCGCTTTGCCCTGTCCCCGTTTCGCGTTCGGCCACGATAGCTCCGGCGCTATCGGCCGAGCGCCTGCATCGCAGCGGACGCGACCGAGGGGCGGTTCATGGTATAGACGTGCAGGCCGTCCACGCCGTGCTCCTTGAGGTCTTGGAGCTGGCGGCATGCGTAGTCGATGCCCGCCTGCGCGAGGCTCGCTGGGTCATCGTCATATTTGGCCAGGAGCTTGATGACAGGCGATGGGAGCGACGCTCCGCACATGAGCACCATGCGCGTGATCTGCTGCTTGCTCACAAAGGGCATGATTCCGCAGGTGATGGGCACCGTGATGCCGGCCTTTTCGGCAAGGTCCAGGAACCGGTAGCAGTATTCGTTATCAAAGAAGAGCTGGGTAACGAAGAAGCTCGCCCCCGCATCCTGCTTGAGCTTAAGATGCTCGACGCTCGTCTCGAGGCTCTCGCATTCAATATGTCCTTCGGGATACGCTGCGCCGCCCACGCAGAATCCGGCCTCGATGAGCGCGGGGATGATCTGCGCCGCGAACGAGAAGTCGCTTGGGGCGCCGTAGAGCGGGCTGTCTTTCGTGGGCCGATCGCCGCGAAGGGCGAGCACGTTCTCCACACCAGCGGCCTTGTACTGGGCGATGCGCTCCTTGAGCCCTTCCCGCGTGAGCGAAATGCAGGTAAGGTGCGCCACAGAGCTGACGTTGAACTCGCTCTCGAGCATCGAGGCGATGGCGGCGGTCTGGGCGAAATTGCCGCCCCCGCCGGCAGAGCAGGTGACGCTGATGAAGTCTGGCCCGTAGGCGCTCAGCTTCTTTGCCGCGTCGCGGGCCTTGTCGAGGGTGAGCTCCCCCTTGGGCGGGAACATCTCGAACGAAACGGGGATCTTGCCTGCTGCGTGGGCTTTGGTGAAGATGTCGTCAACGTGCATGGTTCGCCTTTCGGTCGAGGTGCTCGAATCGTTGCCCTGTCCAGTATCATGCGCCGTGCGGAGCCGCGAGGACAGCGGGTCCCGGTGGGCTCCGGCGCGCGGTGCTGCCGCCGAGGTGGCGCTACCAAGCTGGCGCGCTGCGCAGTGACGCCGAAGCAACGCCAGAGCAACGCACCCGGCATGCCGCCCAGGCAGCGCACCCGGCATGCCAACGACAGCGCCCGGCATGCCGCCGAGACGACGGGTACTGTTAGCATTATGGAAGCTGAGCGCACTGCTGTGAGGCTGATTTTAGAAATTATTTTTATCACGCCCCGGTAGCGTGCCGTAACGAGCCTCCGCGGCGCTCATGCTGTTACACTAGCTTCTCGGAATGGTATCGCGCCCGCAACGCGTCCGAAATGCCGCGGAAACATGGCGCGACTACCCTGCTTTGTGTTCAGCAGGCAGTTGCTGCCGCGGTGTGCGCGCGGCGCGTGAACGAAGGGAGCCTCGATGGCAGACCTAACCGATCGCTTCGGGACCATGGTGTTCTCGGAAAGCGTCATGCAGGATTACCTCCCCAAAGACGTGTACAAGACCCTCCTTGCAACCATCGAGGAAGGTGAGCCGCTCAACCTGGACGTTGCGAATGCCGTCGCGCACGCCATGAAGACGTGGGCGCTCGAGCACGGCGCGACGCATTACGCGCACTGGTTCCAGCCGCTTTCCGGCATCACGAGCGAGAAGCACGATAGCTTCCTCGAGCCGGTGGGCAACGGCACGGCCATCACCAAATTCACGGGCAAGGCGCTCATCCAGGGCGAGCCCGATGCGTCGAGCTTCCCCAACGGCGGCCTCCGCGCTACGTTCGAGGCGCGCGGCTACACCGCATGGGATCCCACGAGCCCGGCCTTCATCAAGGACGAGGTTCTCTGCATCCCCACGGCTTTCTGCGGCTATAACGGCGAGGCGCTTGACAAGAAGACCCCGCTTCTGCGCTCCATGAAGGTGCTCGACACGCAGGCCAAGCGCGTGCTCGCGCTTTTCGGCAAGACGCCGAAGCGCGTGGTGCCGAGCGTGGGCCTCGAGCAGGAGTACTTCCTGATCAAGAAGGACGCCTACCGCAAGCGCCGCGACCTGGTTATTACGGGCCGCACGCTTTTCGGTGCGCCGCCGTGCAAGGGCCAGGAGCTCGAGGAGCATTACTTCGGCGCTATCCGCCCCTCTGTTTCCAAATACATGAAGGCGCTCGATGACGAGCTGTGGGCGCTCGGCATCCCGGCGAAGACCAAGCACAACGAGGTCGCGCCGTGCCAGCACGAGCTCGCGCCCGTGTATACCGAGCTCAACGAGGGCATCGACAACAACATGCTCGTGATGGAGAAGATGAAGCTCGTGGCCACGAACTTCGACCTCACGTGCCTGTTGCACGAGAAGCCGTTCGAGGGTATCAACGGGTCCGGCAAGCACAACAACTGGTCGATTAGCGCCGGTGACGAGAACCTGCTCGACCCGGGCGACACCCCGCTCGAGAACCTGCAGTTCGTGGTGTTCCTCACGGCGGTCATCGAGGCGGTCGACAAGTACCAGGACCTGCTGCGCATGTCGGTGGCGAGCTGCGGCAACGACCATCGCCTTGGTGCGAACGAGGCGCCGCCGGCGATCATCTCCATCTTCCTGGGCGACCAGCTCACCGAGGTCGTGCAGAAGATCATGGACGGCAAGGCGAGCGTCCACGCCACGCACGGCGTGCTCGACCTGGGCGCCGACGTGCTGCCCAACCTGCAGCAGGACAACACCGACCGCAACCGCACCTCGCCGTTCGCCTTCACGGGCAACAAGTTCGAGTTCCGTGCGGTGGGTTCCGAGGCTAACCCCTCCGACCCGAACCTCGTGCTCGATACCGCCGTTGCCGAGGCCCTGAAGGAGTTCGCCGACGCGCTCGAGGGCACACCTGAGGACGACTTCGCCGAGAAGGCCCTCGAGTACTGCAAGCAGAAGCTGATCGAGCACCGTCGCATCCTCTTCTCGGGCGACGGTTACTCCGACGAATGGCAGGCCGAGGCCGAGCGCCGCGGCTTGGCGAATCTTCGCACCACGGCCGACGCGCTGTCTGCGATGGTGGCCCCCAAGAACCTTGCGCTTTGGCAGAGCATGGGCGTGCTGACCGAGACCGAGGCGTTCAGCCGCTACGAGGTGAAGCTCGAGAAGTACAACAAGCTCATGAACATCGAGGCCACGACGATGATTCGCGAGGCGCGCCGCACGTACCGTCCGGTGATTACCGCCTACGCAACCAAGGTCGCCAAGGGCCTGGAGACCATTCGCGCTGCCGGTGCCGACGCAGCCATGCAGTGCGAGCAGAACACGCTCAACAAGCTGTGCAACGGCATTACCGAGATCAACGAGTCCATCAAGGCGCTCGACGCGGTGCATCAGAAGGCCGAGGCGCTTCTCGACGCGCAGGAGCAGGCGAATTGCTATGCGCATGAGGTGAATCCCGCCATGGAGACGCTGCGTGCCGCGGTGGATGCCATGGAAGAGATCGTTGCCGCCGATTATTGGCCGGTACCGACGTACGACGACATCCTGTTCTACGTGTAGGGTGCGCTCCCGGAAGAAGCCCCCGCTTCCTCCTTCGCTGGTCCTCGGAGCTCGGCTTTGCCGAGCTCCTGCGGAATCGCTCAGGAGGAAGCGGGGGCTTCCTGCGTTTACCCTGCCCGAAAGGCTAAAAGGGGCGCTGTTGCGGGGCGCTTGCAACTTTTGGGCACTCGGACGCCGATGGGCAGAATAGCCGAAACCATGGCAAGCCGATGACCTGCTGTTTTGATAGCGCTTGGACCGGGTATACTCGGCGAGTCTTCGGGCAAGTGACCAAAAGTTGAAAAGGGCTCGTCGGCATCCGCTTTCTGGCCATGAACTACGCTCCGCAAACGAACGAACCCGCAGGGCTCAAGGCCTTGCGGGTTCGTACTTCTTGCATATGGTGCCCCCAGCGGGATTCGAACCCGCGATCTTCGCCTTGAAAGGGCGACGTCCTAGGCCGCTAGACGATGGGGACAGCATCGGTAGAGTATAGCAGAGCGCTGCGCGTCCGCCAAGGTCGATTGGCAATGGTTTCGTGGCGCGCGCGTTCATCGCGCCGAGCTGCGCATTCGGCAGGCGCGTATCATAGATGTGGCTAGGCTCGCCACGGGGAGGCGCAGACATGGAGACGGGATTCATGGACCGGTTGCTACTTGCACAGACGACCATTGACTACGATGTCGACCGGCGCAGCGAGGAGGGGCTCATCGGGCGATTGCTTGCAAGCGACCGCACGCGGGTGGTCATCGTCGATAACGGGCTCATCGCCGTACCCAAGCGCTTTGGGTCGGTGACGCCGGCGGCGCTTGATTGCACCGCCGATCCCGCCGCGCCCCGCCCGGATGCCGAGGCCCCCATTGGGACGGTGCAACTTGCAACGGTTAGCGCCGCCGATGTGCGATCTGAGGAGCATCGGCCGGGAGCGCTCTTTGTATATCTTGGGCTCGATCGCGAGATGGGGCCATCTGCACAGCCCGTTCCGTATCTCGCCCTCGACATCACGCGCGCGGTCGATGAGCCTCGTAATGCTGCCGTCGGTGCCGACCACGAGCTCGGCCGCTCGGCTGTCACCTTTTCGCAGCGAGCGCTTCGCGACTTTGATTGGGTGGAGCTGCGCTCGTTCGCGCCTTGCGCGTCGACGCGCGATGCTGGGCTGGCCACGAGTGCCGTTGCGATCTGCGCATGGCATAGTCAGCAGCGGTTCTGCCCAGCATGCGGCGCTCCGGTGCGGCCCGCGCTCGCCGGCTGGGTGCAGGCCTGCACGAATCCCGCAGATGCGGACCGCCTGCTCTTCCCGCGCATCGAGCCCGCGGTGATTACGGCTATCGTCGATGACGAGGAGCGCATCCTCTTGCAGCACAACACGGCGTGGCGCGAGCGGTTCTACTCGGTGTCTGCCGGATTCGTGGAGGCGGGCGAGAGCCTCGAGCACGCGGTGCGCCGCGAGGCGCACGAAGAGGTGGGCGTGGAACTCGACGAGGTGTGCTACCTCGGTTCGCAGCCCTGGCCCTTCCCGGCATCAATCATGTTGGGCTTCCGGGCCCACGCTCGAACCACAGAGGTCGCCGTCGACCATGAGGAGGTTGCGGCGGCGCGCTGGTTCACGCGCGAGGACCTTGCCCGTGCCGTCGCGTCGGGCGAGGTCGAGCTGCCTGGCCGCGCGTCCATCGCCCGGTACATGATTGAGAACTGGTACGGCGCGGAAATCGGGTAAGCGGCGCGAACGCACGCTGCTTACTTCACCGTAAGCACCGGCACGTCGACCGAGCGCAGCACGCCGAAGCTCACGCTGCCGAGCATGCCGCGGAGGGCCCCAAGGCCACGGCGCCCCATGACCACGAGGTCGATATTGTGGTTGTCCACGTATTCCGCAATGCCTTCCACAGGAGAGCCTGAAAGCGCCGCGCTCGTCACGATCTGGCACGAGGCATCGTCGCGCGCGTCATCGACCACGTGCTGGATCTCGGTGCGCATACGGTGGAGCGCGGGCCCCATGATGCCGTCGGATTCGAGCTCCTCGCTTAGGTTATCGGGCGCATCGAAGGCGTCGCTGCTGAGCGTGGGCGAGGCGAGCGGCCCTGCCGCCACGACTGTGACAACGTGGATCGTCGCTTCGGGGTCTCCTCCCACCATGCCGAACGCGATGTGCAGCGCGCTCAGGGCGTGTTCAGATTCGTCGTAGGGCACCAGGACGTTTTTGAAGAACATGGCGGCTCCTTCCCGCATGACGACCTTTCCTTGGTTATACCCGGGCGGCGGGCGTTTTCCCTGTGGAAGGGCGGCGGGCTACGCAAGCGGCGGGTGGGGCGGGGCGAGCGCGCGGGCGGTTGATTTTACTGTGAGGCAGGCTGTTCGCTGGCGCTGCCGTGCTATGATGCTGCGGCCGATCGCGGTGCGGTCGCCGGTCAATGGCGGCCACCCGCACGCGATAAGCGCCTGGGGCTGTCCGCCCCGGGGAGGCGCGCTCCAAGGCGCGTGGATGTGTCCGCGTCTGCCTGGGGAGGTTTGCGCATGAATCATGCTGAGAACAAGCAATCTGTCGAAGTGGCCCGCAGCGAGCGGGAGACGTGTGCCGCGCAGGTGCCGTGCGCCGCGCAGGAACCATGCGCCGCTCGGGCGTCGCGCTCTTCAGAGTCTCCGTACTCCGCGCAGGAGCAGGGAGGCGAACGTGTACCGCGCTCTGCGCAGGCATCGCAGCCCGCGCCGACGCCGCATTCTGTGTCTGTGCCCCGTCCGACCGCTGGCAAATGGGTCGTGCTCTTCACCGTCGTGGCCATGACCTTCATGTCTACGCTCGACAGCAGCATCGTAAACGTTGCTCTGCCCGCGATGCAGCGCGAGCTCGGCGTGGGGGCTGCCGATATCCAATGGGTTTCGAGCATCTACCTGCTTGCATGTTGCGTAACCGTGCTCGTGTTCGGCCGCTTGGGCGACCGCTACGGCAAGGTGCGCTTCTTCCAGGTTGGCGTTGCGCTCTTTACAGCGGGCTCGGCGCTCTGCGGCCTTGCAACGACGCTGCCCGTGCTCATTGGCGCCCGCGTGGTGCAGGCGCTCGGCGCCGCGAGCGCGACGGCGAACAACATGGGCATCGTGACCGAGGTGTTCCCTGCGAGCCAGCGAGGCCGCGCGCTCGGTATAACCTCGACGTTCGTGTCGCTCGGCCTCATGTGCGGCCCCACGATCGGCGGCATGCTTGTGGCGGTGTATCCGTGGGAGTCGATTTTCCTCATCAACGTGCCGGTGGGCATCGTGGCGTTTCTGGTGGGCCTGAAGACCTTGCCGCGCGACGCGCCGCGCACCGAGGCCGACCGGTCCGCGCGCTCGGGCTTCGATATCGCGGGTTCTCTACTGCTCGCTCCGGCGATTTTCTTCACCTTCTTCTCGCTTACCAACCTCGCGAACGGCGCCACGCCGCTCCTCATGGGCTTGCTTGCGGCGGGCCTTGCGTTGCTCGTGGTGTTCGTGTTGGTGGAGCGCCGCGTGGAGGCTCCGCTTGTCCGCCTCGACCTCTTCGGCAACGCGGTCTTTTCGGCCAACCTTGCCGCGATGTTCCTCTGCTTCCTTGCGGTGGGAGCAACCGAATACCTGCTTCCCTTCTTTTTGCAGGACGCCTGTGGGTACGAGTCGAATGTTGCAGGCTTCATTCTCACGGCGATCCCGCTCGGCATGGCCATCATGGGCCCGCTGGGCGGTGCGCTCTCGGACCGTATCGGCAGCTTCTGGCCGTGCCTCGTGGGGCTTGTGATCTACGCAGCGGGCATCTGGTTCGTGGGCGGGCTTTCGGACGATGCGGGCGTCGTCGTTATCGTGTTGCTTATGGCGGCCATGGCGGCGGGCACCGGACTGTTCCAGTCGCCGAACAACGCGCTCGTCATGGGCTCGGTTGAGGCGGAGGACCTCGGTTTTGCGGGGAGCCTTGTCTCGCTCGTGCGCTACATGGGTATGTCGGCTGGCGTGACGGGTGGCACGGTGCTGCTGTACGGGCAGATGAGTTCCCTGGCAGGCCATGCGGTGACCGGCTATGTGGAGGGGCGCCCGGAGCTCTTCCTTGCGGGCTTCTCGTTTACGTTCGACGTGCTCGCCGTGCTCATCCTGTTGGGCGCGGCCTTGCTCGTGGTAGGCGCGGTCTTGAAGCGCGGGCGTTGATGCGCGACGGTTGCCGTTTGGCAGCCGCCGCCCGCATGCCGAGCCGGCTTGAATGCTCGCATCGGTTCGAGCGCCCGTGATGGCTCGTTCGTTTGCGCTCGCCCGCCCCTGTCGACCGCCGCACCCGCCCGCCCCTGCCGACTGCCGCGCATGCACCGGTCCACACACCCGCCCGCGGGCCGCATGCCCATGCCGGCCTTCGTGCGTGCACAGTCCCCGAGATCTCCCATACGCCCCTGCACCCGCCCGCACGCCCGTGCCGACCGTCGCACCTGCACTCTCCTGCCGGCCCTCGCGCATGCACCGGCCATCGCAACGTGGTTTTTTTGATTGCTACGGGCGTTTCGGTGATACCATACCTCGCAAGCAACGCGCTGCGGAAGGCATAAGTCCAGTTGTCCTTCCGCGGCGCGTTTTCGTGTTGAAGGGCTGGGCGAGCAGGAGGTTTGCATGCCTAGCACGTGCGCTCAGCGCTTCGTCTTCTCGATACTCATGGCGTTTGCAATTGTTTACGGCATGGAGCTCTATAACCAAGCGCTCATGGCGGGTGGCCTTACGACCGAGTTGTTCCTCGTGCCCTTTGGAGACATGGTGCCGCTTATGGCGGCGGTCATCGTCCTCGAAGCGCTCGTTGGCGGCAAGGTTGCACACCACTGCACGTTCAAGTTCCTCAGGGCAGGCGAGGATCCAGCACTGCTCATCACCTTATTCCTCGGTATTTTCACCTGCTGGACTATGTGCCCCATGATGAGCTTCGTGGCCACGATCGCGTTCAAGCAGCCACCGCTCTCGCAGCTCGTTGCCACTTGGCTGCAAACTACGGCGATGAACTTTCCCATGGCGCTTCTGTGGCAGCTCTTCGTGGCAGGCCCGGCGGTGCGCTGCTTGGCGCGTTGGCTGTTCAGGCTGCCCTTCCTTTCTGGGGAGCAACGGCAAGCGAACGAGCGTAACGAACGGACGCGGGTGAAGTAGTCCCGTGTGGCGGGGTCCCATACGCAATTCATTCTCGGGCAAGAATGTGTCGAAAAGAGGGCTCTAGAAGCCGAGTTTCGACACAATCTTGCCCAAGAATGAAGTTCGATGAGGGGCCGGCGGTTCGGACGCGTACGCTTTCGGCATCGGAGGGGGTGCGCAGACGCCGTGGGCGCGGGCGAAGTGCGTTACAATACGTCCGGTTGAAATCGCACATCATCGGAACACAGACGCACGTCTCGCTGGCCATGCTCGCGCTTGCACCTGCCGCTCGTCGCCTCGCGCGTCGGCGGCCACATGCCAGCGCATGGCAGACCGGCGCGTTGCGCAGAGGAGACCCATGCCAAGCATCGCCGAAGAGGTCGCTTCGCGACGCACCTTCGCCATCATCTCGCACCCGGACGCGGGCAAGACCACACTTACCGAGAAGCTCCTCCTCTATACCGGCACCATCCAGGCGGCTGGTTCGGTAAAGGGGAAGAGCAGTGCCAAGCACGCGGTCTCCGACTGGATGGAGATCGAGAAGCAGCGCGGCATCTCGGTGACTTCGTCGGTGCTGCAGTTCACCTATGACGGCTGCTGTGTGAACATCCTGGACACTCCCGGTCACCAGGACTTTTCGGAAGATACGTACCGTACGCTCATGGCCGCCGACGCCGCCGTCATGGTGATCGATGGCGCGAAGGGCGTGGAGGCGCAGACCGTTAAGCTCTTTCGCGTCTGTGCGCTGCGCGGTATTCCCATCTTCACCTTCGTGAACAAGCTCGACCGCGAGACACGCGACCCGTTCGATCTTCTGGACGAGATCGAGACGGTGCTCGGCATCTCGACCTATCCCATGAACTGGCCCATCGGCTGTGGCCAGAATTTCCGCGGCGTCTTCGAGCGCGCGAGCCGCCACGTGCTCGCTTTCGAGGGCGACGGCCGCGCGAATGCCACCAAAAAGGTGGATGAGATTGAGGCCGAGCTGGGCGATCCGGCGCTCGATGAGCTCATCGGGACTGAGAATCATCGTAATCTCATGGACGACATCGAGCTTCTTGATGGAGCGGCGGACGAATTCGATCTCGAGGCCGTTCGTGCGGGCAAGCTCAGTCCCGTCTTCTTTGGTTCGGCGCTCACAAACTTCGGCGTAGAGCCGTTCCTCAAAGACTTCTTGAGGCTTGCGCCGGCACCGAGCCCGCATAAGGATGCGCTCACGGGCGAGCAGGTCGACCCGGCATCGGACGAGTTCTCCGGCTTCGTGTTCAAGATCCAGGCCAACATGGACAAGAACCACCGCGACCGTATCGCCTTCCTGCGCATCTGCTCGGGCAAGTTCGAGCGCGGCATGGACGCTTTCCATATGCAGGGCGGGCGCAAGCTCAAGCTCGCCACGGGCACGGCCATGATGGCCGACGACCGCGCCATCGTGGACGAGGCGTACGCGGGCGACATCGTGGGCCTCTTTGATCCGGGCATCTTCTCCATCGGCGACACGCTCTGCGCCGGTAAGCGCCGCGTGCAGTATGCGGGCATCCCTACCTTTGCGCCGGAGCATTTCGCGCGCATCAGCCAGGTGGACACCATGAAGCGCAAGCAGTTCGTGAAGGGCATGGAGGAGCTTGCACAGGAGGGCGCGGTCCAGATATTCCGCGAGATTGGCGCCGGCATGGAAAGCGTGATCGTGGGCGTGGTGGGCGTGCTTCAGTTCGACGTGCTGGAGCAGCGGCTCAAGACCGAGTACCACGTTGAGGTGCGCCGCCAGCCGCTCGGCTACACCGATATTCGCTGGATCGCCAACGAACCCGGCTCGGTGGACGTGAAAGCGCTCGACCTCACGCGCGACACCCTGCGCGTGGAAGACATGCGCGGCAGCAAGCTGCTTCTGTTCACGAGCCCCTGGAACGTGGACTGGGCGCACGATCACAACCCTGAGCTTGAGCTTTCCGAGTTCGGCAACGTTTCGTTCTAGCGCCTGCGCCTGCGGCGGCGTTGGGAGAGGCGTCTGGTCTGCCGGCGCCCGCGCCCGCGCCAGAGGAGTCTGATCCGCAAGCGCCCGCGCCCAGGGCGTCCGGTCTGCTGGCACCGGCGCCGGGGTCCTCTAATCTGCAAGCGCTGGCGCCTGCGCCTAGTGCGTCCGGTCTGCGGAGTCGGCTCCAGCGCCGGAGGCCACCGGCTCATGGTCATGGACGGCGAACAGGGGGCTGTCGACTTTCCCTCTTGCCGGCGCGGCGTGACTGGTCCGGGAGAGACTTTCCATGGCGTTCATGGCTCTGCACGCGCGCGTTTCCAGCGCGTTGCGGGCTGGTTTCTCTTGCGCGTACGCGTGCTTTCCGTCCCGTTGCCGTTCGGTTGCCGATGTTTCCGGCTCGTTGTAGATCGGTAAACGAGGCGAATCTGCCGGGCGGCAGTCGTTTAGCTTTTTACCATAGTCGCATTCCATCGGAAGCGGGCCTGCGTGCTGGCGTGGTGGCTCACCGTGAGTTCGGGCCATCGGATTCGCGGCGTGCCATCAGGTGGCGAGTTGCCACGCGGCGTGTGGAGTGTGCCGTGCAGTCGCGAAGCCGCGCGGCCGTGCAGTCGCGAAGCCGTGCGCGCCCCGCTCGATACGAAGGGGGAATGCGCATGTATGACACTGGCTCTACCGCGTTCATGCTCGTTTGCACGATGCTTGTGCTCCTGATGACGCCGGGGCTCGCCTTTTTCTACGGCGGTCTCTCGCGGCGCAAGAACGTCATCAACACCATGTTCATGTCGCTCATGGTGATTGGCATCGCGGGGCTCACCTGGGTGTTTGTGGGTTGGTCGCTCGCCTACGGCGGGGGCGGCGACAATCCTATCATCGGTGGTTTCGACCAGGTGGGACTTGCCGGAACAGTTGAGCGGCTCCTTGCGGAGGTCCAGAGCGTGCCCGACGGCACCCTCTACCCAACGGTTCTCGACATCGTTTTCCAGATGGCGTTCGCACTCATCACGGCTGGCATCGTGACGGGGTCAGTGGCCGGGCGCATGCGCTTCGGAGCGATCGCGCTGTTCATCGGCATCTGGTCGGTCGTGGTCTATGCGCCGCTCGCGCACATGGTGTGGGGCGGTGAGGAAAGCCTCATCGGGGGTATCATCGGCGCACTCGATTTTGCCGGAGGCGACGTAGTTCACATCAGCTCGGGCCTCACGGGGCTTGTCCTTTGCCTGTTTCTCGGCGGCCGCAAGGGCTTCGGCCTCAAGACGTACCGCGCGCATAATGTTCCGTTCGTTGCGCTCGGCGCGGGGTTGCTCTGGTTCGGATGGTTCGGCTTCAACGGCGGGTCGGCGTTCGCGGCCGATCACATCGCAGTGCTCGCAGTGCTGAATACCGTGGTCTCAAGTGCGGCAGGTATGGCCTCATGGATGGTCGTTGACCGCTTGGCAACGGGAAAGTGCACGCTCGTTGGCGCATGCACGGGCCTCGTCGCCGGCCTCGTGGTGGTCACGCCGGCGGCAGGCTACGTGGAGCCATGGGCTGCGGTGGTCATGGGGATTGTCGTCTCGCCGGTGTGCTTCTTTGCGATCTCGCATCTTAAGGCGCGGCTTGGTTACGACGACGCGCTCGATGCGTTTGGTTGTCATGGCATCGGCGGCATCCTGGGCGGTGTTCTAACTGGAATCTTTTGCGTTCCGAAGCTTTCGCCGACGGGGATCGGCGGGCTCATCTACACGGGCAATGCGGCGCTTCTTGCTGACCAGGTGCTGGGCATTCTCGTTACGGCGGCGGCCGTTCTCGTGCTCGATGTGGCCATCGCGCTCGTGGTGAAAGCCGTGTTCCATGGGCGGTTGCGTGTGGACGGCGGCGAGGAGGCTCTCGGCCTTGACGTGGCTCAGCACGGTGAAAGCGCGTATCCGGCGTACACGGGGCTGGATGTGTAGCGGCGCGCTGGTAGTGCGGGCAGCGGGCAGCGCAGCATGGACAGGCGGTTCGCCCGGTCGAGCCGGCAACGGGAAATGTTGCGCAGGCAAGGGGCAATGGCCGGGCGGCTGGCGTTGCCACGCGGGCAACGGCCCGGTGCCGTAGCCTCGGCAGCCGCCGCTTATCCTGCGAGAGCGAAGGTATTCAACAGGAGGATTCCATGAAGCAAATTACGGCAATCGTTCGACCCGAGATGCTCGAGCCGCTCAAGGATGCACTCACCAGCGCGGGCGTGCATGGTATGGCGGTTTCGGAGGTGCAGGGTTTCGGCAACCAGCGTGGCTGGAAGGAGTTTTACCGCGGCACCGAGGTGCTGCTCAACATGGTGCCCAAGGTCAAGATGTGCCTCGTGGTGGCGGATGGGGAAGTCGAGGAGCTTATCGACATCATTTGCACGGTCGCTAAGACGGGCGAGGTTGGCGACGGCAAGATTTTCGTGACCCCGGTCGAGGAGGCTGTTCGTATTCGCACCGGCGAGCGCGGTGAGGACGCCCTGTAAAACTGATAAAACGAACCGGGTTCGTTTTATCATTCCATGCCGGGGAAGTTAGTTTGGCGGAGCGCCTCATAGAGGACAACGGCGGCTGCATTGGAAAGGTTGAGCGCGCTGATGCGATAATTCGTGGGATCGATGAAGTTGCCGCAGATATCTTGCCGTCGAAGTGCCTCGTGTCCGCCCGCTTGGCCGCGTTCGGCTTGCTCCGCCGGCGCGTATCCCTCTTCGGCGAGCTCGCCGGTGCGGTGCTCCCAGGCGGCACGGTTGGCGAGCGTCACCTTGTCGGGCAGCATCGGAATGCGTTCGCAGCTCTCGGCATAGCGTGCGAGCAGCTCCTCGGGGATGCCCGAGCTCTCCTTTCCGAGAACGAGATAGTCTCCGTCGCGGTACGTGGACTCCGCATGGGTGCGGCGCGCTTTCTTGGTTAGAAGGTGCAGCCGGGGTTCGGGACCGTGCGCAGCCAGTCCATTGCGGAGGCAGAAGTCGTCCCAGCCCGGGTACACCGCAAGGTCGAGATTGCCCCAGTATCCCAGGCCCGCCCGCTTGAGCGCGCGCTCGTCGAGCGAGAAGCCGAGCGGTTCGATGAGATGCAGCCTTGTGCCCGTGACCACGCAGGTTCGGCCGATATTGCCCGTGTTGGCTGGTATCTCCGGCTCGAACAGCACAAGGTTGAACATCGCGGCCTCCTCGCAGGGGACAAAGGTGCTGAGTTGGGACAAGGATGGAACAAAGGCGCCAGGATATTGTGTCCCACTTCAGGCTTCAAAGCAAAACTCTCGCCAAAGGATCGAATTTTTGGCCACCGTCCGAGTACGGCCGCGATTGCGCTCAAAAGAATGCCAGCTAGAGGGGCTGCGTATTTTCGTGATACTTGGACGTACGCGTAAAATTCGATCCTTTGGCGAGAGTTTTGCGTCGCGGGGCCGCATTGGAGGTCTTGAGACTTGTTTTCCGGGCGAGTATGCGTCGCGTGCATAGCGGCATATCGGGGTAGACGGCGGTGTGCCGGCCCGCTGCGGGCACAATGGTGGCGAAGCGCAACGATGCCGTGCGAGCACGGCGGAAAGCGAGGCTACCATGGAGTATCTGAAGCTTAACAACGATGTCAAAATGCCGGTCGAGGGCCTGGGCACCTTTCTTATGAGCCCGGCCGAGGCCGAGGCTGCGTCGCTCGCGGCACTTGAGGCCGGCTACGAGCATATCGATACTGCGAACGCATACATGAACGAGAAGGCTGTTGGCCGCGCCATTGCCAAGAGCGGTGTTGCGCGCGATAAGCTTTTCGTTTCTACCAAGCTTTGGCCCTCGGTCTACGAGGCCGGCGACGCCGCCATCGAGGGCACGCTCAATCGCCTGGGCTTGGATTACGTTGACATGCTCATTCTCCACCAGCCGGTGGGCAACTACCTCGCTGCATGGAAGACCATGGAGAAGGCCTATATGGAGGGCAAGGTTCGCGCGCTCGGCCTTTCCAACTTCCCGCAGGAGAAGATTGCCGAGGTCATCGATCATGCGGAGATTAAGCCGCAGCTCGTGACGGTAGAGTGCCATCCGTACTTCGCCCAGTCGGACCTCCGTGAGTACCTGAGTCAGTACGGTATCGTGATTGAGGCTTGGTATCCGCTCGGCCACGGCGACAAGGGCCTGCAGGAGGAGCCGGTCTTCACCAAGCTTGCCGAGAAGTACGGCAAGACGGCGGCCCAGGTCATTCTTCGCTGGCATGTGCAGATGGGTACGTCAATCATTCCGGGTTCCAAGAATCCCGCCCACATCGCAGATAACGCCGACATCTTCGATTTCGAGCTCACTGATGAAGAGATGGCAGAGATCGCCAAGCTCGACGGCACGAAGAAGTACTACGAGGCCACCGAGGAAGCACTTGCTGGGTACCTCGCTATCAAGCCCGACTTCGACGCGCAGGAGTAGCAGGTCCCGGCGCTGCATGTGATGGCAGTGAGACTGTTTCCCCACACTCGCTTTCGGTTTGCTCCGCATCCCGTTCGGATGCGTTTCGTATCTTGCTCCGAAGCGCGTCCCGATGTGCATCGTCCGGCATGAACCTTTTAGTTATAACTACGCAACGAGCGGATACTTCTCGGTATGTGGATGCAACCGTATCATTACATTCTAAGAAGTGGTTGCGAAATTTGAGCTGCGTCGTGCCGAGGTTCTGCCGTAGCGACCATGATGGCGTGCAAAGACGGAGCGCAAGCGGCGTAACTGAAAAACCTCGCGGAAGACGGGGTAGAAGGCTCGTAAACTGGTGGTAACTACCAGCCTTTGTAAAGGAGCGAACTGTATGGGACTCTTCGATAAGTTCAAGAAGGCCGTTTCGGCTGAGCCTGCCGCCCCGGCCACGCCCGCTGCGATCACCGCGCAAGCTTCCGACTTCGCGCTGTGCGCTCCGGTTTCGGGGAAGGCCATTAAGATGGCCGACGTGCCCGACCCGGTCTTCAGCGGCGAGGTGCTCGGCAAGGGGTGCGCGATCTGGCCCGAGAACGACGTGGTGTATGCGCCCGTGTCCGGCGAGGTGACCGTGACCATGGGGCATGCGGTGGGCCTCAAGAGCGATAGCGGCGTCGAGGTTCTCGTGCATGTGGGCGTCGATACCGTGGACATGAAGGGTCGCGGCTTCACGGGCTATGTGAAGCAGGGCGACCACGTAAACGCCGGTGACCCCATGATCAAGATCGATCGCAGCGAGATTGCCGCTGCCGGGCATCCTGATTGCGTGGTGCTCGCCGTGTCCAACACGGCTGAGTATGCCAGTGTGACCATGACTGCCGAGGCAGATGCGCACGTTGACGCGGGCACCGCTGTCGTGGAGGTCGCGAAGTAGGCGCCTGCTCATACGTTGCATAGTGCGTTTCGAACGGCGTTGCAGGTGGGTTGCCTGCGGCGCCGTTTTTTGCGCGGGGGCGGTGCGCTTGTGAACCGGCGTGCTCCTATGATGTCGTGCCCTGCATAGACGGGTTCATAAACTTGTCGAGTGCTCCGCATAATCTTGCCGAAGTTGCGTAATTTGCGGCATTCGACAAGTTTTTGCGGAGCACTCGACAAGATAATGAACGATATTGCGGAGAGGTCCCCGTAGAAGACGAGATAATCACCGTCTGCTTGCTTTTGTAGACTTCCTCCAATGAAAGATCTCCTGGTCTTTTTTCACATTGTGCCGAGCATGCATCTGGCGTATAGCGGCATGTCGCTATAGACGCGGGAATAGCCGTGGCATGCGAGCACAATGGAGCTAGCACAAGCCATGCGCTCACGCCGGCTACGGGTGCCGGCGCGGGTGGCACAAAGGAGGTTCCCATGGAGTACAAGACCCTTTCCAATGGCGTGAAGATGCCCATGCTCGGCTACGGCGTGTTCCAGATCGACGCCACCACCACCGAGCGCTGCGTCGAGGACGCCATCGCGAGCGGCTACCGCATGATCGACACCGCTCAGGCTTATGGCAACGAGCGCGGCGTGGGCGCCGGCATCAAGGCGAGCGGCGTTGCGCGCGAGGAGCTCTTCATCGTGAGCAAGGTGTGGGTTTCCAACTACGGCGAGGGCAAGACCTACGACTCCATCAAGCAGTCCTCGAACTCCTTGGCGTGGATCAGATTGACCTTATGCTTCTTCACCAGGCCTACAGCGATTACCACGCGGCGTGGCGCGACATGGAGCGTGCGTACAAGGACGGCCTCGTCCGCGCGATCGGCGTTTCCAACTTCGACCCCACGCGCCTGCTCGACATCTGCACGTTCGCCGAGGTGGCGCCTATGGTCAACCAGGTCGAGACCCATGTGTTCTGGCAGCAGCACTACGCGCATGAGAACATGGAGAACCTTGGCGTAGCGCACATGGCATGGGGCCCGTTCGCCGAGGGCGCCAACAACTTCTTCCAGAACCCGCTGCTCTCCGAGATTGGCGAGAAGTACGGCAAGTCCGTGGGCCAGGTGGCGTTGCGCTACCTCCTCGACCTCGGTGTCATCGTGATTCCCAAGTCTACGCACAAGGAGCGCATGGAAGAGAACTTCGACGTGTTCGACTTCCAGCTTTCCGACGAGGATAAGGCGAAAATCGCCGAGCTCGATTGCGACCGCTCGATTTGCTATGACCATCGCGACGTGCAGCTTATCGGCGGCCTGCTAAATCTTGTGAAGGGGCAGATCGCCGCGCAGGCGTAGGCGTGCAGCTGAAAGGAATGGTGGCATGCGCGCTCGGTATCGAGTGCGAGGCGATAGTGCAGGATAGGCGGGTGTTCTTCGGGGTGCCCGCCTTTTCTAGTGCGGGAGTGCGCGGGAACAGGTCGATCGAAAATGATAAAACTAACCCGGTTAGTTTTATCATTTGGCGGATCTGGAGCATGTTCCAGCACTGCCTTGTGTGCAATGGGTCCTGCTTGGCCGCGGGTTCCATTGCTGCCAGGGTGTTCACCGGGCGACCTCGGCTGCGCAGCTACCGCCTAACCGCCTCGACGATATCCAGCACGGCCTGCGGCGCGTCGATCATGGCGACCACGTAGAACGTGGCGTGCGCGTCGGCGTCTTGGATGGGCACGCGCACGCGGTTCTCGTCGGGGTGGTTGAACTCGGATGCGTCGGTGACAAAGCCCAGCACATCAGACGTGCGAATCAGCTGCGCGAGCACGTTGGAATCCTGCTGCATGATGATTCGCGCGTTGGGCAGTGCCGCGCGCGTCATGTCGCCCCAGAAGCCGACGTCGGCGTTCATGAGGAAGGTGCGCCCGTCGAGGTCCGCGAGCTTGACGCTCGTCTGCTGCGCGATGGGGTCCGTTGCCGGTGCGTAGATGAAGAGGTTCTCGACCATGAACGGCACGCAGACCACGTTAGGCAGGCCGATGGGCCGCCGCGTGATTGCAAGGTCGGCCGAGCGGTCGAAGAGCCTTCTCTCGACTTCTTGCTCGTCATCGATGGTTTCCGAGGTGAGCATGGTGCCCGGAAAGCGCTCGGTTACGCGTGAGGCGAGCCTCCAGACCGGTGCCGGTGCGACGGACGCGACGTTGAGCGTGCGGTTGGTTCGGGTGAGGTCGTCGAACGCATCGCGCATGCGGCGTTCCTCCGCCAAGATGGCGCGCGCGTGCTTGAGGGCGAGCTGGCCGGACTCGTTGAGTTCTACGTGGTTGCGCGATCGGTTGAAGAGCTCGCAGCCCAGCTCGCGCTCGAGCGCGCGCATGGACCGGCTCACCGATGGCTGCGAGGTGTGAAGCGCTTCGGCAGCGGCGGAGAAGGTGCCGGTGCGGGCGATGGCGTCTATTTGGCGAAGCTGTTCGAATTCCACGGCGAGACCTTTCACGAGGCGCGTGCAACTGCTACACATTCTGCAACTATTCCCGCTGGATCACTGGGTTATGCAGCGAGAGAATAGGGACGATAGGCGGCAACGCGATGCGGCGTGGCGCGGCAGCGCGATGTGGGTGGCGGCAGCGTGGCGCGACGGCGGTGCGGCGGCAGCGCGGCGGAACGTTTTGCACGCTGCGGTTCGTCTCCGTTGAGTGTTTTTGAGCTGCCGGTCTGTCGTATTTGGGACGGGCTTGCGGCACTTTTGCATAGATTTTCCGCCGAATGGAGCCGCCATTAATAAAAGTCCGGCCAAAGGATCGGATTTTCACCTACCCCTGAAGTAGACCGTTTTTACGCGAGCCCGTGAGCAGGCATTTTGTGGCGGGCTGCTCTCTGTATACATAGGGGTATCCCGAAAATCCGATCCTTTGGCGGGAGTTTTGATCCCCGCCTGCGCATTGGATGCTGAACAAGGCCTTCGTCGCTGCAGCCGTGGTCCGGCTTTCCGGCCACGAATTGGAAGAGTGGGGCTTCTACGGCGGCAAGGGCTTTGGGTATGTCGACCGTGCTCCTGCGTCTTCAGTGCTCGGCGCTGTTTTCGAGCCGCTTGTTGGCGTATGTCCGAGCGACCATCATCGTTTGGTTAACGGTCGCTCAGGCAAAGGACCAATCGCGAGAGGCACTGTTGGCGCCAAGCTCGAAGTGCAGCTTAGCGATGCCAAGGTCGATGCGCCCGCATGAGACGGCGGGCAGCGCCCGGGCGTGCACGGTGTGCTCGTCGGCGGCAAGTTCGAAGCGGAAGCGCTGCTGGTTGACAGCGGTGGGGGCGAGCTGAGCAGCCTCGAGACCAGCAGCGAACCAGGCGGGCGCCGTAGCGAGTTCCGAGCCGGCGGCCGTTCGGCCAAGCTTCTCGATTGGCTTTACCTTATGCGCGGCGCCGGCCTTTTCGCCATATCCGAGCGCGATGCAGCAGACGAACTTCTCGCCCGCCGCCGCGCGCGCGGCACTTGCCTTCTTGCTATACGTGAGCGCCACCCAGCAGGTATTGAGTCCGAGTTCTTGCGCGAGTAGCACGAGCCGTTCGCCCGCATAACCGCACGTCTCATCGAGGCCGGGGCGCGTGGGTCCTACGAGCGCGATGTGGTTGCGCACGTTGCGAAACGATCCGTAGTGTGCGAGCCGGCCGTCGAATGCCTCGGGGTTGTCGAGGCAGAGTTGGATGGAAAGGCCGAGCCGCTCGCTCAGAGCGTCGGCCTCGGCCTGCAGCTGCGCGACGGCACCTTCCTCGATGGGCCGGTCAGTGAAGCTTCGCACTGAGTGGCGCGCGGCGAGGAGACTCATGAGGTCGGAGCCGGATTCGCTACACGCGTGCTTCCCGGCTTCTGCCCGCGCATCAAGTTCTTGGACGAGGCGTAGGAATTGCTCGGCATGCGTGGTCACGCGAGCGAGCTGCGCCCAACGGTCGAGGCGAGCGCTTGCGTGGTGAAAGTTCTTCGTTCCCTGCTGATAATGATCGACGAGGCCTGCGTCCTGCAGAACCTTGAGATGGTGCGAAGTCGCGAGTGCGAAAGCCGTGCAAGTTTGGCAAGATCGCCTACGCGCACGCCGCCGGGGTGCTCGAGCAGCGCCACGAAAATGAGCTGGCGGTTCTCGTTGCCGAGCGCTACAAGCATGTCCCGGCAAGCGCTGAACTCGCGCGCGAGCTGCTGCATGGAGCGCGCTGCTGCTTGCGAACCGCAGATATCGCTCATAGCGCCTCCTTTGCTCGGACGTTTATGCGGCACCGTTCAATGGTTCACATAAGCGAATCGTTCACCGCATTGTGGGGCATCGGGTGCGCGTTGTCATCATCGGGAAAGAAAAACGAGACCAATGGATGACCATCGGGGGAAGGTATTGCGGCAGGAATGCGTTCGGTCATACCGTATTCCCGCGAAGCCCTGCGCTGGCACTTAGTCCACGCATGCGATACATGGTCCGTGCACCAACGAAACCCTGTGCGGCCTCACTGCTCATGCGTTCGATTCGTGGTTCACGTGTTATCACAACGCGCTATGCATAGCGGACCCGTCAGCTGTTGTCCGCACCAGCATCTATACTTACACCAAGAGTGACATGCGAAGCGGCGGCGACCGCGCACCGTTGCCCACGCGTTATCGGCGCCGATGTTTGTGCTGGTAGCGCTGCTTGCGGCAGGCATGGATGCCGCCGTCTGCTTCGCCAGCAAGGGGAGGGCATCATGCAGTACCGCACGCTTGGCACCACGGGGCTCAAGGTCAGCGAGATCGGCTTTGGCGGCGAATGGATGGACGGCACGCTCGAGGAAACGCTCGCCGTCACGCGCGCCTGCGAGGACGCGGGCATCAACATCCTCGACTGCTGGATGCCCGACCCCACGCGCCGCTCCAACCTGGGCGACGCGTTCCGGGAGCTCGGCAGTCGAGACCGCTGGACCATTCAGGGGCACCTTGGCTCCACGTGGCAGGACGAGCAGTACGTACGCACGCGCGACCTCGACCAGGTCAAGCCCGCCTTCGAGGACCTGCTTCAGCGCTTCCATACCGACTACATGGACCTCGGCATGATTCACTACGTGGATAAGATCGAGGAATTCGAACAGATTATGGCTGGGCCGTTCTGGGGTTACGTGCAGGAACTCAAGCAGGCCGGCACCATCCGACACGTCGGCCTTTCCACCCACAATCCGGCGGTGGCCAAGCTCGCGGCGGCTGAGCCGGGCATCGAGATGATGCTCTTCTCCGTGAACCCGGCCTTCGACATGATGCCCGCGAGCGATAACCTCGATGACCTCTTCGGTGATTACAGCCAGGAGGGCCTCGACGGCATCAACGCCGACCGCGCGGAGCTCTATGCGCTCGCCGAGCAGGCGGGCACGGGCATCACGGTCATGAAGGGCTACGCGGGCGGCCGCCTGCTCGATGCCGCGACCTCGCCGTTCGGCGTCGCGCTCACGCCGGTGCAGTGCATCCACTACGCGCTCACTCGCCCGGCGGTGGCGAGCATCATGGTCGGTTTCACCACGCCGGAGCACGTGGCAGAGGCTGTGGCGTACGAGACGGCTGGGCCCGAGGAGCGCGACTACGCAAGCGTGCTTGCTGGTGCGCCGCGCCACGCCTACTACGGGCAGTGCACGTACTGCGGCCACTGTGCGCCGTGCCCCAAGGGCATCGACATCCCCACAGTCAACAAGTTCTACGACCTCGCCGCCATGCAGCCCGAGGTGCCGGATTCCCTGCGCGAGCACTACCGCGCGCTCGACGTGCGCGCCGACGCGTGCATCGCCTGCCACGCGTGCGAGAGCCGCTGCCCCTTCGGCGTGAAGGTGGCCGAGAAGATGGCACAGGCGGCGGAGCTTTTCGGCTGCTAGCAGTTCGATGGGTGAGGCTAGCTCGGCTTTACCGCTCCGAGACGCCGCCGCCCTCGACGCGCCACGTGCGCGTGGTGCAGGCGCGTAGAAACGCATGGTCGTGGCTTACGAGCAGCAGCGCGCCGGGGTACGCGGCGAGCGCTCTCTCGAGAGCCTCGACCGAATGAAGGTCCAAGTGGTTGGTGGGCTCATCCATGATGATGAGCTCGGGCGCGCGCAGCATTCCAAGCGCTAGCATAAGTTTGCGCAGCTCGCCGGGGCTTGTTCTTCCACCTTCGAGGATACGGTCCGGTTCGGAATTGAGCTGTGCCACGGTCGAGAGCACGCGTCCGCGCTCGGCGGGGGAAAGCTCGGCCACGCGCTGCACAACGCGTTGCCGCTCTTCGGTTGTTAGCTCCTGCGGAATGTCAAGTACGGCGAGGTCAGCGGCGATGCAAGGCTTCAGATAGCGCAGGAGCGTGCTTTTGCCCGCGCCGTTCGGCCCCACGATGCCGATATGGTCGGTGTTGCCCACGAACAGGCGCGGCACCGTGAGCACACTGGGCCCGCAGGGTATTTCGGTCGCGTCGATGCGCAGAAGCGTCTTGCGCGGACTCGGCCGCGCCTCGAGCCAGAGGTCGCCGTCGTAGCGCTTCTCGATGCGCGCTTGGTCGAGGCGGTCGCGCGCTGCGGCAACCCGTGCGTCCATTTGAGCGGAGAGCCTGCCCCGTGCGCCGTCCTGCCCGGTGAACTTGGCAAGGTCGATCTTGCCCTTAGCGGAATGGTCCTTCGGGTCGAGGTGACGTTTGGAGAGGCGTGCCTGCGCCCGCGCGGCTTCGTGCGCTCGGGCATCCTTTTCGGCAGCAAGGCGCGCCAACTGGGCTTTTGCCGTTTGCCGCTCTCTTTGGTTCGCCGTCCGTTCACGCTCCGCCTGCGCATGCGCTGCCGTGTAGCCGCCGGGCCGCCCAATGAGCTTGCCTGCTTCGAACGAGATGCAGCGGTCCGCGAGCGCATCGAGTAGGTCGCGGTCGTGGCTCACGAGGATACCCACGCCGGTGAAGCTGCGGAGCGCTTGGGCGAGTTCCTCGCGGGCTTCGTGATCGATATGGTTGGTCGGCTCGTCGAGCACGAGCGCATCGGGTCGCTGCCAAAGCGCAACGGCGACCTGCAGCTTTTTGCGCTCGCCATGCGAGAGCTCGTCGAAGCGCCAGGGCATCTCGTCGTCCAGATGAAAGATCTCTCGCAACCGCCGCGCTTCGCGTCCATAGTCGAGGGCAAAGTCTGCGAGCGCGTCGGGTGGGGTGTCCGTTTCTTGGGGGCAGAGCACGCAGAAGAGGCCTCCCGTCACGCTGCCAGAGTCAGGCTTGAGCGCGCCAACCGCAATGCGTGCGAGCGTGGTCTTGCCGCAGCCGTTGTCGCCCAAAAGGCCGCTCCAGCCTTGTGGGAAGGTGACATTTACGTTGTTCAGGATGGGTTCCGTGGCGCCAGGATAGGTGTAGCGCACGTTCGAAAGGGTAATCTGCATCGGCATGTCTTCCTAGTAGGGCGTCGTGCTCGGTGTCATGGGACTCCTGGCGAACCGGTGTGGCCGCGGGTTGCGGAGCCGCAGTGCTGCCGCAGGTTGCGGAGCCACGGCACGGCTGCCGGCTACGAGCGCCAAATGAATAAGTGGTCGAACATGTCTAGCAGATGCGCACGGTACCTCGTTCCTCCTCGCCGGACCGATGGCGTCGCCACACGCGCTGCAGGGCCTCATGCCCTACTCGGTCAACGGCGCCAGTATACGGCCCTTCCCGCTCGCGCGCAATGCCAAAACTGTCGAATGGGGGCTGCCTCCACTTGACATGCTTGTTGCCATTTTTCGATGCCGGTCCGCTGCCGCTTTTCAATAAACTTTCATGCTGAAATGCGCAGTAAGAGACTGAAATCTCTTTCTTATTGCGTAATTCGGCATGAAAGTTTATATGAGAGGCTGGCCTGGCGTCACGTTGAACGCGTTTCGTCTGCCTGCGGTCTGCCGTGGCACTCGTTTGCACCGTAGCGTCCGTCCATGCCATGCGCATCAGTTTTATATTCACTTTTGCCTTGCGATTGAAAAGTTTCAAGCAGGGAGTGGCAGCGTAGAGGTGCCTAGAGTGAAGAGCTGCTTGGGCGGGTGCCGGAGCGCGATGGAGGTCTTCGCGCTTCAGGCCAAATGAAGGGAACCGGGCGAACGGCGGGCGTGCGTCGAACTCGCCGCAGAAAGCACCTGTTAGAACCCGTTGCGGTTGGCGAAGCGCTCGGATTCGTCGTAGACGCCGTCAACGGATTCCGCCCAGGGAATGAAGTCGGGCGTGTCGACGATGATGCCGTCGGCGTCCCATGCCGCTTGGTGAGAGAGGTCCCAGGCTTCGCGCGGTTGCGGGCGCACGGGCAGGTACGGTGCCATGTAGGTGGGGTTGAGCAGGAAGAACGCTCCTCCTTCGCATCGCGCGGCAAAATCGCGGAGCGCCCTGCGCGCGGGCTTGCGGCGACCGAGCTTGTAGAGCAGGAGCGTGCGGGCAAGCAGGAACCACGGCGAATCGTCGAGCACCGCGGCGGCGCGCTCGCCGCGCTCCGCCTCGAGTTCATGGGCGAAGGCGAAAAAGCCCTCCTCATCTTCCAAACGCGCGAGCGCCAGGAACACCGTGCCCTCGGCGTGGCTTGGGTACCCCGAGGCCCGGAGCGCCAGGCGCGCATAGCGCTCGGCCGCCCGGTAGCGCGCGCTCGCGAGGCACATCTGGGCGAGCGCTTCGAGCGTGTGGAGCCAACCGACGAGCGTCGGCTCCTCGACGGTCAAGACGGCTGTCGTGGTGATCGGGTCTGCGCCTTCGAGCGTGCGCTCCGCCACGAACCGTTCATCCCAAAAATGAGGCGCGTTGTCGGAGAACCCCGCTACGTTGATCACGAGCTGCTCGTGCACGCGGTGCTCGAGCTTCATGAGCTCGCCGAGGCAGGCGTCGATGTTGATGTTCGAGAGCAAAAGCCCCACGAGGTTCGCGTCGATGCACATGCGGTCGGTCTCGGCGATCTTGAACAGGGCGAGTCGCGTCTCGTCGAAGAGCTGGGCGCGCTTGCGGTCGAACTCTTCGTCGTCCGGAACGTCTTCGATGGCGCGGAGCCGCTGCATGAGGTGCTCGTGGGTATGGGCGTAGGCAACGAGAGCCTGCTCATGGGCGCTGTTGGCGTATTTCTCCATGCGCTGCGGGATGTCTTTGTGCACGAGCTCGCGCGCCGCCGCCGTAAGCTCCGGGTGCGCCGCCAGATACATGCGCTCCAGGTATGCCGAGACGTAGGTCCGCGCTTCCATCAGTTCTCGCCTCCGCCGCCCACGCCCCGCGCGCCGTGCGGAGCGCGCTGGCGCTTTGCGGACTCCTGAAGGTCTCCCTCAACGAGCTCGTGCGTGGCGATCCACACCGCGAGCCCGGCGTTGTCGGGCGCGCCGAGCCCCTCTTGCAGGAGTGGCGTCGCTTCGCTTATGGCGAGTACGAGCTCATCCTCGCTTCCGGATATCACGTTAACGCGCCCGAAGACACCGTCGGGGAACTCGGCTTGGAAGTAAAGCGCCTCGGCTGCGTGCGGGTAGGTCTGGAGTATCGAGCGCAGTGCCCGGGTTGCGCCTGCGAAGTCGAGCTCGTGGTAGGCGATGGCGAGCTCGGCAAGAAGCTCCCACGCGTCGGAGGTCTTTTCGGCGAGATGGTGCCGGCGGCGGGCGGGTGCGGGCGAGCGGTACGCCGCGGCGTGCTTCTGACGAAAGCGCCGCAGGTCATCGCGGCTACATTCAAGTTTTGCCATGGCGAGCACCGCAGTCAGGCGCACGTCGGCGGGATCGTCCGGCGCGAACGCGAGGCAGTCCTCGGCGGCGTCGAGCGCGATGCGGTATTGCCCGGCCACGAGCGCACGCGCGGCAATGGCGGCAAGCCAGCGCACATAGGGCCGCTTGCCAAACCCATTCGCGAATTCCCGCGCATAGACATCGTGGGCGGAGGAGGCCATCTGCTCGAGGTCCGCCTCTACCTCAGCCCGGTGGTCGATGAGGTAGCCAACATAGGCGTCGTTCGTTTCGGCTTCCACCGCCGCGAGCATGCGCTTGGCGTCCCAGTTACCGGGGTCAAGCTCGCATGCCTCGCGTAGCTGCGCCTCGGCTTCTGCCGCCTCGCGGTCGGCGGTCTCGTCGTCCTGCGCGAAGGGCAGGCGGTAGTCGATGGTCTCGGTAGCAAGGGTGACCAGGTGGAATGACCTATCGCGATCGGTGGCAACGAGGCTCGCCGGGTCGCGGTTGTACTTCTGCAGGCACGATTCGATGAACGGCGCGTTCTCGATGGGGTAGATGCGCTCGCGCTGCATCGCGCCGAGGATCAGGCGCAGGCAATCTTCTTGTATGGGGTCGTATGCCATGGGCCTCCCTCCGCGCTGTCTGAGCGCATTACCGCGTGCGCTATGGCTGCTTTCCGCGCGCCGACGTATCTCGGCGCTTCGTATGGTGAATGGAATAGGATAGCACGTACGGGTATGTTCTGCCACGCGCGTGCTTGCGCGTGCGTTTGTGTGAGGGCTTTGGGGTAGTGCTCGCGTTTTCGGGCGAGTTTCGGACAACGTTTGCCTTGTCGGGCGAAGTTCGAGCGCCATCTGCATTCTCGGGCGGGTTTCGGACATTGTGGGCGTTTTCGGGCGACTTCTGGACGCTCAGCGCCCTCCGAGCGTCCGAATCACGCCCGGCAATGTGGGCGGCGCTCCAACCCCGTCCGATAACGTGCATCGCGCGCTGTGTCACGGGCGCATCCAGCACTGTGCTCCGCGTGTGACCAATTTCGTCCTCTCACATTTCCCGCGAGGCTAAAGACCCCCTCTTTTATGCAATCGACTGAATACAAAATGTTTCCGCGCGGTAGAATGTCCGTTGGTGACAGGGATGAGCGAGAAGCCCGGGGCGGTTCCGAGCTGTGCGAGCCGCAGGTTCCCGGGGAGATTGCGCCCGGTCTTATGGTGGTCCTAACGGGGCCGAATGAGCGGTCTCGTGAGTAATCAAGCCGAGAGAGGCTTGTGTTTGGAGGCACATATGGGACGTTTTACCAACCCGCGCGACCTGTACTTTGGTGAGGGCGCCCGTCATGAGGTGAAGAACCTCAAGGGCTCTCGTGCCATGATCGTCACCGGTGGCGGCTCCATGCGCCGCGGCGGCTTCCTGCAGGATGTCGAGGCGGACCTCAAGGAGGCCGGCTTCGAGGTCGAGATCTTCGAGGGCGTCGAGTCCGACCCGTCCGTCGAGACCGTCATGAAGGGCGCGAAGGCCATGGAGGCTTTCCAGCCCGACTGGATCGTCGCCATCGGCGGCGGCAGCCCCATCGACGCCGCCAAGGCCATGTGGCTGTTCTATGAGTATCCGGAGGAGACCTTCGAGCAGGCCATCGTGCCGTTCAGCTTCCCCGAGCTCCGCACCAAGGCCAAGTTCTGCGCCATCGCCTCGACCTCCGGTACCGCGACCGAGGTCACCGCGTTCTCCGTCATCACGGACTACGAGAAGGGCATCAAGTACCCGCTCGCCGACTTCAACATCACGCCCGACGTTGCCATCGTTGACCCCGAGCTTACCTACACCATGCCGCAGAAGCTCTGCGCGCACACCGGTATGGACGCGCTGACCCACGCCATCGAGGCCTATGTCTCCACCGCGGGCTCCATGTTCACCGACGCCAACGCGCTGCACGCCATCCGCGAGATCGTCGAGTGGCTGCCCAAGAGCTACCAGGGCGACAAGGAGGCCCGTCAGCACATGCACGAGGCCCAGTGCATCGCCGGCATCGCCTTCTCCTCTGGTCTGCTCGGCATCGTGCACTCCATGGCGCACAAGACCGGTGCTGCCTTCACCGGCGACCACATCATCCATGGCTGCGCCAACGCCATGTACCTCGGCAAGGTCATCCAGTTCAACGCCAAGGACGCCCGCGCCAAGAGCCGCTACGCCTACATCGCCAAGGAGGTCCTGCACCTCGCCGGTGAGACCGAGGACGAGCTCGTGGCCGCCCTCGTGCAGGAGATCCGCGACCTCAACGACAAGCTGGACATCCCGCAGGGCATCAAGAACTACGGCAAGGGCGGCGTGAAGGCCGACGAGTCCATCATCGACTACGCCGAGTTCGAGGAGAAGAAGAGCCGCATCGCTGTCGACGCCATCGGCGACGCCTGCACCGGCTCCAACCCGCGCCAGCCAACGCCCGAGGAGATGGAGAAGCTCCTCGAGTGCGTCTACAACGACGTGGACGTGGACTTCTAACGTAAACGCTGCAACGCTGCATGCGCGAAGGGCCCGCCTCGGACACGGTCCGGGGCGGGCCCTCTTTTGCTGTGCGCTCTGTGGCTTTCTCTGCTAACCGATGATTTGCACGCCCTTGGGGTAGCGGTTGAGCACCTCGCAGCCGTCCTCGGTCACGATGACGAGGTCCTCGATGCGAACTCCCAGGTCTCCCGGCAGGTAGATACCCGGCTCGATGGAGAAGCACATGCCCGGCTGCACCGGCTGATCGTGCGTGGCCGAGACATCGCCGGGCTCATGATCTTGAAGACCGATCTGGTGGCCCAGGCGATGGTTGAACTGCGGGCCCCAGCCGGCGTCTTCGATGATGCGCCGCGCGGTGAGATCGATTTCGGCGAAGGTGACGCCGGGCCGCACGATGGCCTCGGCTGCCTCATTGGCGCGAAGCACCGTCTCGTACACGGCCCGCTGGTGTTCGGTGGGCTCGGCCGTGAAGAACGTGCGCGTCATGTCCGAGCAGTACCAATCGCGCTTGCAACCCACGTCGAAGAGGACCATGCCCCCCGGCGCGAGCGGCGTTTCGTCGGGTTCATGGTGCGGGTCGGCGGCGTTCGGGCCAAAGCTCACGATGGGCGAGAACGAATGGTCCTCGGCTCCCAGGCGCCGGTACGTGCCAAGGAGGCCCTCGGCGATGGCAAGCTCGGTAACGCCGGGACGAACCTGCTCAACGAGCCATGCCATGGCCTCGTCGTTTGCCGCGGAGGCGGCGCGCATGAGCTCCTGCTCGCGGGCGTCTTTGATGGCACGGGCGTCGTCGACGGCATCCGAGGCGAGCACGAAGGCGCGTGCGGCCCCCGCCTGCATGAGCGGGACGAGCCAGCGGGCGGAGAGCTCCTTATCGACGCCCAGCGGACGCGTGGGGTCGATGGCCGCCGAGAGCATGGGGATCGGGTCGTCCGTATCGGAATGCGAGACGATGCGCGCCCCCGTGTTTGAGGCATCGGGGAAGAGCCGGTTTACGAAGAGCGTCGGCACGCCGGTGCGGGGCAGGTGGAGCGCCAACAGGCGTTCGTACGGCTCGGTGTAGTAGCCCGTGAGCCACCAGATGGAGAGCGGGTCGACGATAAGCAGCTGGTCGAGGTCGCGTGCCTGCAAGTTAGCGCGCACGCGATCGATACGTTGGGTGTTCATGAAGCCTCCTCGGTGGCGAGCGGGATGCGGGGTCCGCTGCGTGTTCAGTCAACGCTGAGTGTACGCCACGCGCGCCGTGCGCTTTGGCGGGAAACCGAATGGTGACATATGGTTGCCGGGCTCGTTGAGCAGTCGGTGCGCAGTAATCGGTTCGCAGTAGAGAGTATGCTGTGGGCACTGCTAAGGATACGTGGCCCGTTTGTGCTGCGCGCCTTTCGCGAGGACAATCCGGCGGGGCGTTCCATGAGCCGCCGGAAGACCGATGCCGCATCGGGCTCGCCCGCGGGATCGAGGCTCTCGAGCAGCACGTCGACTAGGCCGTTCTCGAGCATCGAGCGCAGCGCACTCATGGGTGCCATGCGAATCACCGGATCGAACCCCTCGGCTTCAGCATTCATGCGCTTGAGGGTAGAGGCGATAAGCTGCGCCTCAAGGCCGTCATGCACGCCGATGCGAAGCTGCTGCGAGCTTGGGCGCTGCTTGTGTTTCAAGCGACGCTCGGCGCGCGCGGCAAGGTCGAGGATGTCGTTTGCGTATTCAAGAAAGGCAAAGCCGTCGTCCGTGAGGCGGACGGTGCGCGTGCTTCGCACGAGCAGCGCGCAGCCCAGTTCGTCTTCGAGCGCCTTAATCTGGTGGCTCACCGTGGGCTGCGACACGTGGAGCGCCTCGGCCGCCTTGGAAAACGAGAGCTGCGCGGCCACCTCGACAAAGCAGCTCAGTTGCATGGTGTTCATAGGAGCCTCCCATCAGGCGGGCGTGGGGCTGCATGACGGACACTAAACGCAAATCTCGTTTACTTATATTCGGAAGGGCTCGAGGCACGAGCCGCTGATGGAAGCGCGAGCATGGTTGCGAGGGCTCCGCCTGGCGCGCCCTGTGTTTCCACTTGGGACGACGCGCGCCTCCGGTGGTCGCTGCGCCGAGGCAACGTATAATAGAGCGCATTCATGCAACCGGAAGGAGCGCTCATGGCACTCAGCGAAGACGACGTGCGCGGTATCGCAGACTACGCGCGCATCGCGCTCGAGGGCGACGAGCTTACCGAGATGTGCGCCTACCTGAACGACGCCGTCGCGATGCTCGAGCCCGTGCTCGCCTATAACCTGCCCGATATCGATCCCACGTTCCATCCCATCGGAAGCCTTTCGAACGTCATGCGCGACGACATCCCGGATACCGGGCGCGCGCTTGGCATCGAGGCCGCCTTGGGCAATGCCGGCAGCGCGCGCGACCGCAGCTTCCGCGTGCCTTCGATCTTGGGGGAGGAGGAGTAATGGCTGCCATCGACACCCTCTCTGCTGCGCAGATCGCGGCGGGCATTGCCGCCGGCGAGTACTCCGCCGTCGAGGTCGCGCAGGCTGCGCTTGCCGCCGTTGATGCTCGCGACCCGCAGATTCAGGCGTTCCTGCAGGTCACGCCCGAACTCGCTCTGGCTGCCGCGAAACGCGTGGATGCCGCGCGCGCGGCGGGCGAACCCTTGCCGCCGCTTGCGGGCGTGCCGTTCGCCATCAAGGACAACATGAACCTCGCGGACACGCGCACGACCTGCGCCTCCCGTATGCTCGAGACCTACGAGAGCCCCTACACCGCCACCTGTGTCCAGCGCATGCTCGATGCGGGCTGCGTGCCCGTGGGCAAGGCGAACATGGACGAGTTCGCATTCGGCTCCTCGACCGATACCTCGGCTTTCCACCCCACGAACAATCCGTGGAATACCGCGTGCGTGCCGGGCGGTTCGTCGGGCGGCTCGGCGGCTTCCGTTGCCGCGGGCATGACGCCCATCGCGCTCGGCTCCGATACGGGCGGTTCCATCCGCCAGCCGGCGGCGTTCTGCGGCGTGGTGGGCATGAAACCCACGTACGGCGCCGTGAGCCGTTATGGCGTGGTTGCCTTTGGCAGCTCGCTCGACCAGGTGGGGCCCTTCGGGCGCACGGTCGAGGACGTGGCGCTCGCCATGGATGCGCTCGTGGCGGGCGGCTCCGACCCGTTCGATTCCACCGCGCAAGAGGTTCCGGCAGTTTTTGCCGAGCATGTGGGGGCGAGCATCGCTGGCAAGCGCGTGGGCATCATCCCCGCGTTCATGGAGGCCGAGGGTCTCACAGCGGAGGTGCGTCGTGCCGTCGAGGAGGCGGCTCGTGCCCTCGAGACCGCGGGCGCTGAGCTCGTGGACGTAGACCTCCCGCACCTCGACGCTGCCATCGCTGCATATTACGTAATCGGCCCGGCCGAGGCGTTCAGCAATCTCGCCCGCTTCGACGGCGTGCGCTACGGCTACCAGGAGCCGGGCTGCACCACGCTTGCGGCGCAGAGCTCCCTTTCCCGCGCGCACGGCTTTGGCGCGGAGGCCAAGCGCCGCCAGATGCTCGGAGCGTACCTGCTCTCCAGCGGCATCTACGACAAATACTATTACGCTGCCCAGAAGGCGCGCACGCTTATCACCGAGGACTACGCCCGCGCGTACGAGCAAGTCGACGTCATCCTTATGCCCGCGGCGCCGCGCACCGCGTTCAAGCATGGCGAGATCAGCGACCCCACGCAGATGTACCTCTCCGATATGTACACCATCTCGATTAACATCGCGGGCAACGGCGGCATGACCGTTCCTTTGGGCGTGGGCGAGGAATCTGGCCTGCCGGTTGCCGCGCAGCTTGTGGCACCGGCATTCAAAGACGAGCGACTCATCGCGTTCGGCTCCGCGCTCGAGCGTGCGGTGGCTGCCACACCGGGCGCATGGGGTGCGGGGGTTGCCGACGCGGAGCGCGGTGGCCGGCTCGGGGCGCCCTGTGCGCCCGCATTCGCTGGGAAGGGAGGTGAGCTCGCATGAAGGAGCTCAGCGAGGTTCTGAAGGACTGGGAGGCCGTAATCGGTCTTGAGATTCATACCGAGCTCACGACGCTCGACACCAAGATGTTCTGCGGCTGCAAGATTGGCCACGACGACGAGCCGAACACCAATGTGTGCCCGGTCTGCCTGGGCCTGCCCGGGGCGCTCCCCGTGCCCAACGAGCGCGCGATCGAGTACATCGTGAAAGCGGGCCTCGCCACCAACTGCGAGATCCAGAAGCATTCGATGTTCTACCGCAAACATTACTTCTATCCGGATATGGCGAAGAACTTCCAGACCACGCAGGGTCCGGTGGCCTTCGCCATGCATGGCCGGCTCGATCTGGAGGTTACCGGCCGCGGCGCCGCAGAGCGCCCGGAGTGCGCGTTCGGAGATGCGGAGGCCGAGAGCCTTGCCAGCGCGAGCGCCAACGCCGTGGGCCTCTCGACCGCGATGTCTCGCGACCTTCCCGAAGGCATGGCATCGGGCGCGGGTTCGTCTGTTAAGCCGGACCATGCCGGCGCCGTGTCGACGATGAGCCAAAATGACTCCGCCCCAGAAGAGGCAGCAGAAGGTGCCACATCGGCGCTGGCGGGCATGAGCGGGTACGACACCGCGAACCTCGCGGTCCCGGTGCGCCACGAGGACGGCTCCTATACCGTCCCCATCCGAATCCTGCGCATCCACATGGAGGAAGATGCCGCCAAGATGGTGCACGTGGGTGGTGAAGAGGGCCGCATCGGTGGGGCGGCAGAGAGCCTTATCGACTACAACCGCTGCGGTACGCCGCTCATCGAACTCGTCACCGAGCCCGACCTGCGCACGCCGGAGGAAGCGCGCCTATTCATGGAGAAGCTCCGCCGCATCTTCCTCACGCTCGGCATCTCGGACTGCTCCATGGAAAAGGGCTCCATGCGCTGCGATGGCAACGTGAGCCTGCGCCGCCGCGGCAGCTCCAAGCTGGGCACGAAGACCGAGCTCAAGAACCTCAACTCCTTCAAGGCGCTGCATGATGGTCTTGCGTACGAGATCTGCCGTCAGGCGGAGGTGCTCGAGGAAGGCGGCGAGATCTACCAGGAGACGCGCCACTGGGAGCCCAGCCGCAAGCGCACGGTGGTCATGCGCACCAAGGAGACGGCAGACGACTACCGGCTCTTCCCGGATCCCGACCTTGCGCCCTTCGATCTTTCGGATGCCTTCATCGAGCATTGCCGTGCGGAGATTCCCGAGTTGCCGGACGCCAAGCGCGATCGCTACGAGCGCGACTTCGGGATCAAGCGCGCCGACGCCGAGCAGATTGCCGGCGACCCCGAGACCGCCGCGTTCTTCGAGGCGGCAGCGGGCGCGGTCGCGGCGGGCAAGGAGGCCCAGACGGTCGCGAACCTCATCGTGAACGAGTTGCCCGCCCATCTTCGTGCCGCGGGTTGCACGCTTGCGGAATCGGGGCTCGAGCCCGCGCAGGTGGCATCGCTCGCCAAGCTGCTTGCCTCGGATGCCATCAGCTCGAACCAGGGACACGAGGTCTTCGAGGCCATGGCCCAAACGGGCGACGACCCCGAAAAGATTGTGGACGAGCGCGGCATGCGCCAGGTGAGCGACACCGGGGCGCTTCAGGCATACGTTGACGAGGTGCTTGCCAACTGCCCCGACCAGGCCCAGCAGTATCGCGACGGCAACCAAAAGGTGCTCGGCTTCCTCGTTGGGCAATGCATGCGGGCGAGCAAGGGGCAGGGCAATCCCAAGCTCTTCAACGAGCTCTTGCGCCAGGCGCTGTCGTAGGGTTTTCGACGGCCAGTAGGCAAAAGCGGCCCGGTTGCGGCTCTGCAAGCGAAGTGCGGCTCGCCGGCTGCCCGGCAGGGGAAGGGCGGCTCGCCGGCGGCCCGGCAAACGAAGGGCAACTCGCTGGCGGCCCGGCAGGCAAAGCGTTCTCGGCTTTCAAGCGGGTGGGACGATGTCCCGCCCGCTTTTTGCTATGAAAAACGTGTACACGAGCGTCACGAAAAGCTCGAAATAGGGCATTTTTTGACGCTCGTGTACACGTTTTGCTCCATGAGTCGCACTTTGTTTGTGAAAGACGGATTCCTCGGCGCCCAGCATCATTCGTTCGCCCGGTCAACGACATGAGCTTCACCATTCATCGTGGCGGGGCGCCCGTGCGTTTCATGGGTATAACGGTCGAAAGGCCGACTGCGCAGGAGGCGGTGTGCATGACGTTCAGCCCGTTTACCGACGACCAAGGCAATCCCAAGGATTTGGCCAACGTGACGTTTGCCGACCTTGCTCAGCTCGCCGATATGGACGAAGGCTATGTGCTCGAGTTCAAGCAGTCGCTCACGGTGGGCGTGAAGCGCAAGATTCCTAAGATCATCGCGTCGTTTGCTAATTCACGGGGAGGGTGGCTGGTCATCGGCATCGCGGATGACGATCATGCCGTGTGCCCCGTTCCGCGCCTTTCGGCGGACTACGGCCAGCTTATCGGGGAGCTGTGCCGCAGGCACGTTTCTCCCGCCCCTCCCTTCGATGTGCGCTTCATCGCCGATCCCGATGCCCCCGACCAGGGGGTTGTCGTGGTGCGTGTAGATGAAGGGCGTTTTCCGCCCTATGTGGCCGATGGCGTGGTGGAGATTCGCGAGGGCTCGACGTCCGGGCCCGCTGCTGGTTCTGCGCTTGTGGAGCTCTACGACAAGGCGACGCGTCGTGCGGCGCAGATTACCGATTTCTGCCGCCGAACGGTCTACTTCTCGTCCGCGGTGCCGTTGTTCGATCTGTACCTCTTCCGAACGGGTTCCACGCGGGAAACCTCGTCGCGCGAGGTGATCAACGCCCGCGCCGATGCCATGCGCCGAGCTTTCGGGGCGCAGGGGTTCAGCTGCCATATCCAGCATGCGCACGATTCGCTCATCTTTCGTGCGTCGGTGGCGTTTGCGGACATGATGCCGCATTCGGCGATTGAGCTTTTCCCGGACGAGTCGATGAAGCTCACGGTGCCGGCGGTGCTTCTTGAGGGGAGGGAGCGCGAGGGCGCGCTTGCGGAGTTGGGCACGGCGTGTGGGCTTGCGGCTACGGACAAGATGGATGTGATGTCGGCGGCGAGTACGCTTGCGCGCGTGACGCGGATGGCTTCGGTGCTCGACCGTTATGTTCGCTATCGCGAGGCGCGTTGGCGCGAGTATGCGACGGCGTACGAACTCGAGAACATGGCAGGCGTGCTGCTTTGGTCCGATGAGCCGCTCTATATCGATTACGTTCGGAGCCATGGGCCGTTATTCTGCGGCACGACGGATTGCCGGAGCCGTGTGAGGTATCTCGATGACGGCGAGCACGACTCGTTCCGCGCGCGGCAGTTTGCTGGCAGCCACTTCTTTGAGGCGTGCGGCTTGCCGCTTGGTTCTCCCGACGATGACGATAACCGTCTGGTTGATGCTCTGCTGCGCACGGAGCGCGGTGCTCGCCGCGAACGTGCGTGACGCAGCGACGGGGTCGGCATGCGTGCTGCCCATGGCATTGAATTCGCCGCGGCAGGGGTATATGCGGGGCCCGTGCGTGGTACACTACAATACTCACCCGGACAACGCGTGCTTTGCGAGCTGCGTCCGACGCGTTCTTTGACAGGTCGAGTGCGGCTGCTCGCATGCCGGCGCGGTGCGCCTCTGCGATGTGGCTTGCCCAGACCGTCCTTCGGGGGCGACTGGTTTCGACACGATAGCTCTGAGAGAGGAAGCAGGCCGTGGTCTCCTCGCCACGTTAAACAGGGGTACTGTCAAAATGAATTGACAAGAATTCTTCTTACGAGCCCCAGCTGGCTCTTGCTGCTTAATTAATTAGCGGCACGCCAAACCCGGGAATTCCCCGCCCCGGGCGCGGTGTCATGTTAGGGGAATGCTCCCGCGCACGTAATCGGTATGGTGCGGGCTAAGACTGAACCGGTTGGGATGCCGCGAGCGTGTCACTGCGCGCAACGCATCCGAGATTAAACCAGTGACTGAGCCTGGAGATGCCGATCAGGGGGCTTTCGTGGACCGGAGTTCGATTCTCCGCGCCTCCACCAACTGCTACAAGCAGGTAGATATCGCTATCTACCTGCTTTTTTGTTGTACGCAAAATACCTGACGGGGCTCCGTGCCCCGGCAATTGGCTCCGTTCGAGCGGGCATATCCGTCCCGTCCGCTCGCGATGCGCGCCTCGTCGGGCCGATGTCTTTCTTCGCAGATTCGAGATGCGGGCGTATGTCGAGGCTAATGGGGTAGAAGAGCCTGAAGCACAGCGATGCATACGATACGAAAAGGGTTCGGACATGCAGCAGGATACACATGAGGTCGGACATCACGACAGCCCTTGGCAAGGCGGCGGAGCGAACGCTGCCAGGCCGGCTTCAAGCGACTTCGGTACCGGCGAAAACGCCGCCGGGCCGGGAGCGGGCAAATCGGCGGGCGCGGGCAAATGCGCGCTCATCCTCGAGGGTGGCAGCTTCCGCGGGCAGTTCACGGCGGGCGTGATCGACGTCATGCTCGAACAGGGCGTCGACCTTCCCGCCTGCTACGGTGTGTCTGCGGGCGCGTTGAACGGGCTGAACTACAAATCGCGTCAAATCGGGCGCGTCAACCGCATCAACCTCGCGTTCTGTGACGATCAGCGCTACGTGGGGTCGCGCGCGCTTGCGGCGAACGGAAGCTTGATTGGGTACGACTTCCTGCTCTTCGATGTTCAAGATCGCATCGACCCCTTTGACAACGAGGCGTATCGCGCAAATCCCATGAAGCTTTTCGCCACCGTCACGAACATCATGTTCGGTACGGCCGAGTACCCCGAGGTGCAAGACGCCTCGCTCGACATCGATGTGGTGCGCGCCTCAACCTCGCTTCCTCTGGTCACACAGCCCGTTGAGCTTAACGGCAGCCTCTACCTCGACGGCGGCGTGGCCGATTCCGTGCCTATCGAGCACGTGCTCGAGGAGGAGGGGTATGACCGCGCGATCGTGGTGCTCACCCAGCATCGAGGCTACCGCAAGTCTCCGTACGAGCTCATGCCCGCAGCACGCGCCCGCTATGCCGCCTATCCCTATCTGCTCGATGCCCTCTCCACACGCCATGAGCGCTACAACGAGCAGCGCGAGCATATCTGGGCTTACGAACGCGAGGGGCGGGCTCTCGTGGTTGCGCCGCCTCACCCGGTAACGGTTGGGCACGTTGAGCGCGATGCGTCGAAGCTCCTCGAGCTTTACATAGCGGGAAGGCAAGAGGCTACGCGCATGCTTCGCCAGATCAAGGAGTTTGCTGAGCGATAAGGGCGCGCGTTCAACCATTCGTTGTCGGGCGCACGGGGCTTGTGTCGGGCACATAGGGCTTTCGTCCGGTGGCGATCGAGGCGCTGCCACGCGCGCCGCCGCAGGTCCTATTACCGAGCGCGTATGGGCCGTTTACAGAATTGATATTGTTTAAGCAACATATTTTCGATATGGTCGAACTACCGAATAGCCTCGCACGTCCAAGCTGCGCTAAACCAGCGCGAGAGAGGGGAATGAGATGAAGACCGTCATCGTTGGAGCCAACCACGCCGGAATCGCTGCCGCCAACACGCTGCTCGACACCTATCCCGATCAAGAAGTGGTGATGATCGACCGTAACACCAACTTGAGCTATCTCGGCTGCGGTACCGCGCTTTGGGTGGGCCGCCAGATCGATTCCGTCGAGAAGCTCTTCTATACCAACAAAGACGCATTTGAGGCCAAGGGCGCCCAGGTATTTATGGAGACCGAGGTCACGAGCATTGATTTCGATGCTCACCTGGTGAGCTGCCATCCACGCACGGGTGCCGACTTTACGATCAAGTACGACAAGCTCGTACTGGCAACTGGCTCGCTCCCGATTGCGCCCAAGCTGCCCGGCCACGACCTCGCGGGCATCAATTTCCTCAAGCTCTTCCAAGAGGGCCAGGAGGTTGATCGCCAGATTTCCGACGATTCCGTGGAAGACGTCGCGGTGGTGGGCGCTGGGTATATCGGCGTCGAGATTGCTGAGGCGGCCAAGCGCCGTGGCAAGAACGTGCGCATCTTCGACATTGCCCCCACGTCGCTTGCAAGCTACTACGATCCCGAGTTCGCCGCTCTCATGGACGAGCGCCTTGCCCAGGGTGGGATCGAGTGCCATTTCGGCGAGGCCGTTTGCGCTTACGTGGGGGACGAGGCGGGGCATGTGCGCTCCATCACCACCGAGCAAGGCAGCTATCCTGCTGACCTCGTGGTGAACGCCATCGGCTTCATTCCGAACAACGCGCTCGGTCGCGATCATCTTGCGCTTTTTGACAACGGCGCCTACCTGGTCGACCGTCACCAGCAGACGAGCGACCCGGACGTCTACGCCATCGGCGATTGCGCGACCGTCTACTCGAACGCGTTGCACGCGACTACCTACATCGCGCTCGCCACCAATGCTGTGCGATCGGGCATCGTTGCCGGCCACAACATCGGCGGCACGCCGCTCGAGTCCATCGGCGTGCAGGGCTCCAACGCGATTTCCGTTATGGGCCTGAACCTCTGCTCTACCGGCCTTTCGGTCCGTGCGGCCGAGAAGGCGGGGCTAGAGGTGCTCTATACCGATTTCGAAGACCTTCAGCGCCCTGCATTCATGCGCGAGAACGCGCAGGTCAAGATTCGCATCGTTTACGAGCGTGGTAGCCGCCGCGTGGTGGGAGCGCAGCTCGCCTCCGAATACGACGTCTCGATGGCCATTCACATGTTCTCACTCGCCATCGAGGAGGGCGTGACCATCAACAAGCTCAAACTGCTCGACATCTTCTTCCTGCCGCATTTCAACCAGCCGTATAACTACATCACCATGGCGGCGCTCGGCGCGGAGTAGCACTCGGCGGGGATGGCGCGGCCGCGACGGTGCCCAGTGCGGCATGGCGCGGCCGCGGATGATGTTGGCAAGACGGCGCTCGGCACGGAGTAACGCGGCCGCAGTGCCGCCCTGCACTTCCATCCGCGGCAGCGGCTCATGTTTCCTTGCGGCGCTGCCAGAAGGTTTCAAGGGGGTTAACGGATAACCCTGCACGCTCAATCGTGATACTCTTTCATGCTATTGCATAAGAAAGATTTTCAAATGCAGTATTCTGCATGATTTGATTGCGGGGGAGTTATGGCGTACACGGTGGGCATCGTCGGAGCGGCAGGGTATGCGGGCGTGGAGCTTGCGCGCATCCTGCTCGGGCACCCGGATTTCGAGCTTCGGGCGATTACGTCCAATGCCGATGCAGGGCAGGCGCTCGGTAGCGTCTACCCTGCGTTTGCCGGGGTAGAAGGCGCTGGCGACCTCGTCTTCTCCACGCACGACGACCCCGTGCTCACCACATGCGATGCGGTGTTCCTCGCCGTTCCCCATACGGCTGCGCTCGCTGCGGCACCGGGGCTTCTGGATGCCGGCGTGACGGTGATCGACCTCTCGGCAGATTATCGCCTGAGCGATCCTGAGACCTATGAGCGCTGGTACGGCGTCTCCCACACCTCGCCCGAGCTTCTGCAGGACCGTGCCTTCGGCCTTCCTGAGCTCTTTGCCGAAGACCTCGATCGCGCGGCGGAGCGCCATGCAGCGGGCGCACCCGCGCTCGTGGCGTGCGCGGGATGCTTTCCCACGGCAACATCGCTTGCCGCTGCACCTGCGGTGCGCATGGGCTGGGTTGCGGAAGGCGGCCCTGTGGTGGTCGATGCCATCTCGGGTGTCACGGGTGCGGGCAAGTCGGCGAACGCGCGCACACACTACTGCAGCGCCGACGAGAACGTCGAGGCCTACAACGTGTGCCGCCACCGCCATACGCCCGAGATCGAGCAGATTCTCGGCCTGGCCGGCCGCGTGGTCTTCACGCCGCATCTGGCACCGCTCAAGCGCGGCCTGCTCTCCACCGTCACCTTGCCGCTCGCGCCGTCTGCTGCGAGCCTCACCGCCGAGGAGGCCGTGAGCGCCTATCGCAGCTTCTATGAGGGGCGGCCCTTCGTTCGCGTGCTCGACGCCGGTCAGGTGCCCAAGACGTCGTCGGTGGCGGGCAGCAACGCATGCCAGATCGGTCTGGCGGTGAACCACGAGGCGTCGGCGCTCATCGCCATCGGCGCGATCGACAATCTCTGCAAGGGCGCTGCGGGCCAGGCGGTCCAGTGCGCCAACATCGTCTTCGGGCTCGACGAGCGACGAGGCCTTCCTTTGGTTGCGCTGCCGGTGTAGCAGGCGCGCTACCGGTGCAAGTAGCAGGCGTGCCGTCGACGCAAAGGGCGCGGTTTCCGTCGTTGCTCCTGGTGCCGCGGCTCGGTACACTGTGACGAAGTAGAAGCTGGACCAAAAGGGATGGACCTATGAATATCGATGAGTTTGATGCGAGGATTCGCGCCGTGCCCAACGGTGGCGTGACGAGCGCGCAGGGCTTCATGGCAGCGGGCGTTCATGCGGGCTTCCGCAAAGACCCGAAGCGCCTCGACATGGCGCTCCTCGTTGCCGACGAGGTGTGCCCGGTCGCGGGCACCTTCACCCAGAACCGCTTTTGCGCGGCCCCGGTTACGGTGAGCCGTGCCCATCTGGGCGGCGTGGGCTATGGCATGGCTCGCGGCGTCGTGGTGAACTCCGGCAACGCCAACGCGGCGACGGGAGGAGCCGGCATCGCCGCCGCTCACGAGACCTGCGACATCGCTTCCCAGGTGCTGGGCTGCGAGCCCGAGCAGGTGCTCGTGTCGTCTACGGGTGTCATCGGCCAGATTCTCGACATCGAACCCTTTGAAGAGGGTATTCCCGCTGCTGCCGATGCGCTCTCCTGCGCGGGTGGTTCCGACGCGGCCCTTGCGATCATGACGACCGACACGCACCCCAAGGAGTACGCCGTCACCTACGAGAGCCAGGCTGCGGGCTATTTGGGCAGTACGTTCACGGTGGGCGGCTGCTGCAAGGGCTCGGGCATGATCATGCCCAACATGGCAACCATGATCGCGCTCATCACCACCGATGCTCCCGTGCGGCCGGAGACCCTTCATGGTTTGCTGCGCTCCGCCGTGGACCAGACGTTCAACAGGGTGACGGTCGATTCCGACACCTCGACGAACGATACATGCATCATGTTCGCCTCGGGCAAGGCTGCGCCGATGCTCGATCCCATCGACGAGGGCAGCGATGCCTACCAAGAGCTCGAGCGCGCCATCTATGTGGTGTGCGAGGCGCTTGCCCGTGGTATCGCCGCCGATGGCGAGGGGTCTACGAAGCTCGTGACCGTTACGGTTTCGGGTGCCGCTACGCCGCAGGATGCCGATACCGCCGCCCGTGCGGTCGCGAACTCGCCACTCGTGAAGACCGCCGTGGCCGGCCACGACTGCAACTGGGGCCGCGTGGCGGCTGCGCTCGGTAAGTGCGGCGTGGCCTTCAACCAGGAGGACGTCGACATCGACATCATGGGCATCCCCGTGTGCCGCGACGGCCTCACCGTCCCGTTCGACGAGGACGAGGCGCTGCGCCGCTTCGAGGCGCCGGAGATCGTCATCGCGGCGGATCTTGGCGCGGGCGATGCCCAGGCCACGGTCTGGACCTGCGATTTCACGCACGACTACATTTCGATTAACGCCGACTACCGTTCGTGAACCGGTCATTTTGGGACGGGGTTGTTTTGACCCACCGCGGGCCGGCGATCGGACCGGGCCCCGCAGGCGTATGGGAGGATGAGCATGAAGTACGCACGCGATGCCAAGCCGTCGCTCAATAGCGACCAGACCGCCCAGCTGCTCTTCGAGGCGCTGCCGTGGATCAAGAGCCTCACCGGCCGTACGGTCGTGATCAAATACGGCGGCGCTGCCATGGTCGATGCCAAGCTGCGCTCGGATGTGATGAGCGACATCCTGCTGCTCAAGATCATCGGCGCGCGCATCGTGATCGTTCACGGCGGCGGCGCGGCCATCAACGAGGCGCTCAAGCACTACGATCTTCCCGTGGAGTTCAAGGATGGCCAGCGCGTGACCACGCCGGAAGCGATGGAGATCGTGCGCGAGGTCCTTGTGGGCAAGGTGAACCAGGAGCTCGTGGCAGCCATCAACCAGCATGGCAACGTCGCGGTGGGCGTTTCGGGGAGCGATGCGGGTACGATCGTTGCCGAGCAGCTCGATCCCGGCCTGGGCCGCGTGGGGCGTGTCACGCGCGTCAACGCCGACTACCTCGAGAGCCTCATGGATAACGACTATATCCCGGTGGTCGCGACCGTTGCGCAGGGGGAGGACGGCGGCTTCTTCAACATCAACGCCGACGTTGCGGCGGGGGCCGTCGCTAAGGCCGTGCACGCGCACAAGATCATCTACCTCACGGATGTCGACGGCCTCTACGAGGATTTCTCTGATAAGACCTCGCTCATCTCGAACCTCACGCTCGAGGAGACCGAGGCGCTACTCGCGCGCGGCGACATCGACAAGGGCATGATTCCCAAGCTGCAATCGTGCGTGGGAGCGCTGCGCGGCGGGGTGTTCCGTGCGCATATCATCAACGGCACCACGCCGCATTCGCTGCTGCTCGAGCTCCTGACCGACACCGGCTTGGGCACCGTGATGCATTCCACGATGGAGTCGTACGAGCAGGACCGGCATCCCCACCCGCTCGGCGCGTTCGCGTCGCGCTTGGCAGAGACGGATGAGGACGCCGAGTCGCGCTAGGCAGAGAGATATACCAGGCAATGGAGAGGAAGAAGACGATGACATTCGATCAAGAGCGCGCGCTCGATAACGAGTTCGTGATGCATACATACGGCAGGAGCCAGGTGGAGTTCGTGGAAGGCTCCGGCATGACGCTCAAGGACGCCGAGGGCCGCGAATACCTCGACTTCCTGGCGGGTATCGGGGTATGCTGCCTGGGCCATGGGCACCCAGCTGTGGTCGGCGCGGTCGAGCGCCAGGCCACAGAGCTCATGCACGTATCGAATTACTTCTACATCGAGCATCGCGGCGAGGTCGCGGCACTGCTTTCCAAGCTTGCTAACGACGATCTTGCGGGCGCCGGTGTGCTTGCCCGTGCTATCGCCGAGGGCGATGCCGAGGCCGTGCGTGCCGCTGCTGCCCCGCAGGAGGGCGAGCAGGTTTGGAAAACCTTCTTCTCCAATTCGGGAGCCGAGGCCAACGAGTGCTCCATGAAGCTTGCGCGCCTGTATGCCAAGCGGTGCGGCAACGGCGGGAACACAATCGTCTGCCTGCGCGGCGGCTTCCACGGCCGCACGCTCGAGACGCTTGCCGCCACCATGCAAAATCGCCTGCAGGACACCTTCCGTCCGCTCCCGGGCGGGTTCGTGGCGTGCACGCCCAACGACATCGATGAGCTGCGCGAGGTTTTTGCCCAGCTTGGAGGCGAAATCTGCGCCGTCATGCTCGAGCCCATTCAGGGCGAAAGCGGCGTGCACCCGCTCGATGCGGTATTCGTCCAAGAGGCGGCGCGCCTTGTGCACGAGGTGGGCGGCGTGCTCATCTCCGACGAGGTCCAGGCGGGTGTGTTCCGCACGGGGAAGCCGTTCGCGATCCAGCGCGCGGGCGTGGTGCCGGATATCATGAGCCTGGCGAAGGGCATCGCAGGCGGCGTGCCGGCTGGCGCATGCGTGGCGCGCGCGGAGGTGGTGGACGCCTTCAAGCCGGGAGATCACGGCTCGACCTTCGGCGGGAGCTGTCTTGCCGTGGCCGCTGCCGAGTCTACGCTCTGCGAGCTCGTAATTGGTGGGTATGCTGGCAAGGCGGCCGAGGTTGGCACCTATATGGCCGAGCAGCTCGCGAAGGTGCCGCACGTGGTCGAGGTGCGCGGCGCGGGCCTCATGCTCGGCTGTGATTTGGACGAGGGTGCGGGGGATGCGCACGACGTGGTGACCGCCGCTCTCGAAGCGGGAGCGGTTATCAACGCGACGGGCGCCCACACCCTTCGCTTCCTGCCGCCGCTTATCTGCACGAAGGAGGATGTGGACGAGCTCGCCCAGATTCTCCGCCGCATCCTCGAATGATAAAACGAACCCGGTTCGTTTTATCACAAGCCCCGGACCGCTGCGGCGGCTTTGCCACCTTGCGTCGCGTGCTGGCAAAGACGCTCGCGCGCTTTGCGCAGCTCGCGACGCTGCGGGTTCGAATCCCTCTGTGATAGGCATGAAAATGAAAAGACCCCGCGTGTGCAGGGTCAACAAAAACTATGGTGGGCGATGAGGGATTCGAACCCCCAGCCTTGTGCGTGTAAAGCACCTGCGCTAACCGTTGCGCCAATCGCCCGTGGAGTCTGAGTATAGCCGAATTCGCTCGCTGACGGCAACGGGACATATCTTATGATAGGGACAAACCGCAATTGCATTTGCGCGCAAGCCACGATCAAAGCGGAGGATGCATGCCGATTACCTATCTGCCCGAGGCTCTCAACGGCGAAAAGACCGACGAGGCCCTGCGCGAGCGCCTTGCTCGCGTGCGCTATGTGTTCACGGATCTTGACGGCACGATGATGGGGCCTGGCTCCACGGTGCTCGCAAACGCAGCGGGCGAGCCAAGCTGCGCCTTCGTGGAGACGCTCATCGCGCTCAAACAGGCGGGCATCGAGGTCATCCCGTGCTCGGGCCGGAACCGCTCCATGCTGCACGAGGATTCGCGCGTGCTCGGCCTCACCTCGTACATCGGTGAGATGGGCGGCATCATCATGATCGATCGCCCGCATGATACCTGGGAGTACTTCACGGCGGAGATGGACTACGACCCTTCCTGCGGCCTCACGCCGCATGAGGTTATCGAGCAGACCGGGCTTTGCGACCAGTTCATCTCGCGCTGGCTGGGGCTCATCGAATTCCATAACGACATGTCGAACGGCTATAAGCATCGCGAGGTTACCATCGGCCTGCGCGGCGAGGTGCCAGACGAGGAGGCGATCGCGCTGCTCGACGCCTCGGGCATGGCGCTCGACTGGGGCGACAACGGTTTTCTCAACTACATCTCAGCGCCCACGACGCTCCATCTGCCTGAAGGGGTGCGCGGCCGTGCGTTCAACATCATGCCGAAGGGCTTGGGCAAGGGGCGTGCCATCGAGCGCTTCTGCGAGCTTCGCGGTATCGACCGCGCCGAGACGCTCGCTATCGGCGATTCGTCGTCCGATTTCCTCATGGCAGACGCCGTGGCGCAGTTCATCATGGTGGAGAATGCGCTGAGCGACCCGCACGCCGATGCTCTCCTCGAGAAGCACCCCGAGACCGTGGTGGCGCGCGGACGCATCGTTGATGGCTGGGTGAACGCCATGCGCTGCCTGCTGGAGGCGCAGGGGAGGCGGATGTGATGGATGACCGCTGCGTCAGCCCCCTCGCCTACGATAACCGTCCAATTGGTGTTTTCGACTCGGGCTTAGGCGGGCTCACCGTTGCGCGCTCGATCGCGACGTCGCTCTCCCACGAATCGATTTACTACGTGGGCGATACGAAGCGCTGCCCCTATGGACCGCGCTCGGAGAACGAGGTGCGTACCTTCGCTCTGCAAGCGGGGCGCTGGCTCGAGGCACATGATGTCAAGATCATCGTGATTGCCTGCAATACCGCGACCGCGGCGGCGCTCACCGTGGCGCAGCAGACGCTCGACGTTCCCGTGATCGGCGTGATCGCTCCGGGCGCGCGGGCGGCTATCAACACGACGCGCACGCGGAAGGTGGGTGTGCTCGCCACGGAGCTCACGGTGCGGTCGGGCGCATACACGCGAGCCATCCAGAGCCTCGATGCGGGCGTGGATGTATACGGCTGCCCCGCTCCAAGCTTCGTGAACATCGTCGAGCGCGAGCTGGCCACGGGCGCGCATCTGCAGGAGCGTTGGCTCGAAGATGGCGATATCTTCGATACCCCCGAGATTCGTTTCGAGGTAGCGAGGACGCTCTCGCCGATCGCCGATACCGAGGTGGACACCGTGGTGCTCGGCTGCACGCATTTTCCGCTGCTTGCAGGGCCCATCCGCCATGCGCTTGGCACGGGCGTGCGGGTGGTGTCGTCTGCGGAGGAGACCACGCGCGAGCTCAAAGACATCCTGCACCGCCGCGGGCAGCTTGCCGCGGCTGATGTGGAGCCTCAGCACCGGTTTGCAACAACCTCGGATAACATTGCCGAGTTCGCGGCGGCGGGAAGCTTCATCTTCGGGCAGCCGCTCAAGAGCATCGTGCATGTAGACCTTGGCGAGCTTGAGGAGATGTACCGCCGCTAGGCCTTGCGGCCCGCCCGCTGCGGGGGGCAGCCGCGAGGCTGCGGGGCTCGCAGGCCCCGGGGTGACCTGCCGCTTGGCTGCGGGGATAACCATCAGGGCGCGGTGACGGTCGGCCGCTCGGCAGAGGGCGGCTTGCCGCCAGACCGCGGAACCTGCCATACGGGAGCCGGCACGGCCGGTTCTTGCCATAGTGAGATGCGATGGGGAGGAAACCTTGGATTATATGGAAATCGACCGCGCAAACGGCCGCGCGATGGACGAGATGCGCGAAGTTGCGCTTACTCGCGAGGTGCTCAAGCACGCGCTGGGGTCGTGCCTCGTGGAGTTCGGCGATACCCGTGTGCTTTGCGCGGCGACGATCGAGGAGGGCGTGCCCGGTTGGCGCCGTGCGAGCCGTGCCGGATGGGTTACGGCGGAGTACGCGATGCTTCCCGCCTCGACGGGCCGGCGCGTGCCGCGCGAGCGGGCGAGCCGCAAGGGCCGCTCGATGGAGATTGAGCGTCTCATCGGCCGAAGCTTGCGCACCGTTACCAACCTCCGTGCCCTCGGCGAGTATACGGTTACGGTGGACTGCGATGTAATTCAGGCAGACGGCGGAACGCGTACCGCGGCGGTAACCGGAGCTTGGGTGGCGCTGCACGATGCCCTCATGGCGTGGGTCGAGGCCGGAAAGATCGCGCGACTGCCGCTTACGGGCCAGGTCGCAGCGGTTTCGATGGGCGTGGTGGACGGCTGCGAGCTGCTCGACCTCGATTATCGCGAGGACTCTCGTGCTGAGGTGGACATGAACCTCGTGGCGACCGACACGGGCGAGATCGTCGAGATTCAGGGCACGGGCGAGCGCACGCCATTCGACCGGCAGCGGCTCGGAAGGCTGCTCGATCTGGGCGATAAGGGTATTGAGAAGTTGATTGGGCTCCAGAACCAGGTTACGGCGTTTCGGGACGAGGACTAGCCGAGAGTGCTCCTAGGATTCCCTTATGGGCAATCAGAAGTTTCCACGCAAACGTCCTCGCCGCTTCGCGGCTGCGGAATGTTTGCTTAGGAAACATCCGATTGCCCCTCTAGGGCCGCCGCATATCGTCCCGCGCGCAGTTTCGCAGGAGCATCGGCTTTGCCGATGCGACGAGAATGTTTGAGCACGGGATGATATGCGGCGGACCGTTCCGTAGGATGTTCGATAACGTTTGCCGCGGCGAGGACGTTTGCCTGGGAAACATACGGAACCTCCGGCAGGTGCGGTTCGTAGGCAAGCGGTTTTATCGCAGCGCGATAGGAGAGGAAGAAGTTCTCATGGCGTTAGAAAAGATTGATGCGGCTGCGCTCGATCCGGCGCGGACGGTGGTCGTTGCCACGGGGAATGCGCATAAGCTCGTCGAGATCGAGGAAATCTTGGGGCGTGCGCTTCCGGAAATGACGTTCGTAGCGCTTTCTCAGCTCGGGGATTTCGAGGACCCGGAAGAAACGGGCACCACCTTTGCGGAGAACGCAATCATCAAGGCGGAGGCGGCCGTGGCGGCGACGGGCCTCACGGCAGTTGCAGACGATTCAGGCCTCATGGTCGATGCGCTTGGCGGTGAACCAGGCGTCTATTCGGCGCGCTATGCCGGTGTGCACGGCGACGATGCCGCCAACAATGCCAAGCTTCTTGCCAAGCTAGAGGGAGTTGAGGATGCTGCGCGCACGGCGCGCTTCGTGAGCTCGATTGCCTTCATCGAGCCCGACGGTCTCGTCACCATGGGCGAGGGCGCCTGCGAGGGCGTGGTGGGCCATGCCGAGCGCGGCACGCATGGGTTTGGCTACGACCCGCTCTTCCTGCCCGATGACACGCCGGGCAAGACCATGGCCGAGCTCACGCCAGAGGAGAAAAACGCCATCAGCCACCGCTTCCATGCGCTCGAAGACCTGTGCGCCAAGCTCAGCGCCCGGTGCGATGCCTCTGCACTGGCGGATGAGGGAGCCGCCACTCCGGTCGAGGATGCCGAGCGCGGCACCCCGCAGGCTGCCACCCCGGAGGAGGGTGTGCGATGAGAGCGGTCGTTCAGCGCGTTACACGGGCGAGCGTCACCATCGACGGCGAGGTAACCGGCAGTATCGGCCAAGGGTACCTCGTCCTTCTTGGCGTTGGTGCCGACGACACGCGCGCGGAGGCAGACCGTCTTTGGAAGAAACTATTCGGCCTGCGCATTATGGAAGACGAGGATGGCAAAACCAACCGTTCCATTGACGATATAGGTGGCGAGGTGCTCGTGGTGTCGCAGTTCACACTCTTTGCGGATTGCCGCCGCGGGCGCCGGCCCTCGTTCACCGCGGCGGGCGACCCAGCGCACGCAAACGAGCTCTACGAGTACTTCGTGCAGCTGGCACGCCAAGATGTCTCGCGCGTTGCCACGGGAACGTTTGGCGCGAACATGCAGGTGGAGCTTGTAAACGACGGGCCCTTCACCATCGTGCTCGACACCGATACGCTGTAGCGTCCTCCTGTTTGGCGCCAATGCGCTACAGCGTGCCTGCTAGGCTGCGCGCGCTGTAGCGCGCCCCTGCTCGGTAGCGCGCACCGTAGCGTGCCCCTCCTCGGCAGCGAGCGCTCGTTCTGAGCGTGACGCTGCTCTCTCCGCCCCGCGAACATGCACTCATTCATCTCGCCAGCCCTAGTAGGCCAGCGATATACCCGGCTCGTTCCAAAAAGGTGTACACGAGCGTCAAAAAAAGCTTGAAATGAGGCTTTTCGTGACGCTCATGTACACCTTTTCCCGGCGCGGCCGGGTTGGTGCGGCGGATCATGTGCGTCGAGGGCTTGAGAAGCGCCCTCCCTGTCTGGAGTTGCCCCCTTCACGGTACCGCTGTCAACCCGGTGCTGCCCCCTTCACGGCGCCGCGGCCAACCCGGCGCTGCCATCTTGCATGGTGCGGACGGGCGCGGGCGGGCCATCAACCGGTATGTGACGTTCCTGTACCGGGGGTTTTAGCGAACTATTCACGCTGCTATACTGAATCAGTTTTGACTAACTTGGGAGTACTGTGCCATTTTTCGGCGCATTACGGGAGGCATAGTAATGGACGAGCTCGAGGTCAACCACGTCGACGAAATCAAGGACAAGCTTGCGCAGATGGTGGGCGAGCGCGTGAAGGTCAAGGCCAACATGGGGCGCACCCGCGTTATCGAGCGCATGGGCACGGTCAAGACCGTTCACCCCGCTGTGTTCATCGTCGAGGTGAACGAGCGTCGTGGCCGCACCTCGCGCCAGAGCTACCAGTACGTCGACGTGCTCACTGGTACGGTCGAGCTCTTCGACCCGGAATCGGGGGAGCATATCTTCACGCCGCTCGGCAACCAGTCCGATGAGCACTAGCGCGTCCGACGTATCCAAAGGGGCGCTTGTCGTTACCGCGCCCGCGAAGGTTAACCTGTACCTCGGTGTTCACACGCAGCGAGATGACCGGGGCTATCATCGCGTCGATTCGGTTATGGCGGCGACGAGCCTAGCAGATGTTGTGACGCTTGCGCCGGCGGAGCGTCTTACGGTGCGCACCGTTCCCGAGGCAGATTTCCCCATGGAGCAAAACACCGCCTATCGGGCGGCTTGCGCCTTGGGAGAAGAGTTTGGGCGAGAGCCATCGTTTGAGATCGTGATCGAGAAGCATATCCCGCTGCGCGCGGGGTTGGGCGGCCCATCATCAGATGCCGCGGCGACGCTCATGGGGCTCTGCCATGCATGGGGCATCAACCCGAGGGATGAGCGCGTTGATGCCATCGCTCGCTCCATTGGCGCCGATGTTCCCTTTTTCCTGTACGGGGCGCTCGCTTATTGCGATGGCGCGGGAGACCGCCTGCGCGAGGCGTTTGAGCCGCTTGCGGGCGCGCCCATCGTGCTCGTGAAGCCCGTCTGCGCCGGCGTGACGGCCCGCGAGGCCTACGAGGCGTTCGACCAAGACCCGCCCGCCGCCGCCCCGCTCGAGCCGCTGCTCGAGGCCCTGCGGGCGCACGATGCCACCAAGGTTCCGGCGCGCATAGCGAATAACCTTGCCCCCGCGGCATGCGCGATCGCCCCCGAGATTGCAGGCGTTGTCTCGTGGCTGCGTGTCCAGGATGGGGTGCTTGCCGCCCAGGTGACTGGTTCCGGTGCCTGCTCGTTCGCGCTCTGCGAGAGCATGGACGCCGCTGAGCGCATCGCGCGCGACGCTGATTCGAAGTGCGGATGGTGGTCATGCGCAGCAACGATGGAGAAGTCCGGACTCTCTTTGCAAGTTTGCTAGCATTGTGACGCGCGTTCTGCTAACATACCTTCTGCTAACGGGTTGTGGCTCAGTTTGGTAGAGCACCGCGTTCGGGACGCGGGGGTCGCTGGTTCAAATCCAGTCAACCCGACCAGCGAATTCAGGCAGGCCAGGGCGATGAGCTCTGGCCTGTTTTGCTATCTCGTTGCAGCGTGTGCAAGCTCCTCAACCAAATCGATAAGCTCCTGCTGGCTGTGGACATCGATCTTCTTGTAGATGTGGCGCGTATGCGTTTTCACCGTGTTCGCCGAGATGGTGAGGCGCTCCATGATCGATTTCCCGCTATGTCCGCGGGCGAGCAGACCCAGGATTTCTCGTTCGCGGGCGGTGAGGCCATGACGTTCGGCAAGCGAGTGCAGCGCGGCGTCTATGCCTTGGGCGTCGTCGGAAGGCGTGCGCGCGGGCCGTTCCTCGGCAACCTCGGCTGGAACGATCGCCTGGAAGAAGCGGCGGAAGCGAAAGCCGTCGAGTCCGATCCACACGAAGCAGAAGATGACGATTGAGAGCAAGGCGCTCGTAATAAGCAGGGCGTCTGTCCAACCATTCGCCTGCGCGGCCATGATGCTCTCGGCAGCAGCGAACCCCACCGCAGACGAGCAGGACGAGACGGCGAACCCTAAAGGCACCACGGCGAGCGCTCCTGTGGGATTGCGCGCCGCGATGCTCGCGAGGACCGAGAACATGAGCGCATAGAAGCACTCTGAGCCGGCCTCGATGATCGTCGAGGTTACCGACGTGGGCAAGGAGCTCGCCGGCGTGAGCAGGAAACCGGCGATTACGGTTACCGTGCAGAGCCGGAACGCAGCATCCTCATCGAAGGTGAAGCGGCGCGCGCGGCTCCATACGAGCAGGAGCGCACCGTAGGCGAGTGCAAGCAGCGCATACTGCCAACCCTGCATGGCGTTGAACCGCGTGGCGGTGGCGTAGCCGAAGGTGGTCTCGAACAGGGCTATGCATACGAAGAGCTTGCTCGAGAGCGGCACGAACGAGAAGGGGTTCGTCGTTTCGAGGTCGCGGGGGCTCGCCGCCTCGCGAATGCGGGCGAAGAGGTCGCGCTGGTTTACAGCACCCGTTCCTATGAGCATGCCGAGCATGATGATGCCGAACAGAGCCGGTGCGGCTTCGGTGGCGGAGCGTAGAAGCGGCCAGATGGCGTACGAGATCGCGATGCCGGCAAGTGCGGCCACCATCGTGGGCGCGTTGCGCGGTATGCGCGAGAGCGCGAGCGCGGCGAGAATGGTTCCCCAACCTCGGCTCACGTTGAAGAGCGTATCGGTAACAAGGAAGAGCGTTCCGTCGGTGGGGTTGGCAAGAACGCTCTGCCATAGCAGCATCGCGACCGTCCCGCACACGGCAGCCGCGCATGAGCAGCCCGCAAGCGAAAGCGCCTTGGGGCATCTCCGCGCTACGATGGCGACGGGAACATAGAGCAGGCCCGAGATAAACACGCTCACATTCATGAGGCCCGTGGACGCCGTGGGCAGAAGCACGCTGTTGTGCATGAGCATGACAAGCGAGACGAGCGCGACGAGAAACACGGCGATCGACCACGGCAACGCGGGCAACTCTTTGCGCATTTCGGCCATGTAACCTCCCTCACCCATTTTGGGTGATACCGTTTACCTGCTCGTTCGTACCGTTCGTGCTCACATGTGCCGGGTGAAATTTCCGACGCGTGAAACATGGTGGCGCGCGCCCATGCGTTCGGGCGAGCAATGCTTTAGTATCGTTTCACGACCAAACCCATCGCGTCAAGCGGGGCATATGTAAAGTAAAGGAGCGATGTGATGAGTACCGTAATCGATGAGGCAAAGGCGCTGCAGGAGCAGATCGTGCGCGATCGTCGTTGGCTGCACCAGCACCCGGAACTCGGCTTCGACTTGGACGAGACGTGCGCCTACGTGCGCGGGCGCCTAGAGGAGATGGGCTATGAGGTCTCGTCGCCTTGCCAGGGCGCGCTCCTCGCGCAGGTGGGCGATCCGGCGGCCGGCCCGGTGTTCATGCTTCGTGCCGATATGGATGCCCTGCCGGTGCAGGAGATTACGGGGCTCGAGTTCGCCTCAACGAATAACAACATGCATGCGTGCGGCCATGACACGCACACCGCTATGCTGCTTGGCGCGGCGAAGATCCTGAAGGATCATGAGGCGGAGCTGAAGGGTTGCGTGAAGCTGCTCTTCCAGCCCGACGAGGAAGGGGTTGCGCCTGTGGAGTACTGCGGCGGCGACGCGGTGCTCGAGGCCGGCGTGCTCGAGAACCCGCATGTCGACGCGGTGGCCGCCCTGCACGTGCAAGCGCTCGAATTCGATACCGGTGCCATCTATACGCGCAAGGGCACGATCTTCTCGTCGATCGACGATATCGATGTGCGCATCACCGGTTGCGGCGCCCACGGCTCCACCCCGCACCAGGGCATCGATCCCATCAACATCGCCTGCCATATCTACCAGGGTTTCCAAAACCTGATCGCGCGCGAGGTCGATCCTACGCAGACGTGCGTGGCAACGTTCGGCAAGATTGAATCGGGCCGCGCCGCGAACGTTATTCCCGACAGCGCCTCTATGCTCGGTACCCTGCGCACGCAGGATGCGGGCGTGCGCCAGGGCTTCAAGGAGCATGCGCAGCGCATGGTCAAGAGCATCGCCGAGGCGTTTGGCGGCACGGCGACCGTAGACTTCCTGCGCGGCGTGCCGAACACCTACAACGACCCTGCGCTTACTGAGGAGCTCGTGGGCTATGCGAACGAGCTTTTCGATGAGCCCGTGCAGGAGCTCGAAGCGCCGTTCTCCGGCACCGACGACCTTGCCATCATCGCCGAGAACGCCCCCACGACCTACTTCATCCTCGGCACGGGCACGCTGCCGGGGCATGAGGGCTGCGGCATGCACCATCCCAACGTCGAGTTCGACGAGACGGTGTTCTGGAAGGGCTCCGCACTGCTTGCCAACAGCGCGCTTTCCTATCTGAGTCGCCACGCGGAGTAGGACGACTTCGCGCGGCGGGGCACACGTGGGACGTCGAGTGCGCGGCTGACGCGTGCGGTCCTATGGAGAAGAGCCGTGCGGCTGGAGAACGGCCGCGCTCTCGACGCACCCCATCTCGAAGTTTCGATGCGCCCGCTCGCGCGCGCCTGCATCCGATCACTCAATCTTCTCAACGAACAACGGTTGTACGTGCCGGCTTTACGGATGAGCCGGCGGAAAAGGAGGACTCATGGCCGAAGCTGTCAAGAAAAAGAAGAAACGGGGCATGCCGACCTCGTTCACCATCCTCATCGGGTGCCTGATCTTCGTTGCTATCTGCACTTGGATCGTCGCGGCATTCACGCCCGACGTTACGGGCGCAACCCTTGCCCAGGTTATGCGCGCACCGTTCGACGGCTTCAAGAACGCCATCGACGTCTGCCTCTTCGTCATCGTGCTCGGCGGCTTCCTCGCCATGGTGAACAAGACGGGTGCGCTCGATGCGGGCATCGCCACGCTCGTTCGCAAGCTCGGCGACCGCGATACGCTGCTCATTCCAGTGCTCATGCTCGCATTCGGCATCTGCGGCTCCACCTACGGCATGATGGAGGAGACCATCCCCTTCTACATCCTGCTCGCATCGGTGACCTTCGCCATGGGCTTCGATTCCATGGTGGGCGCCCTCGTGGTGCTTCTGGGCGCCGGCCTGGGTACGCTCGGCTCCACGGTGAACCCGTTCTCGATCGCCATCGCGTCCTCGGCGCTCACCGACATGGGCATTGCGGTCAATCAGGGCACGCTCATCGCCGTGGGCTTCCTGCTCTTCGTGATCTCTGAGGTCATGGGCATCGCCTTCGTGATGAACTATGCCAAGAAGGTCAAGGCCGACCGCTCCAACTCTGCCATGACGGCCGATGAGCTCGCTCGCATGGACGCTGCCTATGCCGACGAGACTCGCGCCCTTGAGGACGAGCAGGCTTCGAACCTTAAGAACGCCGTGCTCACGGGCAAGCAGAAGCTCGTGCTCGTGCTGTTCGCGCTTTCGTTCCTCATCATGATCGTGTCATTCATTCCGTGGGAGAGCTTCGGCATCAACATCTTCGCCATCGGCGGCACGGCCGACGATCCTTCGACGGCTTGGAGCGCCATCCTGACCGGCCTGCCGCTTGGCCAGTGGTACTTCACCGAGTGCGGCATCTGGTTCTTCGTGATCTCGATCGTGATCGGCTTCGTGGGCGGCCTGTCTGAGAAGGAGATCGTGAACACCTTCATCGACGGCTGCTCCACCATGATCTCGACCGCTCTCGTGATCGCCGTGGCCCGCGCCATCTCGGTGCTCATGGCCGAGACCGGGCTCGATGTCTTCGTGCTCAACGCCGCTGCTAACGCCCTGCGCGGCGTCTCCGCGGTGGTCTTCGCCCCGGCGAGCTACGCGCTCTACTTCGTGCTCTCGTTCCTTATCCCGTCGAGCTCCGGCATGGCGACGGTTTCCATGCCCATCATGGGGCCGCTGGCCGACAACCTCGGCTTCTCGCCCGATATCATGATCATGATCTACGTTGCCGCGCACGGCGTCGTGGCCATGATCACCCCCACGAATGGCGTTATCGTCTCGGGCCTGGAGCTCGCGCACACGAGCTACACCACGTTCCTCAAGCTTACGCTTAAGTTCTTCATCGCGCTCACCCTGGTGACCGCTGCCGTGCTCACGGTGCTCATGCTCGTCCTGTAGGGCAGCAATGAAGCAGGAGGAAACGGCTGGCTAAGCAGGAGGTTCAAGCCGCTCCTTAGCGCGTGCAGGGCTATCCAGCCTTACCGAACGCTTACATCGCCCGATGGCCAAACCGTGCCGTCGGGCGATGTTTTGCCAGTATAGGAAGGTGTTTCGGAAGAATTGCCTAGACGCGTTGATAATATGGCGCGGTTGTCCGAGCAACGCTCGCGCGGTATACTCTTTCGAGCTTGTTTGACGTGTAACTGGAGGAAATCGTTATGATCCCTAAAGGTTTTGAGTGGATTGTCATCCTGGTCGTGGTCCTGGTCATCTTCGGGCCCAAGAACCTTCCAAAGCTCGGTAAGTCGCTTGGTTCCACGGTGAAGAACCTCCGTGAGGGCATGTCGGGCGACGACAAGACCGAGGAGGAGCCCGAGGAGAGCGCTGAGGACCGCGAGATTCGCGAGCTCGAGGAGAAGCTTGCCGAGGCAAAGAAGAAGAAGGAGTCCGGCGAGGACGAGGGCCCCATCTCCGAGTAAGGCGCAGCCTTCATCAAGGAGCTTTGTTCTTCCTATAGAGCGCATGCGGCCGACCTCCCCACGCGGGCGGTCGGCCGTTATTATGGTGGGTCGATGGTAGAAACGGCGTTAAAGGAGTCTTCCGCATGGCGAATGGCGAGGCACTGACCGACGAGGGCCGCAAGAAGCTCGAAGAGGAGCTTGCGTGGCGCGAGGGTGAACGTAGGACTGAGATTGTCGAGCGCATCAAGGTCGCGCGCGACTTCGGCGACCTCTCGGAGAACTCCGAGTTCGATGATGCCAAGGAGGAGCAGGCCAAGAACGAGGCCCGCATCCGCGAGATCCGCAACACGCTCGCCCAGGTGGCCGAGTTCGACGCGGCGGGCATTCTTGGCGCTACGCTCGGCAGCACGGTGACCGTCGTCGACGCCGATGGCGAGATTCACGACTTCACGCTCGTGGGCTCGCGCGAGACCAACTCGCTCGAGAACCGCATTTCGATGGAGTCCCCGGTGGGCTCCGCCCTGGTGGGCCATGAGGTGGGCGAGACCGTCGAGGTCGTGCTGCCGTCTGGCAAGACGCGTACCTACACCATTACGAAGATCGCGCGCTAGGCCCCGGGTCGAGCGCAGAGCCGAATGCATGCTCCCTGGGACCGCGAGGCCTCGGGGAGCTTTTTGGTTCGCGGCGCTGGCGGGGCCGCATCGAGGCGATTCGGTTTGCGGTTACAGCGGGGTCGCACCGAGTTTTACATGACGTTCTGGGCACATGGGGCCCACAGATAGCAAGGAGCAACAAGATATGAGCGAGACGCAGGAGAGCACGCAGAACGCGCCGGAGGCGGTGTCGACGCTGAATGACGAGCGCGCCCATCGCCTGTCCAAGCGCGCTGCCATCATGGAGGCCGGCGGCAATCCATATCCGGAGCATTCCGAGGTTACGGCGCATGTCGTCGACATCGAGGCCAAGTATGCCGACCTCGAGGCGGGCGAAGACACCGATGACGTGGTGAGCATCGGTGGCCGCATCATGGCCAAGCGCGGCCAGGGCAAGATCGCCTTCGTGGTGGTGCGCGATACCACCGCCGAGATCCAGCTCTTCTGCCGCATCAACGAGATGCGCGAGGAGGACTGGGCCCTGCTGCAGGACCTGGACCTGGGCGACATCATCAACGTGACGGGCGTGATCGTGCGCACCAAGCGCGGCCAGCTCTCCATCGCTCCGAAGCGCCTGACGCTGCTCTCCAAGGCGGTGCGCCCGCTGCCCGAGAAGTTCCACGGCCTCTCCGACAAGGAGACCCGTTACCGCCAGCGCTACGTGGACCTCATCATGAACGACGACGTGCGCGAGACCTTCCGCAAGCGCTCGGCGATCGTCAGCGCTTTCCGCCGTTACATGGAGGACAACGGCTACATGGAGGTGGAGACGCCCATCCTGCAGACCATCCAGGGCGGCGCCACCGCGAAGCCGTTCATCACGCACTTCAACGCGCTCAACCAGGAGTGCTATCTGCGCATCGCTACCGAGCTGCACTTGAAGCGCCTGCTCGTGGGCGGCTATGAGCGCGTGTTCGAAATCGGCCGCATCTTCCGCAACGAGGGCATGGACCAGACGCACAACCCCGAGTTCACCACCATGGAGGCCTATCGCGCCTACAGCGACCTCGAGGGCATGAAGGAGCTCGCCGAGGGCGTCATCAAGGCTGCCGCGAAGGCGGTCGGGCTCGAGGGTACCATCGTGTACCAGGACCAGGAGATCGACCTCTTCGGCGAGTGGCCGAGCCGCTCCATGACGGAGATTGTTTCCGAGGCCATGGGCCGTGAGCTCAACCTCGATACGCCGATTGAGGAGCTTCGCGCTGCGGCCGCTGAGTGCGGTATCGACGTCAACCCCGCTTGGGGCGCGGGCAAGCTCATCGCCGAGATCTACGACGAGAAGGGCGAGGAGAGCCTCATCAACCCGACCTTCGTGTGCGATTACCCCGTCGAGGTGAGCCCGCTTGCCAAGCGCCGCGAGGACGACCCGCGTCTCACGCACCGCTTCGAGCTGGTTATCGCCGGCCACGAGTACGCCAACGCGTTCTCCGAGCTCAACGACCCGGTGGACCAGGCCGAGCGCTTCGCCAAGCAGATGGAGGAGAAGGCCGGCGGCGACGACGAGGCCATGGAGTACGACGAGGATTACGTGCGTGCGCTCGAGTACGGCATGCCTCCCGCGGGTGGTATCGGCATCGGCATCGACCGCGTGGTCATGCTGCTCACCAATTCCGCGAGCATCCGCGACGTGCTGCTGTTCCCGCACATGCGCCCCGAGAAGGGAAGTGTCTCCGGTGCCGCCGCACAGGCTGCTAAGGATGCCGCGCAGGCGGCTCAGGATGGTGCGGCGGGCGTTGCCGTCGCTCCGAACAAGATCCCTACCATCGATCCGTCCAAGATCGTGGTCGAGCCGCTCTTCGAAGACTTCGTGGACTTCGATACCTTCAGCAAGAGCGATTTCCGTGCGGTCAAGATCAAGCGTTGCGAGCCGGTGCCCAAGAGCAAGAAGCTGCTGAAGTTCACTATGGACGACGGCTCGGGCACGGACCGCGTGATTCTCTCTGGCATCAGCATGTATTACGAGCCGGAGGACCTGGTGGGCAAGACCTGCATCGCCATCACCAACTTGCCACCGCGTAAGATGATGGGAATCGATTCGTGCGGCATGCTCATCAGCGCCGTTCATGCCGAAGGGGAGGGCGAAGAGCCCGAGGAGCGCCTGAACCTCCTCATGGTCGACGATGCCATTCCGGCAGGTGCCAAGCTGTACTAAGGCTTTAGATAACGCGCGGTAAAGGGCGGGGCGGATGCCATATCATACGCCCCGCATGCAAAAACGGCGCCGCAGCTCATATCGGGCTGCGGCGCCGTTCGCTTAATTCAAATGGGTTGCGCTTATCGGCGTGAATCGCCTGCGCTTCCGGAGCGCATACGCCTGCTCCTCAAAGTGGATCGTGCCAACCTCGAGGCGGTCTCACGCGGCACAAGGCAGATGCCAGCGCTCCTATTTGGACTTGATCATGTCGAGCACGCCGACGGCGATGCTAGCGATGCCAGCGAGGATGTAGAGCCACGCACCGAGCTCGAAGCTCACGGACACATAGCCGCCCATCTCGGCGTTGGCCTGGCCGGAGATTACGAAAACGAGCAGAAGCGCACCGATGCCACCGATGATGTTCAGGATGTTACCCTGCTTCTCCTTCAGGACGAGCACGCCCACCAGGCAGAGGATGCCGGGCACGAGGAACAGGATGTTCATGAACTCGCCGTCGAGATGCGATCCCATGAGGGTGATGCCGAAGGTCATCTGCATGGCGCTGATGCTCACGATGCCCGCGATGCCGTACAGCGGCAAGAAGAAGCTCACGAGCATGATCGCGCCGGCTACAAGCTTGATGATGCGGAAGAGCGCGGCGTTACCCGAAGCAAGGTTTGCGAGCGAGGAGCCGCCGAAGCTCGTGGGCGCGCTGCTGGGGGTGGGCACCGGCCCGGGAACGGGCGACGGGTTCGACGTGGGGGCCGGCCCCGGAATCGGCGCGGGCGCAGCGCCAGGCGCCGGCGTCGTATTGGCGGGCGCCTGGATCTGTGCACCGCAGGCACCGCAGAACTTGGCATCATCGGCAAGCTGGGTTCCGCATTTAGGGCAAAACATAGTGAGTCCTCTCTCTGTGTCGGGCGGGCGCTGTACGCACGATGTATCGCATCCGGCCGCATGGCTCCACATACACACTTCACATTATGCCGCGAATCGGGGCAGCGGTCTCGGTCATTCTTGGAAAGAATCGCGGAGCATGTCGTGCATGCGGATTCCACAACGGGTGCCGTACAATAGTGCGCATCGAAACGTCCGATACGGATGCGGCGGGTATGCGCGGGCATCCGTTCAAGGGGAGGAACTCGCATGGCGCAGAAGCGCGACATGTTCGATGACATCATCGATATCACCAAGGGCCTGAGCGGCATTACCGAGCCGTTCAGCGATCTTACGAACGCATTCTTGGGCAATCCCGAGCCTGAGGAGCGCGAGTGGAACCCGGCGGACTACAAGGAGAAGCCGCGGGCCAACGCGCTCTCGTGCCTTGCATGCCGGTCGACTAAGAGCTCGTGCCGGGCATGCGTGAAGATCTGTCCGGTGAATGCCATCGAGATTGAGGACGGCGGCATCGACGTACTCGATTCCTGCCGTAAGTGCGGTCTATGCGCGCCGGTGTGCCCGACCGAGTCTATCCACGGCATGAAGCATCGTCCCAAGAAGTTTTACGATTCCGTGGCCGCTGCTGCCGCGGCGTATGAGACGGCGTATGTAACGTGCACGCGCGCCCTCAAGCGCATCCCGCGCGAAAACGAGGTCGTGCTCGGGTGCGTGGGCGAGGTCACGGCCGAGACCTGGTTCTCCATCCTGATGGACTTCCCTAACGTGAGCGTGTACCTGCCGCTCGACATCTGCGAGAATTGCCGCAACGCACAGGGCGAGGAACTCCTGGGCGACGCCATCGCCACGGCGGAGGAGTGGTCCGGCAGGCCCATGGGCCTCGAGGTCGACGCGAGGGAGCTCTCCTGCACCAAGCGCCGTGAGTTCGAGCGCAAGGAATACATGGATAAGATCATGAAGACCACCGGCCTGGCGGTTTCCAAGCTGAACCCCGCGACGGCGGCGGTGACGACGGTCTCGCAGCGCATCAAGGACCACACCAAGAAGCTCTCTGCGCTCGAGCGCACGCTTGCGACCGCTACCGGCACGACATCGCAAAGACGACGCCGCGTGCTTACCCAGGGCAGGCAGCTGCTGCTCTCGACGCTGCAGGCGCATCCCGAGCTTGCCCCGAACGTGCAGGTGAGCACGCCCGTATGCGATTTCGAGAAATGCACGCTCTGCGGCGACTGCATAGAGGCCTGCCCGCTCCACGCCTGCGATATCACCGATTCTGGTCGTTTTGCGGTAGAGTCCACGTACTGCGTGGGGTGCGGCCTGTGTGCGGAGGTATGCGAAACGCATGCGCTCACCATGGTGGAGCATGACGCGGCGGAGCTCGTGCTGCCTGATCCCGAGGCGGAGAAGAAGGCCGCCGAGGCTGCGAAGGCGCATGAGGAGGCTGAGAAGATGAAGGCCGAGGCCAAGAAAAAGCTCAGCGCCGCACTTGACCGTGTGGAGAAGCTCGCCGACTAGCTGCCCCTCGTCGCCGTCGGCGTGCGTGCGGGGTGGCAAAAACGTCCGCTTACGGGTGGAGCTGCGCTGCGCGGGGCCTTATAATCAGACGGTGCAAACCGATGACGGGAGCGGTGGGGCGCACGCGTCGCACCGCTTCGCTGGTATACAAGACAGGATGGTATCTCGTGGCTCTTTCCATCGGCATTGTAGGCCTGCCCAACGTGGGCAAGTCGACGCTGTTCACCGCGCTCACCAAGAAGGGCGGCCTTGCTGCCAACTACCCGTTCGCGACCATCGACCCCAACGTGGGCATCGTGGACGTGCCCGACGACCGCTTGCAGGCGCTGGCGGACATCGTCCACCCCGGTCGCATCGTGCCGGCAACGGTTGAGTTTGTTGATATCGCCGGCTTGGTGAAGGGCGCGAACGAGGGCGAGGGCCTGGGCAACCAGTTCCTTGCGAACATCCGCGAGACCGACGCCATCTGCGAGGTTGTTCGCTATTTCAAGGACCCCAACGTCATGCGCGAGGTGGGGCGCACAGGCGAATTCGTCGACCCTGCGGCCGACGCCGATACCATCATGACCGAGCTCATCCTCGCCGACATTCAGACGCTCGAGAAGCAGATTCCTAAGCTCGAGAAGGAGGCGCGCCGCGACAAGGAGCTCGCGCCCAAGCTCGAGGTGGCGAAGCGTCTGGTCGCATGGCTGAACGAGGGCAACCGCGCCGCCGCCATGGAGATGACCGACGAGGAGCGCGCTGCCGCGAAGGGGCTCTTCCTCCTCACCATGAAGCCGATGCTCTACGTGGCGAATGTGGACGAGGATATGCTCGGCGAAGAACTTGAGCCCATCGACGGCGTGACGCCGATCCCCATCTGCGCCAAGGTGGAGGCGGAGCTTTCGGAGCTCGAGCCGGAGGACGCGGCGGAGTACCTGGAGTCGCTCGGCCTCGAGCGTCCCGGCTTGGACGTGCTCGCGCAGGCAGCCTACAAGCTGCTCGGCCTGCAGAGCTTCTTCACTGCCGGCGAGATGGAGGTCAAGGCCTGGACGGTGCGCCAGGGTGCCACGGCCCCGCAGGCGGCCGGCGTCATCCATACGGACTTCGAGCGCGGCTTCATCAAGGCCGAGGTCATTGGCTACGATGATTACGTTGAGCTCGGTGGCGAGCAAGGCGCCAAGGCGGCCGGCAAGCTCCGCATCGAGGGCAAGGATTACATCATGGCCGACGGTGACGTGGTACACTTCCGGTTCAACGTGTAGCACGCATGCGCGGCGGTTGCCGCCGCGGGGTTATCAAGAGATAGATAGGCGGTAATACATGTTTCGCTTCGGTCGCACGAACGGCTACCTCACCATCGTCCTCATCGTGCTCGCGGTGCTTCCGCTCATAGAAGCCTTCTTCGTGATTCCGCAGCTTCCGGATTCGGTGGCAATGGCGTTTGGCGCGGGCGGCGAGCCCACGCGCTACGCTAGCCGGTACGAGCTCTTTCTCGCTCCGGGAATCTGCCTGCTTCTGGGGGTTGGTATGATTCTTACCGCGCGCCGTCAGGCGGGCGTCTCGATCCGCGACTCCCGCGTTGCGACGGAGCTCACCTATCGTCGCTCGATTCGCAGCGGGCTCGTCATGACGGGGCTGCTGAATGTCTGCAATATCTACTTGCTCGCTGCGGCGTTCTTTGAGCGGGGATTCAGCCTCGCCCTCTAGAAAAACGCTGCTTGTCGGACGCCGGAGACATCCGACCCGTTGACATTTTAGTTTTTGGGCACTTCCCCGTGTGTACGGCGAATATGGGTGAGCGGGGCGGAAGGAAAGGCGTAGTTCAGGCGGCCGGCATTCTCCCGGCCATGACACGGCTACCCGGGCCCCTTGCGACGAAGTGTCCAAAAGTTGCAATCACGTTCGCCCCCGAAGGTGTCAACAGCGGTTCCCTGGGATAACACTGACCTGGAGGCCCCGGGGCAGGTGCATGGGGTTTCTCGGATTCGGCCCGATCGCGCCTTCGTCTGGGCGGCTGAGGTCATGAAAACTAATGAAACCGCAGGTGGGGATGCCGGCGGATTTCCCGTTGCCCAATGTGCGACGGGGAAATCGGGTTTTGGGAGGGGTTGGCGCCGCGCCGCCCCAAACCGGGCCTTCGTAGCAACGCAGCTCGGCGCCCGTTATGCTGGAAAAGAGTTACGTGTGGCGCTCGGTGGCATCTAACGGGCGGAAGGGAACGACGCCGCCGCGATCGCCCTCACTCGAAAAAAGGTGGCAGCAGAGGTAGGCGAGCGCTTGGGCGAGCCCTCCCTTCCGGCGTGCGGGAAAGGTGAAGTCTGCTGCGGCGCGGCAGGCGCTTCCCGCTCCTTCCAGCGCATAAGCGGTGCCTGCCTCAGAGAGAAGGGGCAGGTCGTATGGGGTGGCGGCTATCACGATAGCGTCTTGCAACCGGCTGCCGCTTGCGAGTGAAGCCTGTGCCAGCTTTGTTGTGGCGTCGGCTTGCGCGAGCACGGCGGGGTTTTCGTAGGCGTCGAGCAGTATGACGCGCGGGGAGGGAAGACCCGCTTGCGAAAAGGCCCGCACCACCTCATGCGCGGAGTAGGAGCTTGCCGCTGCTAGCAGTATGTGGGGCGCTGCGAGTGAGCGGGGCTTCTCGCGCGCCTCCTTCGCCATGCTGAGGAGGTCCGATAACGCCTGAGCCTCGGGGGCGGTAAGAAGGGGGCCGCCCGATGCCGGATCATCGATGTCGAGCACGAGCAGATGGCGTGTGCCGTTCGCGGTAGACGCGGCATTCTTGAGGTCGAGTATGTGCGAGGCTGGGTCCTTGTCGTGTGAGGCTCGGCTCGAACTGCAGGGGGCGCGGCTCGAACTGCAGGGGGCGCGGCTCGAACTGCGGGGGTCAGGGCCTGCGGCGCGAAGGGCGTGGCCTGTCCCGCGGGAAGCGCGGCTCGCGCTGCGCAAAGCGAGGCCTACGTCGCGCGAGATTGCGGGCTCTCGGCGGCTTTCGCTTCGCATGTTCTCGTGCCGAGCGCTCTGCATCTTGTGGCAACGACCCTTCTCTTCATAACTAGCGAGCCTTGTGAAACGTAAACTATAGTTTACGTTACCTGCCGGACGATTCTGCACACTCTGCGATATGAGCGAACCTTTGGGACAGATCGTTGGTAGTAACGTGAGCCGCCTGCGCGAGGAGCAGGGGCTTGGTAAAACTGCTTTCTGCCTGATGGCAGGCATAAGCCGGCCGTATCTCAATCAGATCGAGAGCGGCACGGCGAATATCACGCTAAAAGAATTGCAACGCCTCGCGGATAGCCTGGATGTGGCACCGGAGCTGTTGTTGGCGGAACCGGGGGATTGAAGCCAGCGCACGGCTTCCGCCGCAGTAGAGCTTAGGTGCCCAGGTTTTTGGCACACCGATGCCCCGGCATCCCATTGCTGTGGCACGGCGGTGCCCAAGTATGCACGTGCGCCAGGGGCTTGCGCTACATCTGCCGATCGTGGTTGATGGGATGGTAAAAGAGCTGCTCGATGTCGAGCGGATCGCGGGTCTGGCCGAGCGCCCACATCATCTTGGCAACGATCGCCTCGGTCGACATGTCGCCGCCGCGCAGAATGCCTGGATGCTCCGCATAGGCGCGTCCCACCTCGTACACGCCGAGGTCAAGTCCTTCTTCCGGCACCTGTGTCGTGAGCACGATGCTCCGCCCGGAGTCTACCCAGTCGAAGATAGCCTCCTTGAACGAGGGGCCACAGGTTCCGTAGTCCGGTATGCCGCCAAGCCCATAGATCTCGAGGATAAGGGCATCGTAATCGGCCTTAAGCGCTCGGAAGAGGTGCGGGCTCAGTCCCGGGGTGAGCTTGAGCACGGCGACGCGGTCGTTGAGCGTGCGGAAGACCGGGGGAAGCGGAGCCTCGGCCAGAGCTGCATCTGCCCCCGGGGTTGCTCCAGCCGCGCCTGCGCGTACGATGCGATCGTTGCGAATGTAGGCGAGCGGCGGGAAGTTCACGCTGGTAAAGGCATTCGAGCTCATGGTTCGCTGCTTGCGGGCGCGCGTTCCGGCAATGGCGATGCCGCCGAACACAATTGTCACATCGCACGACGCGTCGTCGAGCGCATAGAGCAAGCTCTGGTAGAGGTTGAGCTTCGCATCGGTAAACGAGCTCGTCATGGGGCGCTGCGAGCCGGTGAGCACGATGGGCTTCGCGCTTCCTTGGATGAGGTACGAGAGCGCAGCGGCGGTATAGGCCATGGTGTCGGTCCCATGCAGGATGAGGAACCCGTCGAAAGCGGCGTAGCGCTCTTCGATGGCTCCCGCGATGCGGAGCCAGTCCGCGGGGCGCATGTTGGTGCTGTCGATATTCATGAGCTGCAAGATCTCGAGCTCGCACAGGCCCTCGACCTCGGGCACGCATGCGGCGAGCTCGGCACCGGTGAGGGCGGGGGAGAGGCCGTGTCCGTCTTCGGCGGAGGCGATGGTGCCTCCGGTGGCGATGAGAAGGATTCGTTTCATTGGCTCGAACCTGCTTTCCTGTGGCCGTTTTCCTACAAGCGTACCCGTTTCTTGCGCCCCGCACGGAAATCCCCCATAGTTCCCATCGAAGGCAGTTGGACGAATTATTCGGTAAACGGATGTAATCCTTCGGTCAGGGGTCGGCATTCTGCGCTCTGCGGGCGCTCGGGTGATGGTATCGTGAGTATCGTGTCTTATGAAGTCCTGGTGTTATGGAAGGCAGGAATCATGTCCATGTTCGAAATGCTCAACACCGCCGTGAGCCGTCGCAGCGTTCTCACCGGCGCCCTTGCGCTCGGTTCCGTTGCCGCGCTCTCTGGCTGCGGCGGCAACGGCGACGGCGGCAGCAGCGCTGCGGCCGAGATTACCTCGCTCGAGGTCCAGTTCGTGCCTACCAACAACGACGGCAGCCTTGAGGCAAAGGCCAAGCCCTTCGCCGATTACCTCACCGAGAAGCTTGGCGTCGAGACCAACGTGACCCTTGCGACCGACTACACCACCATCGTCGAGGCCATGGCCTCCGGCCAGGTGCAGCTCGGCATCATGCCGCCGGCCGCCTACGTCATGGCGCGCAACCAGGGTTGCGCGGAGGCCCTGCTCACCTCCGAGCTCGGTGCCTATGACCGCGAGACCGGCCTTCCCATCGAGGGCGAGCTCACCGGCACCTTCAAGGGCGAGATTCTCGTGCGCTCTGATAGCGACATGCAGGAGCTCACCGATCTCAAGGGCAAGAAGATCGCCACGCTCTCCGCGAACTCCGCGTCCGGCTACATCTACCCCGTGGCCGAGCTCAAGGACGCCGGCGTCGATCCTGTGACCGAGTGCACGCTCACCACGGTGAACGATATCCCGTCCGAGATCACCGCCGTGCTCAACGGCCAGCAGGATGCCTGCTTCGTGTTCGAGGGCGCGCGCAACGTCTTCGCGAACAGCTTCCCCGATAACGACCTGTTCGCCGACCTCCGTGTGCTCTACCTCACCGAGGGCGATATCCCCAACGACGCCATCGCCGTCCAGCCCGATATGGACCAGGACATGAAGGACAAGATCAAGGAGACCTTCCTCAACATGGCGAATGACGAGGAGGGCGCCGAGGCCATGTCCATGTGGAGCCACCTGGGCTACACCGAGGTCGACGAGTCTGCCTACGACACCATCGAGGAGTACACGGAGAAGGCCTCCGCGTAGCGCAGCCGCGTCCGCGCTTCCGGTTTGCAAGGCGTGCCCGGCCGGGAGTTCGCTCCCAGCCGGGCGCTTTTCTATCGGTTGCGGGCGCGCTCTGCGTTGACGGGCCCTGCCGGATCGCCTCTGTGAGTCGATGCGGCGCGGCCCGGCGGTTGTATCGCGCGCCGACCCGCGTGCTTGCGCGCATTCCATGCCATGAAGAGGGGAACTATGATCGAATTCAAAGACGTGTCCAAGGTGTACGGCAACGGTACGCGCGGCCTGGACCATATCCAGCTGACGATCGGCGACGGCGAGTTCGTCTCCATCATCGGCCTTTCCGGTGCGGGCAAGTCGACGCTTCTGCGCTCCATCAACCGCCTGAATGACGTGACGGAGGGCGAGGTCGTCGTCGACGGCACCTCCATCACGCGCGCCGACAAGCGCGAGCTCCGGCGCATTCGCCGTCGGATCGGCATGATTTCGCAGAGCTTCAACCTGGTGAAGCGCTCGACGGTGCAGAAGAACGTGCTCTCCGGACGCTTGGGCTACTACTCCACCTTCAAGAGCATCTTCGGGCTCTTTACCGAAGAGGACTACAAGAACACCGAGAAGGCGCTCGCTACCGTTGGCCTCCTCGACAAGCTGCACTCGCGCTCGGATGAGCTCTCCGGCGGCCAGCAGCAGCGCGTCTCCATCGCCCGTGCGCTCGTGCAGCGAGCCGACATCATCCTCGCCGACGAGCCGGTGGCCTCGCTCGACCCGGTAACTACGCAGACCGTTCTTAAGGACCTGGAGCGCATCAACAAGGAGGAGGGCAAGACCGTCGTGGTGAACATCCACTCGGTCGAGCTGGCCCGCCAGTTCTCTACCCGCATCATCGCGTTGCGCGCCGGGCGCCTCGTGTTCGATGGCACGCCCGACGAGCTCACCGAGGAGCGCCTCGCCGAGATTTACGACAAGGATGCTGCCGAGCGCGAGGCGAAGGGGGCGGCCGCCTGATGAAGATCTCCGAGACCGTACATTTCGACTGGTACAAGAACCTGTTCGTGGTGCTGGTGCTCGTCGCGTGCGTGGTCGCGAGCGCAACGGTGACCGATGCAGACTTTGCTGAGGTCATCCAGGGCGGTCCACAGGTCACCGCATTCCTCGAGCGCTTCATGCAGCCGGACTTCTCCTACATCCCCACGCTCATCGACCCGATGATTCGCACCATCAAGATGTCTGTCCTGGGCACGGTGATCGGCTTTGCGGTCGCGGTTCCGCTGGCGTTTCTCGCCACGACCGTGGTGACGCGCAACCAGGTGGTCACGGCCATCTTCCGCTTCATTCTCGATGTCGTTCGCACCATTCCCAACCTGTTGCTTGCCGCGCTCACCGTGGCGATCGTGGGAATTGGCGAGTTCTCCGGTGTGATTACCATCGCGGTCTTCACGCTCGGCGTGGTCTCGCAGCTCATCTTCGAGACCATCGAGACGGTGGACGAGGGCCCCATCGAGGCTGCGGAGGCCGTGGGTGCCACGCGCGTGCAGATTGCGTTCTGGTCGATTGCCCCCCAGGTCATGAGCCAGCTCGCGAGCTATCTGTTCTATGCGTTCGAGATTAACGTGCGCGCCTCGACGGTGCTGGGCTATGTGGGCGCCGGCGGCATCGGCGTTATCTTGAACTCGTCGCTCGGGCTTTTGCGCTACGACCGCGTGTCGGTGATCATTCTCATGATCTTCGTCGTGGTTGCCGTGGTTGACTTTCTGAGCGAAGCGGTGAGAAGGAGGCTCGCATGAGTGAGACGACTGCGCCCGCGCGCCGCGGGCTGTTTGCATCCGAGCGCGCGCGTACCATCGCGATCTCGGTCGTGGTGGTGGCCGTGGTGGCCTGGTCTGCAATCGGGCTCGACTATTCCGGGCTCGCGACCTTCAACCCCTCGCTCGCGCTCGAGGCGCTGCGCGGGCTGCTCAGCCCTGATTGGGGGTACGTCTACGATGGCTCCGGCGAGGACCTGATCAGCCTTCTTTTGCTCACCATAGGCATCGCGTTTCTGGGCACGGCGATCGCGACGGTGCTCGCCATCCCCTTTGCGCTCGTGAGCTCGCGCACCCTTTGGCACAACCCTGTGGTGCCGCGTGTGGGCAAGTTCGTGTGCAATGTGCTGCGCGCATTCCCCGAGCTCGTGTATGCCATCATCTTCGTGCGCGTGGTGGGGCCCGGCCCGTTTGCCGGCGCGCTCGCCATCGGCGTGCATCAGATCGGCATGCTCGGCAAACTCTTTACCGAGCAGATCGAGGCTATGGACGAGGCACCCGTTGAGGCTGTGCGTGCGGTGGGCGGCAACTTCTGGCAATCGCTTTTCTACGCGCGCCTGCCGCAGCTCATGCCCATCTTCTCGTCGCTTTCGCTCAACCACTTTGAAATCGCGGTCCGTTCTGCGTCCACGCTTGGCCTGGTGGGAGCCGGCGGCATCGGCGCACCCCTCATCTTTGCCATTCAGGCGCGCAACTGGGCAACGGTGAGCATCATCCTCATCGGCGTGGTGGTGGCCGTGTTCGCGATCGACCTTTTGGGCGGAGCCATCCGCAAGCGGTTGCGCTAGAGAACCGTTGATACTTGGCCCCGGCGGTGCCCTCACGTTCGCGATTGCAACTCTTGGGCACTTCCGGGCTCACGGGCAAGTACAAGAAGGTAGCCAGCAGAAGAAAGCGCAGCTCAGGGGGCCGACGACCTCTGGGTTGTTGCGGTTCTACCCGAGGCTCGAGCGGGCAAGTGCCCAAAAACTGCAATTGCAGCCGGCTCTGGTAGATACATCAGCGTTTTCCTAGGGTATAGCGAGGTGGTCCATGCGCGTTTTGCATCTGTCGGACATTCATTATTCGCTTGGGGCGAAGGATGCTCGCAGGGGAGCGGACGGCTGCGGTGATAACGCGCATGGGGCGGTTGCCGAGGTGGGCGACCGCCCGCTCTCGTTGCCCGCGGCGGAGTTCTACCCCGCTATGGTTGACCGCTTGGGCGACGTGCTTCCCGCATTCGAGGCGTGCCTGCGCGAGGGCCTGGCCGCGGACGACGCGGGCGAGCGCGTTGGCGCCATCGTGCTGACGGGCGACTTCGTGGAGCGCGGCGGTGCGGCGGCGTATCGTGCGGTGGGCGAGGCCGTTCATCGTGTATGCCGCGAGGTCTTGGGTGCCGTGGTGCCCTGCATCGTGACACCGGGCAACCACGATGACCGCGCGTCACTGCGCGCGGGGTGGCCTGGGGCGCTTTCCGGTTTGGGTGGCGAGCCGCTGCTCTATACGTGTGAGGTCGCGGGGTCGCGCCTCATCTCGTTCGATACGAGCGAGCCTGGGCATGCGGACGGCTATGTTGACGCTGAGCGCCTGGCGTGGCTTCGCGGGGAGCTTGAGATGGCGGTGTCGCGGGGGCAGATGGCCCTCGTTTGCACGCACCATCATGTGGACCCGAGCCAGACGGATATGCCGGCATTGCCCGGTGCGGTGGAGCTCCTCGAGCTGCTCAGGCGCCCGGGTGTCGCGGTACTCAACGGGCACACGCACCATCAGGCGCACCGTGTCTACGAAGGCGTGGAGTACCATACCGCCGATGCCACCTCGTTTCAGGCAGATCCGTGCGACGTACACCCGGCGGGCGGGGCGCCCGTGCGCGCGGTGCGCTTCCGGCGACTGAGCGGATACAACGTGTACGATGTGCGGGATCGCCGCATCGTGCGTGCCTGCGCGGTGACGTATGATGGTGGCGAGGTGCTCGGCGACATGCTGCTCGGGTAGCGCGGTCGCCGCGTTCCGGATGCCTGCGCGGCGGCCTCGATCCGAGCGCTTCGCTTGGCCGCGCTTCATGGCGCGCCGCCATCGTTTAGTAAAGGAGTTTCCATGCAGCTCGTTGTCGATTCCCATACCCATACGCTTGCAAGCCCCGACGGCTTTTCTACCGTGGACGAGATGGCCGCTGCCGCCGCGCGCGCGGGCCTCGAAGGCCTGGCCATCACCGACCACGCGCCCGAGCTCATCAACTGGACGCCCATGCTCCATTTCATGGGGTACGGCAAGTTGCCGCGCGAGCTCTCGGGCGTGCGCATGTTCTACGGCGTGGAGCTCAACATCATGGATTTCGACGGCCGCGTCGATATGCCCGAAGACATCCTGGCTCGCCAGCACGTGGTGATCGCGAGCTTCCATACGATGTGCACCAAGGCGGGTACCTGCGAGGAGAATACCCGTGCGTACCTGCGCGCCATGGAGAACCCGTACGTGAACATCATCGGGCACCCGGACGACGGATTCATTCCCATTGATTTCGAGCGGTTCGTGCGGGCGGCCAAAGAGAACCATGTGCTCATCGAGGTCAACAACTCCTCGGTGCGCACCGTTCCGTATCGCCTGAACACGGCGGAGAACATCCGCGAGATTCTCCGCCTCTGCATGCAGTACGAGACTCCCGTGGTCGTGGGCACCGATGCGCACCACACGAGCGGTGTGGGGCAGTTTGGGGAGGCGCTGGCAGCTCTTGAAGACACGGGGTTCCCGGAGGAGCTTGTGGCCAATACCTCGCTCGAGAAGTACGAGCGGCTGCTGGCGGAATCGCGGCGGGCGTAGGGGCCTTTTCTGGAACGGTCGTATGCCGCCTTTGGGCGGCTCAGGCAACGTGTATGATGGATGGGTATGCGAAAGACGCGCATGATGGCGCGTACGGGCGGGTGCCCGACCTCTGCGAGAAAGGACAGCCTGTGGCTCAGAACGGGTTCGACCAATCCAATCAGAAGGTGTTGGTGTTCGATTTCGGTGCGCAGTACGGGCAGCTCATCGCTCGACGCGTGCGCGACCTGCATGTGTATTCGGAAATCGTGCCGTGCGACATTTCCGCGGCGGAGGTTGCCCAAATGGCACCCTCGGCCATCATCCTTTCCGGCGGCCCCGCAAGCGTGTATGCCGAAGACGCCCCTTCCATCGATGCCGGCATCTTCGAGCTGGGTGTCCCGGTACTGGGCTTCTGCTATGGACACCAGATCATGGCGGTGACGCTCGGCGGCGAGGTCGCTCATTCAGAGGTGGGCGAATACGGGCCGGCGACGCTTGCCTGCGATAACGAGACTGCGCTCTTCACAGGCACGCCCATGGAGCAGACCGTGTGGATGAGCCATCGCGACGCGGTGAGCCGCGTTCCGGAGGGCTTCGTCGTGACGGGCAGGACCGATGTGTGCCCCGTTGCGGCGATGGAGTGCCCCGAGAGGAAGCTCTATTCCACGCAGTTCCACCCCGAGGTGCGCCATACGGAGCATGGCCAGCAGATTCTCAAGAACTTCCTGTTCGGTGTCTGCGGTTTGGTTGAGGACTGGACCATGGACAATCTGGCCGAGCAGAAGGTGGCCGAGATTCGCGAGCAGGTGGGCGAAGATCGCGTGATCTTGGCGCTTTCCGGCGGCGTGGACTCCTCCGTGGTGGCGGCGCTCGGCGCGCGCGCCATCGGCAAGCAGATGACCTGCGTGTTCGTGAATCACGGGCTTTTGCGTAAGGGCGAGCCCGAGCAGGTGGAGGAGGTCTTCACGAAGCAGTTCGATGTGGACTTCATCCACGTGCATGCCGAGGACCGCTATGCTGAGCTCTTGGCCGGCGTGACCGATCCCGAGCAGAAGCGCCGCATCATCGGCACGCAGTTCTGGAATGAGTTCTTCGCCGTGGCGAAGCAGCTCGAGGAGGACGGACGCCCGGTGAAGTACCTGGCGCAGGGCACCATCTATCCTGACATCATCGAGAGCGGGGCGCGCAAGACGGGCGGCAAGGCGT
>LBJMC04202__coassemble_108_pt1 | contig 148620 bp, 135 predicted proteins | sample LBJMC04202__metabat2_low_PE_040 | metagenome-assembled genome bin LBJMC04202 | reverse complement strand
GTGATGAGCGACGCCACACCCATCATAAGCCCCATTTTCTCGTGCGGAACCTGATCGACCACGATACTGAACATGAGCGGGATGGCGATGCCCGTGCTTACCCCCTGCACGACGCGCCCCATGAGCAGCACCGGAAACGCCGGCGCCGCGGCACACAGCAACGTGCCGGCAAGAAAGAGCAGCACCGCGCAAACGAAGAGGCGACGCAGCGCGAAGCGCGCTTTCAAGAATGGGAAGGTGGGGATCATGACCGCGAGCATCAGTAGGTAACCCGAGGTGATCCATTGAATGGTCGCCGTGTCAACTGCAAACTCCTCCATAAGCGCGGGCAAAGCGACGTTCATGGCGGTCTCGAAAACCACCGCGCAAAACGAGAGGCTCCCCGCCGCCACGATAGAGGCGACAAGCCGCGCATCCAGCTTGCGCTCGAATGATTCAACCATGCATTCTCCCTTCTTCTTGGTCCGTCGCGCACGCCTGGTTGCAAGCGCGCGCCTCCGCCGCCTGGGCACGCAAACAGACGAAGGTCGTATGCGCCACCCTCACCCCATAAGGAAAAAGGGTGCCCGCCCAAAGGGGCAGGCACCCTCGACCTTCACCGCTCGCAGGGGTGCGCCCACACGAGCGGAAAGCACGACAAGCCCGCTACGCCGTCTCGACAGAGGTCTCGTCGGCCTCTTCCTGAGCCACGAGCTGCTTCTCGTAAGCCTTGTAGAAGGGGTAGTACAGCAGGGCATCGATGGCAATCAGCGCCACGACGAGCACCACGGCCTTCCAGTCGAAGGTCGAAAGGTACGCGCCGAAGATGCACGGCATGTTCCACGAGAGGAGCGCGAACGTCTTGGCAACAAGGCCCGTCATCATGCAGACATAGGCAATGATGGCGTTCACCGTAGAGGTGAGCAAGAAGGGAATGAAGAACATGGGGTTCATCATGAGAGGCACGCCGAAGATGATCGGCTCAGAGATGTTGAAGAACGCCGGCACGATGCCCACGCGGCCGATGGTACGCAGCTGCTTGGACTTGGAGCGGATGAGCAGGATGGCAAGAGCCAGCACCGAGCCGCAGCCGCCGATCACGACAAAGTAGACCCAGAACGGCGTGGTGAAGATGTTCGGGAGCGCCTCACCGGCCGCCTGGGCGGCGGCGTTCACCGAGAGGCCGCCATCGCGGATGGGACCGAGCACACCGGAGAGCGCAGCGTCATGCACGCCGAAGAACCAGAAGAACTGCACCAGGAGCGTAGCGATCGCAGCGAATCCGAGCGAATCGGTCGCATTGAAGACAGGAGCGAGGTTGGTGTAGATAAACGCGGGGAGCGTGGTGCCCATCGAGTTGAAAATCGCGAAGATCGCGGTGTCGACGGCAAGGATGATGATGCCGGGGATAAGCGAAGCGAAGGCCTCGGAGAGCGACGCCGGGACCGAGGGCGGGAGCGCTATGCGGCCCACATTGTGCTCGCGCATGGCGCGATATCCCTCGACGGTGAGAATCGACAGGAAGATCGCCACGAGCAGGCCCTTGCCGTCAAGATAGAGGATGTCCGCCGTCTTGGCATCCCAGCCAAGCTCCACCGGCCCGAAGCAGATGAGCAGGAAGCCACCCATCGTGAGCACCAACGGGATAAAGGCATCAATCTTGTAATGCTTGCACAGGAAGTACGTGACACCGAGCGCGATGTACACCGAAAGCGCGCCCATGGTCATGGTGTTCGCCCAGGTGAGCAGCGTCGAATTGGCTGCAGCGAAGTTGGCCCAGGCCTCAAGCAGGAAGTTGCTGCCCGGCTCGACCGCCGGCGCGGACGAGAGGATGGTGCAGATGCCGCCGAAAAGCGTGACCGGCACCAATGAGATAAACGCATCGCGGATGGCATGCAGGTGGCGCTGCGTGCTCAGCTTGTTTGCTATCGGTAGAACGTGCTTTTCCAAGTACTCTGTCAGAGAGTCCATAACGTTGCTCATATTAGGCTCCGATACAATCGATGATCTGCTGATAGACAGCCTTGCCGTTCATAACGCCGTAGTGCTGCGGAGCGATGGAATCCACCGGACACGACACCTTGGCCTGAATGTTGGGAACGAGGTAGCGAATCTGCGGCCCCACGAGAATCATCTCGACGCCCTCGAGATGGTCTTCGAACTCAGCCTCGCCGTAGGCAGCGACCTCCAGGGTGCCCTCGCTCGCCTCCTCGATCTTCTTTGCCATGATGCCGGTGGACATCCCAGCGTTGCACACCAACATGACTTTTCTCATCGTTGCCCCTCCTCCTGATAGGGTTTTCCAGTCTGCTCGCCCGCGATGAAATCGCGATACCAGCGGTAGCTCTTCTTGGGGGTACGGGTGTACCCGTTCTCGAAGTCAACCGCGACAAGCCCATAGCGCTTGCGGCACCCGTTCTTCCATGAATACAGGTCGAAGGTGCTCCATACGAAATAACCGCGTACGTCGGCCCCAGCTTCCTGGGCAGCCTTGATGGCGGCGATATGATCTTTCATAAAGGCGATGCGATAATCGTCCTGGACCTCGCCCTGGCTCACATCCTCGGCCACGCCGATGCCGTTCTCCGTGATGTAGATGGGCAGATGGTAGCGACGCGTCACTTCAATGAGGCCACGACGCAGGCCGTCGGGGTAAATCTCGGTGCCCCACTCAGTCGTCTGCATGTTGGGATCGTCGAGCACCTGCTCGAACCAGCCCTTGATCACCACGCGCTGGGACCCCTTGAAAGCCGAGCCGGAGTTGTTCACCACGAGCTGGGTCTCGCCATCGGTATAGGGCCGCACGAGCACGCGCGAGTAGTAGTTGAGACCCAGGAAGTCGACGGTACCCTCGCGAAGCGCCTGAAGCTTATCGGGCGTTATATACGAAAGGTCAAAGCGACGGTTGAGGTCGGTGAGCAAATCGATGGGAAGCTCGCCTGTAGCGGCGGTATCGAGAATCCAGTTATTTGCGTAGTTGTCGGCGAATCGCATGGCAATCTTGGTCTCGAGGGTGTCATCCACGCCGTCGACGGGCCCAAAGCTGTGCACGATGCCGATAGAGCCCTCATAACCGCCCGCGCGGAACGCCTTCACGCCGAGCGCCGACGCATACATGACGTTGAACGCTGCGTGCGCGCACTTCTCGGGATCCTGCAGGGCGGGCGGATAGTTACCGATGAGGTACCCGCTCATGACGAACCACTTGGGCTCGTTGAAGGTCGCCCAATAGCGTACGCGGTCGCCGAAGCGATCGAAGCAGACGCGTGCATAGTGCTCGAAGGCGTGCGCCGTCTCCTCGTTCAGCCAGCCGCCCTCATCCTCCCAGTACTGCGGAAGGTCCCAATGGTAGATGGTTACGAAGGGCTCGACACCGAACTCATGGCAGGTATCGATCAGGCTGTTGTAGAAGGCAATGCCTTCCTCGTTGACCTCGCCCTCGCGATTCTTGATGATGCGGGGCCACGAGAGCGAGAAACGATAGGCGTTCTGGCCACCTTTCGCCATGGTCTCGATGTCCTCACGGTAGCGGTGGTAGTGGTCGCTCGCCACATCGCCATTCTCCAAATCGTTTTCATGCAGGTAGCGATCCCACATCGATTCGGCCTTCCCGCCCTCCTGCCAGGCTCCTTCACACTGGTAGGAAGCAGTCGCGCTCCCCCAGAAAAACGGTGCGGTAGTGTCCATGTCCCCTCCCTGGATCCCCTGCCGGCATGCCGCCGGCATTACGACAAGTGGCTACGCGTTGCGGACGCGATACAGCTCGATAAGCTCGCGAATGAGCTCGCGCGCGAGGTTCGACGTCATGAGATGGTCCTGGGCATGAACGAGCATGACGTTTACAGGCATGTGCTCGCCGTTTGCCTCCTTGACCAGAATCTCGGTCTGCGTATTGTGCGCACGCAGATAGGCCTCATCCGACTGCTTCATATAGTCATCGCACGCTTCGAAGTTGCCCTGTTTGGCCTCGTTCAGCGCCATGAACGCAAGGCTCTTGGCCTCGCCGGCATCGGCGATGAGCGCAAACGGGATGAGCTCAACATCCTGCCCCCCGACCTGCTGCGCCTCCATGCTCCGCTTTTCTTCAGACATGCTCAGCTCCTTTCATCGCCATGGGCGATTTCCTGCATCATCACTTCAAAACTTCGATCGTCCACGATGCGCTTCACGCGCTCTTCGTGAGATAGCAACTCGGCCATACGCGAGAAGAACCAATCCAGCGCGTTGCGGCCATCGTCGCCGATCGCCACAAGCAGCACCAGCTCAACATCCTTGTCACCCCAACGGATGGGGCGGTTGGGAATGCCTGCGCACACCTTCGTGGGTCCGGGCAGAGAGCGTATGGGATGCGGGAGCGCTAGACCGCTACCGAAAGCGGTTGATGCGGCGCTCTCGCGCTCCAATGCGAGCTCCACGAGCTCGGCGGGTGCCCCCGCACGCTCGACCATGAGCTCGGCAAGGCCGCAGATAGCCTCATGGGGCGTCTCCGCATCGAGATGGGGGTCGAACCAGGCTGGGTCGAAGAGCCCCGCACCCGCACCCATATCTGCCGAAGCGCGAAGCAGCTCGTTAATCTGCCGCACGTCAACCTCGTTCAAGAATGAGTGAATCTCCTGCACGGGAATCGGGAACTCGCCCCCGAGGGGGACCGTCGTGAAGATGTAGTCGAAGCCGGTGAAGTCCATCGCCTCGACATGCAGGGCGTCGCAGGGCACCACCTTATCGATGCGATCGCCGAATTGCCTCCTGATCGCATGTTCGAGCAGCCGAGAAGTCCCGAGCCCCGAGGCGCACACCACCACAACGTTGCGGCGCGGCCCCTCCTCGCGCAAGCGGTCAAGAGCAAGCGCGAACGCAAGGGCGATATAGCCCGTCTCCGCCTGAGAGAGTGTGGTGCCGTAATGCCTACCGAGCACGTCGGCCGCATCGAGTGCCATCGCGAAGGCGAGCGGGAACCTTGTCTTGATATCCGAAAGCAGCGGGTTATCGATGCTCATATTGAAGCGCAGGCGCGTAACCAAGGGAACGATGTGCCGAGCAAGGTTCATGCGCAACTCAAGATCGTCGCGAAAATCGAAATGGAAGAGCTCCCACACGCGGTCGAGCATCTCGGTGACCACGTTCCACACCTCATCGGGAATGATGACCCCGCGAGCGTCGTGGGGTGCAGCACCCCTCGCGCCATCATGGGAGCCCTCGGCGCCCGCATGGCCTCCCTCGGCAGAAGAAGCACCGGCAGCGGCGCTCTCCTCGGGAATGATGCTCTTCTTTCCCGCGAGGTGAATGGCGATGTAGGCGACCTCCGATTCGGGCAGCGCGATGCCAAAGGCCCCATCGAGCTGTTTGGCAACGCTTCTGGCTGCGGCAAACTCGGGCGTGAGGCGAATGCGATCGAGCGTCTCGTCGTCGAGAAGGATCAGGCAATCCTCTTTGATGCGATAGAACGCAACCATAAGATGCACTACGAGATTCTGGAAGGCGAGCATGCTCATGTAGACCGGATGCTCCTCGAGCGCCCGTTCGATGCAACCGGCGATGGTCTTCACCACCTGGGGAACCGTTTCATCACCGAACGGATTCGAGCCAATCACGCCTTCCGTTGCGATACTTGCAAGGCAAAGGCGGCGGTTGAGCTCGGAGCCTCGAACGCGCACGCCGTAGCGCGGACGCTTCTCGAGCGCCAGGTCGTACTCGCCGAGCTTTGCCTCCACGGCTTTTAGGTCCTTCGAAATGCTCTGAGGCGACACGTAGAGAACCTGGGCCATGCTCGCAACGGTCACCCAATCGTCGCGCATGAGCAAATCATTGATGAGATAGGTGATGCGCTTCTCTGAGGCGCTGCCGTCGAGGTCGCCGAAGCGGTGCATGCGGTCCAACCATTCGCTGAAGCCCTCTTCGTTGATTACAGAGAGCACATAGCCACCCTGCTTGCGCGCGTAGGAGATGTGGGCAAGGCCTTCGAGCATCTCGTTGGTGCGTTGAATGTGCAGGCGCACCGTGCGAGCGCTCACCTCGAACTCGGACGTCAGCTCATCAATCGATGCAGCCTCGCGCTCATTCAGATATGTTACGAGTTCGATCGCTTTCACTAGCCCCCCCCTTCGACAGCTTCATCCTACGGGGCGCACGCCCCCGACTCCATCACAGGCTATGCCGCGTTCGTGGCAATGTGTATATAAGAATGGCCTTTACCTGCATTTTTATTTGGCACACCTGCTCGGCGGGAAGTACGGGCGCCCTTGTGGCGAGCCGGCGGTAACGTTAGAGTATCACACTGGCAAAACGAAACGCACAGGAAGGATTGCCATGCAAGCAGATGTAGCCATCGTTGGAGCTGGGCCTTCGGGCATCTTCACGGCGCTCAGGCTCATACGCGAGCGCCCGCAGCTTCACATCGTCATGGTTGAGAAGGGCCTGCCCATCGAAAAGCGCTCATGCCCCAAAGCGCGTGCAGGCCGCTGCGTTCAGTGCAGCCCGTGCCGCATCACCACGGGGTTTTCTGGGGCCGGCGCATTCTCGGATGGCAAGCTGTCTCTCTCGCACGAGGTGGGCGGTGACCTTCCTGAGCTCATTGGGTGCGACCTTGCCCAAAAGACCATCAACGAAGTCGATGGCATCTATCTTGCGTTTGGCGCCGATGAGCACGTCGAGGGAATCGATGCGCCGGAATCCGTACGCAAGATTCGCCTGCGAGCGATCCAAGCTGGACTTAAACTCGTCGATTGCCCCATCCGGCACCTCGGAACCGAGAAGGCCCAGGAAATCTATGGGCGAATCGAGCGCGACCTCATTGACCGAGGCGTAGAGATCGTGTTCAACACCGACTGCCGCGATCTTATCATTGAGGATGGCGCGTGCCGAGGCGTCGTCGCCGAAGGACCCGAGGGGACGCTGCGCATTGACGCCGAGCGCGTTATCGTGGCAACGGGCCGCCGTGGAGCGGATTGGCTCGAGCACCTTTGCTCCGAGCACGGCATCGACCATGTTCCGGGCGCCGTTGATATGGGTGTACGCGTCGAGGTGCGCAACGAGGTGATGGAGCGCGTGAACGACGTGCTCTACGAGAGCAAGCTTATCGGCTATCCCAACCCCTTCCGCAACAAGGTGCGCACGTTCTGCCAAAACCCCGGCGGCTTTGTAAGCCAGGAAAACTATGACGGCGGCCTGGCGGTGGTGAACGGCCATTCGTACAAAGAGCGCAAAAGCGAGAACACCAACCTAGCCGTGCTCGTGACGCACAATTTCCGTGAGCCGTTCAACCAACCCATCGCATACGCCCAAAATGTTGGACGCCTCTGCAACATGCTTGGAGACGGGCACATCCTCGTCCAACGCTTTGGCGACATCATAGACGGCAAGCGCACCTGGCAAAAGGAGCTCTCGCGCTCGAACATCAAGCCCACCCTCGTGGATGCCGTGGCGGGCGATATCACAAGCGCGCTGCCCTACCGCACCATGACCTCAATCGTGAACTTCATGCTCGCCGTCGACCAGGCCATCCCCGGCTTCGCCTCAGCAGAGACGCTGCTCTACGCTCCAGAGCTCAAGTTCTACAGCAACCGCGTTCGCATGGACGAGCGCTTCGCCACCAACGTGCGCGGCCTGCACTGCCTGGGCGACTCAAGCGGGTGGACGCGCGGACTCATGATGGCGAGCGTCATGGGCTACCTCATGGGTGGCTACCTAGCAGAGGAGCTGTAGGAAGAGCGCCCGCCGCACGGGCCGATGCGCGCAGCGCGAGGCCCCCGGCAGAGCTCCCCACCCGCCCATCCCCGTGCCCGCCGCACGGGCCGATGCGCGCAGCGCGAGGCCCCCAAGCCCCTCTCATCCCCTACATCCCCCCGCGAGCCCGTAAACGCAGGGAAGCCCCCGGTTATTCTCCTGAGCGCTTCCGCAGCAGCTCGGCTCTGCCGAGCTGCGAGGACCAGCGAAGGAGAAAACCGGGGGCTTCCCGTCGGGAGTTCTAGGGCTCGCGATTAGTACATTCCGCCACCCTGAGCGCCAGCGGTCGCAGCAGCAATGGCATCCTCAAGCGCGGTGTTCTTCGGAACATCGGTCACCGTAGCCTCGGTGATGAGGATGAGGGACGCAACGGACGCGGCGTTCTGCAGCGTAGTGCGGGTAACCTTGACCGGGTCGAGCACGCCCATCTCAATCATGTTGCCCCACTCGCCGTTGTAGGAGTTGAGGCCCTCGCCCGCGGGCAGGGAAGCAACCTTGTCGACGACGACGGCGCCCTCGAAGCCAGCGTTCTGGGCGATGGTCGCCACGGGGGCGGTCAGCGCCTTCTTGACGATGTCGATACCGATCTTCTCCTCGGGATCCTCGACCTCAATCGAATCGAGCGCAGGAGCAGCGTCCATGAAGGCAACGCCGCCTCCAGCAACGATGCCCTCTTCGACGGCGGCACGAGTCGCCTGCAGGGCGTCCTCGACGCGGTGCTTGATCTCCTTGAGCTCGGTCTCAGTGGCAGCGCCCACCTTGATGACGGCCACGCCGCCGGAGAGCTTGGCCAGACGCTCCTGGAGCTTCTCGCGGTCGAAGTCGGAATCGGTGTGCTCGAGCTCGCCCTTGATCTGGGCAACACGGGCCTCGATGGCCTCCTTGGAGCCGCCGCCATCAACGATGGTGGTGTTGTCCTTGGTCACCGTGACGGACTTCGCGGTACCGAGCATATCGGCGGTGATGTCGGCAACCTTGATGCCGAGCTCGTCGAGCGCAACCTGGCCGCCGGTGAGCGCGGCGATGTCCTCGAGCATGCGCTTACGACGGTCACCGTAGCCCGGAGCCTTCACGGCAACGACGGAGAGCGCGCCGCGGACCTTGTTGAGCACGAGGGTCGGCAGGGCCTCGCCCTCGATGTCCTCGGCGATGATGAGCAGGCTCTTGCCGGCGCGGCTCACAGCCTCGAGCACGGGCATGATGTCCTGCACGTTAGAGATCTTCTGGTCGGTCATGAGGATGTAAGGATCCTTGAGCGTGGCCTCCATACGATCGTTATCGGTGACGAAGTAGGCGGAGACGTAGCCCTTGTCGAACTGCATGCCCTCGACAGTGTCGATCTGGATGTCGAAGGTCTGGCCGTCCTCGACGGTGATGACGCCGTCCTTGCCCACGACGTCCATGGCGTCGGAGATCTTCGCACCAACGTTGGGGTCGCCAGCGGAGATGGTGCCCACGGAAGCGATCTGCTCCTTGGTCTCGACCGGCTGGGCCTGCTTCTTCATCTCGTCGACCGCAGCGCTCACGGCCTTCTCGATGCCGCGGCGAATGGCCAGCGGGTTGGCACCGGCGGCCACGTTGCGCAGGCCGTCGTTCACGATGGCCTGAGCGAGCAGGGTCGCGGTGGTGGTGCCGTCACCCACGGTGTCGTTGGTCTTGGTAGCGACCTCCTTCACCAGCTGAGCGCCCATGTTCTCGATGGGATCCTCGAGCTCGATCTCCTTGGCGACGGAAACGCCGTCGTTGGTGATGGTCGGCGCACCGAAGGAGCGCTGGAGCGCCACATAGCGGCCCTTGGGGCCCATGGTGACGGTCACGGCGTCAGCGAGCTTGTTAACGCCCTTGGCGAGCTTGGTGCGCGCCGCGGTATCGAACGTAATATCCTTTGCCATCTTGTGTATCCTCCGTTACCTAAGATGTAGTACCTAATGAATGGCTAAGCCATGCCGGCAGGGCTACTCGACGATCGCGTAGATGTCGTCAACGCGCATGAGGAGGTAATCCTCGCCGTCGATCTTGACCTCGTTGCCACCGAACTTGCCATAGATGACCTTGTCACCGGGCTTGACGTCCATGGGGAGACGCTCGCCGTTGTCGTTGAGCTTGCCCTCGCCCACCGCGACGACCTCGCCGCGCTGCGGCTTCTCCTGCGCGTTGCTGGCGATGTAGAGACCGGATGCGGTCTTCTGCTCAGCAGCCTCGGGCTTAATCAGGACGCGATCACCAAGCGGCTTAAGACTCATAGAAGGTTCCTCCTTCAGCGGTTGCGCGGAGCACCTAGCCTCCGCAGCACCATGTCCTTTACGTACGCAGAGAATAGTACCCAGCTCTGAGAACTTATACAACTCGAAGTCAAAAAATCTTATCAATTGACACTTAGATTTCTTGAGCGCCTACCCAGCACCGGCTACGGGCTACGGGCTGCGCGCTATCCACACACCATCCGCGCCCCGTGCATCTGCATAAGGCCCCTACCGCCCCTGCATGCGCGCTTCAACACCATGCAGCAGCTCGTCCCGAGATCGCTGCATGGCGGGCGTCATGGGCGAAAGCACCTTTTCGTCGAGAAGCTGGCGCGCAACCTCGGTATCACCATGCGCCAGCTCATACTCGGCCAGGCGCAGGCACCAGCTCGCGCGTTCGTTGTGGGCCTGGGCCCCTTCAAGGCGGCGAACGATGAGCGCAAGATCGGATGCATCCCATGTCTCGACCGGACGCAGCCTCTGCTCCACGCTCTCGCAGACCGAAGCGGCGGCCGCCTTTGCCGCCCGGCTCCGTGCAAAGCGGTCGCGGAACTCCTGCGCAGAACGGAGCGCCTGTTCGGCGGCCTCCTGGTCTCCCAGCCAGTACAAGCTGAGCGCGCGCGTGTTTAGGATCGTCACCCGCAAGGCGCTTCTCTCGCCAACCGATATGGACGCCAGACGCCGGATCGCATCGGCATACCTGCCGTCGGCGTAATCTGCCGCTGCGATATTGCACGCGATCCTCCGCCGCACGAACCCCCGGCGGTTGCGCTCGTCGTAAAGCTCCATGAACCGGCGCCACTTAGCACTGTCGCAATCTTGCGTGATGATTTCCGTGATGCTGCGCTCGCGCTGGCCCACCACGCTCCGAAAGAGGACCGCGGAAAGAATGGCCAGGCCGAGCAATACGAAATACCACACCATATAGCCGAGCATCCCTGCGATGAAGGCGACGGCGGCAAGCCCCAGCACGCCGACGATCTCCATGAGGCGGAACCGTCTGAACCAACGCCAGTAGTCATCAAAAATCTCATCGGCTGTCTGTGCGCTATACCCCGACGGCACATCCCGCGCCATGAGCGCGCGCACCGCCGCAACATCGACGCCGCCCGCGGACAGCACGAGGGAACGAACCTCGCTCTTCTTGGCTCCCGTTTTTTCCCCAGCCATAGAAGCCCCCATTCATATGGCCCAGCACCTGCCGATAAAGCGTAAGATTGTTCACAGCTACGAGTATAGCCGATGGCGCGAACGCCACCGGGAGCAGGAGGGCGCATGGCAGGCGAACAAGCACGAACGGCATCGAAATCGCAGGCGCAGGGAACGGCCGATGCGACCGCGCGCATCCGGGAGCTTGGGCGCGCGGCAGAGCCGTACGTCATCGCGCAGCGCCGCTATTTCCACCAGCATCCTGAGCTGAGCCTGCAGGAGGTGGGCACCACCGAGGCAATCGCCCGTGAGCTCGACGCCATGCGCATCCCCTACGAACGCCCGCTTGACACAGGCCTCGTCGCCACGCTTGCCGGCACTGCGCCCGACGCCTACCGGGAGGACGGCTCGCCGCGGCGGCGCCTGCTCATTCGGGCCGATATCGACGCCCTCGCCGTTACCGAGCGCACCGGTGTTCCCTTCGCCAGCGAGCGCGCGGGGGTCATGCACGCCTGCGGGCATGACTGCCACATCGCCATGCAGCTCGGAGCGCTCCGCGTACTCGCGCAGATGACCGACGCGCTCCACGGCGAGGTGCGCGCGGTATTCCAGCCCTCCGAGGAAAACGGCCAAGGAGCGCGCATGATGATCGACACCGGCGTGCTCGATGGGGTAGACGGTGCCTACGCTGCGCACATTTGGAGTGAGGTGGACGCAGGGACCATCTCGTGCGAAGCGGGGCCGCGCATGGCAAACACCGATTGGTTCCGCGTCGACGTGCGCGGGACATCGTGCCACGGTGCCATGCCGCAGCGCGGCGCCGATGCCATCGTGGCCGCCGCCGAGATCGTGAATAACCTGCAGACCATCGTAAGCCGCGACCTCAGCCCCTATGAGCCCGCCGTGGTGACGGTAGGCGAGCTCCATGGTGGAACGGCACGCAACGTCATCGCCGGGACCGCCTACCTCACCGGAACCGCGCGCACCTACAGCGACACGGCGCACGACGCGATGCCGAAGCTCATCGCGCGCATCGCGCAGCATACCGCTGCGGCGCTGGGAGCGGAAGCGGAGCTTACCGACTACACCGTCGCGCATGGGGCGGTGGTGAACGACGGGGCGGCGTCCGCACGGTGCCGGCGCGCGATCGAGCGCGTGTTGGGCCCCGAGGCTGTGGGGCGCTACCGGGGCACGCTTTCCGGCGAGGATTTTTCTGAAGTCCTGCGCCGCGTGCCCGGTGTGCTCGCCTTCGTGGGCACGCGCAACCCTGCCCTGGGCGCCACCTTTGCCCAGCACTCCTGCTTTTACCGGGTGGACGAGAGCGTGCTCGTGAAGGGGGCCATGCTCGCCGCCCAGTACGCGGTGGATTTCCTAGCTGAATAACGATGGCCCTATGGCCCGCCGGACGGGGTTCCTGGGCCGCAGGGTGAATCGCAGGCACCGGGTGTCTGCGATTCATTTTCGGCATATTCGTCCAGCAGATGGAAAAGCCTGCATGGGCAGTCTGGATGCTCGCTCAGTTCTCGATATCGCTTGCGCACAACGTCGCCTGCGCAGGCCGTCGGCTTGCCCGCGCCTCATATTTCAACTTGCATGCCGAATTACGCAATAAGAGCCATTTTTCGCCCTCTTATTGCGTAAATCGGCATGCAAGTTTCTCCTGAAGTGGGAAGCTGGCTGCCCGCCGCCGTTTTTTCGGAGCGGAGCCGGCGAGCCTCGCATTACGCGCGAATGAACGCTGCATCCTGCGAGGGCACGCCGGCGGCATCAGTCACGAAACGCTCGACGCGCATATGCAGGTCGTACTTCTCGCGCAGCTCGGCAATGGTCGCCATCATGGGCGAAGCATGGTGGGCATCGAGTGCAGCCTGGTCGCGCCAGCTGTCGATGAGCATGATGGTCTCGGGATCATCGAGCGGCTGAAAGTACCGGTAGCCAACGTTGCCTTCCTCTGCGCGGATGCGATCGGCCGTGCCCGACGACTCCATCTCCTCGGCAAATGCGCGCGCCGCGCCCGCTATGCCCGTGTAATACAAATTCACCGTGATCGCCATCGTTCATCACCCTAGAAATGACAGATGTACCGGGTACAACTGTCACGATTCTCGCTGCGAACCGGGTCCCTCCCGAGCCCCTGGCTCTTGTTGGCAAAAATCATCGCACTATTTATAGAAAACCGAAGCATGAAATCAATAATTCTTACGACAATTATTGAGATGTGACAGATGTACCCGGCACCATTGTCACGCTTGCAGGCTTGTGATGCAAAAATACCTCTGTCCTAATTTCGCACGAGCGCCGTACCTAACTGCCGGCGCACGCGGATGGACTTGCGTCAAATCTATAGCCCCTCTACCCAGCGCTTTACCTCTACCTCACGAGCGCCATTGAGCAGACGAGCCGGGCGAAAACCCGCGGCCGTCGCGCACACGCCGCGGAAGCGCTCGTCGATCGACCCTGTACCACTGCCGCCCGACGTACAAAACGGCACGATAGTCGCGTTTGAGAAATCGTATGCCTCGAGAAAGGTATCGATGATCGAAGGCTCACGGTACCACCAGATGGGAAAGCCAACGAATACCGTGGAATATGAGCCCATATCATCGACGGTGCCCGCGATGGCCGGGCGGCACGCAGGGTCGTTCATCTCGATGGTGCTGCGGCTCTGTTTGTTCGTCCAATCGAGGTCCGCCCGTGTATAAGGCACCTCGGGCGCTATCTCGAACAGGTCGCCGCCCGTCACGGACGCGATCTGCTGCGCCACGCGGCGCGTCACGCCGCTACACGAAAAGTAGGCTACCAGCGTCTTTGCCATTGCTATCAGCTCCTTTCGGCGCCGCGTTAGACGGCGCTCAAGCCATCTACTGCCTTTATCCTAAGACTTGGAGCCAGCTCTAAGGCAAGGGCGAACTAGGGTTTCAACTTTTGGGCACTTGAAGGAAGACCTGCCATGTATAAGGCAGTCGTCGTTTAGAAAAACCCCAGCTAGAAGAAGCGCCGCACACCTGGATACTCCGGGTGCGCGGCGCGAAGTGCCCAAAAGTTGAAATTGCGCTCTCTCGCAAAGACTACGAAGGCACGTGAGGGGCGAGAAGTCTAATCCCTGCGGCCAAAGAGCGAGAGCAGGCGAATGAACACGTTAAGAATGTCCAGGTAGAGGTCGATGGCGTACCACAGCGCATTCGAAACCGTGGGGACCGCCGTCGATGCGCGAAACACGTCGTAGCCGATGAACCCGCAGAATATCACGATGACAGCAAGATCGATGAACGTCTGGCCCACGCCCAGGAACATCAAGATAAGCTGGACAACGAACAATGCGATCAGCGCTGTGATGAGCACGCCCTGGATACGCTGGAAAAATTGCGGGAACATAATGCCCGCAGCACCGAACACGATCATGATGCCCGCCGTCGCCGAAAACGCGAGCGAGATGGTCTGCATGTCGTACATGCCCAGAATCAGCGAGGTGGAGAACCCAAACGTCAGCGTGAAGAGGGCATAGCCGATAAGGCCCATGGGGAGGCTTTCCTTACTACGCCCGATGCTCATCACGATGCAGCCTGCGATGCTGCCCACGAGCATGCCGATGGTGAGGGCAAACGGGTTCCTCAGCATGAACAGCATGAACTCATACGTGCCCGTGATGTACGAGCACGCCGCCATGATGACAAACGATAAGAGCACGAATCCGGTGAGCAGGACATTATATAGGCGGCGAGAGATGAGCTTGGGCGCCGGTCCCTCCCGATAGATGGGGCCATCGAAAGGCTGCTGCCCGTAGCGCTCGACTTCGTTCATGATTCCTCCGATCAACTGGGGCCTCAGTGCCCCGTTCCTCCCAGTGTACCCAATCAACGGAAATCTCACCAGCTCACCGAGACACCCGCCGGGGTTCGGGGAACTTGGCAGCCTGACGGGGCGCGCCGGGGTCCCGGGGCGCATGGAGCACCTGACGGCTCGCCAGGCGCCTTGCCGCGACGGAGGCTTGTCAGCCGGCCGGGCGCTTTGCCATGCTGGGCGCCTGGCATCGCCGGGAAGCGCGCAGGCAGCCTTTACGCTGCCGGATGCACCTCGGCATCGATTCGCGCGATGCGCTGGTGGCCGAATACAAGCACAAGGACCGGGAACGACGCGACGAGCACGCTCGCCAGCAAAAGCGTCCCCTGGACCCCGAGCATCGCGGCAAGCCAAGGCGACATGAGCAGCGGAATAACGCCACCCGCACTGGCGCCGAACGTCATCATGGAATTCGCGCGGCCGATCACCTCAACTTCGGCGTGCATCTGCACCAGCGTGTTCTGCAACGGAACGATCATGCCGAAGGCAAGCCCCAAAAGCACCTGCCCCACAAGAGCGACCAGCACGTACGGCGTGCCCACATACACCAAGCAACCGATTCCCATGCCGCAAAGCAGGACAAGGAGCGTCTGCACGGTCACGCGGCGCACCGGAATGCGCAGCACGAGCAGCGCGCCCGCCACCGCGCCCACGCCAGACGCGGCAGAGAGCCAGCCCATCCACGCAACGCCCACCTGAAGGACGTCGCGGTAGTAGAGCGATTCGAGCGGGTCGAGCGCGCCATAGCCCAGATACGAGAGAAAGCCCGCCCAAAAGAGGAAGGAGAGCGCCGCGTTGGAGAAAACGGCGCGGATGCCCTCGATAAGCGACGAGCGCGAGCCGGCGGGGTGCCCGCTCGGACCAAGCGATGAGCTCGAGTCGGCAGGGCGCCCGCTCGGACCGCCTGCGCAGCGATCTGTTCCAGCGCCGGCCGAGCCCTCCGCCAACTCCGCTGCCAGCCCTGCATCTTGCCCGCCCCCTTCAGCGCGAACACCGATTACCGGGCGGAATCTCGCTGCCGGAATCACAGCGAGCACCACGCACGCGCCTATGAAAGCGAAGACCGCCCGCGTTGGCGCCACCGAGGCGATCGCGCCACCGATAAGCGGCCCCACCACCACGCCGGTATTCGACACGATGGAGAGCGCCGAGTTGATGCGCTTGAGCTCGATGGCGTCTGCCGTAAGGTAGGCCGGGTACGAGCGAGACACCGGCTCGAAAAAGCCCAGGCTAAACCCCAAGCATGCCGCGCCAAAGGTGAGTGCGGACATGTCGCCGCCAAACACGATGCAAAACGCGTCAACAGCGAGCATGACGATGACGAGAAATGCGAAGTGCAGCCGGGGGCCTCGCGCGTCGAGATACGCGCCGCCGGCAAACGACCCTACGATTTGGAAGAGGTTGAGCAGCGCCACCACGACGGCGGTCGAGGCTACCTCGCCGTCCATACTGTAGGTGAGCGTACCGAGCACGCCGATGAAATAGCAGGACTGAATACCTACGTATATGAGAAAGCGCATGAGTACGAGACGGCGCGCTGCCGGCGCGAGCGCGCGAGCCTCGGCAAGAATACGGTCGAGCATAGGGGTTCCTTGGATTCGAGCGATGGTGCGGGCAGAGAACGAACGCGGTGCGCCCGCTACGGTTCGTAGACGAATCCTTGTGTCATGCCACGTCCCCCATCATCCGAGGCCCAGTATGGGCACCACTCTATCACAACGGATGCGCACCCTGGGTGGCAGGAGCGAGCCCCGCGCAACCGAGGGGCTAGCTCAGCTCGAGCATGCCGGTATACAACTGGTAGTAGCGTCCATGCTGGGCAATAAGCTCGTCGTGGCTGCCGCGCTCTACAACGCGCCCCTGCTCGAGCACCATGATCGCGTCGGCATCGCGCACCGTGGAGAGCCGGTGGGCGATCACGAACGTCGTGCGCCCGCGCATGAGCTGATCCATACCGCGCCCAATGAGCATTTCGGTACGCGTGTCGATGGAACTCGTCGCTTCGTCCAAAATGAGAACCGGCGGGTCGGCCACGGCCGCGCGCGCAATGGCGAGGAGCTGCCGCTGCCCCTGGCTCAGGTTCGCCCCATCCGAGGTAACCATCGTGTTATATCCATCTGGCAAGCGCCGGATGAAGCTATCGGCGTTGGCGATCTTCGCGGCAGCGCGCACCTCTTCGTCCGTCGCATCGAGCTTGCCAAAGCGAATGTTGTCGGCAATCGTGCCGGTGAACAGGTGCGTATCTTGCAACACGATGCCGAGCGAGGAGCGCAGCGCGCTCTTCGCGATGTTCTTGACGTTGATCCCGTCGTAGGTGATCTCGCCGTGCTGCACGTCGTAGAAGCGGTTGATAAGGTTGGTGATGGTGGTCTTGCCGGCACCCGTGGACCCCACGAACGCGATCTTCTGGCCGGGCTTGGCAAAGAGGTTGATGTCGTGGAGCACCTCGTGCTCTGGGGTATAGCCGAAGTTCACGGCATGGAAGCGCACATCGCCGCGGAGCGGGATGAGGCCCGTCGTGAGCACCGTGCCGTCCGCGGCCATATTGCGCTCCGCCACCGGAACGAGCGCGCCCCAGGCGCCGATGCCGTAGCCGTCAGGCACCTTCCAGGCCCATGCGTCCTCACCCGTCTCAACGAGCGTCACCTTGCCCTCGTCGGCCTCGGGCTCCACGCGCATGGCGGCAAACACGCGCTCCGCGCCCGCAAGCGCCGAAAGCAAGAAGTTCGACTGCTGCGTGAACTGGTTGATGGGCAGCGCCGTCTGGCGCACGAACACGAGGTAGCTCGCGAGCACGCCCACATCGGTCTGGCCGGTGAGCGCCATCCATCCACCGAGCACGGCGACAATCGCATAATTCACGTAGCTGATGGACACGACCGCCGGCACCATCGACGCGGCATACGACTGGGCGCTTGTACCCGCCACGCGCAGGCGCTCGTTCTTATCGCGAAACCCCGCGAGGTTCGCCTCCTCATGGTTGAAGACCTTCACGACCTTCTGCCCCGTGACCATCTCCTCGATGTAACCGTCTAGCTCGCCGAGCACCGACTGCTGCCGCTGATAGAAGCCGCGGCTCTTGTTGGTCGAATAGCGAATATAGGCGAACATGCAGACATAGCCCACCACCACGACGAGCGAGAGCTGCCAATTCAAGATGAAGATCATGGCAAGCGTGCCCACGATCTGTATGGCGCTCTGGATGACCATGGCGAAGCTGTTGTTCATAGCCTCGGCCACGGTGTCCACGTCGTTGGTGAAGTAGCTCATGATATCGCCGCGATTGTGCGTGTCGAAGTAGCTCAGCGGCAGCTTCTGCAGGTGCGCAAAGAGATCGCGGCGGATGTCCACGAGCACTTTTTGCGCAGCGTGCACCATGACCTGTGTATACGCGAACGCTGCCACCACACCGGCAGCGTAGATGAGGGCCGTAGCGATGATGCCTGCCACGAAGTCCGCATACGCGCCGCCCGCGAGGCTATCGACCACGGGCCGGATCATGTACGTGCCGAGCAGGTTGGCGATAGCCGACACGCTCACCAGCAGCGCCACCGCCAGAAAGAGCAGCTTATGGCGTCCCATATACGCGAGGAGCTCACACAGCGTTGCAATGAGGTCCTGCGGTTTGTTCCCAGGCGCAGCCATTACCGCTCACCCCCTTCTGATCCATTATGGGACGGGTTTGTTTTGACCCATTCCACGTTCTCGGGCGCGGCCTGTCCCTTTTGAGACGGGGTCGTTTTGACCCATCCGGCGTTCCCGGGCGCGGCCTGATGGCCTCTTTCGACCCCGTCCCCCTTTGGACCATGCGTTTGAGATGCGTAGATTTCCTGGTAGATACTATCGCTCGTCAGGAGTTCGGCATGGGTGCCCACGGCATGCACGCGGCCGTCGTCGAGCACGACGATCTGGTCCGCATCCGCTACGGAACTCACGCGCTGCGCGATGATGATCTTCGTCACGCCGGTAAGCGCAGCGAGGCTCGCGCGAATATCGGCATCGGTCGCCGTGTCCACAGCCGAGGTCGAATCGTCAAAGATGAGCACGCGAGGCCGCTTGAGCAGGGCGCGAGCAATGCAGAGGCGCTGCTTCTGCCCGCCCGAAACGTTCACGCCGCCCTGTCCCAGGTCGTACTCGAGCCCACCGGGCAGCCGATCGAGGAACTCGTCCACGCGGGCGCGGCGGCATGCCTCGAGCAGGTCTTCGGTCGTTGCCTTGGGATTCCCCCAGCAAAGGTTCTCGCGAACCGTACCGCTGAACAGCACGTTCTTCTGTAGCACGATCGAAACCGCGTTGCGGAGTGCCTCAAGGTCATAGCTGCGCACATCCCGCCCGCCTACGAGCACCGAGCCCTCGCTCGCATCGTATAACCGCGGTATGAGCTGCACGAGCGTCGTCTTGCCGGAACCGGTGCCACCGAGCACGCCGACGGTCGAACCGGCGGGTATGCTCAAGTTCACATGCTCAAGCGCGTTCTCGGCAGCATCCGCACGGTACTTGAACGATACGTCGCGAAACTCCACGGACCCATCGTCCACCTCGGTGATGGGGGCCTCCGGCGAAACGAGGTCGACCGGCTCATCCAGCACCTCGCAAATGCGATGGATGCTCGCCAACGAACGCGTGAGCAGCAGGAACACGTTCGAGATCATGATGAACGAGTTCAAAATCTGCATGACGTATGAAAGGAACCCGGTCAGCTCGCCCACTTGAAGCTCCCCGCCCAAGATCATCTGGCCGCCGAACCACATGATGAGCGTTGTCGCTGTGTAAAGCGAGACGTACAGCACGGGCATATTCAGCACCGCGAACTTGAACGTCTGCTCGCTCGTGCGCGCCAAGCCCTCGTTGACCGCGCGAAATTGCGCGCACTCGTAGTCCTCGCGCACGTATGCCTTCACGGCGCGCATGGCGGTAAGCATCTCCTGGACTACGTCGTTGAGCTTATCCACCGTGGTTTGCAACACGCCGTAAAGGGGCCCCACATGACGCACGATGAGTGCAAGCGCCACGATCATGAACGGCGAGACCCCCACGAACACGAGCGCAAGCTGCATGTTGAGATAAAACGCCAGGCCGAAGCCGATAACAAGCATCACCGGCCCACGAACCATCGGCCGGAATCCCGCGTTGAGCGCGTTCTGAATCACGGTGACGTCGGTGGTCATGCGCGTGATGAGCGACGAGGTCTCGAAGTGATCGAGGTTCGCGAAGCTCATCTCCTGCACGTGCTCGTACTCCGCGGCGCGAAGCCGTGCGCCGAGGCCATACGTAGCGCGGGCGGCGTGACGTGCGTAGAGCTGGCCCGTGATGAGCGAGAGGGCGGCGCACGCGAGCATGAGCACGCCCTGGCGGAATATGAAGTCGAGGTCGCGGGCAGCCACGCCCACATCGATGATATCGGCCATGAGGATGGGGATGACCATCTCGAACGCGCTCTCGATGACCACGAGGAGCATGCCGAGGATCGCGTCGCGGCGATAGGGACCAAGGAAGCCGACGATGCGGCGGAGCTCATGCATGGGGTGCCTCCTCAGGAGCAGAGGGCTGGCTAAGAGCAGAAGCGGGCCGGGGTTCCTCTCCCGCGGGCATGGGATCTAGCCGCTCCGTGGCGGGCCGGGGCTCCTCCCCTGCCAGTTGCCACCCGTAGGCACGCAGGTTCGCATGTGCGCGAACCAGGTAATCCGCGAATGCGGCGCGCTCCTCGGGCGTGAAGCCCTCCAACATGGCCGACGCTTCCTCGCGACACGCAGCACTCCACGATTGGGAAACGCGCTTGCCTTCCGCCGTGAGCGAGACCACCTTGCTGCGACGGTCATCGGCCGCGGGCGCTATGGCCACAAGCCCCTTCTTGCTGAGCGCATCGAGCATGCGCGAGACGCCCGCCGGGTCGAGCTCATAGTATTCAGCGAGGTCGCGGGGCGAACTCGGACCGTTTTCCTCAAGATATGAAAGCAGCCTGGGCTGCCCGGTGCCAAGGCCGATGCTTGCCATGAATGGATGCATGAGCTGCCGCTGCGCATGGCTCGTGCGGTAGAGCAAGGCACGGAATTCAAACAGGTCGGGATCTTCCACGCCGATCCATCCCCTTAATTACTTGATATATCAACTGTTGACGCGTCAAGTAATAATCCAGAGCAAAGCCACTGTCAAGCAACAACCCCTGTGTACACAGATGCGAAATGAAAGCAAGCCTGCTCACCGCACCGCCACCGACGACGTGCTAAACGTGAGCAAGCCCCTCCGCACGGGCGGCTTCGGCCACGGCGGCGGCAACCATGGGCACGACACGCTTATCAAGCGCCGAAGGGAGGATATAGTCGGCCCGCAGCTCATCTTCCCCCACCATGCCGGCGATGGCGTGCGTCGCGGCAACCATCATGCCGTCGCTGATATCGCGCGCACGCACATCGAGCGCTCCGCGGAACACGCCGGGAAATACGAGCACGTTGTTGATCTGGTTGGGGAAGTCCGAGCGCCCGGATGCGCATACAGCGGCGCCCGCAGCCCGCGCCTCGTTGGGCATGATCTCGGGCACGGGATTTGCGAGGGCGAACACGATGGGATGGGGAGCCATGCTTCGCACCATATCTTGAGATAGCACGCCGGCAACGCTCACGCCCACGAACACATCCGCGTCTGCAAGCGCGTCGGCAAGCGAACCCGTAACGCCACGTGGGTTCGTTTGCGCCGCAATGCGCTCCTGTGCGGGATTCATGCCCGGCTTTCCCTCATAGAGCGCACCGTCAACGTCGCAAAGCACGATGTCGCGCGCGCCGAGCTCGAGCATGAGCGATGCGATGGAGATGCCCGCTGCGCCCGCGCCCGAGAACACGATGCGAGCCGTTGCGAGCTCCCTCCCGGTAAGGCGGCACGCATTGATGAGCGCCGCGCTCGCCACGATCGCGGTTCCGTGCTGGTCATCGTGGAAGATGGGGATATCGCAGACCTCTTTGAGCCGCCGTTCCACCTCGAAGCAACGCGGAGCCGAGATATCCTCGAGGTTGATCCCGCCGAAGCTGCCGGATATGAGCCGAATGGTCTCGACGAGCTCGTCCACGTCTTGCGTGCCCACGCACAGCGGGAAGGCATCGATGCCGGCAAACGACTTGAAGAGCGCGCACTTACCTTCCATGACGGGCATGCCCGCGACCGGCCCGATGTTGCCAAGGCCCAGCACCGCCGAGCCGTCGGTAATCACCGCGACCAGGTTCCCACGGCGCGTGTAGGTATACGAGAGGTCCGGATCGCGCTGAATCTCAAGGCACGGCGCGGCAACGCCCGGCGTATAGGCAACCGCAAGATCATCCGCCGTCTCCACCGCAGCGCGACTCACGACCTCGATCTTTCCATGCCACGCCGCGTGCTGCTCAAGCGCCCGCTCGTCAATACTCATTGCGACCTCCTTCTCAAAGTGATAAAACGAACCGGGTTCGTTTTATCACTTTGCTGGCAACGTGCCCGTAGCGAGCACGCGCTCAAGCTGTTCCTCGTCGAGCACGGGCACGCCCAAGCTCTCGGCCTTGGTGAGCTTGCTTCCCGCACCGGGGCCTGCCACCACGTAGCTCGTCTTCTTCGAAACCGAGCCCGTAACCTTGGCGCCGAGCGCCTTGAGCGCTGCACCGGCCTCGTCACGCGTCCGGCGCTCAAGCGTACCGGTAAGCACAAAGGTCAAGCCCGCAAGCGGCTGCGCCTCCGCAAGGTCAACCGAAACACCGGTTTCCTCGGCCGCGCGCGCCACCTCGCCCGAAAGGTCCTCTTCCAGCGTAAGGCCGGCAACGCGCAGGCGCTCGAGCACCGCCAGGTTCTCCGGCACGCTGAAGAACTGCTTCACACTCGCCGCGATCTTGGGCCCCACGCCGTCGATGGCCGCGATATCCTCTTCGTTTGCCACAACGAGCGCATCGAGGGTGAGGAAGCGCCGCGCAATGGCCTCGCCCACGCTCTTGCCCACGTGCCTGATTCCCAGCGCGAAGAGCACGCGCGAAAGGGGCTGCTGCTTCGACTTGTTGAGCTCATCGATGACCTTGGCCGCAATGGTCGCGCCCACGGGGATGGAATCGCCCGCGTGCACTCCGCGACGCTTATCGTCTTTAAGGTAGGTTCGGCCCGTGTCGAGCGCGGCGACGGTGTCGGCGGTAAGCGTGTAGAAATCGGCCACGTCGCGCACGAGGCCCGCCTCCATGAGCTTATCGATGAGCTCGTCGCCCACGCCGTCGATATCCATGCAGCCTCGGCTCACCCAGTGCGCCAAGCGCTCCTTGGTCTGAGCAGGGCAATCGATGGACACACAACGGTAGGCGACCTCGCCTTCCTCGTGCACCACAGGGCTTCCGCAGGCGGGACACGTCGCGGGCATATCCCACTCCTGCGCGCCCTCGGGGCGCTTCGCGAGCACCGGGCCCACAACCTCGGGGATCACGTCGCCAGCCTTATGGACGACGATGGTATCGCCCTCGCGCACGTCCTTGCGACGGATCTCGTCGATGTTGTGGAGCGTCGCGCGGGCGATGGTGGAGCCGGCCACCACCACCGGGTCGAACTCCGCGACCGGCGTGAGCACGCCCGTGCGACCCACCTGGATGCGAATCTCGCGCAGCACCGTCTCTTTCTCCTCGGGTGGGAACTTGAACGCGATGGCCCAGCGCGGGGCACGCGCCGTGAAGCCCAGCTCATCCTGCTGAGCAAAACTGTCGACCTTCACCACCACGCCGTCGATATCGTAGTCGAGGTCCGCGCGGTGAGCGAGCGCCTGCGCGCAGAATTCGTGCACCTCGGCGGGGGTGGTGCAGCGCGCGACGTTGGGGTTCACCGAGAAGCCGGCATCGCGCAGCCAGTTCAGGAAGTCGTGCTGCGACGTCACGTGCAGAGGGGCGGTATCGGCAACGGCATACAGGAAGGTAGCCAGGTCGCGACGGGCCGTGACCTTGGGATCCTTTTGGCGAAGGCTTCCCGCGGCGGCGTTCCGCGGGTTGGCGAAGGGGTCGCGCCCCTCGGCATCCGCCTCTTCGTTCAGGCGCAGAAAGCTCCCCTTGGGCATGTATACCTCGCCGCGCACCTCGATGGCCGTAGCAGCATCGGCCCCCATGTGAGCGAGCGCCGTTTCGGAAAGCCGCGCCGGGACGTCCTTGATGGTGCGCACGTTGAGCGTCACGTCCTCCCCCGTCGTGCCGTCGCCACGGGTGGCCGCGCGCACAAAGAGCCCGTTTTCGTAGGTGAGGGCCACGCCCAGGCCATCGATCTTGAGCTCGCAGGTATAGGCGACTTGGCCCGCACCGAGCGCTGCCTCCGTGCGGTCGAGCCACTCATCGAGCTCTTCGAGGTTCATGGCGTCGTCCATGGAATACATGCGCGCCATGTGCGTGACCGATTGGAACTGCGGCGACACGTACCCGCCCACGCGCTGCGTGTAGGAATGTGCCGTCACGAGCTCGGGATACGCTGCCTCCAGCTGCTGGAGCTCCACGAGCATCTTGTCGAACGCCGCATCCGTAATCTCGGGAGCGTCCAGGGCATAGTAGCGATATGCATGGTATTCCAGCTGGTGGTTGAGCTCCGCCGCCCGAGCTGCGGCCGCACGGCGCTCCTCGTCTGCGCGCTCCGACGTTGGCTCATGGCTCTCGGCTGCCTCATCCGATGCGCGGCTCAAATCAAACAGGCTCTGCTGCTCTGTCATAGTTCTCCCATCACCTATTGGTCGCTTTCATAGCGTAACATCTCGCTCGCGCAAAAGGTTCTTTGTCCCAATTTCACATGGAGAGCGGCGCGCGCAGCCTACGCCCAAACATCAAAAGGCCCGCCGCGGATGCGTTCCGCAGTGGGCCTATCGGTTCGCCATGTCAGATGAGGGACTGACCCTCACTTGGCATTACATGAGTCCCTCGAGGTACTGGCGCAGCTCCTCTTCGCTGAGCGAGTTGCCGGAGCCTTCACCCGTCGTGCCGTCCTGGCTCTCGATCTGCACCTCGGCATCGGAACCAAGCGTCACATCCACCTCGATAGTCTCGTCGTCGCGCACCACGGTAAGCGTGACCGTATCGCCGATGCTATGCTCGCGCGCTGCGATGATGAGACCGTCGGCCGAGGTAATCTGCGTGTCGTCGACCGCGGTAACGATATCGCCCTCGCGGAGCCCCGCCTCCTCGGCCGGACTGCCGGCGTTCACGGAGTTCACGTACGCGCCCTCGCTGACCGCAAGGTTGTTCTGGCGCGCGGAGTACGCGTTCACCGTGGTCACCGTCACGCCGATGTACGGATGCGCGGGGGTCTCGCCATCGATGATCTGCTGAGCGATGTTGATCGCGTAGTTCACCGGAATGGCAAACCCAACACCCGAGCTCGAGCCGGAGTAGGATTCGATCATCGAGTTGATGCCGATGAGCTCGCCGTTGTCGTTCACGAGCGCGCCGCCCGAGTTACCGGGGTTGATGGCGGCATCGGTCTGGATCATGTTCGCGTAGATCGTGGTGCCGGAAGTGGACTGCATAGCGGTCGAGCGGTAGAGCGCGCTCACGATGCCCGTGGAGACGGACTGCTCGTTGCCGAACGGGCTACCGATCGCCATGACCCACTCGCCAACCGTGAGGCTGTCGGAGTCGCCGATCTCGATAGGCGTGAGCGAGCTTGCGTCCGCGCCCTGCAGGCGAATGACTGCAAGGTCGCTCGACTCGTCCTGCCCCACCAGCTCGGCTTCGTAGCTCGCGCCATCGTTCGTTGAGACGTTGATGGTCGTCGCACCCTGGATGACATGGTAGTTCGTGAGGATGTTGCCATCGGTATCGAGGATCACGCCCGACCCGATGCCGCCCTCGCCGGAGCCCTCGTTCACCGCCGTGATGGAGACCACCGAGGGCAGCGCCTTGGCAGATACCGCCTCGGCGAGCGTCGTATCCTCGGCATCGATCTGAATCGTCTGGTTCGAGCCGCTATCCGAAAGTGCGGGCGCATCTACGTTAGTGCTGCCGATGCGAAGCGCGCCGGTCATGACCAGAGCGATCACAAGCACCGCGCCAACCACCAGGCCGGCGAGCGACGAGACGAAGACCGGGAGCTTCTTGGTTTTCGTCTTCACCACGGTATGGGTGACCGTTTCGGCCGGCGCGGAGGGTGCCTGAGACGAACGAGGGTCGCGGCCCGCGCCAGACATGCCTGCGCCTGCTGCTGCCTGCGGGGCGGCGTACTGCTGCGTTTGCTGCGTTTGGCCCGCGGTGCCGGAGGGGTTTGCCCACGAGGCACCGGATGGGGCCGCATGGATGCCTGCCTGTGCGGCGCCAGCCTGCGGAGAGCCAGCCTGGGCGCTCCCCGTCTGAGGCGCGGTCGGCTGCGTAGGAAACGCACTCGTAGGGGCTGCCCCCTGCGGCGCCTGAGGTGTGGGCTCGATCTCTATACGCGGTGAGGACGCCGTGCCCTCGCCCGTCGCGGTCCCCTCGGGACGCTGGGGATACTTCTCATCCATCGTAGCTGCTTCCTTTCAACTTCCATACAGAATCGTTGTTCAGCAAGCGTTGTACCCAAGCCCGCGCGTTTGCACGAGACAACACGCGAGCTTCAGTCATTTTTAACTAATTGTAACGGCACGTGAGAGGTATCGCGCTATCGGAAACCGACCTATCGGCAGCACTCCGCGAACCGGCCCGCCGCGGCCAATCGCACGCCAATCCGCCGCCGCATGCCGCGAACCGGCCCCAACACACGCTAGTCTTTGAACAGGTAACCCACACCGCGGACGGTGGTGATGTGCGCGGCGATCTGCGGGCCCACCTTCGAACGAATGCGACGGATGTGCACGTCGACGGTACGCGTGCCGCCGCAGTACTCAAAGCCCCACACGCGATGCAGCAGCACCTCGCGCGAATAGGCCCGGTTAGGATGAGTGGCCAAGAACGAGAGCAGCGAGTACTCCATGAGCGTGAGGTCGACGGGCTCGTCATCGAGATAGACCTGATAGGTCGCGAGGTTGATGACGAGGTTATCGATATGAAGAATGTCGTCGAGGTTGAAGGAGTCGTCATCTCCCATGAGGCGACGCGCACGTGCCTCGAGCTCCGCGGGGCTCGCCGAAGAGCAGATGAAGTCGGAGCGGGAGTGCGCGGGCAGGCGCAGCGACGGAAGGGTCTCGTCGTCTACGATCACGAGCATCGGGATGCCGCCGCGGTCCTCGAGCCATTTCGCGATCTGGTCGATGCGGTCGTTGCGAATGCCATCCCCATCGAGCATCAGCAGGTCAAAATCGTGTGCCGCGTTAGGAGAATCGGGAGTCGCCAAGCTCACCTCCACACCCAGCGATTGGGTGAGGGTCCGGGCAAACTCGTGGAACCGCGTTGTCCTGGCCATAAACAAAATGCACTTCTCGGCCATGCAGCACCTCCTAACGCGTTGCTTTATCTTACCGTAAAACACCTACCACTTGCAGCGCAGATGCGCATTTCCGCACGTAGGAGGGGTCTTAAAACCCTTCCTGCGGCCCTGCGCGCCTCCGCCGGCCCGTGCCCGTTGCCAAAACCTTCAATTGGCCGGCGAGACGGCACGCTCAGCTGCACGGCGGGCACAAGGTCGTTACCGCGCAGCCACCCGAACTTCGCTAGGAATTTGCGAAGTAGTGCTTGATCTCCCACTCGGTGACCGTCGAGGTGAACTTCGCCCACTCGGCGCGCTTCTTCTTGAGGAAGAACGAGTGGATATGCTCACCGAGCGCGTCCTTCATAAACTGGGAGTCCTCGAAGTAATCGAGGGCCTCGTCGAGACTGCGCGGCAGGGGAGCATAGCCGGTAGCGGCCAGCGCCTCGGGGCCCTGGTTGAGCATTTCGGCCGTAGCCTCGGGCGGAAGCTCCAGCTTTCGCTCGATGCCGTCGAGACCGGCGGCGAGCGTCACCGCGTTCACGAGATAGGGGTTCGACATCGGATCCGGGGAGCGCAGCTCGATACGCGTGGAGAGCTGCTTGCCCGGCTTATAGATGGGAACGCGGATCATCGCAGAGCGGTTGCGCAGCCCCCACGTGGCGGACTCGGGCGTATTCCCCTCGCCCGTGGTGAGGCGCTTGTAAGAGTTGACCGTGGGGTTGGTGATGGCGCTGATCTCTTGCGCGTGCGCAAGGATGCCCGCCATGTAGTGCTTGGCAAGATCGGAAAGATGGTACGTGTTGTCGTCCTCGCCCCAGAAGACGTTGTTCCCCTGGCGATCGAAGAGCGACTGGTGGAGGAACATGGCGCTCGACGGCGCCCCCGCGATGGGTTTGGGCATGAACGAGGCATGGATATCGGACGCATAGGCCTCGAGCTTGATGATGTACTTGGCCGTCATGATGGCATCCGAGGTAGTGAGCGCCTCGGCATGGCGCAGCGAGATGCCGTGCTGCGACTTGCCCGACGAATGGAAGGTGTACTCGACCGGAATGCTCATCTTCTCGAGGGTGAGCACGGTGTCACGGCGCAGGTCGCGCGCGGAATCAGACGGCATGAGATCGAAGTAGCCCACCTCGTCCATGGGAACGGGCGTGTGGTCGTCGGGGAAGTAATAGTATTCGAGCTCCGTGCCGACGTTCATGATGTATCCGGACGACTCCGCCTTGCGGAACATGCGACGCAGGCACTCGCGTGGATCGCCCTCGAAATACGTGCGGTCGGGCTTGCGAATGTCGCAGAACACGCGGGCCACGCCGTCGTGCGAGGGACGCCAGGGAAGCACCTGGAACGTGGACGGGTCCGGGAAGGCGAGCATGTCGGCCTCCTCGGGCGCGGTGAATCCTTCGATGGCAGAGCCGTCGAAGCCGACGCCCTCCTCGAAGGCGACCTCGAGGTCTTCGGGGCTAATGGCGAAGCTCTTGAGCCTGCCGAGCACATCGGTAAACCAGAGATGCACAAAGCGGATGCCGCGCTCCTCGACGGTGCGAAGAACGAAGTCGATGTTCTGCTGCTGATCCATGAGCCAGTGTCCTCCCTAATACTGGGGTTCACACAGTACACGCACGTACCCGTTCACTGTGCCATACGATTGTTTCAGCAGCGTTTCCGGGGCACGCTAGGCGGTGCCCGCAAAATGGTGCAGCGAGCCCGGTTTGACAAAACGAACCCGGTTCGTTTTATCATTCTACTGTGCCTAAAAATGAGAAAATGAATGAGAAAATGAACCGGGTTCGTTTTATCACTTCACACTTTGCTCGAGCTCCTGTGCCACAGCGTCGACGCCCTTCATGGCCGGGCAGCTCTTCTTGGTGCTCGAACTGCAATGCCCCGTGCAGACGCCCGCCGAGGCGCAATCCGCACATGAGCCCTTACGGTGCACACGCACGCACACCGCCACAAACGCGACGGCAACGAGAGCAAGCACCACGATATCGGCCACCGAAAGCATCGCATTCACCTCCCACGTTACGATCATCGTACCCCATGCAGCTAAGACGCATGGGGCACGCATAGCTTCTCCAACGCGGAGCGGATCCCATCGAGGCTGGAACCTGTTGGATAACAGAGGGGATGGGCGCCGCGAGCAATCCGCTCCGAGTTGAAGGCCAGGGCACCGTACGGGCGCCCTGGCGAGCAACCGAATCTTATATGGGCAAGAGCCCCATCTTATGCAGCAGCGGCAGCAGGAGCCACGCCATCGTCCTCGCCCATAGCCCCCTTAGGCATGGGCCGTAAGAGCTGGAAGAGGATGAGAGCGATGAATGCGAAGGCCACGACGGTCCACAGCCCAAACTCACCGAGCACGACGAGGTTATAGAGCTGGTTGATGATGAGGCCCACGACCCACGCGAAGGCGCACTCGTAGCCCAGCGCGATGGCGGTCCACTTGCCAGAGTTCATCTGAGCGCGGATGGTGCCCATGGCGGCGAAGCACGGCGCGCAGAGCAGATTGAACGCACCGAAGGCAGCGATGGCGCCCGCGCTTGGGAACATGGCGGCAAAGGCCTGCCACAGCGCCGGATCGGTCTCGCCGGCATCAGCGATGTGCAGGAGCGAGGCCGCCGTGGCGATCACGTTCTCCTTCGCCACGAGGCCGGTGATCGACATAGCCGTGGCCTGCCACGTGCTGAAGCCGAGCGGAGCGAAGATCCATGCGATGGCGCCGCCAAGCATGGCAAGCACAGAGTAGTCGGTGAACTCCTCGGGCACGCCCTCCATGGCGGGCAGGAACCCGAAGGCGCCCGTGCCACCGTCCCAAGAGGCAACGCCGAAGTTCGACAGGAACCACACCACGATGGTGGAGGCGAAGATGATCGTGAACGCCTTCTTGACGTACGCGCTCACACGCTCCCAGATATGCAGCCACCAAGACTTCAGCGAGGGGAAGTGGTAGCTCGGCAGCTCCATGACAAACGGCGTGGGGCGGCCGGCGAAGAGCTTCGTCTTCTTGAGCATGATGCCCGAGACGATGACAGCCACGACACCCAGGAAGTAGAAGAGCGGAGCAATCCACGTGGCCTCGGCATCGCCCACGAGCGCACCCATGAGCAGCGCGATGATGGGAAGCTTCGCGCCGCAGGGGATGAATGTCGTGGTCATGACCGTCATGCGGCGGTCCTTCTCGTTCTCGATGGTCTTCGTGGCAAGCACGCCCGGCACGCCGCAGCCCGTAGAGACGAGCATGGGGATGAAGCTCTTGCCCGAGAGGCCGAAGCGACGGAACACGCGGTCCATAACGAACGCGACGCGCGCCATGTAGCCGCAGTCCTCAAGGAAGGAGAGGAGCACGAACAGTACGAACATCTGCGGGATGAAGCCGAGCACCGCGCCCACGCCAGCAACGATGCCGTCGTTTACCAGGCTGATCACGAGATCGCTTGCGCCGAGTGAGGTGAGCCAGCCCTCGACCACCATGGGTACGGACGGGAAGCTTTGGCCAAAGAGCTCGAAGCCCTCGCCGAAGAGGTTGTCGTTCACCCAGTCGGTGCCCGCGGTGCCGAAGGTAGAGATGGCCAGATAGTAAACAACGTACATGATGAGCAGGAAGATCGGCAGGCCGAGGATGCGGTTGGTGACGATGCGGTCGATCTTCTCGGACGTGCTCATGCGGGCAGGCGCCTTCTTGAGGCAACCGTCGATGATGTGCGCGATCACGGCATAGCGCTCGCCGGTGATGATGGACTCGGCGTCGTCGTCGCAGTCCTGCTCGCATTTGGCGATGAGCTCTTCCACGCGGTCGCTCGCGCCCTTGGCGAGGTTCACGAGCTTGGTTGCATCGGCGTCGCGCTCGAAGAGCTTGACCGCGTAGTAGCGGCGCTTGTACGCGGGCACCGAGCCGGGGAGCTGACCCTCGATGTGGTCGAGGACGTCTTCGATGGCAGAGTCAAACTTGTGCGGCGTCTTGCCGGAAGTGCTGCTCGCTGCCTGCTTGGCCTCGGCGATGAGCTTGTCGAGACCACGGTTCTTGAGCGCCGAAATCATGACGACCGGGCACCCGAGGCTCTTGGAAAGCGCCTCGGTATCGATCTTGTCGCCGTTCTTCTCCACGAGGTCGGCCATGTTGAGCGCCACAACCACGGGCACACCCGTCTCGATAACCTGGAGCGCGAGGTACAGGTTGCGCTCGAGGTTGGTGGCATCAACGACCTGGATGACCACGTCGGGCTCGCCGCTCATGAGGTAGTCACGCGAGACGCGTTCCTCGGGGCTGTAGGGGCTAAGCGAGTAGATGCCGGGAAGGTCGGTGATGATCACGCTCTTGTCGGCGGAGAGCCTGGCCTCCTTCTTCTCGACCGTAACGCCAGGCCAGTTGCCCACATAGCCGTTCTGGCCCGTGATCTGATTGAACAATGTGGTCTTACCGCAGTTGGGGTTACCTGCCAACGCGATATGGAGCTGTGAAGCTGCCATGTAATCCTTCTTCCATAGGCTTTGAAACTTATTGCAAGTTACCGAGCTAGCAATCCTTAGCCCTTAACACCCCGAACCGGATCGTGGCGAACGCCCCGAAGCCTGAACTCCGCGGGCTTTGCGGCGCTTAGCTCCTAGATGGTTCGTGGCTGATTCCTGGGACCCGGGCCACAGCGAACCATTTGGTTCGCGGGAACCGGGTTTTCGGATGTCAATAAGCTGGGGCTAACAAATGTCACTGGAGCTGTGATATTTGTTAGATTCCGCTAACTCTACCTTCAAAAAAAGAGGTGCGCTGCACCAGAAGCTATGCGAGGCGCGACACGATGCCCCGCCCACCATGAGCGAGCGGCGCGCGACGTGCCTCGGCAATCGCCGCGCTACTGCACCTCGACAATCGCTGCCTCTTCCTTGCGAATCGAGAGCTCATAGCCGCGAACCGTGATCTCGATCGGATCGCCGAGCGGCGCAACCTTAACCACCGTGAACGGCGTGCCCTTGATGAGGCCAAGGTCCATGAGATGACGGCGGAGCGCCCCCTCGCCATGGAGCTTCACGATGGTGGACGAACCACCCACCTGCACATCTCCGAGCGTTTTCATTGCATCCCCCTTTCCACGTTCCGAACGGCGGAAGGCTTAACCGCGCGCGACGGACCCGCCTTAAGCGGGCGCTGCACGCAGAGGCGTGCCTATGCCGTCATGACATGTGCGGCGACCTTCGCATCGAGGCCGAACCGCGCCCCCTTGATGGTCACGATGATGTTGCTGCCGCTTGAGCTCACCACATGCACCTCTGAGCCCTCGACAAAGCCAAGGTTCTCGAGATGGTGCTTGATGTTCTCGTTGCCGCGCACGCGTGCGACCGTAACAGTGTCTCCGCTGTGGACCAGCGATAGCGGCATCGCCGGCATCTGCGGCCCCTGTCCCATGTCAAACCACCCGTTTCATCGTTTCCGCCTTACGATCCGTGCGCACCTTTGCCACAGCATGCGGTGCGCAACAGTTCACCTAAGTAAACTACCACGACAGCCTTGCGAGGGGAAGATGGAATTAGCCATTGGTAACAAAAAAGTTTGCATCGGCGCACTTTTCCCATGAGACAGTTGTGCCGGGTTAATCTGTCTCACGCATGAGACAGTTGTGCCGGATTGAGACAGTTGTGCCGGGTCAATCTGTCTCACTCTCTGCCTCGACGTCTCGACAAACAAAACCCCGCCCGCAGAGGCGCGGACGGGGCCGAAACACGAGAGTGGGATAGATAAATGAGACAGATTAACCCGGCACGATTGTCTCGGAGACAGATTAACCCGGCACAACTGTCTCTCTACAGGTAGGAGAGCACCACCTGCATGGTGCCGGAGAGCTCCAGCGTATCACAGGCGGAAAGGGCCAGCAGGTGCGTTCCCTTCTTGACCTCCCGGCCGTTCACGACGCCCTCACCCTCGATCACGCTGATGCACGTAAAGGGATGCGGCGTCTCGACGACGAGCTCCGCAGGACACCCGTCTTCGCCGACGCGCACGAGGTCGACGGTATAGCACTCATTCTGCTCGAGCGTGGTAACAGGGCCTGCGAGCTCGACCTCGCCCGAGGTGAGCGGGGCGCGGTCAAAATCGATGACGTCGAGCGCCTGCTGCATGTGGAGCGGACGCAGCGTTCCGTCGTCCTGTTTGCGATCGTAATCATAGACGCGATAGGTCACATCGCTCGACTGCTGCGATTCCAAAATCACCGTGCCGCCCTTGATGGCGTGCACCGTGCCGGGGTCGATCTGGAAGAAATCGCCCGCCTTAATGGGAATCTCGTTCAAGAGCTCGCTCCAGCGCCCCTCTTCGACCATCTGGGCGAACTCCTCACGCGAGTGGGCGCGCTGGCCCACAACGATGGTCTGACCCGGCTCGGCGGAGAGCACGTACCAGCACTCCTTCTTGCCCAGCGAACCATCTTCGTGCTCGGCCGCGTAGTCGTTATCGGGATGCACCTGAATCGAGAGGTCGTCCTTCGCATCGATGATCTTGACGAGCAGCGGGAACCGGTCGCCTTCGCAATTGCCGAAGAGCTCGCGGTGCTCGTCCCACAACCACGAAAGCGTCTTCCCGGCGTACTCGCCCGAGGCGATCTCGTCGTCGCCCGCCGGGTGTGCAGAGATTGCCCAGCACTCGCCCACGGGCCCGGCGGGGATCTCGTAGCCAAACTCGGTCTCGAGCTTGCGCCCGCCCCAGATCTTCTCCTTGAACACCGGTACGAGCTCGATGATTGATTCCATGGTACAGCTCCTTGCCACGAGATGAACGACTCCAGCAGTCCCATTGTATGCCGCCTCGGCACGATGACAGCCGATCGCGGCAAAATGATAAAACGAACCGGGTTCGTTTTATCACTCCACGTAGACCGTGAAGAACTTGCAGTGCTTGAGCACGGGCAGCTCAACCGTAGCGCCGTCCACGGCAAGCTCCTCCGTTTCGCGCTCGCCCAGGTCGCAGATGCATGCGCGGTGCACCGGCTCCGCGAACACGAGCCTTGCCGTTGCATCCCCCTCGTGCATTCCGCAGAACAGGCGCACGATGATACCCGGCTTCTCCGGGTCCTCCTCCGCTTTCACAGCCGACACAATTGCCGAACCCTCAAGCGTAAAGACCGAGCCATGTGCAGGCCGATCGCCCACAACCTCGGGTTCCGAGAAGATGAGGCGGCCATTCAGGAACGCCGCATACTCATAGACCTCGAGCTCCCCGTCATAGCAGCGTGCCAGCTCGGCCACACCGGCCCTGACCAGTAGCTAGAGGCAAGACTCGAGCTTGGCGCGAAGGCGGTCGGCGGTGGACTGCTCGTCGGGGCCCTCGACCGAAAAGCATAGCTCATCCCCTTGACGCGCACCGAGCCCCATGACGCCCATGATATCGGTCGCCGAAACCGTTTGCCCGGAGAACGCAAGGGTGATCCTGCCGTCGTAGGAACCGGCGAAAGAGCAGATTTCGGCCACGGGACGGGCGTGCAGGCCTGCTCGACCCTGCACCACATGCGTGAACTCGACCATGCTCCTTGCCTTTCTATCGGGTTCCTCAATAGTAACAATACCAAGCAGCCCAGCCGCCGTTGGATGCGGGGCTGGGCCAAGGTGTAACAAAGATGCTCAATGTTAATGCGGGGCAGTCAAAATGGGACTGTCCCATTTTTTGTCAAAGTAGTCAAAATGGGACTGTCCCAAAATCGCCAAATTCGACATTACATGAGGCGTAGCGAAACCTCTTTGAGCTGGCCGAGCGACACCGCGCTCGGTGCGCCCGACATGAGGTCGGAGCCAGAGCTCGTCTTGGGGAAGGCCATCACGTCGCGGATGGAATCGCTGCCCGCAAGCAGCATGCACACGCGGTCGAGGCCGAGCGCGAAGCCGCCCATAGGGGGCGCGCCGAAGGTGAGCGCCTCCATGAGGAAGCCGAACTGCTCCTTCGCGCGCTCTTCCGTAAAGCCCATGAACTCGAGCATCTTAAGCTGCAGCTCGGCATCGTGGATGCGCATGCCGCCGCCGCCCGCCTCGAAGCCGTCCATCACGAAGTCGTACGTGCAGCTGCCCATGGCAAGCGGATTGGTCTCGAGCAGGTCGAGCTGGTCCACATGCGGCAGGGTGAAGGGCTGGTGCTCGGCCTCGTAGCGCTTGGCATCGTCGTCCCAGTGGAAGAGCGGGAAGTCCACGACCCACAGGAAATCATGCCCCTCGCGCTCGATGCCCAGCGCATCGGCCATGTGGCTGCGCATGCCGCCGAGAATCTCGTCGGAAGCAAGACGCGGGCCAGCGGCGAACATCACGAGGTCGCCGGACTCAACGTCGCAGCGGCTCTTGAGCTCGGCCATCTCCTCATCGCTGAAGAATTTCACGATGGGCGAGTTCATGGAGCCGTCCTCGCGGAAGGCGATCCAGGCCAGGCCCTTGGCACCGAAGGACTCGGCAACCTTCGCGAGCTTATCGATCTGTGCGCGCGGCCAGGTGCCGGCACCCTTGGCGTTGATGGCCTTGACCACGTGGCCCTCGGTGTTGGCGGCGCCGGAGAACACCTTGAACTTGGAGCCCTTGAAGACATCGGTGAGGTCGACGAGGTGCATGCCGAAGCGCGTGTCCGGCTTGTCGGAGCCGTAGGTGTCCATGGCATCCCAGTAGTTGATACGGCGGAGCGGCGTGGGCATCTCGACGCCAACCTGAGCGAAAGCGTCGGCAAGCACGTCTTCGAGCGCGCCCATGACGTCGTCCTGGTCAACGAAGCTCATCTCGATGTCCACCTGCGTGAACTCGGGCTGGCGATCGGCGCGCAGGTCCTCGTCGCGGAAGCACTTAGCCACCTGGTAGTAACGCTCAACGCCACCAACCATGAGCAGCTGCTTGAGGAGCTGCGGGCTCTGCGGCAGGGCGTAGAAGCTGCCCGGCTGCAGACGGCTGGGAACGATGAAGTCGCGCGCGCCCTCGGGAGTGGACTTGAAGAGCGCCGGGGTCTCGACCTCGGTAAATGCGCGGTTATGGAGCGCGGAACGGATCGCGAAGGTGAAATCCGAGCGCAGCTTGAGCTTCTCGGCCATCTCCGGACGACGAAGATCCAGGTATCGGTAGCGCAGGCGCGTGTCCTCGGCGGTCTCGATGCCGTCCTCGATCTGGAAGGGCGGGGTCTTGGAGCGACCGAGCACCTCGATATGGTCGACAAGCACCTCAATCTCGCCGGTGGGCAGCTTGGGGTTGACCGTCTCGGCATCACGGGCGATCACGGTGCCGTGCACCAGGATGGGCCACTCCGGACGCATGGTCTCGGCGGTGTGGAACGCGCTGCCTTGAGCGTGCTCGGGGTCGAACGTGCACTGCGTCATGCCGGTGCGATCGCGCAGGTCGCAGAAGATCAGACCGCCGTGGTCGCGACGACGCCACACCCATCCGGTGAGTGTAACCTCCTCGCCGATGTTCTCGGCGCGAAGCTCGCCGGCGGTGCGGGTGTGCATGGAATGGATGTTCTCGGGGTTCTGGACGCCGGATGCAGCGGGCGTAGCGGTTACGGCGCCGGTTGGTGCGCCAGCAGTGGTCTGGGTCTCTGCCACAGAGTCCTCCTTATAATCTGTGCCGCCCCGTGCCGGAGCGGGCGGCGTGCGTACAGATTGCCGAGCCTGCGTAGACCGCGCAGCCCGGCATGCGAGGGTCAATGGTACCAGCTCCCTGCCTCGAGCGCGAGCAAGCCACCCGATTCATACACTGTTAATGATGGAGGCTGCGGCGTCTTGCGCGACGCACTGGCGGTGCGCCGCACCGTATTTCGGCTTTATATCGTGCCGCGCGATGCACACAACGTAAGGAGCCACCCGTCATGCGAGCGGTCTTGATTTACCGGACGCGCGGGCTATCGAAACCATGCTGGTCGCAGGCACCTGGAGACCACATCAGGCCGCATAGCAAATTAATAGACCCCCTACTTTCGATTATTTATCCAAAAATGCGCTAAGTCGGTCTTTTGTCTCGGGTTTTGACGGTGCCATCTGGCAACCGTGCTGGTAGGAAGCCTATCGCATTCCTCCGTACCAGCATACTTATGAAAGCGCACCCACAAACCAAAGGAAAAAGACCGACTTAGCGCATTTTTGGCTAATTTTGGAGAAACAGGGAGGGTATTAAAAGCATTGCTTGCCTTGGCAAGCAACAGCCGGGCGCCGCACCAAGTCCTTCACCAACGCGATGCAACCAACCGCGCTTGGCGCCGCGCATCGCATTGGCCCGCTCTTCGCCATGCGCCACGTCAATCCGGTCTGCGTCCCCGCGTGCTGGCGGCGGAAACCATGTTTGGCGGACATTTTAACCAACCCATGGTTGCGGAGGCTCTGAGCTGGAGTTTTCCTAACTGGTAGAATAAGGCCAGTTTGCTGTACCGCACAACCGATCAGAATTGATAAAACAAACCTGGTTCGTTTTATCATATGCGGGAGAACACGAAGACCGGAGGAATGCCATGCGCTGGCTCGGAATTGATGCAGGCGGAACCAAGACGGCGTTCGCCACATATGACGAGACGCTAACGCAACTCGGCCGCTTCGAGTTGCCAACGAGCCACTACGCACAGGCTGGCTTCGATGGCATGGAAGCTGTCCTCGCCGAGGGTATCGCCCGTGCCGAGGCGGCCGGGCTTTTAGGCGAGCAGTACGGCATCGGCATCGGTATGTGTGGGTATGGCGAGGGAACCACGTCGACGGCGCGCATCGAACAGATCGTGGCCAAGGTTGCCGGTGCGCACCCCTATGCGCTCGTCAACGACGTGGAAAGCGCTTGGGCAGCGGGGCTAAACCTTGCCGACGGCATCGTGATCATCGCCGGCACGGGCTCCATCGCCTACGGCGTACACGGTGAGCGCTCGCTGCGCTGCGGCGGCTGGGACTACGAGCTCGGAGACGAAGGCAGTGGCGGTTGGCTGGGCAAGGAGCTGCTGCGCGCGTTCACCCGCCAGTGCGACGGACGCGACCCGGCGGGGCCTCTGCGCAACCTCGTACGGCAGGAGCTCGAGCTTGCCGACGATTTCGATATCATCGCCTTCGCGCAGGAGCACATGGCGAACCGCTCGCGCATCTCGGCCCTTGCACCCCTGGTGAGCAAAGCCGCAGCGGCGGGCGACGCAAGCGCGCAGCGCATCCTTGAGCGCGCAGCGGCGGAAGAGGCCGAGATGGTCGCGGCCATCGTGCGCAGCCTCTTCGATGAGCCGGATAATCAGGCGGCGGGCAGCATCCCCGTCACCTATGTCGGCGGCACGTTCAAGGCGGGCGAGGCCATCCTCGGGCCGCTGGGCGCTGCCCTCCCCCGCTGCTGCCGCCTCATCGCTCCGCTCCACGAACCAGAGCTCGGCGCGTGTCTCATCCTTCAGAAGCGCCTTGGCCTGAGCCTGTAGACACCCCCATAGCAGAAGCCGGCTGAAGCCACTCCCGCCATCTCGCCGAGCCCACTTCGCAAAAGCAAACGGGCCGGCAACCGCAAACGGCTACCGGCCCGCGAAGGGGAGGCAAATGCGTGGCTCGTAGAAGCCCGCTTTCTGTAACCCACTTGGTTCGTAGACACCCGGTGTCTGTGAACCAATCCGCAGCTATTCGCCCTTGGTCATCTCACGGGCGCCCGTGGCGCGGAAGACGGCCCAGTCGGCGATGCGCACGGCGTCGTCGCCCATGCGCTCGAAGTACTTAGCCACCATGAGCAGCTCGGGCAGGTACTTGGCGCGGGTCTCGCTCGCCTTGATGAGGTCGATGACCACGCCCTCAGCGGCCAAGTAAATGTCGTCGATGTCGTCGTCCATGGCGAAGACGCCGCGGGCCTTGTCCACATCGGTGGTACGGAACGCCTCAACGGCCTCCTCGACCATCGTCGCCACGCGGTCGGCGGCGAAGTCGAGGTGTTCCTTGAGCTTGGCGGAAACCTCGGCAGGCAGGCTCTTGGCCAGATACGCCACGTCTCGGCTCATCTCGTCAATGTGAGTGAGATCCGAGACCAGGCGGAACGAGCCGCTCACAAAGCGCAGGTCACCGGCGATCGGCTGCTGGAGCAGCATGATGTCCAGGCAGCCATCCTCGATGGCGGTGCGCAGACGACGCTCGGACTTGGCACCGCCAAGCACCTCGTCAATCGTGTCGGCGTCACCGGCAAGCGCCAAGGCGAGCGCGCGAATATCCTTTGCCGTCTTCTCACTGAAGCGACCGAGCGTCTCGTCGATCTCTTCAAGCTGATGACGAAATTCGGAACGAGTAATCATTAGCTGAACCTTCCCGTCAGATAGTCGTTGGTGAGCTTCTCCTTGGGGTTGGAGAAGAGCTCCTTGGTGGGCGCTGCCTCAACGAGCTCTCCCAGGTAGAAGAAGCAGGTTTTATCGGCAACGCGCGCCGCCTGCTGCATGTTGTGCGTCACGACCACGACGGTATGGTCCTCGGAGAGCTGCATCATGAGCTCCTCGACCATCGAGGTCGAGATGGGGTCGAGCGCCGATGTGGGCTCGTCCATAAGGAGCACCGAAGGGTCGGTGGCAAGCGCGCGGGCGATGCACAGGCGCTGCTGCTGGCCGCCGGAAAGCCCAAGGCCGCTCTGGCCAAGCTTGTCCTTGACCTCGTCCCAAAGCGCCGCACGCGTGAGGCAGCGCTCCAAGATCTCGTCCTCCTCCGAACGGCTCATGCGGCCCATGCGCTTCACACCGTAGAGCACGTTTTCGCGAATGCTCATGGGGAACGGGTTGGGGTGCTGGAACACCATGCCCACGTACACGCGGAGCGCGTTGGCGTCCATCTTGAAGATGTCCTGCCCGTCGAACTCGATCGTTCCCTCGGTCTTGACCGTCTCCACGAAGTCGCACATGCGATTGAACGTGCGCAGCAGCGTGGACTTTCCGCATCCCGAAGGTCCGATGAAGGCGGTCGCGCGGTTCTTGGGAATCTCGAGCGTGATGTTCTTCAACGCCTGGAAATCGCCGTACCACAGGTTGAAGTCGCGGATGGAGAGCATGCTCTCCACGCCCTCCACGCTGCGGTGGATATCCTCGTTGAACTCTCTATCCATAGTCTTCTCCATCAGCCGAACCTACCCGTCAGGTAATCGGCAAGACGCTGGTCTTTGGGTGCCGAGAAAATCTGCTGGGTGGTGCCCGTTTCCACCATATCGCCCACGTAGAAGAAGGCGGTACGGTCGCTCACGCGGCCCGCCTGCTCCATGTTGTGGGTCACGATGATCTGGCAGAGCCCCGTGTCGCAGAGCGAGCGGATGGTCTCCTCGATCGTGTAGGTCGAGATGGGATCGAGCGCCGAGCACGGCTCGTCATAGAGCACCACGTCCGGCTTCATGGCAAGCGTGCGGGCGATGCACAGGCGCTGCTGCTGGCCACCGGAAAGGGCGTGGGCAGACTGCTTCAGCTTGTCCTTGACCTCGTCCCAGAGCGCCGCTTGGCGAAGCGACGTCTCCACGAGCTCGTCCTCCTCGTCCTTGCCGTGCAAGCGGCCGTGCTTCTTGGGAGCGAACAGGATGTTCTCGCGAATGGACTTGCGGAACGGCGTGGGCTGCTGGAACACCATGCCGATGGACTTGCGCAGCTCAAAGAGGTTCTCGGTCTTGGTGTTGATGTTGTGGTCGTGGTAGAAGATCTCTCCGCCAACCTTGCAGCGCGGAATCTCACGGTTCATGAGGTTCAGGCAGCGCAGGAAGGTGGACTTGCCGCAGCCGGAGGGGCCGATGAGGGCCGTGACCTCGCCCGCGCGGAACTCGAGGCTCGTCTTGTGGAGCGCCTCGTGCGTGAGGTCGTAGGTAACGGTCACGTCCTTGGTAGAGAGAAGCGCGGCCTGCGCGTTGGTGTCACTCATTCGGCGGTCAGCCTCCTCGCGAGGAACTTGCCCAGCACGCGCGCGAGCACATTGAAGAGCAGCACGCACACGAGCAGCACGGTGGCCGTGCCCCACACGATCTCGGTCGAACCCGGCGTGGGCTCGGAGGTGAGGCGCCAGATGTAGACGGCGAGCGTGCAGGCGGGACGGAAGATGTTGAACGGGTTGGTCGGGCTCATGAAGTTCGTGCTCGCGAAGTTGAGACGCGAGGGCGCGGAGCCCGAGGTGAAGATGAGCGCGGCGGCTTCGCCGAACACGCGGCCCGCAGAGATGACGATGCCGGTCACGATAGCGGGCATGGCAGCGGGGAGCAGCACGTTCACGGTGGTCTCCCAGCGGGTGAGCCCCATGGCGAGCGCGGCGTCGCGCTGGCTGCGCGGCACGTCTTCGAGCGCCTGCTGGATGGTGCGAACCAGGATGGGGATGTTGAACATCGTGAGCGCCACAGCACCCGAGATGATCGAGATGCCCCAGCCCATCACCACAACGAAGAAAAGCGAGCCGAACATGCCCACGACGATGGAGGGCAGGCTGGAAAGCGTCTCGATGGCCGTGGATGCCGCTGAGGTGATCCAGTTATCGGGCGCGTACTCCACTAGGAAGATAGCGCCGCCAAGCGAGATGGGCACCGAGATGAGCAGGGTGATGAGCAGCATGTAGAACGAATCGAACAGCTGGTACAGAATGCCCGACACCGCCTCGTCGGTGGAGGGGTTGGTGAGGAACCCGGGCGTGAGCGCGATGCCGCCGCCTCGCGCAAGGATGTAGACGATGATGGCGGCAAGGAGCAGTAGGACGAATCCAACGATCGCCGTCAGGATGCCGGTTGCGATCTTGTCCTGCTTGCCGATGCGAGCCACATGAGCGGAAAGGTCGCGCTGCTGCGCGGGAGTTGCAGCCGGAGCGTTTGCCTGGTTAGCCATTCTGCTTCGCCCCCTTATGACCGATGAGGTGAATGATGAGGATGAACACGAGCGACATGGCGAGCAGGATCAGGCCGAGCGACCACAGCGCATGGTAGAACTCGGTGCCGCTCACCGCGTTGTTAAGACCGGAAGTGAGGGTGGCCGTGAGGGTCGAGGCCGGCGAGAGGAGCCCCGTGGGCATGTTGCGCTCAACGCCGCCGATGACCATCTGAACGGCGAGGGTCTCGCCGAACGCACGGGTCATGCCCAAGATGACCGCCGTCATGAGCGAGGGCATAGCGCTCTTGAGCACCACGTGCCAGATGGTCTGCCAGCGGGTGCAACCAAGCGCGTAGGAACCCTCACGGTACTCGTTGGGCACGGCAGCGAGCGCGTCGATGGAGAGCGTCGTCACCGTGGGCAAGATCATGACCGCCAGCACGATGGCACCGGAAAGGATGCCCGCGCCGGTGCCCGCGGAAGCACCGAAGATCATGCGCATGGCGCTGTTCACCACATAAAGGCCGAGCACGCCGTAGACGACCGAAGGAATGCCCACGAGCAGCTCGACGAGCGGCTGGAACACGCGACGGCCGAAACCGGGCGCAATCTCCACCACGAACATGGCCGAGCCAAGCGCGATGGGCAGAGCGATGATCGTAGAGAGCAGGGTGACCGAGAACGAACCCACGATCATAGGGAGCGCTCCGTATATGTCCTGCTCGGGAATCCAGTGCGTTCCCGTGAGGAACGCGATGGGATCGAAGCCGTCTACGAAAAACGTGGTCAGACCCTGCTGGGCGACCATGAAGATCAAGGTGATCACCACGAGGGCCACGAGGGCTACGCACGCGCCCGTGATGGTGAGCCCGATGTTCTCCAGACGGCGTTTTGGCATAACCTTAGCCATGTGACGCCTTTCTCCACAGACTAATCCAAAGAAAACGGGGCACCCCGCGCGAACGAGAGGTACCCCGTCGTACTACCACTGCACCGCTTTTGCGGGCGCGCTACTCGACAGGAGTGACGTTGCCGTCGACGTCCTTCTTGACCTTCATGTTGCTCACAGGGATGAAGCCCTGCTCGATGACGGTCGTGCTCTGGACGTCCTCGGACATGATGTAGTCGATGAACGCCTGGGTGACGGCAGCCGTGGCCTCGTCCTCGTCGGAACGGGTGTACATGTGCTCGTAGGCCCAGATGTTGAAGTCACCGCTCTCGACGTTCTCCTGCGTGGGCTCCACGCCGTCGACGCTGAGCGCCTTGATGCCCTCGTTGGTCTCGTAGTAGTTGAAGGCAACGTAGGAGATGGAGCCCTCGGTGGCAGCAACCTGCTCAACGACGGTACCCGAAGAGTCAACCTCGGCAACCGGGGTGAAGTCCGCGGGGACCTCGGCACCCTGGAGCACGGCGGCCTCGAAGGTGGCACGGGTGCCGGAGCCGGCCTCGCGGTTGATGACGTTGATGGTGCCGGCAGTGCCGCCCACCTCGGACCAGTCGGTGATCTGGCCGGTGAAGATGCCAGCGAGCTGCTCGGTGGTGATGTCGTCGATGTCGACGTTGGCGTTCACGATCGGGCCCATGCCCACGATGCACACCTGGTTGTCAACGAGGCCCTCGAGCTGGGACTCGTCATCGACCTTCTCCTCAGCGAACACGTCGGAGCGGCCAATCTGGAGGGAGCCGTCCACGATGCCGGAGATGCCGTCGCCCGAGCCGCCGCCGGAGATGGCGATGACCACATCGGGGTTGGCATCCATGAAGTCGTTCGCCACAGCCTCAACGAGCGGCTGGAACGACGTGGCGCCACCGCAGTTGATGGTGCCGGAGAGGCTGGCGCCCGCGGCGGCGCTACCGGTGGAACCGGCAGTAGTGGTCTGGCCGCTGCAGCCGGCAAGGCCGAGGCCCGCGACGGCGGCGATGCCACCGGCGAAACCGAGGAACTGACGACGAGAGCACGAATAATCGAACATGAACGATTCTCCTTCCAGAATCTAATACGCACGATGGTCGCAGGCAAAATCGACAGACGCCTGCGCTCGTCTGCAATGCACCATACGCGTTCGATTCTTGGCAGAAGTGCTCGTCGGCCAGTTATTACATGAGTCTTATGAAGCATTACCCAGCGTAAACGACGAGTTTACAAATTGCTAACAAACGGCGGCGGTATGTTAAGCATCCGCAGCGGGGCATTTGGCAGCAGCGGACCCCGGCGCGCCAGGGTTTTCGGGCTAGAAACGGACGCGCCGCTCGTTCTCGGGCAAGATCTGGACGCTCAAAGCGCCCCGAGCGTACGAAAGTCGCCCGACAACGCCTTCAGTGTCCGAATCTCGCCCAAAAACAAGCGGCGCATCCAGAATGCCAAACTAGGAAACGTCAAATTGGCGTCAAATTGGGACAGTCCCATTTTGACCAATTTGACGTTTGCGCATTACCCCTACGCAGCGGCCTTGTCCACGCAAGCGAGCGCGTTGAGGCTGCGCGGATAGCCTATATAAGGCAGAATCTGCGAAACCACGCGATACAGGAAGTCCTTGTCGTTTCCCAGATTCATGTTGCCCGCAGCATGGCTCGTGAGCTGAGGCTCGCAGCCGCCCTGCGCCGCGATGAAGCAGAAGGTGATCATCTCGCGGTCGCGATCGGAAAGGCCGTTGCGCGTATAGTAGTCGCCGAAGCAGTTGTCGGCGAGCCACTTGTTGATATGCGCGCGCTCAGCAGGACCATGCAGCCAGGTTTCGCGCATGCCCTCGCCGAAGTAATCGATCTGCACCTGATTTCCCGCGGTGAGGCGCGCCTCGGGCGTGGTGGTCGCCTGGCCCTCGAGGGGCAGCTCGATGCCGCGCTCGGCAAAGACCTCGTTCACCGCGTGGATAAACGGCAGCGTGCGCCCCATGCCAAGGTACGCGGTGCCCTGGTAGGCAACCTCTTTGATCTCGACGGGCGTCACGCCGAAGTTGAGGGCGCCCGCCACCATGATGCGGAACTCATCGATGCCCTGGCAACCCATCAGCGCAGCGAGAATGGCGAGGAAGCGCTCGCGATGGGGCAGCTTAGCCGCCTCCTCGTTGACCACCTCGTCAAAAGCGAACGTGTTGTATCGCTCGGCGAACTCCGGATCGGTGGCCGCGAGCGAGCCCGTGGCGCCGGGATTCATGCGCTCAAGGTAGGCCGCGGCAGCATCTGACTGTGCCATATATGTCTCCTATTCCCTGCTTCAACGAACGGCCAGACGGGAGGCACTCCCTCATCTGACCGCTCGGTGCATCCGCTTCGTACTAGGCGAGCTTGCCGTATTGCTCGTCATCGACGGGCTCGAGCCATTCATTAGACTGCTCGTCGCACCCCTTGACCGGCATGGCGACGGCAATGTGCGTGAACCAAGAATCCTTGGCGGCGCCGTGCCAGTGCTTGACCTCGGGCTGGATGTCGACCACGTCGCCCGCATGGAGCTCCTGCGCGGGCTGGCCCCATTCCTGGTACCAACCGCGCCCGCCGGTGCAGACGAGCACCTGGCGCTCGCCATGATGCACGTGCCAGTTGTTGCGGCAACTGGGCTCGAAGGTCACGTTGGCCACACCGCCGGCGAGCGGCGCAAGGTAGCTGTTGCCGATGAAGTACTGCGCAAAGGCGGTATTGGGCTCGCCCAGCGGGAATGCGCTCGACGCCCCGAGACTCTCACGTGCCTGCTGCTCAAGATCAAGATCCATTGGAGCTCCTTTCACTCAACTGTTAGTTGCCGAGGGCATCGTAGCCCTTGGAGCCGGCTCCAAGTCAAGAAAATGTCCAGGCGCCGCGCACATGGGTGCCGACCCCTAATGCGGCGCGCCCATGCGCACGTAGGAGCTGCCCAGAACACGGCGTTCTGCCTACCGCTCGTCACGGCGCCCTGTACACGCGCCGGACCCTATGCCCGCGCGTGACCGCCGAAAACCGCAAGGTCCATGCCATCGAGCGCAGCATCGATGCGAGCGACTTCCTCAGCCGTAAGCGTCACCTGGGCGGCTTCAAGGTTCTCCCGCAGGCGCTCGGGCTTGCGGCTACCCGGAATGGGGATGATCCACGGCTTCTTGCAAAGCATCCACGCGAGCGAGATCTGAGCCATCGACGCGCTCTTTTCGCGCGCAAGATCGCCGAGAAGCCCGAGCACCGCGCGGTCCTTCTCGTAGCCCTCAGGTGTTTACTGAGGCATGCCGTCACGATAGTCCTGCGCACCCTCGAACTTCGTCTTCGGACTATACGCGCCGGTCAAAAAGCCGTTCGCCATGGGGCTGAACGCCACGAGCACCACATTGAGCTCCTCGAGCACGGGGAAGAGCGGCTCGTGCCAGCGCGCGAGCATGGAGTAGCGGTTCTGGACGGCAGCCACGGGGCACACCGCATCCGCTCGCCGCAAGTAATCCTCGTCCGCCTCCGAGATGCCCCATGCGCGGATCTTGTCTGCCTGCATGAGCTCGGCCATAACGCCGGCAACTTCCTCAGGCTCCACGTTAGGATCGATGCGATGCTGGTAGTAAAGATCGATGTAATCGATGCCCAAACGACTCAGGCTGCCGTCGATGGCGCGGCGGATCGTCTCGGGCCGCGAGTCAACGGATAGCGTCTTGTCTGGGTTGTGGTGCACGCCGAACTTGGTTGCGATAACCACCTGATCGCGCACGGGGCGCAGTGCCTCCCCCACCGCGACCTCGTTGTAAAGCGTCTCGCCCGCCGCGTTCTCACCCACGTAGCTCTCGGCCGTATCGAAGAACGTGTAGCCCATCTCAAACGCCTCGCGAATCACGCGGGCGGCAGCGGGCGTATCCATCGCGTCGCCGCTTGCATGAGTGAGCCCCATGCAACCGAGCCCCAGCGGGGACACCTCGATACCGCTTTTGCCAAGCACGCGCTTCTTCACGTTTGCTATGTATGTCCTCCTTGTTCGGCAACGGAATCGGTTTTCATTGTCCGGCGGAGAAATGGCGGCGCGCGCCGCATTCTGGGCATGTTGGTATGCACTGCGCGCATAGCGGGGGCGGACACGCTCCTTTTGCGCTTCGTTTCCTTCCCCGGAAAAAGCTCGAGGCTCGAGTCGGAAGGTTTTTATCGATGGGTTGAGTAGACCGAGCTTCCGGCTCCACGCGACCTGCTCTTTTGCTGGCTTGCGCAAGGTGTCTACTCGGAGGGTCGCGAAATACCTTCCGACTCGAGCCTCGAACATTCTGTGCGGCGTGAGACAGTTGTGCCAGGTTAAATTGTCTCAGAGACAGATGTGCCAGGTTAAACTGTCTCATGCTGTCTCGCAGACTGGCCTTGTTGCGAAAAGAGACAGTTTAACCTGGCACATCTGTCTCATTCAGGCGCTTTCGTTCTGAATCGCATCCTGCAACAGCCTGCGTAGGTTGTCGCGGAAGCGCTCGCGATCCTCATGGGTGAAAGCCGCGGGTCCCTTGGTGCGGCCCCCTGCGCGTCGCACTTTCTTTTCCTCGTGCCGAATAAACAGCTGCATGTCGATGGTCTCTTTGCGGTAAACATGCCCGCGCACGCCGATTGCCGCCGCGCCGCGCCCAAGCGCCATGCTCGCCAAGCCAATGTCCTGCGTGACCACGATGTCACCCGGCTCCAGGCGCTCCGCGATGGCAAAATCCGCCGCGTCGGCTCCCACGCCAACGGCAAGCGTCTCCACCCAGAAGCCCCTGTTGGCCTCCATCGGCGAGCGCGGGTCGTCGGGGCGCACGTGCCGTTCAAGATTCTGCGTGGTGTTTCCCGCGACGACCACGGGCACGTGCGCCTTTCGTGCCAGCGCAAGGGCATCGCGCGTGACCGGGCAGGCATCAGCATCGATGAACAAGGTGGCCATGAACCCTCGCATTCGGAACGGCGGCTTCGGGCGGTAATCGAGTACCCGGTGCTAGAGTACCACGCCGCGCAACAAGACCGCAGGCCGAAACGGCCCCGGCACCCCTTGCCCCGGCCGAAACTGCTCCGGCACCCCAGCTCAGGCTAAAACGGCCCCGGCACCCCTTCGCCATGTTAGTCTGCCGCGCTAAACGAGGGCGGCGCCGAGGGCGCGGCACGCGTCGGATGCCTCCTCGTCGGGATAGTCCTTGGCAATGACCGTCTCGCTCACGATGATGCCCGCCGCCTCCGCGCGCTCACGCCAAAGGTCCATCCATTCACCCTCGGCCCAATCGTAGCTACCGAACAACGCCACCTTTCTGCCGGGCAGCGCCGGTTCGACTGCATCCCACATGGGCTCGAATTCCTCGCTTTCAAGCTCCTCCGCACCCATTGCCGGGCAGCCAAAGGCAAAAGCATCGTAAGCATCGAGCTCTTCGACCGAGAATTCTGTCGCCTGAATCACAGTAGCCTTACCGCCTGCGGATTGTACACCCTCAGCTACGAGGTCAGCCATGGCCTCGGTGTTTCCCGTTCCACTCCAAAACACGACCGCAACGTTACTCATGTTGTTTCCCTTCTTTGGGCCATAGGCCCGTCGTCTCCCTAGGTCCGTAGGACCCAATAAACCTAACCACGCGCGCCAAGTCGCATTGAGCTAAGCCCCTCCACGCCCCCGATAACGACAACCGGCCGCGATGTCTACCGCTGTGCTTCCACTTCGTCGCAGCCGTACGCAACGTCGCGTACATCTTCGGTAGCGCGCAAACAACTTCGCTGCCGCCCGAGGGTCGCCGTAGACCTTCCAGCATCCGCAAAATCGGAAATTACGGCCCCGATGTCGCACGAACCCCTCAACATCCTCGTAGGGATAGCCCAAGAAGAAGCCAATCTCGTGGGGGAGCTTTTCCGCAGCAAACCTTCGCGCAAGATGCGCGAGCAGCGCGTCGAGGAAGGTTTCTCGCATCCCAGCGGTTAATGCACTGTTGAGAACGGGATATCCTAGGCTCGCCAGCACCGCAGCTGTACGTGCATCGCGCAGATGCGAAACGAGCAAATTCGGACGATATGCAAGCACGATTGCGCCAAACGCCCGCCAAGCGATCACGCGCACGCGTACGCCATATGGGCCCAGCTCCCTATCGAGCCCACTCACAAGAAGGCCAAGCTCTTCCCGCCGCTGCTCGGTTATCGTGCAGGGACAAGGTTGATCGACGTCGCCATGCTCGCCATCGGCTGCACGTGGCTGGCTCCAAGACCCCGCACAGCCGTCGGCACATGCCTGGTTGAATGGCTCCTCGCAACCCGCAGCGCGACACCAGACGCGAGCATCCTCAAAAGCATTGGCCGACGGGGCCTGCACCTCATCGTCCGAAAAGCGCCCCGAGAAGGTAAACATGTTCGCCGGTTTCACGCCAAGCAGCGTCGGCGCGCACATGCGCACGACCGAGTCCTCAAGCTCCTCATCTGTAACCTGCTTCATCATGCTGCCTCCCGTGGCGCATCGTTTCAGGCAATAAGTTATCTATATTTAACTTTCCGACCAATGCTTATGACACTACGATGCTCCTCTGCAATAAGTTTCCATAAGTTTACTTTTTGAATTGAGCGCGGAAACCGGGATCCATCACGCTATCCCCAGCGCCACTCCGCCCTATCTCATTGGACAGGCACGATACAGTCGTAGCGAACGCTCTTGCCTGCAAGGGAATAACTCGGCTTGACGCCGGCGAGATGCGGTCCCTTGACCGGACGCTTGACGACCACCTTGCGCGGATGCGCCGCCAAAGCTGCGCGCATGAGCGCCTCCTGGTCGTCGCACGGATGCTCGAGGTAGTGGATGAGCTGAAATTTCTTCTTTACTGCAGCGCTCTTTCTCCGTTCGGGAAACATAGGGTCGAGATAGACCACATCGGGTGCCGGATCGATCGCCGGCATGGCTTCGACGCTGTCGGCACCCGCGAGATGCATGCGTGACGCGGCATCGGCAAGCTGCGGATGCTCTCGCGCACGGCGCAGGCTATCGGCCAGGAGTGCGGCGATGATCGGGTCACGCTCGAAAAGCATCACCTCGAAGCCGGCAGCAGCGAGTAACAGCGCATCTTCGCCCAAGCCCGCCGTCGCGTCGACAGCACGCAGAGGGCTTTCGCCCACCTGAGCGCCCTTGATGCGCGCGGCACGAACCAGCAGTTCGCGATTGAGCCGCCCGGCCTTGAGGCGCGGGAGCATCGCGGCCAGATCCGCGCGCATGCTCAGCCCACCACGCTGCAGGGACACGCTATCCGCATCAAAGCGAACGACGAGATCGGACGGGTCGAGAACACACTCATCGCGGAGCGGCGCCACGCCGATTTTGGCGCCCAGACGCTCGGCAGCATCCTCATCGGCACCGGGGAGCACCAAGATGCGAACGAGCGACAGGGCGGCATCCGCGGGATCCGCCGGCGCAGACGCATGGGCATTCCGCTCTGCTAACGCCCGCGCGCCATCGCAACCACGCTGTGATGGTCGCCGAAAGCTATCTCGCTCGTCCATTTCTCCCCCTTTCGCCTTGGGAATTCAGCATACCGCACCGTCTGCGGCGTGGCCCGCTCTTATTCCTCGATCCCCGCTATGCCCTCGAGCCGCATGGCAACCAACCGCGCGCCCTGCCCGGAGCCCATCGTTCTCACCAGCACCCATTCGTCATCGACATCTTCTACCACGCCCTCGATCTGCGAGCTGTTCGCAACGAAGTGCACTTCACCAAGCAAAAGCCGGCAGCGGGCGCCTTTGCGCGCACGCAGCTCCGCCGCGAGCCCCGCGGACCTGCGCGCCTCGGCATCGGGGCGCGTCGCCTTGCGGAGGTCGCGCTTCGTGGGCATCGAGAGCACGAGGTAAATGACAAAGCCAAAGATGAGAATCGCCATCGTATAGCCAAAGGAAATGAAGCTATCCATGCGCTACGCCTCCCTTGCGGGTCCATGCGGCGCGCGCGAGCCGCCGGCGAGGCGCTCCTCGATCGCTATCGAACACACGTCGTTGAGGTCGATGAGGCGAATCACGCGCTCGCTTTCCACGCGCGGCGAACCGAACCGCGCGCGCTTGACCGTGCAGGACACGCGCAGCCACGCCGAGCTCACATCGAGCAGCTCTACATCTTGCTGTACCCCGTCAACAAGTTCCAGCGTCGCAGCCCGCCCCATGAGGCCCCTAAGCACGTGCAGGTCGCGCGGGGCATCATGCGCCCCCGTACTCACGACATCGACCTCGTCGGACACGAGGTCATCGAGCGTCACGCCGTAGAGCCGCGCAAGCTCAGCAGCCTTGTCGAGCGCTGGAGACCCCTGACCGAGCTCCCAATTGCTTACCGTCTGCCGCGTTACCCCGATGGTTGCGGCGACCTCCTGCTGGCTCATTCCCGAACGCCGCCGCAATAGCGCCAGTTTATCGTGAATCATCGCTCTCCCCTGCCCGAGCCTGCCTGCTCCCCTATTGTCGCTAATGGCACGAGCCTTGCCTAGCAAATCGCTTTGGCGCATGCGCAAATCGAGTTGGCGCGGCGCCTACCGGCCTGTCTGACCGCATAGCGCCTACGAGGCCTCCGTATGAGACGGCTCGGCCTTCTTCCAGTCCCGGTGCTTGCTGCCCCAGGTGCACATGGCATCGAGTACCTCCATGAGCGACGCCCCGCGCTCGGTAAGGCCGTACTCGACCTTGGGCGGAATCTGCGGGTACGCCTCGCGCCACACCAGGCCGTCGGCTTCGAGCTCCTTGAGGGCGCGGCTGAGCGTTTTGTCCGAAACCGTCTTGAGGTAACGACGCAGCTCGTTGAAGCGCACCGGCTGGAATTCCATCAGGCAATACAGGATCACCATCTTGTACTTGCCCTGGATGAGGGAGAGCGTATACGAGAAGCCCGTCTGCTCGAAGTCCGCGTCCTCAATACACGCCCATGCATCGCGGCACGCTCTCTCTTCTACGCGTTTCTCCATATCCCGCCCTTTACTATCCAAATAGTAAGTACCTGACATAAGTTTCGGTACTTGCTTTGATTTGTGTTCAAGCGTATCACAGAAGCAGCGGTAGTTACGCCGCCGCCAATCCCTAGTGAACGGAGGAACCATGAAGAAGGACCTGGGCGTACAGCCTGCGATTTACCCTATGCCGGTGCTTATGATCGCCACCTACAATGACGACGACAGCGTCGATGTCATGAACATGGCGTGGGGCGGTATCTGCGCGCGCGACATGGTGGCGCTCAACATCAGCCGCGGGCACAAGACCACCAAGAACATCGAGCAGCGCGGCGCATTCACGCTGAGCATCGCGGACGTGGCCCATCTGGACGAAAGCGACTACTTTGGCATCGCGAGCGGAAACAAAGTGGCCGATAAGTTCGAGCGGACGGGCATGACCGCCACCAAGAGCAGCCGCGTGGACGCGCCGGTGGTGGACCAGTATCCCATCACGCTCGAATGCAGCGTGGTCGAAATGCAGGAGCAACCCTACGGCCTGCGCGTGCTGGGCAAAATCGAAAATGTGCTGGCCGACGAGGCAGTGCTCGACGAAGAGGGTAAAGTCGACCCCGCAAAACTCGGCGCGTTCGCCTTTGACCAGTTCCAGAGCGGATATTACGCCCTGGGCGAGAAGGTTGGCCAGGCGTGGGACAGCGGCAAGCGGCTCGTGTAGGAAGCTATGCCGGCGAGGCGCTGCCATTGCTAGGACGTACATCACGAGGACGTATTGCGTCGCCCTGATGCGCTTTTTCGCAGCAGGCCCCATTTTTCTGGCAGTTATTTCAGATATGCGCGATTGACTTGCGTAGCTGTCGCTGTAAAACACCGAGACACCCACAGAACGATGATAAAACCGCAGGAAAGCGGCACTCGAAACTGACAACTTGGTCCATTCTTGCGCCTTAGCGCCACTTCGCACGCCCGTCAATCGCGCATATCTGAAATAACTGCCAGAAAGAGCCCGAGCATCGAGAAAAAACATTGGCTTTGTCGCAACGCATCGTTGATTTCCAGCGTCTTCCCATGCGAGGGGGCAAGAATCACAGCGCGTTCTTTTGACCTATCGTGCGCATTGTGACAGCAAAACTTCGCACAACCATGCCCTATGCGTTCTTTGGCGCTTTGCCGCCGGTCGAAGCTCCTGCATCCCGTTCGCGACGCTTGCGCGCGACCGCATCTCCGACCGCCTTGCCGCCGGCAGCCGCAAGCTTGCCTCCTGCCGTAGCTGCCGCCACAATTCCTTTGCCCGCAGCTCGGGCCGCCTTTTCTGCCACTACGGGCGCTTCCCGCGCCGCTGTCTTCGCGATCTCTCCCGCCTCTTTTTTGGCGGCGCTGCCAAGCTTTTCTGCAGCAGCATCAAGCCTGCGCTCCACCTTGGTCGGCTTGCGGCCTGAATAGGTGCGCTGCCCCTTGCTCGCCAGCGCCACCCCGCAAGCAATGACCGCCACGCCGGGACCAGGCAGTACGCACAGCGGGATACCAATGGCTGCCACTGCAGCGCCTGCAATCATTTGAGAGATCCCCTTTGTTTTCTCTCGCTTCGGCTGCGAGTGACGCCCTTTTCTTGTTTGCGGATTCGTTGCCTCATTGCCCTCGGGCATGCCTTTGGTCTGCACGGAAACTCCCTTTGCGTTCGTACCTTAGCAGCGCTTTTTCCCGAAGGTGTGCAGGTTATACACCACTTGCACTCAACCACGAACAAAGCGCCCCGTTGATCGAGCGCCTCGCGTGCGCCGCCATGGCCCACGCGCCCGGCCGACTCACGCGTCTCGTGTGTGCCATCCCAGCTTCACGGCGATACGACGCCCCAGCCTCTCACGCCTCGCGAGCCCCACGCATCCGCCCGCTTCATATAAAGCAGCGGAAACGGATCGCCTTGCGTGTCGGTATCCGTTCTTCGATAAGTCACGAAGCCCATATGCTCGTAAAACCCTATGGCCTGCGGATTTTGCTCGTTGACCGAGAGCTCAGTAACGCCGAGAAGCTCTGTTGCGCGTTCAAGCAGCAGCCGGCCGACGCCCGAACCCCGTGCATCGTCCGCAACGAAGAGCATCTCGAGAAACGCGCCGTCGGTTCCGGCAAATCCCACCGGCGCACCGCCCCGGCGCGCCACAAGCAGATGAGGAACCTCCGCTATGGCCTGCGGAACCATGCCACGCAAGCGCTGAATGTCCGCCTCGGCCAGAAAGGCGTGCGTCGCACGGACAGACCCTTCCCATATGTCGAGCAACCGGGAGACGAGCTCACTCGACGGGCGCTGCTCTTCCCCAACGGTTATGCCCTGGCGCTCGAGCGCAAGCAGCGCCCGCTTGCGCCAGATGCCGCCGGCATATCCTGTGAGCGAGCCATCCGCCCCCGTCACGCGATGACACGGCACGATGAGCGAGACAGGATTACTGCCCACCGCCGCGCCAACCGCGCGGGCAGAAGTTGGCGTACCGCGGCGCTCTTTGATGCTCTGGGCAAGCTTGCCGTACGTTGTCGTCTCGCCATACGGGATGCGCTGCAATGCCTCCCAGACCATTCGTTGGAACGGCGTACCAAGGAGTTCAAGCCGAAGCAACTCGCCAGCCGGCGACCTCGGCCCCGGGCCAGCGGGTGCCCCCGCGCACACCTTCGGCATCTCACCTGCAAAATATGACTCGAGCCATGCTTGCACGAGCTCGAAAACCGGCAACTCTGGAGCATCCGCCGCATCGGCTGGCAAACCCGCACCGCAATACACCTGCCCCACGAACCACAAACCCGTGAGCGCCGCGCCGTCGCTTGCCAAAAGTATGTCGCCCAGCGGCGACGGGCACACCGTCTTGAACTGCATATACGCCTCCCTTGTCGCCATCAGTCTACCTCGATAGATAGATCGGCACTCCGAATGAGCGCCGCCTATGCAACGCATCCGGAAGAATGCAAGCCGGTCGAGAACTATCATCCAGCCGATAAAGCTTACCCAGCGCATCCGAAAGCGCCGCGGCCGCGATAGAGCACGATGGGAAAGACGATGCCCGCCCTGTTGGTGATGTGGGGCAGGTCCTCGGTGCGAGCAAACCGGGATCGGTTGCGGTATCCCAGCACGAGCTGGTCAAAGCCCGCCAAGTACACGCATCCGGGCATGCGCGCCTCGGGATCGAGGTCTCCAAGATAGAAGAGCTCGACGCCGTCGCATGTCACCCTGCGCAGCGACAACCCGGCGTGGCGCACGAGCCCCGCCACCTCGCTCGATGGATACCCAAGAAACGCCGCGCAGTCCGCTATGGTCGCCGGGCCAAAATGCTCGAAGTATCGACGGACGAACATCGCTCGCGCCTCGTCTCGAGGCATCCATACGGGCTCCTCCGGAGGGAGCGTAAAACGCTTGGACGTGCCCGCCTCGTACACGAGCATGCCGCGGTCGCACATCTCCTTAAGCAAGCCGCCCCATCCGTTGAAGATGCGAGGCACGAGCTCCGGGGCCATACCGGCAGCCACGCAGGCCCGCTTGAGCTCCTCGCGTTCGCCCATGCCTGCAGCAGCTCGCTCGCGGATAACATCGGCCCAGCGTTCGACCTCGTTCAGCGGGATACCCCAGCCATACCATGCCTCGGTAAGCGAGCCCGTATTGCCGCGCGCCGAGAGGTGCAAGCCAAGCTCACTCGCCGGCACCACATGGATGGTGCCGCGATGCGACCAGATCTTGACAAGCCCCCGGTCCCAGCCGTCCTCGGTGTAGTCTCGCGCCCGAATGCGCAGCGCCTCGCGCGGACCGGTGGCAAACTGGGCCTGCAGGCCGCAGAGGTCCGACACGACCTGGAGCCGGCTGGCACGCTGCAGCACATGATGCCGAGCTAGGGACTGCGCGAGCAGCTCTTTCTTGGTAAGGCTCGTCATGGGCGCCTCCTCACACGTAAGATATGGCAAGCTTATAGCAGAAGCGGCATGCTCCGCTCGGGAGGAAGCACATGAAGACCTTGTATCTCATCAGCGGCACCATGGGGGTGGGCAAATCGACGGTCGCCCAGCGCCTGCGCGATGCGCTCCCCGCCGCCGTGATGCTTGATGGCGATTGGTGCTGGAGCGCAGACCCCTTCATCGTGACGGACGAAACGCGTACGATGGTGCTCGACAATATCTGCCACGTGCTCGGCAACTTTTTGCGTTGCAGCTCCTATGAGAACGTTGTGTTCTGTTGGGTGATGCACGAGCAGGCGATCATCGATGCGATACGCGCGAACCTTCCTCTTGCGGAAACCGGCTGCCGTGTCGTGAACATATCGCTCACCTGCTCGGAAGCGGCATTGCGCGAACGGCTGGCACGCGACGTTTCCGCTGGTAAGCGCACAGACGACGTTATTGCACGAAGCGTTGCGCGCCTACCGCTTTACCCTACCCTAGACAGCACGCTTATCGATACCACCGCGCTCACGCCAGAAGAGGTTGCAGAGAGAATCCTCTCGATCAGCCCCCTGTTTGGTAACAGCGCTTAGGTCCTTGCCAGGAGATTGACCGGGGATTCCAGTGAGAAACTGGCAGGCTCAAATCTACTACGCGCTGAGCAGGTGCCGGTAGATCGCGGCATCCTCGTCGAGGAACACGTTGAAGATGACGCGCAGGCAAGCACTTGGATGCGCGCCAAGCCACGCGCGAACGGTTCGCACGGCGATATGCGCCGCTTCATCGCGCGGGAAACCGAACACGCCCGTGCTGATGCAACAGAACGCAATGCTGCCGAGCCACTCGCCTTAGCAAGCAGCCGCCCATGCGTCGCGCGACAAGCACATGCAGTGCTCCACGCGCCGCTCGCCGAGCAAGGGCACGTCGCATTCCGCGCTGCGTTGGTACGCCATGCCCAAGCGCTCCATCACCCGGTGGGAGCGCTCATTTCCCTCGTAATAGCAGGCCCAAATTGCCGAAAGCCCCAGCTCGGTAAAGCCGTATCGAACAAGCTCGCGGGACGCCTCCGTAGCAAGTCCCTTGCCCCAGAACGGCACACCGAGCCAATAACCCAGCTCGGTCTCTCCCTCGCCTGCAGCGTTCGACGCCTCCGCCGGCGTAAGGCCAACGCAGCCAACCAAGGCGCCGCCATCTTCAAGAAACGCGGCGAAACAATGGGGCGCGGACAGCACGTCTCGAATCACCTGCCGGCTCTCGTCAACGCTCGCATGCGGCGCCCAGCCCGCCGGCGGCCCCACCCGCGGATCGCGCGCGAGCTCGAAGAGAGCGGGCGCATCATCGACGTTCCAAGGACGCAGCAGCAAACGCTCACTGCGAAGGACCATGCAATCATCGCAAGGCGAGGAACTTAGTGCGGGGCTAGGCATGGGAACCCTCCTTTGCAAGCTGAAGTTCGACCTCCGCGTCTAGATCGGCGATCGTCGTCTCGCTCAACCGCTGTTCGAGCGCATGCTGCGCCGCAGCAACCTCGCCATCGAGGACCGCATGCACGTTGCGCCCCACCGGGCACTCCGGATTGGGGTTGGCATGGAAGCTGAACAGGTCGCCCTGCACGCAATCGACCGCCCGGTACACGTCGAGCAAGGTGATGCGCTCCGCAGGGCGCGCAAGCGTAGCACCGCCCACACCCGCCTCGACCAGCACGATGCCCGCTTCCTTGAGCTGCCCGAGCGTCCTTCGAATGACGACCGGATTCACGTTCACGCTCCCCGCGATAAACGCCGAGGTCACTTTCTGCGAGCCCGAAAACCGCGCGATGCACAGCAAGGTATGCACCGCGATGGTGAAGCGGGAAGAGATCTGCATGGCCGTACCTCAGAATTCTGCGAAAAGCTTTGGCGCCGCTGCGGCGTGTCGCATTGTATACATCAAGTGTACAACACACGGAGCGGTGGTCCGGAGCGGGACGGCTATTTGGAGCGAGGCGCGCGATGCGGGGGCCAGCCCGCCATTCGGCTCGGAGGGCCGCCGCTCGGCACGGCCAGCCCGCCATTCGGCACAAAACGCGCTAGGGAAACGCTGATTTTATCTTAGGGGCGATCGCGATTTCAGCTTTTGGGCACTTGGAGGCGGAGAGGCCGGGTAGCCGCGCCGCATCCGGGAGGGCGCCGGCCGCCTGATCTGCGCCTTTCCCTTCCCCTCGCTTTCCTCTACCCGCCCGCCGCGTCGGGAAGTGCCCAAAAGTTGAAACCTCGCGGGACGGACAGCTTCGGTGCCCAATAATCAGCGTTTCCTAGCGGCTTTCCTGGCGCCCGCCCGGCAGAATCAGGTTGAGCAGAATGCCCGCAAGCGCCGAGGTGGCCATACCGGGAAGCGTGTAGTCGCCGATGGGAATCGAAATGCCCGAGGTCTCCATACCCACGCCCACGATGATGACGACCGATGCGATCATGAGGTTGCGGTTGACGTCGAAATCAACCTTGTTGGAGACGAGCATGCGCAGGCCGTTCGAGGCGATGAGGCCAAAGAGCAGCAGGCACACGCCGCCCATGACCGGGCTCGGGATGGACTGGATGAGCGCCGCCAGCTTGGGGCAGAACCCGCCGATAACGAGCGCGAAGCCGCCTGCATACCAGAAGATCTGCGTGGAATACACACGCGTGACGCTCATGACGCCGATGTTCTCGGCATAGGTGGTGGTGGGAGGACCGCCCAGGAAGCCGGAAATCATGGTAGAGATGCCGTCGCCGGCGAGCGAGCGCGGCAGCATCTCGCGGTAATCCTTGCCCACGATCTCGCCCACGGCAAGCAGGTGGCCGATGTGCTCGATCACCACGACGATGGCCACAGGAGCCACGAGCGCAATGGCGCCCACATCGAAGCGCGGGGCGGAGATATTCGGCAAGCCGATCCACGCTGCCTCGGCCACGGGCGCGAAGTCCACGAGCCCGAGCGGGACCGACACCACATAGCCCACGATGATGGCCAGAAGCACCGGAATGGTGCCGAAGATGCCTCCCATGCTGGAGAAAACCACGGCTGCAACGAGTGTGATGGCGGCAACGATGGCTCCCAAGCCATAGAACGCCGACGTTCCATCGGGGAGGTCCTGCATGAAGGCCATATCGACCGCCGTAGCCGAAAGCCCCACGCCGATGACCACCATCACCGACGCCACGAGCACCGGCGGCAGCAAGCGGTCGATCCAGCCGGTACCAGCAAGCCTAACGATGCCGGCAACCGCCAAAAACACGAGGCCCGCGACCACGACACCGGACATGGCGGCGTCGAGCCCCTGCGTGGCGCCCACGGCGAGGATGGGGCTGATGAAGGCAAAGGAGCTGCCCAGGTAACTGGGGATCTTGTTGCCCGTAACCAGCAGATAGCAGATGGTGCCGATGCCCGAGCACATGATGGCAACGTTAGGATCGAGGCCCGTGAGCACGGGCACGAGAACCGTCGAGCCGAACATGCTCATCATATGCTGGATGCCTAGCGGTATGGCGCGGCCAACCGACACGCGGTCGTCGACGCCGATCACTTCACGTTCATGTGAACTCATGCAAAGCCCCTCTCAGTCGGTGCCATCATTCTCGCATACGGCGCGCCCCCGAGGCGTCTGCCCTGTACTCTTAGCAAGATTGGAAACACGTTCAAACTGCCGCATGAGGTACTCGTAGTTTTCCACGCGGTGCGGCAGCGTGCACGCGCTGCAATCCTTGATATCTCCGATATAGCTGAAATTGCCCCCGCAGGTGCTGCCCAAGCAGTAGAGCGGGCAGAAGCAGAATAAGCAATTGAGCTGCTCGGCGGTCATATCGTGGCACGGATAGAATTCGCATGCCGTATGGTTGAAGAACTTGTAGTGCTGGGTGATGGGCCCCTCGCCGTGCCCGGCGGGCCGGCCTTCGTGCTCAACAGGGCGGGAGCCGCGCTCGGCGGGCTTGCCTTCGCACTCCGCGGACCGCTCGCTCAGCTGCTCCTCCATGCGTCCTCCTCATGCCATGGCACCCAACATGAGGACGCCCTCGTCTGTGCCATTGTAGCGCGTGCGCGCCAAACCGAGGCCCGCGGAGCGCCGCATGGCTCGCAGATGGTTCGCAGGCGCCGGGCGCCCGCGAACCAAATGAATTGCAGACACCGGGTGTCTACGAACCGCGAGCGAGAAACCGCGCTCTACGGTCCGTAGGTAGCGCCCGGCCGAATCGGCGTACATAATGAGCGATGCCGGCACCAATCGAGCGACCGTCATACCTCGACGCGCTCCATAACCACACAACGCGAAAGGATGCCATGAGCACCTACATCACTGCAGATACCATCCGAACCCTGCGTGAGCAGCAGGGGCTCACCCAGCGCGCCCTTGCCGAAGCCGTCGGCGTCACCGATAAAGCGGTTTCCAAATGGGAAAGCGACCGGGGCCTTCCCGACATCTCGCTCATCGAATCGCTCGCTGCAGCGCTCGGGGTGTCGGTAGCCGAGCTTCTCACGGGCGATGTTCGCCAAAACGCTAACCGCGCCGGCAACATGCTTCGCTCTCGCTTCTACGTTTGCCCTATCTGCGGCAACGTTGTCCATGCCCTTGGCGAAGGATCGTTTTCCTGTTGCGGAAGCCAGCTGATTTCCCAGGAAGCCGAAGAGCCCGACGAGCACCATAACGCCACCGTGACCTACCTCGACGGATCGTGGCATGTGCTGATCGATCACCCCATGACCAAGCAGCACTACATCAGCTTTATCGCCTACGCAACCTCGGGCGGCATCCAGCTCACCAAGCTTTATCCCGAGCAGGAGGCAGAGGTCCGCATCCCCGCAAACGGATCGGGATACCTTTACTTCTTCTGCAACCAGCACGGCCTGTTCCGCGTGCGCACCCCGCGCCGCCGCTAGGGAATCGCTGACTTTGCCATCGGGAGCGATTGGGATTGCAACTTTTGGGCACTTCGCGGCGATGGGCTCGAGTAGCCGCGCCGCAGCCGGGAGGTCGCAGGCCCTCTGAGCTGCACCTTTCTCTCCGCCCCGCTCGCCCGTATCTGCCGTGCGCGCGGGGAAGTGCCCAAAAGTTGAAAACTCGACGGCAGCACGCCCCCGACTCGCCGGCAGTACGCTCCAGGCGCCCGGTAATCGGCGCTTCCCGAGGGAATCGCTGACCATTGCTCTTGGCGCGCCGCAGCGTCGGTACCTCCGAAAACCCAATTCCCCGCCGCTCATGTTCGCGACATGCGGACTTCCCGGCTACGCCCTCGGACGGGCGCGCCCCAAAGCAAGCCCCACTGCCGTGAAAGCGACGGCAAAAAGCAAGGTAACGCCCACATCGGTTCCCATGCGCAAGAGAAGCTCCTCGGTAATCGAAGGCGAGGTCAACGCAGCGGTAACGGCATCGTTCGTCCAGTACGCGGGCGAGAAGAGCGCGGCCGTCTGAACGGCGTCGCCCAAAAGCGCTATAGGCACCCACGCCCCTCCCAAAAACGAGGACACCATGCCTCCAAGGTTACCCAGAGCATTGAGCCCTTCCTCACGAAATCCCAGCTGAGAGAGCATGAAGGCAAGCGCGAGCGGAACAAGGGAGAAGGCGAGCATCGAACCGAGCGCGAGCGCGATCTGCGCTGCGCCCACACCGTTGGCAAGCGCCCCGCTCGAGATGACCCCCACCGCGCTCGTGAGCGCCCAGACGCACAGCACGAGCGCAAGACATGCTACGAGCACTCTGGCGCTCAAACGCCACGGGCGCGTGGGCGACACGAGCATGCGCCGGCGAACATCCTGCTCGCTCATCTTGGTGAGCACAAGGCCCACGCAGACCACAACTGAGCACACGATGGTGTACGTGCTAAAGCTCAAGTATGCTCGAAGCGGATACGAGGGCCCTCGCGACGACGAGACCTCGATCACCTCGGTATCGGCTCGCTCGGCGGTCGCAGCGGCAGCGAGCTCCGCAATCTGCGAAACGTCCGCCTCGGGCTCCAGCGCCGCAGCAGCCCCGGCCAGTTGAACCCACTGTACCGCCTGCTGCTCAGCCAGCGCAGACGCCTGCGTGTAGCCGCCGTACGCGACCTCGACCTTCGGGAGCTCCTCCCCCGCACGCGCCGCCGCCAGGCAATCCGACCCGAAACCCTCCGGAACGATGACCACCGCGTCAACCGTGTTAGTGGCAAGCGCATCTTGCAGGGCGAACTCATCATCTGCCACGTCCGCGACGTTGTGCATGCCTGCAAGATAGGCCTCGAGCGCCTGCGAGAGTGCCGAGCCGTCGCGATCGACCACCGCCAAGTTCGCCGGCTCCGCCACATAGGTGGTGCCAGCAGTGTCCACATAGGTAGACCCGCCGGTGAGAAAGATTCCCAGAAGCGAAAGGAACACCACGTAGACACCCAGATAGATGGGATGCGCCAAGGCAATGCCAAAGACCGATTTACAGATGCGCATAGCGTTGCCTCCTGAACAACGGCGCCGCGAGCGCGAAGAACACGACTCCCCAAGCGATGCAGGCCGCAAGGCGCGCGACGAACGGCGCGAGCGATTCGTAGAAGTACAGGCTGTGGAACAGGTCGCAAACGAGCTTGGCCGGGTTGATCCACGCGGAGACCGGCACCGCGCGAGCGATGGCGTCGGCGAGCTTCATGGTGGGCTCGCCGTAAAGTCCCGCGAAGATGGAAAGGACGCAGGTGAGGCCCGTAAGGATGCCCGATCCAGCAGAGGCTCCCCCGTGGAGCGGAAGCGAGCCCACCAGCGAGCCGAGCCCCGCCGCCATGAACGCGCTGCCGGCGATGCCAACCAGGCAGAGCACCTCGCGCCCCGCGAAGTCGATGTTCACCACGAAGCGGACATAGCAGAAAGCAATCGTAAGGAACGCGACCGAAAGCAGCCATGACCCTGCGAGCGCGCCGGCAAGTTGCCGGACACGGCTCACCCCGGCGATAGAGCGCCGCGCGGCGACGGCCGAGGCAGTGGGCCGGATATTCGCCACGGCAAGCATGGAGAGCTGCGACGCGAAGAGCGCTGCCATGCCCATGAGGGCGTAGTAGTAGCGCACCGTCTCGTCGGGCGTGCCCCGGGTGAGCGACACGCGCTCCGAGCCAGCCTCGAGCGAGAGCGCGCGGGCCACGGCCGCGGGGTCGGCGAGCGCGGCGGGATCGGATGCGGCAACCTCCTCGATCAGTGCCGCCGACTGCACGTAAGAGCTTGCGAGCGTCTCTAGGATTGACCGATTGATGCCGTAGGACCGGCCGCGCTCGCCTTGGTGGGCGTCCGAGGACTCGGGCGCGACCGTAAGGTGCGGAACGCCCGCCTCGTCGACCTCGAACGTGCCGTCTACCTCGCCCTCCTCAAGAAGTGAGCGGGCCTCGGCTGCATCATCTACCTCCCGCACGGCCACAAGCGCGTCGTCACCCGATGCAAGGCTCTCGATGACCTGCGAAAACGTTGATTCTTCCCATGCGCCATCTGCTACCACCGCCACGGGCACGGCGTCGACCGCACCGTCGGTGCGCATGCTCGAGAACATGAACATGAACAGCGTCGACATGAGGATGGGGAACGCCAGCGCCCACACAATCGCCCCTGGCGTGCGCAGGAGCATCTTGACGGTGGCTTTGAACGTGCTTCTCATGTGAGCCCCCTAATCGCGCAGTTCGCGGCCGGTAAGCTCGAGGAACACGTCGTTCAAGGTGGGCGGCTCGGCCCAAACGCGCCCGGGTACGATGCGCGCCGCCCCCAACACGCCGAGCACATCGACGAGGTTGTGCGGGCTCGCCTCGCAGCGGACCGTAAGCTCTCCATCGGCGAACACGGCGTCGAGCACATGCGGGAGGGCGCGTAGGCGTTCGAGCACGCGAGCGGGAAGCTCGGAAAGTTCTACCACGATTTTCTCGCCCGTAGATACCATGCGCTTGAGCTCTTCATTGGTGCCCTGCGCCAGCACGCGCCCGCGGTCCATGATCATGATCTGAGAGCAGATCTGCTCGACCTCTTCCATGTAATGGCTGGTATAGACCACCGTTGCTCCCTCGTCGCGCAGGCCCTGGATGCCCGAGAGAATGGCATTGCGGCTCTGCGGATCCACGGCGACCGTGGGCTCATCGAAGAAGATGAGCTCGGGCTTATGGGCGATGCCGCAGGCGATGTTAAGGCGGCGCAGCAGGCCACCCGAGAGCTTCTTCGGGCGGAACCGCACGTAATCTCCGAGGTCGACGAACTCGATCGCCTCGTCTACCAACGCCCGGCGGCGGGCGCGGTCGCGCACGTAGAGCGAGCAGAAGAAGTCGATGTTCTCGCGTACGGTGAGCTCCTCGAGCACCGCGACCTGCTGCGGCACCATGCCGATGCGCCGCTTGAGGTCGTAGCGCGTGGGCGCCATGGCCTCCCCGAAGAGCTCGATGGAGCCGCGGTCGTAGGTGAGAAGCTGCAGCATGCAGTTGATGGCCGTGGTCTTGCCGCTGCCGTTGGGGCCGAGCAGGCCGAATATCTCGCCCTGTTTGATGGACAGATCGAAGTGGTCGAGCGCAAGCAAATCTCCGTAGCGCTTGACGAGGCCGGTAACACGAACGATATCCACAGGCTCCTCCTCGTGGTCGGGTGACCGGATGGTCGAATGGTCGGATAAGCGGGCGGGCAGTTGATGGACGGGCTGGCAATCTTGCGTGGACGCGACGGCGGGCGTGGGCGGGCGCGGGCAGACGAAGCCTCGCAGGCGGCGAGCGGGCGCGCGCAACGGGCGCGGCTTCGCAGCGGGCGCAGCTTCGCAGCCGGCCGTTGCGGCTCCGAGGCGGCACACGGAATCGCAGCCGACGGGTTGCGGCACCGCGGCGACACACGAAATTGCGCCGGCGGGCTGCCGCGCTGCGGACAGCGGCCCCGCGTTGCCACCCATAATGCATAAAAGCGCTTCCCGCAACTAGTGACAAATGTCACGAACTATCGTTTTCGCAGGTACATTGATTGTGCTGAAATGCGAGGCCGGCGCGGTCCCACCACCTTTGCCGCGCGACTTCGCGCATTTGCTACTATGGAGCGCATGGAACGAATGACCGACAAATGCGCCGTATTCATCGCCTGCCTCGTGTGCCTGCTCACCGGGGACGCACTCGCGGGCGAGTCGGGAGGGGCCGCGCTGCTTTCTGCGCCGGGCGTTGCCATGGTGCTGCTCGCCATCTCCGCCGCAGCGCTCGAGCACGCGCTTCCTGCACGGCTGCGAGCGGTCGCACCAATCGCCTATGGCGTCGTCGCACTTGCCGCCCAACCGGGCCTTTACTTCATGCCCCTCGCGCTCTATGACGCCATGCGCGAAATCCACGAGCCGGGCGTCGTTCGCGGCGCGCCCGGAATCGTCGCAGGCTTGTTTGTCGTGGCCGTGGTGGCCTGGCGCCCGCAGTTTTCGTCCATTCTCCTCGTCCTCGCTTCATGCGGGCTCGCCACGCTGCTCGCCCTGCGCACCAACCGCCTGCTCGCGCGGCTCGGCACCTTCAACCGCATACGCGATGACCTTGCCCTCAGGACGCGCTCGCTCCAAGACCGCAACCGCGCGCTCGAGGCCGAGCTCCACCATGCCCGGCACGCCGGCGGCGCTCCGGGAACCGCTGGCTTCTCTGCAGCGGCAGGCACGTCTGTGTGCTCATCAGACCTCCCCAGCATGGACGCGCCGGCCGAGGCAGCTCATCATTCAGCGGCCCTTGAGCGACCCGCCGCGTTCAGCTGTCTCACCGATCGGGAATACGAGGTCGCGCGCCTCGTGGCCGACGGACTCGACAATCGCGAAATCGCCGCTGCGGCCTATATGGGCGAGGGCACGGTGCGCAACCACATCTCTTCGATTCTCTCCAAAATGCAGCTTAGCAACCGCACCCAGCTCGCCGTGTCGTTCTGGCGCGCCCACTACGAGGCGTGAACTCAGACCCGCCCGCAATCTGCCCCCGCGCGATTCGCAAGCGCCCAGTACGTGAATCGCAGACACCCGGTGTTGGCGATTCATTCGCCGCGAACGCGCCGCTGCCGCGAGGGTCATTCCCCGCGGCGGAAGGAGCGCGACATGGGCACCGCCACAAGCGCCGTCGCCACCGCCGCCAGCGCAGCGACGAACCACGGGCTCGCAAGGTCGAACGCTGCGCCGTACGCTATCTGCCCCGCCGGCGTAGCCAGATTGCCGAACATCATCGCGAGCCCCATCACTTTGCCGGTGAGCTCGTCCGGCGTCTCCATCTGCAGATGCGACGTCATGAGGATCGACGCGGCCATGCAGCACACCATCACCCAGAGATAGCTCGCGAGCATACCCGAGAACGCAACGTAGGGCTCCCCTGCAACGAGTAGCACAATCGCTACGGCCCCGATGCCTGCCGCCGCAAGCCCGACGAGGCGCGGCGTGGCCTTCACCGTGAAGCGCTCCGGCATGAACACCACGAGCGCGCCGCCCAGAAGCCCACCCACGGCAAGCGCCCCCTGTGCGATGCCCATGAGCTGGTTCGAGAGTCCAAGCGACTCGGTCACGATATAGGGCGTGCCGATGTTGATGAACGACGACCCGAAGAGGTTTATCAGCGTGGCGGCGGCGATAATCTGCCAGAGCACAGGCCGTGTGCGCAGGAAATGCAGCGCGTCGCGGATGTCGCCGGCAGCTGTGCGCAGCACACCCTCGGTCCGGGCCGGCGGCTCGTACGGAATGTGCACGAATGCAAGCACCAGCGCGCTCGAGATGGCAAACGACACCGCCGCGACCACTATGATGGGCGCCAAGCCAAAAAATCCGAACACCATGCCGCCGATCACCGGCCCGCCAATACCCGTAATCATGCTCACCTGGTTTGCGACGGCCGTGGCCTGCGGGATGCGCTCGGTGGGGACCACGAGCGGGAGAGCAGACTGCACACAGGGATGGTAGATAGCCTGAGCCGCGAAGGCGACCATAAGCACGAACACGGTGATTCCCACGAGGTGCTGGGACCCCGAACAGGCAAGGTAGCCGAGCATGACAAGCGCGAGAACGGCGTCGAGCACGGCCATGACCCCGCGCTTGCGGGTACGGTCGGCAATGACGCCGCCCACCGGCGACAGGGCGATATAGGGAACGAAGCCGGCTGCGACCACTCCCCCGTACAGCGTGCCCGATCCAGTCAGGTTGAGCAGATGGAGCGGAAGCACGAACTGTAGGATTTCAATGCCAAGAAGCGAGAACACCTGCGCCACCACGATGGCGCGAAACCCCGGCGTAAGCAAACGGCTTTGGGAACCGGTTTTTGGCTCGTCATGAAGCGCCTGCGGCACCTCGTGCGGAGCCCGCGCTGTTCTGTGCCTTCTTTCCATGGTACATTCCTTTCTCTTTCATACATTCGGTTGGTATGTAAATACGGTCGAAAGAAGGCCGCTTGTAGCGGCTTCCTCCCGCGATTACAACCATACGGGGCTGGCGCGGTTGCATCCACCAACCACTGGTTGCAAGATGAGATGCTACGAATCCGCCTCCCTGGGGCAACCAGCAGGTTCCTCCCCGGCGGCTGCGGGCCCCTCCCCGCCGCCGGCCCAAGGCTCCTTCTGCGCCCAGCGCCAGCTCGCCCAGTCCTCTTCCTCCGCTACCTTCCCAACGCGTTTTTGGTCAAGGGATTTCCAATCAACCAAATCGACGCCGACCGCATGCGAAACGCGCAGGAACGTTTGGACGCGGCGCTGGTACGCCTCGCGATCGTCTGCCGGCAACGGGTTGAACATTGGCACGAGCCAGAGATTCGCCAGGAGTATCAGCACTTCGGCTACCTCGCGCGGGTGCTCAGCGGCGATGGACCCATCCGCCATGCCCTCGCGAATCACCGGCTCAACATAGCGGTGCGCCGTATCCATGGCATCAACGAACTCCTGCGCGATGAGGCGCGGGTTCTGGACGGGGTCAGATGAAGGCTTCATCGCGTGCCACATATCAACCGAAGGACCCTCGGAAGACGCCTTGTCGAGAGCGCGAAACTTCTCCAAACCCGTAAGCGAACGGTCGGCAAGAATCGCATCCGATCGCTCGTACACCGGCCTGTTCGCCCTCTCGAACACTGCCTCGAAAATCTCCTCTTTGCTCTTGAAATGATGGTAGACAGCACCCTTGGTAAGGCCCCCAAGCCCATCGACGATATCTGCCATGGTGGTGTGCTCATAACCCTTCGTATAGAAGAGCTCTTCGGCCACATCGAGAATGCGGCGAACGGTCTCCTCGGGATACTTGTTGCGCGCCATCGACGCCTCCTCTTGCGCGGCAAGGCACCTGCGCGCCACGCCCCGCTCAAAGCCCACCGGGCCTCTCTCGCGACCCGCCCTCACCGGACCTCTCGCAATCTACTCACACGCTGTAGCCACATTACATACCATTAGTATGTAAGTGTCAACTTCCATATGCGAACGCCGCGATCTCTTTCGGCTATTCACCCTAGGAAAACACTGATTATTGGACGCCGAGGGCATCCCGCCAAGAGAGATTTCAACTTTTGGGCACTTGCCCGCGCTGCGGGCGAGTACGGGCGAGCGAGGGGGGAGAGAAAGGCGCAGCTCAGGCGGCCGGCGCCCTCCCGGCCGCGGCATGGCTACCCGGGCCCTCCGCCCCAAAGTGCCCAAAAGTTGCATTCTCGATTGACCAGAAGATAAAGTGAGGGCCGTTCCGTTAGCCTAGGCTCACACCCCGAATGTCGAGCGAAGCGAGAGCCATGTCGCTGCATCCTGCCACACACCGGACCGAGACCCCCATGCGCGAGCCCCTGCCGGCTGATGAGACGCACACACCGGGTGTGCACGACTCGGGCAATGCGCTAACGCATGATGCACGCTGCGGGGAGAACGACGAATCGCGCTCACCCGGTGTGCGCGATTCACGTGAGGAGGCTTTGCGCCGAAGGACGCTCGCCATGCTCGCGGAGCGCGGGCTGCTCGCGCAAGCACCTGATGGCACCCGTCGCAACCACAGCCACCAGCACTTCGAACACACGCGTGACGCACAACAGCAAAACGTAATAGAGGCAGAACCACTCACCATCTACCACCAACCGGCATGGCGCGCCATCGATCCCGAACGCAAGCCGCAAGCACTCATGGATGCCTCTGCGCGTCAGCGCGACCTCGTTGCCCTTGCCCACGCCACGCCCGCAGCAGAGGCGGACCAATGTGCCGCCTGGGTTGAGCGCGTCTTCCTTCGCATGGGGCTCGGCGTGGTTACCGGCGATGCGTCCGCCCTCTATCACGCCTGGTGCCAAAGCTCCGACACGCGATGTCTTCGCGTGGGTATGATCGTCGCCGTACCCGCACACCCCTATGGCGCGGGTGGGCGCTCATGGGGTCATGTTGGTCTTTATCTTGGAGACAGCCGTGTACGGCATTGCACGGACGGACGCCTCGTAGACGCCCCACTCGAGTTGTGGGCGTCGATATACGGAGTCATGGCCGAACCGCGCTGGGGCTGGCTCGGCGGTATCGCGCTCGGTTCATAGACTCGATCGTTTTGCACTCAGCCCCATAAACGTTCGCATTGCCGATGGAGCGCCGGTTGATGGCGATGGCGCCGCCGAGGGAACCTAACCGGTACAGCGTTCCCTGCCGGTTATGCGCAGCCTGCGACGCCGCCCCAGCAGCGGGCCGGCTACCAGTGCCGCCCCGGCAGCGAGCCGGCTCATGTCGCAACCTCATCCCAAGCAGCAGCGCGCAAAAACTTGTCGAGTGCTCCGCACAAACTTGCTGAATGCCCGGAAATGCGTAACTTCGGCAAAGTTGTGCGCAACACTCGTCAAGTTTTTGAACCCGATCGGCCATGGACGCCGCTCGGCAAGATTGTGCGCGTCGCCCGGCAAGGTTTTGCGCACCTACCCCGGCATTCCCTTGACTCACGCGCCTTTCCCAATAAACTAGTAATTGATAGTTTTAAGAAAGGAGCGCCATGGGACGGCCAGCGGGACCAACACGCGACACCAAGGCTCTTATCTGCGAGCGGGCGCTCGACGTATTCGCGGAAAAGGGCTACACCGCCTCGACCATGCGCGACATCGCCCATGGGGCGGGGGTGAAGGATGCTTCTCTCTACAACCATTTCTCCAGCAAACGCGACCTGTTCGACGCGACGGTCTCGTTGCAGCTCGAGCGGCTCACAAGCCTGCTGCGCAGCCACCAGGCCCTCGCCCACCCCGAAGACAGCACGGCAGCATATGCAACCGACGACCCCAACCAGCTGCTCTCGACCGTCCTCGCCAGCTACGAGCCGTTCTTTTCAGACCCGGCTATCATCAAGCTGCGGCACATCCTCGAAGCGGAGCGACACGCCGACCCAAGCATCTTCCAGCTCTACCGCACGATATTCATCACGAGGCCAATCCAGCTGCAGGAGGCGATCTTCACCCAGCTCATCGCACGCGGATACCTCGGTCTCTGCGATATGGAGCTCGCCGCCCGGCAATTCCACGGAGCGGTGTTCCTAGCGCTCTCAGAGGAGATGCCGTGGGACGACGCCCGCCGGTTTATCGCCAAGCACCTCGACGCATTCCAAAGTGAGCACCGCATTCGAAAGGAGCGCGCATGAGCACCGCCGTCGTCTACTGCTCCCAAACGGGGTACACCAGGACCTACGCTCGATGGCTCGCTGAGTCGCTCGGCACGGAGGCCCTTCCATTCGAGAGGCGCGACGAGGCGGCGACGTCCGGCGCCGATACGCTCGTCTTCCTCAGCTGGTTCCATGCCGGCGGGCTCAAGGGCGCGAAATGGCTGCGCAGCCTCATGGATGCGCAGCCGGGCAAACGCTATGTCGTCGTCGGCGTGGGCGCGTACCCCATGCCGAGCGAAGACTGGCCGCAAAGCGATACCGACGAGGCGCTTGAGCGTGCCTTTCCCCGCGAGCGGTATTCCGCGCTCAAGCACTTCTATTGCCAGGGCGGCTTTGATTTTGACCGGCTTTGCACGCTCGACAAGCTGGCCATGCGGGCGTTCTTCCGCATGCAGGCCAAAGCAGCCGAAACCGATCCGCGCATCGCCTTTGCCCTCGAGTCCATGAAGCAAGGATTCGACGGCACGAACCGCGCTTACCTGCAACCGGTCCTCGACTATCTTGGAGCGTGATGGCGCGACATGCTGGCACATGGTCGATCGTTCCGCAGTTCAGGCATTTAGCCCTTGCTTGCGACCGCAAGGCACCCCGTGAGCCCAATCCGGCTCCAGCGCACTCGCTGAAACCATGTGCCCAGAATCGCGCGGAGCTCCGCCTCCGAGTAGATGCGCACGTCCCCCTCGTGAGAGAACGGCATCCAGGCATTCATCACCGCGCGTGCAGGCGCTGGCTGCCACACGTCACCTAGTACCAGCGCCCCGCCTTTTCTGAGAACGCGCCACATCTGAAACGCCGCACGGTCTGGATCGGGATAGTGATGAAACGAATCATTGCATACCACAAGGTCGAAGGCTCCATCATGAAAGGGCAGACGCTCCGCATCGGCCTCGCGGACCTCCGCCCTGCCCGCAAGGCGCGCCCGTGCACACTCTACCATGGCAGGCGAAAGATCGACGCCGGCAAGGTGGCAGGAAGGGAATGCGCCTAGTAGCCGCTCGGACAGCATCCCGGTACCACAACCCACGTCCAGCACGCTTGGAACGGGGATGCCCTCCATCGCTCGGCGCGCCTCCTCGAAAATACAGGGATAGAGCGCTCGGGCATGGTCCCCTTGCATACCCTCGTCGTATATTGGCGCTTGCTCGTCAAAAGCCGCTTTTGAACGAGCTTTGAGCTGCTCCGGAGCGGGCTTGCTGCCCTTGCGCCCGTGCACGTTGAATCGCCGCGGGGCCGGCGCTTCTCCCTTGCGCCCGCGTGCGCTAGATCGCCGCGAGGCTGGCGCATCTCCCCCGCGCCCGCGCGCATTGAGTCGCTGTGGGGCTGGCATTTCGCCCTTCTCCGCGCGCGCGTCGAGCTGCCCCGAGTCCGCTGCTCCGCCCACGCCCGCCTGTCTGTCGATACCCTCGTCCATCTCTCATCCTTTCTGTTGAACATTGCTCAATCATTACGTGCAAGAAAAGCCCAAGCCTAAGGACTCGGGCAAATCTCCTATCCTTTGCGCTCGCCGATGTGCCGGAACTCCTTCATAAGGGCCGCTACGTAGCGGCGCGCCGCCCGCCTCGTCTGCTCACCCAACTCGTGCCCATCCGACGCAAGCCCGATGCTTCCGTATACGAGCATTCCGGCAAGCATCTCGGCATCGGGCGCCGGCATGCCGCGCGTTGCCGCATCGCGCTCGAGCGCAGCGGTCAGGCTGGGCCGCACCGCTTCGCAGATGCCGAGAGAGAGCCTCTCGTGAAACGCACCGTGCTCGCTCGCATGGAAGAAATCGGCATACGGGAACGCTTCCCTCTTAGTTCCCAGGTCGAAGGCCAGATCAAGCTGATCATCCAGCGAGAGCGAGCGGTCGGTAAAAATCGAGCAGAACCGTTCCGCGCACTGGCGTGCGTACTCCTCAATCGACGCATCGAAGAGCGCCTGCTTGGAATCGAAATAGTGGTACGCAAGCCCCGATGCCACGCCCGCCTCCCGCGCGACCGCACGAACCGACACGTTGTCATAGCCTTTCTCGGCAAACAGCCGCATAGCGCATGCCAAAAGCTCGCGTCTGCGCTCCTCGGGATCTTTAACCGTTCGGGCCATACCATCGCCTCCTTGTCAGGCCTCATAGTAGTCCTTTATTGAACATTGGTCAATAATGGAATCGATCATTTTAATTGCATGGTTGGCACCCTTGCGCTATTCATGCCCCACCGCTCCAACCCTGTTATCAGGCTGCGCGCATGGGGTCGCACCAAGGGGTGTTTCAGGGCTCGCTGAAACAGCGCAACGTGTTATTATCCGCATACGGAGATCAAAACACAGCCCCGTCGGGTAGTCGGGGCGCGGTCACCCGGCCGTCCGTAGCCTGCCGCGTAGCGGTTGTCCCTTCTCCGCATGACCTTTATCCAAAAAGGAGGATTTGTCATGCGGAAAGATGCTGGCTTCGGCAGTTATGTCCCCAATTCGATTTCGACAACGCTTACCGTGTACTTCGACGGGCACTTTTGGGTTGGAATAGCAGAACGCATTGACAGCGAAAGGCTCGAAGCATGTCGCATCGTTTTCGGTGCGGAGCCATCCAACGAAGATATCTATCAATTTGTATTACGACAATGGGACCAACTACATTTCTGTGCACCCATAGACGCGGCCCCATCCAGTGAGAAACGCCCCGCCAATCCAAAGCGACGACAACGAGAAGCCGCAAAAGAGGCAGCACGCGTGCGACCGAGCACGAGGGCCCAGCAGGCGCTCGCGCTGGAACGCGATGCCCGCAAACTGGAAGGCAGGAATCTATCATCAGCAATGGCAAAAGAACTCGCGCGGACGCGATACGAACAGAAGCGCGAAAAAAGAAGAAAGAAACATCGTGGACACTAGTTTCCCAGACAAAGCCCAGCCCTTCTCATCCATCAAGAGACGCTCACGTCCGCGCGAGCAGGACGGGCCTCCCCCTTCCGCCCTCAACATACTTATTTCAGCTTGAAGCCGGGGCAGGGGCCCTCATCCCTCTTGGGAATCCTTTCGAGAAGCCTCCTCATCAACAGGTTGCGCCGCGCCGGCACCTCTACGCGGGCGAATCCAAGCAAGCAGCGCATCGGCATCGGCCGCCGAAACATCGCGCAACACGAGATCGCCCGTTGCAGCGGTCCTCGTCATGAACGTCGCAACCTGCACCCTCCGCTGGAAAGGGCTCGCCGAAGCGGTCGCGTGTTGGAGGCGCGCGCGTAGCACCACTTCGGTCCGGCGCTTAACGCCGCCCACGACCATCACGAGCCGCGCGCGGTCGTGACCGATGCGGCTATCGCGGTAGCGAAGAACGGCGCTCAGTATCATCCGCGCAACGACCGCAACCCCCATGACGACAAGAAGCGCGCCGATTGACAAACGCACCATACTCCAAGATTCACCCGCTAGCAGCACGTGCGCCAGAAAGACGCCCGCGCCCGCAAGTGCGACGGCAAGCGCCAGGGACTTCATCGCCGTACGGAACGCCAACCTCCGCGCCGCCGCTCGAGGAAGCCGCACCAGGCCGATCTCTTCGAGCTCCTCGGAAGATGAGTCAAAACAAACCCGTCCCGTTTTGACCACCGAGAAATCGGGTGCGATAGACGCCAGGAACGCATCGACCTCGGTCAGGCGGATGAACGGGTGCAGCACCACGCCGTCGGCAGTGGATGTCTCATCCGAAGACCCGATAGCTCCCACTACAGACGCGCGCACCTCCGCATAGCCTATGAGCTGCCGAATGATCCCTTGTCGAATGCTAATCGACTGGATGCGCTCAAGCGCAACCGTATGAGACGTACGACTGAGCAAACCGCGCTCGACCGAGATGCGCCCGCCCGCGCGCTCCGCCCGGTATCCCGCAAACCCGATCAAGCTCATGACAAACGAGACCGCGAACCCAACAACCAATGCCAAAGCGAGTAGGAGCGCTACGGCACCAACGAGCAACGCAACGGGAAGCACCGCGATATCTCCCGCCACGTCTGAAAGGTTAACGAGCGAGCTTTCCTGCAAGAGGTTGATACCTTGGACGATGAGGATGAGAAATGCCGCTGCCTGGGCCACAACGCGTGCCTCGGTAAGGGCCGCGAACACGAGCTGGGCGGTCGTAAGCGTATAACATGCGTCGGGCGAGGGCGCCGGGGCAGTCGGCGAGGCCCCATCATCCGCTTCGGCGCTTGCATCCGCGGCGGCGACTCGTGCGTCCAACCCCTGATCCGCCAACATCGCCGCCTTGCGCCGGAAAAGCTCTTCTCGCAGCGCTTCGGCCATGCCTGCTTGCAGGCCCCTAATGCGCGTTGCCTCGCCCTCCGAGCTCGCCGCACCCGTATCTAGGTCGAGCGTCATAAGGCCGAGCACGCGCTCAACTAAGTTAGACGACATGTTTACCGTGTGGATGTGCTCGTACGGAACCTGCAACTGCTTGGACGTGACAAGCCCGCTCCTCAACATGATGCCCGCATCGGTTAGCTCCCAAGTGCGCGTGCGCCATGTTATAACCGAGCTCACTACACTCAATGCAACGATGGCGCTCGCGATGGCAATGACGCCGGGCAGGTCCTTTGCAACGTTACCGCCAACCGTCCGAACAATCGCCACGAGCGACACGCCGAACGCAACGCCCAAGCCGCTCACCGCTCCCGTAATGAGCGAAAGCGCGCTTCCCCGATGCACGCCAGAAAGCGGGACGCCCGCCTCTTCAAAAAGGGAGTTCCTCGGATTCGCAAGGCGCTCTACCTCGCGCCCAAGGTGCTCCAGGGTCCGGTTCGAACCCGCGCTGCGGGCCTTCTCTGCCGCATGAGCCGCTTTTGCTGCAGGAGTTCCCACCGGAAGCGTCTTGCAATCTGATTCCAGCCGCGCCGGCGCCTCCTCGCTCGCATGCGCGCGCTTCTTATCGTCCTGCCCGGCCATGTTCTACACGTCCTCTTTGGCAAGACGCGCGAGCTCCGCAACGCGGTCGCGCAGCGTCCGTGCATCGTCTTCGGCGAGCCCGGGAATCTCAAAGCTCTCCCCCGCCGTTGAGATACGCACGGCGGCCAAACCGTTCGCCTTGAGGATCGGCCCCTGCTTGGTCTCGACATGCTGTACGCGAACGAGGGGAACGATTACGCGCTTCTTAACGAAAACGCCGTGGTAGAGGTCAACATCAGTGGGCGTCACGTCAAATCGCCACGTCGCATACTCAACGCGCGGGCTGATTGCCATATCCGCCAGCTCAACGACGAGCGCAACGCCCATGATGATGAGCGGGACCAAGATAGGACCCCCGAAATGACGGACAATGAGCATAGCAACGAGGCCTACCGCCACGGTTCCCACCATGAGTGCAAGCGATCCGGCATACCATGCCCGCAGCATGCGCGGGTCAAGACGGCGTGAGGGGAGTTCCACGGATGCCTCCTCTTGCTGAACAATATGTCTGCTCATGATAGCACCCCCCCCCGAGCGCGACACAACCGCTTTGGGTCTGCGGACACAACCGCTGTGGGCCTGCGCATGGTACGCTTGACGGACAGCTTTGATTCTCCTCAGGATGAAGGGCGATGACCCCGTCCCGGCTCGGCCCGGCTTGCCCCGCCGGCTCGGCTCGGCCCGACTTGACTGAAAGGAACTGCCATGGCTCGCATGCAGATCGCGCAGATGTCGTTTGCCAAGGTCTATCCACTGCTCGTGCAGAAGGCCGAACGCAAGGGCCGTACTAAGGAGGAGGTCGACCAAGTTCTCTCCTGGCTTACCGGATACGATGCGGCGGGGCTTCAGGCACAGCTTGAAGCGGATGCCACCTACGAGCAGTTCTTCGCGTCCGCGCCGCGGCTCAATCCCAATCGTTCCCTTATCACCGGCAAAATCTGCGGCGTAGACGTCTCTGCGATTAAAGATCCGGTCGAGCAGAATGCGCGCTATCTGGACAAATTGGTAGATGAGCTCGCTCGCGGGCGCGCCATGGAAAAGATCCTACGGTCATAGCTGTCGTAAAGCCATCTGCGGCGACCATCATGCCGGTGCTCCTCCGGCGGCTTCATTCCGGCACTCCTCCGGCGGCATCATTCCTGGAAGTTGGTTCGCTGGGCGAACGATCGGCCCTGATTCTCGCCCGAATGAGTCAAAACAGACCCGTCCCGTTTTGACCAGTGCGAAAATTAAAACTGCAAAGTTTACTTGTCATTTTTGCAAAGTATACTATGCTTCTCTTGCGAAGCAAGCTTTGCACAATCAATCGCAAACAGCCGAGGAAGGGAGACCATGAGGAGCCGTATCCGCGAACTCCGGCGGGCGCAAAAGCTCAGCCAGGCCGAGCTTGCCGATGCTGTGGGCACGACGCGCCAAACCATCACCTCTATTGAGGTGGGCAAATACACCGCGTCGCTTCCACTCGCATACAAAATCGCCCGCTATTTTGGACTCACCATCGAGGAAGTCTTTGATTTCTCCGAAATAGATGAGGAACTGTAGCCATTCGCTCCGGCAACCCGCCGGCTAGTCCAGCACTTCGAAGAACAAACAAAGAAAGGGGCCCGTCCATGAAGACCTCCATCGACGCTCTACGAGAAGACGCCAGCAGGCGCCTTCGCCGCGAAACCCTGTCTGCCGCAGCCATCTGCATCGTACTTGTTGCGGGCGGCGCGCTCACCGTAACCGAAAGCCTGCCCGCCCTGAGCGGCACCACGAGTACATCGGCCTTCCTCTCGGGGACGGTGATGGGGCTTTTCGCCGTCGCCGCAGTAGTCACCATCAAAAACATCGTTGACCTGCGCCGCGCGCTTTCAGACGACCGGGCGCTTCGCCGCCTCCACGCAAAGGAGAACGACGAGCTCCAGGCCCACATGGAGCGGGAGGTTGCGAGGACGTTCATCCAGATCATGCCCGCGCTCGCCGTGATCGCCATCTTCGCCGGGGCGCTCGTGAGCCTTGAGGCCATGGCAGCAGCTGCCGCAACGCTCGTGTTTCTCTCGGTGGCCCTGCTCGTGGTCAAGCTATCCTACAAGATCCGCTTGCAGGGCGAAATCGGTGACGATGTGGAGTAGCGGGCGCTTCACCATACCGTGATGCCAAGCTATAACAGGTAGGCCTCGAGCACCTTGACGAGGAACTCCGTTGCTCCCGTGCCGGCGACATCGTCGTAATACGAGCGGAATCGGTCGTCGGCTAGATACATCTGCGCCAAGCCTCGATGCGCCTCGGGCGTATAGCACCCGGCACCCCAATGCCCCTCGATCCACTGTGCATGCATGCGCGCGAGCCGCCGCGCCTCCTCGCCCGCCGGGTCGCCCGTTGCCATGGCAATCGCGAGCTGCCTGTTAATTTCATCGCCCAGCCGCTCGAGCGCATCCCATTCCTCGCGCGAAGCGGCCCGCAAGCGCTCATTCGCCGCATCTATCGCTTCGTCGCCCCAGCGCTCCCGCGCCTCGTGACCATACGCGCGCTCGTTCTTCGCAATGCTTTCGCCCTTCAGCGCCTCGAAGGCATCGTTCTCGTTCATCTGCTCGATCCTTTCGATTGTGGCAATTGCCGCTTCCGTGCGTTCAATCGCCTCGTCCAGCGAATCTCTCTGCGCGCTCAGAGTAAGAAGGTGCGCATGGAGCACATGAAGGAGATCTCCCTCATCGTTCTCCAGCAAGCTGCGAATCGTAGCCACCGGCAAGCCGCAGGCTCGCATGGACAGGATGTACGCCAAACGCTTGGCATCGCTGGCGGCGTACACACGATACCCGCTCTCCGCGCGCGAAGGACGGAGTAGCCCCTCCTCCTCGTAGTACCTGAGCGTGCGCGCGCTCACGCCGGCGAGCTTGGCCAACTGGCCCACCGTATAGCTCGCGTTGCTGCGCTCCATACCTCGTTTTCCCATGCCACACCTCCCTGCAACCATAGTGCACCTTGCCGCAGCGGAAAGGTCAAGCATGGGACGGCTAACGCCCCAGCTTCCCTCTCTTCAATACATCGAGCGCACATAGACATACCGGCCGCGCGATTTACCAACCACGCGCCCCCAACGCCCCCTCCTCTTACAAGGTTTCAACTTTTGGGCACTTAACGTGCACGCAGCCGAGTACAAGCAAAATGGCCCAAAAGAAAAGCGCTGGTAGAACGATTGATAGCTATTGGCTAATCCGGCTTATACTCGGATCCCTCTCGATAAAGTGCCCGAAAGTTGCAATCTCGTATGCGCTTGCATCCGAAGAACGGCTTGCAGGCGTTTTCCAGGCCGCCAGCCGACAAGCATGGTGCTCGAGATACAGCGCCCACCGCGTTGCGATGGGCGCCGGCAGCAGCTATTCCCTGTCGAGCAGCTGGCCCATCGCCACCGGATCGTCCGCGTCGAGCGGCGTGACCACTGGCTTGCCGTCGGCGTCTACCAGAACGGTGATGCCGCTACCGCCCGTCATGTTGGAAGACATCAGCAGGTAGTTCACCCCGGTTTGCGCGTCGACGATAATCTTGCGAACGTTGGTAACTCCCTGGGAGTAGACCTCGACGAAGCGATCGTGTGCCATGGTTGTTCCTTTCTGTAGATGGATTAGCAGCAATCGCACTGGGCATTTCCCACACCCACGAGATTCCACGAAGCGAAGGCCGGCTCGAGACGAGGTGGCTTGGACCTGGAGGCAAAGCAAGCCGAAGCGGGGCGACACGAGCGCAAGGCAAACAGGGAACGGAGCCTTTCTCGCCGACGTTCCATCACCCTATGAATCTGAGGACAATGCCGGCGGCTCCCCACCCGCAGCAAAGCCCTACGATAATCATCAGAACAGTGAGCGCGATCCGCCGCGCGACCCAGTGCTCGCCGGCACACTGGTTGAAGCGGCTATTCACATCGGGGTCTTCGCCCGCTAGGTACGCCTCCACCGACTGGTACGCGTACAGCTGGTTGTCATGACGCATCTTGTCGACTCGGAACGCAGCAACCGATGCGGGAGCGAACAGAACCACGGCGGGCATCACGATGCACGGGACGTCTAGATCCATGATGATTCCGGCTATCACCCACGCTAAGCAGGCAAGACCGAATACCGTCATGATGATTCCAAGACGGCGCATCCTCTTCGAACCCGCGGCAAGGGCCTCGCGCATCTCAGGCGAATCCTCCCTCACCAGCGCATCGATGCTCACGCCAAAGATATTGCTCAGGAGGAGCAAACTCTGCACGTCGGGATACGTTCGATCCGTCTCCCAGTTGGAGATCGTGTTCCGTGTTACGAATACTGCCTTCGCCAGCTCTCCCTGGGACATCCCCAGCCGCTCGCGATGCTCCTTGATGCGCTTTGCGAGTTCCACGCGGATCCCTTCCCTCCAACTGCGTAGGCACCAGACCGGGCCACTGTAGCACCCAAGCGCTTTACCGTACGTGCAGCCATGCGAAAATAGCATGCCAAAAGTCTTTGGCAGCCGCGCTGAACTGGAAGCTTTGTGAAGCACAAAGCTTCGATATAAAGCAAAAGGACCCCTGATGGGAGCGATGGCTCAATTGATGAAATGCATATTATGATGGATGTTCATTGCTTTGAATGACGAAGAACGGCCTTGGCCCCGTCCTTCATCTCGGACGAGGCGAGCATCGGAAGTCCGAGGGGTAACCAAACGATGCGGGTAGCTCATTGGCACCAACAAGGTCACCCGAATTCTTCGCTCAGCCAACCATGAAAGCACGGACACTTCGATTACGGATTCGCCTGGCGAGCCCTGCTGCACGAATAAGTTTTTCAACCACTGTGAAATGACCCTGCCTAAGGTTGCAAAGTATCAGCCAATAATCAAAGCGCTGGACCGCAATACTGCAGCGTTCAAAAGCCCCTTCTTTGAGCATTGTCGAACGAATGACCCTATAAAGACTCATCTTCTCTTCGCGAGACACAGCGCCTTTGTCCAACAGATTTAAAAGGCTGATGTACAGGCTTGCCTCTCCGACAGAAGCAGCCTTGATGCATGCCCCTCCCCATTTGCTTGCGTACTCCGTAAGTCCGCGCGATACCACTACAACGTCGTCGAGCTGCCGCCTTCTAAAACGGCTCGTGCTTGATGATCCGTTATCGCGGTAATAATATAGCGGCTCATTTATTTGCACCAGGCTCTCGGATCGATCGATTATGGAAAGCAGCTGGAAGAGGTCCTCACCATGCACTAGCCCTTTGTACGCCCCATAGTCAGAATCCATGTCTATGCGGCAAAGCCGCACGGCTTTGCCGCATAGATTGTTGAAGCACCCACGACAGACGCATTCCTTCACCTTCGCATACCTTTTATCGCGATACTCGCCAGGCCGTAGCCTCACTCTTTGTGAAACCGAGAAGTCGGGCACCCTTGAAAAGGGGAATGAAACGATGTCCGCCCCCGTGCGCTCAATCTCCCTAGCTAATACCATGAGCGCATCGTCTCGCAACAGGTCGTCTGAGTCGAGAAAGACCACATACTCACCTCGTGCGTACGATATCGCTATTCGGCGTGCCATGAGTGGGCCTGCATTTTCCTGGCGGAGAACCCTGAAACGCAGCCTGGAATCAGCAATTCCGCTCAGTATTTCGCGGGTTCCATCCGTGGATCCATCATCAACGACAATCGCCTCAAAGTCGTCAAATTGTTGCAAAGCGACAGAATGAAGCGTTTCTTGAAGATATCGCTCCGCATTGTAGGCAGGAATAACTATGGAGAACAGCGGGTTTGTTCCAGCATTTTCCATTTTATTCACACGTTCCGTCCTAATCCATCTTGAGGCTGCGCGCCCCTGGCCCATGAGCAAACCCGTCTGCACGCGCAGCGCTCGCCCACAATTGAGGCGGTAGAGCCGCTAACCGCGTAGACACCATCGGTGACGAGGGCATAGCGGCGATAATCTCGTCATAGGGGGAGTCCAAAAGCTCGACGGACAGGACGAGGCACAAGATAGCTGACCAAGCCCACCTCGTCTGCGAAAACAGAAAGCACGACCCTCGGTACAGGCTCCTGGATTTCGCGAACCAGCATCTCCGCCACTTTATATAGTGCTCCTCGCAAAGCATGGAAGCATCGAACGGAACTGATTCGGACAACAAGGCTGAATTCCGCACAGACGGACATCTCACGCCCACCGGCGTATGCACGGGGCGCTAGCGCGCATGCCTTCAACGCACAGCACCCCATGGAAAAAAGCCCGGCGGCCAAGCTGCATCGGCTTTGAACATCCGGTCTCGCTTCTGGCATTGCTGCGGCGGACACCCAAGCCCCCTCTTCTCCGGTTGGTACTCCTGTACTCCCGGATAGGGAGTACATTTCTGAATCCGTAAATAACGATATTATACGTCACCTTTTTAGTGCCTTACAGACAAATGACCTGCTCTACGAGATTTGGCACCTGCTCCGATGCGCTCGAAAGCGATGGGCGAAAAGATGCGCTTTGTGACGCCACGAACAACTTCGCCCACCCATGAAAGCGGGCTATCGCCCGACGGCTGAGCCCCCCTTCACCCTGCCTTCACGCAACCGCTTATTGAAATCAGAGGCGGCCAACTCAAGGCGCCTCACTGCCTGCAAGCTACTTCAAGCTCCTCTGGAAACACGTGTCATCTGGGACCTGTAGCAGGCATAATAACTTCAGATGATAAAACCCTGGAGCTTGCACCGATTTATGCATGACGCAGCCCGACGAGACGCCCAACCACTCGAAGGGAGTCGCGGTTAACCATGTAGTAGAGCGTTAGCACCACTAAGAAGGCAATAGGAGCATCGAAAAGAACGATCGACACCTCAAAGAAAGCTGCAAGGAGAACTTCTGATGCAAGCTGCCGACGAACGCTTACCCCGTAGAGGCGGAGTAATAAGGCTTCGGATGCAACGCTACGCACGGCAATACAAACGACGACGCTCAGCGCCGCCAAATGCACGTTATCGAGCAGAAAAATGCTCATGGCGGCAAGGGAACTCGAAGCGAACATCGTCAGAAGGTTGACCACAAGAAGGTAACCCTCCTTCCGGAGCGCCTTAAAGTAGGTACCGCAAAGCAGGTTCATCTTGCAATCGAAAAAACAAATGGGCAGCAAAATCGCCAGAAAATCAACGCTCGCCAAGTATTGCGGAAGCCACCAGGCAATCAGCAGGCGCACCGGAAAGTAGAGTAGATAGCCAAGGGGAAGCACGGCATTGAGCACCGCCCGCATTTCGCCTACAGCACGGGCCGCCCCGCCATCTCCCAAACGCCGAATCATCGGCAAGAACACAGTGGACAACTGCGACACAAACGAGAGAAAGAACATGACAATCGAGGTCGAAAACGAAAAGACCCCAAACACGGCGACGCCCCATCGTGCATCCACCATTGATCTGGCAACTCCCACAATAAGCTGGTCTGCTTGATAGGCCACCATGACCTTGAAGCCTGAGCGTACGTCGGCGATGATGTCGCGCATTGCTCCCTTCCAATCCGCGCGCGTCCCGTTAAGCAGACTTCGCATGTAAAGGCATACAAGCACCAGGAAGCCCAACTGGGAAAGCATCGACGTGACGATCAGCTGCACATATCCCAGTGCACCTCCTGACAAGAGCCCCAGCAGCATCGCAAAAAACGCAATCCGACATGCCATACCGACCTTGGACTGAACATGGGTAAGATTAACGCTTTGGAGCAGAAACGACATGAACGTCGTTATATTACATATGACGCCGTTGACCATCACCGCCACCACTACAATCAGCCGCTCTGGAGAACCCCACCATGCAACGACAAGCGGAACGGCAAGTATCGCGAGCAGAACGGTTTGCGAAAAAGCCACCAAGATCAGCTCGCCGCGAAACGTATGGCAATTGACCTCGCTGAGATGTTTGCCTGCCAACCGCAGAACCAGGCCGTCGTTCACGCCAAGCATGGCAATCCCGGTATAGCCGGAATAGAGCGAGAACAGTTGCCAATAGCCGTAATCGCCTACCCCCAGCGCCTTGGGAACCACAAGCGAGGTGAGCACTGCCGACACAAGGTTCAACGCCTGAGCCGCCGTCGCAAAGAACAGGTTTTTCCGGATGCCTCCGCATTCCTCAAGCCTAAACATTCTCACGGCACCTTCAACTTAATCAGCACTTCGAGCTCCGCTTCTTTGCCCATTCGGCCTTTCTGAGGAAACATCGCCATCGATAATTGATGGAAACAGGACTCGCATATGTTGGCTAATCCATGACAATTGCTGCTTAAAGCATCGCAGAAACCCATAAAATAGACCCAACGCCCTCGGACAATCATGCAAAAGGTAGAACCGAATCGGACGACATTTAAGCGGAAGCTGGACCCCTCGCATCCTTTCAAGGGCACCGTTTCGCATCATCGTAGACCGCATCAGCGAAAAAGCCTTGAGTGCCTGATGGCGATCTTCGCCACTAAACGCAATCTCCAGTACGTATAAATATAGCGAGGCCTCTCCCACCAAGCTGCTCTCCCGGCATGCATCTCCCCATAAGGCCGCATATGTGCGCAATCGCCTACCAACCGTCTCGATGTCGCGAATCATCCCGAAGCGAAAGTGGCTTGTAACGGAATTCTGGTTCCTCCGATAGAAGTGCAAAACGTCCGGTATGAGGACAAATGAGCATGCCGCATCAAAAATGGGGAGAACCTGAAAAAAATCTTCTGCCTGCGTAAGCCCTATATATGACGAATAGTCGGCATCTATATCAATGCAGGAGCGACGGATGGCTTTTCCCCAAATACTCACCATTCGTCCTTGGCACAGAAGACGCCGAGCCTCTTGATAGTTTTTTGAAAAGTACAAGCCAGGAGATACTCCAAAAGGACCCTCTGCTTGAGATAGGGATTCGTCTCTTGAATACCTATATGCAACAATGTCAGCATTGGTCTGCTCTGTCACCGACGCGCAACGTTCAAGCGCCCGAGGATGAAGCCAGTCATCCCCATCGAGAAAAAGAATATACGAACCCCGCGCATGGGCAAGGCCGAGACGGCGTGCAAGCAAGAGCCCATGATGGCCTTTGTTCAGAAGTAAAACGCGCTGATGACGGCACGCAAACTCTTCGAGCTTGGCGCTCGTATCATCCGTGGAACCGTCATCAACCAACACTATCTCAAAATTAGTAAAACTCTGAGACTGAAGCGAATTTAGAGCTTCATCGATGAACTCCCCAATGTTGTATGCATTTACGATGACACTAAACAAGGGATTCACTCGACACCGCCTCGCCATCTATGGAAAAACACGCCCTTGACATCCGTAGCCCTCTGCTCCATCAAAGGTGGTATCGGCCATCGCGCCGACGACCTTTGTGGAACCGGGTTCCAAAGCCGCAGAATGAATCGCTCACGAAGGCACATCGTCTTGATTCTCCAAACGATAATAGTCGATGTTGTCAAGGCCCAACAACCATGAGCCCCCCCCCCACTAATATTCTGCCACTCTCATTCTCTCACTCTCGAACAGCATCGATACATCCCTGAAAATCAACTGCAATGCGCTAGCCACCGAATTGACAATACGCAGTTGCCGTGTCGCAAACACCAAGCCCCTCGTTAGGCACTTTTATAGAGCTTCTTAAGGGAATGACAATGCGCACCCGCGCTATGATGGGACGGCACGTCTGCCATGCTGCTCACCAGCCTGCCGCATGTCGGCCCGCGCTGGCAGCACAGCTAGCCTCTACCATCCATCCAATCGCCCTAAGGAGCGCTATGAAGATCTTCGCGTTTGCCCTGCGCCCGTTCGACGAGCTCGCCTACCTTGAGCGCGCCTGCCATGAGCTGAACATCGAGTTCGACTGGACGAGCGAATACCCCACGCTGGAGAACGCCTCGCTCGCCGCCGGCGCGGACGCGCTCACCATCATCACCAACCCCATGACGGCCGAGCTCCTCGACCGCTATCACGAGCTCGGCATCCGCGCCATCGCCACGCGTTCCATCGGCTACGACCACATTGATGTGGACCATGCCCGCTCGCTCGGCATGCGCGTGGCTCATGCCGCCTATCCGCCCGAAGGCGTTGCAGATTACACTATCATGCTCATGCTGATGGCTCTCCGCCGCGCCAAGCAGGTGTTTCGCCATGCCGGAGTGCAGAACTTCGGGCTCGAGGGCAAACTTGGGCGCAGCTTGGGATCCTGCACCGTGGGCGTGGTAGGCACAGGTGCCATCGGATCGTGCGTGATTCGAGAACTCGCCGGATTTGGCTGCCGGGTGCTGGCATGCGACCCGTTCCCGCGTGGCGACGTGCGCGCGCAGGCCGAGTACGTGGAGTTGGAGAAGCTGCTCTCTGAATCCGACGTTGTGACGCTCCATGCACCTGGACTCGCAGAAAACCGCCACATGATCGGCGCCGCCGAGCTCGCGCTCATGAAGCCCGACGCGGTGCTGATAAACGCCGCTCGCGGTATGTTGGTTGATACCGATGCCCTTATCACCGCGCTCGAACAGGGGCGTTTGGGAGGCGCCGCGCTCGACACCATCGAGCATGAGGCCGGCCTCTACTACCTCGATCGAAGCCTTGACGTGCTCGCCAACCGAGAGCGCGCCATTCTCATGGCTCTGCCCAACGTTGTCGTCTCGCCACACATGGCGTTCTACACTGCCGAGGACGTGGAGCAGATGGTGCGCACCAACGTCGAGGCGCTGTTGGCGTTCACCAGCGGAGAGGGCACGCCGTACGAGGTGCGGTAACCGGTACGCCGTGAGAAGATTCCACGCCGTATAAAGTGGTTTACGCGGATACCGGAGCTGCCGAAAAGCGTCGCATAACTCGCGGGAGAAGGCCCAATCTGAGCTCCAGTCTCGAGATATGCGACGCTCGGAAGGGCAGAATGCGGATTGCTGGCGTCTACGATGAAGCGCCGGCCGCCCGCGCCTGAGGGACGTCGGCAGCTAGCAACGGCCGCCTGCGGCTGAGGAGCGTCGGCAGCTAGCGCCGGCCGCCCTCGCCTGGGGCTGCGTCCACACGGGCCGTTGGCGCCCGCGACTGGACCGACTGCCTGCCAGCAGCGCGGCGAATTCCTAGCGCCTGCGGTGGCGACTTCCGAATCTCAGCCATCCGCGTCGGTAGAAGAACACCACCTCTGCAACGACGATGACGATGCAGACGCACGCCACCAGCAGGTAGCCGTCCGCGGCATCGATGAGGCCCATATGCGGGAAGTTCATGCCGTACCATCCGGTTATCACCGTGAGCGGCATGGCGATCGTCGTGACCACGGTGAGCCACTGCATCACGTTGTTCTGCCGGATATCAATTCCCTCTTGATAGAGACCGTTGACCTGCAGCGCATAGTTTTGCAGCGATTCAAGCCGCGCGGACAGGCGGTCGAGCTGGCGCGAGAGTGCCGCAAAGCGCGCACGGGAAACCGGGCTCATGAAGGCCGCATCTTCCCCGCCCAGAAGGCCAGCTATATCGGAAAGCCCCTGGTAAAACGTATCGAGCCCGAGCATTCGGCGAGAATCGGCCATCATCTTCGCTCGGTCGATGCGCTCTCGCCCCTCCAAAAGCAACTGCTCGAACTCCTCGAAATCCGCGCGTACGCGAGAGAGGAGCTCGGGCTGCTCGCGCAAGGGCTCGGCAAGCAGGCAACAAAGAACGTCGGCGCAGCTTTCCACCGCGACATCGTCTGAGGACAGCACGTTGAGCACCGGCGCGCAGACGCCGTCGCCATCAACGATGACGAGCTCGCTCGATGTGAGAGAAAAGGCGAAACGAGGGGCCTCCGCAGCCCTCCTACCTGCAGGGGGAAGCACCACCACACCAACAGCGCACGTATCGCCCACCTCAGCGAACGGCATCGCTGCATGTGGTAGCTGGGCGACGACCTCCATGCCCACCCGACCGAACTCATAGTCGGCGGCATGTTCGGGGCCGACAATCATAACCGTCGGCACGCGAGATGGCCGTGCCATGCCCTCCGGCTCTGCCGTTCGACCGCCATGCGGCGCCAACTTTTCCGCAGGCGCCAGCCGATCACCCAAAATGGTCCAGACCTTCGCCATCGCCGCACCTCCATATGGCATCAATCTCTACGCTTCATGGTACCCATCGGGGGGCTTTAGGGCCGCTGCCTTGCGGGAAGGTGGTTGCATTGGCTGCATGCGGGAAAGGCAGTGGCATTGGCACCTGCGGGAAAGACAGTGGCCCTGGCGCTCTTCCGAGACATTCCGACGGTCTTGGCACCTATCGGCTGCCTGTGGGAGCGGCCCCGTCGCCCTTCCGAAGCTTGCGACGGAAGCCCGAGAGCGGGGTTCGAAAGAGCGCACGGCGCGACCATGTCCCGCGCCACCCAAACAGATGGAAGACCGTTATGGCTTCGTTATAGTTGCCTTCGAGCATAGGAAACGTCAGAAAGAGGGATGCGAACAGAAAGGACCCCCATGGCGTTCATGCTCGAAACACGCGGGCTCACCAAACACTTCGGCCGCGGCGACCACGCCCAAACAGCCGTGGCCGATGTGAACCTCCACATCAAAGAGGGCGAGGTGTACGGCCTCCTCGGGCCAAACGGCGCGGGCAAGTCCACGACACTCAAGATGATCTGCGGAATGCTTCGCCCCTCGGCAGGGCAAATCCTCATCGACGGCCACCCGTGGCAGCGCAACGACCTCTACCGCATTGGCTCGCTCATCGAAGAGGCGCCGCTCTACCCCAACCTCTCTGCGCGGGAGAACTTGCGCGTCCGCACGACGCTCCTCGGCTTGCCCGAGAAGCGTATCGACGAGGTTCTTGCCGAAGCGGGGCTCGGCAACGTGGGCAGCAAGCGTGCGGGCCGTTTCTCCATGGGCATGAAGCAACGGCTGGGGATCGCGCTCGCCCTGCTCGCTAGCCCGCATCTGCTCATCTTGGACGAGCCTACGAACGGCCTCGACCCCATTGGCATCGAGGAGCTTCGCGACACCATCCGCGGCTTTGCGGCGCGCGGCATCACGGTTCTCGTCTCGAGCCACATCCTTTCCGAAGTGCAGCAGATGGCAGATTCGGTGGGCATCATCCACGAGGGCAGGCTTGCCTATGAGGACCGGTTGCACAAAGGCCAGGACCTCGAGCAGCTCTTCATGGATGTCTGCAGGCACGGAAGGGCTTCTCAGCAGAGGGAGGTGGCATGATGGCTTCCCCAGATCGATGCTCCGCAGCAAACGCGGGCCGCTTGGGTGCTAGCGCGCAGGCGCCCCGCGCCACCTCGACCGATGCCCAGGTGCCCCGCGCCGTCCCAGCCGGCGCCCGCACGCCCCGCGCATCCTCAGCCAACGGTCAGGCGCGATGCGCCACCTCGACCGACGCCCAGGTGCCCCGCGCCACCCTCGGGTCGGCGCTTGCCGCAGAGGTGCGTAAGTTCCGGCACGCCGCGCCCATGCGCCTCGCCCTCATCATGGCTCTACCGTTTCCCCTCATAGCACTCCTTACCGCACCGAGCGGCAACGTGAGCTTCTCGCCCTGGAACTACTGGTACGTGCTCCTCATGCCGGTCACGATTGCCCTGTTCACCGGGTGCGTGGCCAACGCCGACGCGCGCATGCGCAATCGCCCGCTCCTCGGTTCAGGAGCCCCGCTCGGGCAGGCCTGGTGGGCGAAGGCGCTCTGGTGCCTCATGCTCTCGGGGCTCTCCAACCTCGTCGTGTTCGCTCTGTACATCGCAGCGCTCGCCATCGGCGGAGGCCTTTCTGCCGCAGCGGTGCTTACCATGGCGTTGGCGGCCCTTGCCACCACCATCACGAGCGCGTGGATGATACCTGCGGGGCTTTTCCTCACCGCCCGCGCCGGGCTCTTGGCGGGCATCTTCCTGCCGCTCGCCGTTCAGCTTGTGGGCGGGTTCGCCTGGAGCGCCATCCCCGTGCCGCAGCTCTTCCCGCCCTCGGCGACCACCGTCATCCCCACGGCCTTCATACCCGTGCTACCGAGCGGTGAGCCCCTTGCCGCAGATACCGTACTGGGCGGTGCGTTGGCAGCGAACGGCGCGCTCACCTGGGTGGGCATCGCCGTGGCCGCACTGACGTTTGTCCTGCTCACTGCCGCATCCGCAGCATGGTTCGCGCAATCTGAGGAGGTACGTTGATGAGCATTCTCGCCGAAGCTCGGACAGAGCGCATGACACTCCTTCGCGCCTTGCGTTCCGAGGCACTTCGCCTCGCGCGCTCACCGCTCGCGCCCGTCCACCTCGCCTGCGCGCTCACGGGCGGCACCGCCTGCGGGGTGTACTTCGCCTACGCACCGTGGGATCCGGCCTTTGGCGCAGACGCGTACGTGCAACTGCTTGGCGCGCTTATGCCGCTGATGGCGAGCATCGTCTGCGGGCTCAATATGGACGAGGAGCGCCGGGCGGGACGGCTCGCCAATCTCACAGGCGCTCCTTCGCGTGCGGTCGCCATCGCAGCCAAAGCAGCCGTGCTCTGGGCGGCAGGCGCGTTCGCGCTGCTGCTTGCGATGGGTATCTTCGCCAGCGCGCTCGCCCTAACCGGAAGGCTCTCGCTCAGCGCCGAAACGCTCGGCTTGGCCACCGCTGGAATCTGCTTGGGGAGCGCCCCGCTCTATCTGCTCTTCATCGCCATTGCCCTACAGAGTGGGCGGAACGCCGCTATCGGTGCAGGTGCGGCGGGGCTCGGCATCGGGCTCTTCTCGGTAGGCGGCCTGGCGCATGGCCTCATGACCGGAGAACTCACGGCGGCAAGCGGGGGCGTGCTCGGCCTGATTCCCTTTTCCTGGCCTGCGCGGCTCGGGTCGCTCGCCGTCGAAGCGGGCATTGCGCGAGCAACGGAAGCCGCCCAGGCCGCCGCAATCAGCTCGCTTGCAGGAGCACTCGCCATCGCAGCGGTTACGCTCACCATAACGGGGCTCGCTGCGCTCATAGCATGGTTCAACCGATTCGAAGGAGGACGAGACGATGCCTAATCCAGCCCCTACCCGCGCCGTGCCTAACCTCACCCGCACCCACGCCGTGCCTAACCCCGCCCGCTTCCGCGCTGTCGCGCTCCTGCTTCCCGTGCTGTTCGCCTGCACCCTGCTCTCGGGCTGTGGAGGCGGCTGGGGCGTGGCGGCGAGTTCGTTGTTCGACCGCGTCTTCATGCCTCAGGAGACCGTCTGGGCTGCCTCCCCAGAGCCCGATGCGTTCACCGAGAGCTACGCCGATGCCACCGGCGCCGGTACCAACTACGTCTACCGCGTCCAGGGCGCCACCGCCGATGGCTCGCCCGTTGAAGTTACCCTTATTTCGTACGGGGGCAAGACGTCGGGCGAGGGATGGCTCCAAATCGAAGCCTATGGTGGGTCCGGCGTGCGTTACCGGACCATAGATGAACACGATGTGCCGCTCGCAGCGTATGAGGCGCTTGCGGCACCTTCCTCTGCAACGTAACGGCGATAACCCATCGCAAAACAAGTTCGAGGCTCGAGTCGGAAGGTTTTTTCGAACCTCCGAGTAGACACGACCGCACAATCAACAAAACCCCTGTTGGCAGCTGCGCATTACAGCCGGCTACTCGGCCCATCGGCAAAAACCTTCCGACTCGAGCCTCGAACTGTTTCAACCGTGCGGCGGCATCGGGCAAATGGGGCGAACCCTCTCCCATCGTTATCGCTTCGTTAGAATGTTGGCGCACCATGAAACACGATGAACCGCAGACGCCAGGTGCCTACGAGTCAAACGCGGGCACCACGTGAAACGCAGACACCGGGTGTCCACGATTCACGAACCACGGTGAACCGACCGCAGCAGAAAGGAGCGAACGTGGCGCGCATCATCGCGATCGACGACGAGCAGGCGATACTCGATGTGATCGAGCGCATCCTCAAGCGCGACGGGCACGACGTTCTCTGCCTCGCCGATCCCACCAGTGCTCTAAAGCTGAACCTTGCCCGAGCGGACCTCATCTTATGCGATGTGATGATGCCCGGCATTGACGGCTTCGAGCTCGTGCGCGAGTTGCGGCCGCGCTTCGACGGGCCCATCGTCTTCCTCACCGCCAAAGTTGCCGAAGAGGACGCCGTGACCGGCTACGGCCTCGGCGCCGACGACTACGTACGCAAGCCGTTCGGTGCGGCCGAACTGCGCGCGAAGGTCGCTGCTCACGTGCGCCGAGAACGGCGCGAGCACACGCATGCCATCGCCTTTGGCCCGGTTCGCCTGGACCTTGGTGCTCGGCAGGTCACGGTCGATGGCACACCCGTCGCCCTTACTCCCACGGAATATGAAATCTGCGAACACCTTGCCCGCCATCCCGGTCAGGTGCTCAGCCGCGCGCAAATCTGCGAGGCGCTTTTCGGCTGGGAGCGCGAAGTTGACGATGCGGCCATTTCCATGCACGTAAGTCGTGCGCGCAAGAAGCTCGCCGCCGCCGGAGCCGACCCGATTGCGACCGTATGGGGAATGGGGTACAAGTGGCAGCTTTAAACAGCAGTGAGAACCAGGGAGGCCAGCCCGTGCTAGAGGAACGCGAGGTAGCAGGCACCCGTGAAGAGGGCGCCGATGGGGCAGGAACCAGCAAGGCCGGTGTTGCCAACGCGCGCGCCCGCCGTGCATGGCGCATACCGCTTTCCTTTCTCATCGCGCGCTACTTCTTCTACGTGCTCGCCGCCCTCGCGGGAGTATGGCTCATTGCGTTCACGGCATTCAGCATGACGCTCAACGCCGGACTCGTCTATTCAGCGAATTACGGCGCGGCCCATGCCAACGAGACCATTGCTGCGGTGCAAGAGGCGGGATCGGTAAACGAGGCGAGCATTCCCTCTGCATATCGGTATGCCCATGTAGCCCATGATGGCACGGTGCTTGCCACCGACCTTTCGGCGGAACGTCTTTGTCGCGCGCTCGATGCCACCGCCAGCTTTCGGTCTGAGGGCGCAAGCAACCCGCAAACGTTCGGCATGGACGGAACCACATATTCGGTGGGCAAACTCGCAGACGGAACATTCTGCATTCTTACCAGCACTTACATGCCCGAATACACCACACGTGAGCTACGCGACGCACTTCCTAACCCGCAAAACCTCATGATTGCAGCCGGCTGTGCTGGAAGCGCCTTAGCGGTTGCCCTCATCGCGCGACGCGCCTCGTCTGTGCTAACAGGCAAGATGTTGCCGCTAACAGACGCGGCCGAGCGCATCGGGAAGGAGGAGCTCGATTTCGCTGTGGGCACAAGCAATGTGCGCCAAATTGACGACGTGCTTGCGGCGATGGAACGCATGCGCTCCTCGCTCGCAGATTCTCTTGAAGCTCGCTGGCGCTCCGAGCAAGCACAACGCGACCAGATCGCAGCGCTCGCGCACGACCTCAAAACGCCGCTCACCGTGGTACGCGCCAATGCTGAATTTGTTGCAGAGGAAATGCAGGACCTTGAGAAACCTGGAGCCTGCAGCCAACTGGGGAATTGCGCTTTTTCCGATGTCGCCGCCGCTGCGCATGACGCAGCGCAGGGTTGCAAGCAGGTCGACCGATACGTGCAGCTCCTCATAGAAGCATCGCGCGGAAAGGCAGCCGAGGGGGCCAGGCAGCGCATCGATGTCGCCAGCTTGGCAGAGCATCTTGAACGAGAGGTCGTCCCGCTCGCACGGACCACGGGGGTGGAACTGCGCGTCATACGCGACGACGCCCTCGGGGGTGCGAGCGTTTTCGTTGAAGCGCAAGCGGTTGAGCGCGCAGTGGCCAATATTGTCTCGAACGCCGCCGACCATGCGCGAAGCCGAGTGTGCATAGCATTTAGCCTTGCGGAGCATGACAAGGGTTCCGCCCGTGCGTTCGCCATCGACGTGGAAGACGACGGACCAGGCTTCTCGCCCGCAGCCCTCGAACATGGTTGCGAGCGCTTCTTCCGCGACGATGCGTCCCGAACAGGCGCCGCATCGGGAACACATTACGGCATCGGGCTCTTTGCTGCTGCGGAAACCGCTCGCAACCATAACGGTACCATTGAGCTCACCAACCTCACAAACCCTGATGGCTCCATCCGCGGTGCCCGGGTTACGCTTCAGTTCCCGCTTGCTTAGCCTGTTGCCCCCTTTGTCCGGCTGGCCCTCCGCATGCTTGATGCACCTCTCATCCTGTCCAACCCGATCTCTCCTGGCCAATGTGCTCTTCCATGCTGTTTTACGCAATAAGAGCTCGATTTAAGGTGCTTGTTGCGTAATTCGGCATGCTACCTTCATCGCGGCACACTGCCCCGCAACACGCCATCCCATCGTGGTCCGTCATGCCCTCGCAGCGCGCACTCCCGCCGCAGCCCGTCACGCCCCGGCGGCATGCCACCCCCCACCGCGGGCAACCAAGCCGCCCTCAACAGTTCAACTTATCGTTTCAATTGGCGAGAATCTCGCGCTGCACCCTCTTCGTGAGCCTGGAAAACACAAGCCGGTAGCTCATGTCGCACAGATCGAGCACGAGGTCCTCCGACGGGCCTCCGGGCCTTCCAACGCAATCGATATCCACCGATATCCAGGTGCGCCCGTCAGAATAATATCCAGGCAACACTGCGTTCGGATACTCCGCGCGCAGTTCGCGAATGCGATCAGGGTCGCACTTGAGCGAAAGAAGATGCCTGCCGGCATAGGGCTCCTTGGCTTCTGGTGCAGCAACGAACTCGCAGGCAAACTGCTTGCCGCCCACCCAGTACACCATCCATCCCCACGCTTCATGGAACGCCCTCGTTGCTCCGGCATGCGAGAGCAAGCGTTCGTCTATGTGCGCGTAGTCCATCTATGCCCCCCCGAAGACTAGAACTGCACCGACAGCATCCATCGAGACGCTCCGCAACACCCTCGCCTAAGCCCGGCAAGCGTAAACCCGGCAAACGCACGCTACACGAGGGCGCTTACCGGATGCCTGATCACCGTCTTGAGATTCTCGGGCTTCGTACGCCGCGGGTCCCCCAAATATATCTCGTGATGCAATCGGACCGCGGGAACGGCACCATGCACATCGAGAGCATCGAGCATCTCAGTGGCATCGAAGTCCCTCGTCGCCTCATGCCCCGCCGGAGACTCGCCACCCTCGGCGATATCAGTCGCCAACCCTTCGCTCTCGATAAATGACGACAGCTTAGCGATGGTCGCAGGCTCGTCATCGTACGGCCCCCGATGCATAACCTGGGCACAAGGCCCTTCAGCGAAGCGAACCAAGCGCAGGTCGCCCCGGTCGACCGGAACAGCGAACTCGGGCTTTTTCTGGACGAGCAGCTCACACACCTTAATGAACACATCGGGAGTCACAAAATCGGGCTGCCTGATGAGCGAGACCCACGACAGGGCTCTCTTGTCGGCGATAACGGTACCATCAAAGGCCCCGGCACCACCCCACCACAGGCCCTCGAGCGGTGGCACCACATAATCGAAGTACCCGTCAGGCTGCCAGGAACCCATCTTCGCCATCTTCACGGTGTAGGAGAACCCATAGAGCAATGCAAGCGCCCGCGCGTATGCGCCGCCCTCCTCGTTGGGGTCGCCCGTACCGGCAACCGCGGCAAACGTCATCGCCGGCACCTCGATGCGCACCGGCTTCGTCTTGGCCTGATAGAGGTCGCGGTACTCTTTCTTGAAATCGAACGCCATGCCGGCCTCCTCTGCCGCCGGTATCCCTTGCGTACATACTACACGAACATGTGTTCTCTTTCAAGCTTTTTTTCACGCCCTCCTCGAACTAGTGACTCTCCTTCCAGCGCTTGAGCGTTGGAAGCACAGCGCCCAGAAGCGAGGCACTCTCGTCCACCGTCCAGTCCATTGCATCCGCCATGCGCGGGGCGCAATCCTCAATCATGTCCTCCATGGTGGTTTCGTAGGTATAGGCGCCGTCGTCGTAGCACCATCGGCAGAAATCCTCGACCTCGGTACCATCCGCCTCGTGGCCATGCTGATCGGGTGCTGTGAACATCATTCCGCAGCTCTGACAATAGTGCTCCGGCATCTCAAGGAGCTCGGTTACGGGCACATCGAGCGTAACGGCGATGAGCTTCGTCATGTCGATCCCCGGCGCCGTCTCGCCTGTCTCCCACCGACTGACCGCCTGACGGGTGATAAAGAGCTTCTTCGCTAGATCTTCCTGTGTGAGCCCGCGCTCGCGGCGCAGACGGGGCAGCACGTCTTTGATAGCCATACCGGTGCCTTTCTCGCTGATAATACTCATGGAATCGCCCCCTCCCGAAAGCGGGGCGCGGCATCCCCATTCTCTCCTTGCCCGCCTGCTCCTGTCGAGCAACAAGCTGTTGCGCGGACCCTTTAGGTGAAGGAGCTCTACGGGGTGAAGACGAAAGCCCTCGCCGAACGACGAGCCGCTACACTCCCCCGGCGATGGCCTGCCTAGCGAATCGGCATGCAAACCCATACGGAACGGCTGCCCCACGGTACGGCCCGCGCACGCGATGCTTGGCCACCGCACTTGCTACAATCATGTGCGCTGGCAGCGAAGGAAGGAGCACGGGTGAAGCAGGCGGTCGTAGGCCTTCTGGCGCATGTCGACGCAGGCAAGACAACGCTCGCCGAGGCCATGCTCCTCGCCGCGGGCGCCATCCGCACCGCCGGGCGCGTAGACCGCGGCGACTCGCACCTCGACACCGACCCCATGGAACGCGAGCGGGGCATCACCATATTCGCGTCACAGGCCTCGCTTGACTGGAACGGCACCCACATCATGCTTCTCGACGCACCCGGGCACGTGGATTTTTCCGCAGAAGCAGAGCGCACCATCGCCGCCCTCGACTGCGCGCTCCTCGTCGTGGGCGCCAACGACGGCATCCAGGGCCACACCGAGACGCTCTGGGACCTGCTCCGGCGCCACCAAGTCCCCACGCTCATCTTCGTGAACAAATGCGATCTCGAGCACCCCGGGCGCAGCGCGCTTATGGCCGATCTTCGCGTACGCCTTTCCCCCGCCTGCCTCGACGGCGCCGCCTTCGCGTCGGGGGATTCCACGGCTCTTGAAGACGCCGCTTCCGCAGACGAGACGGCGCTCGATGAATACCTCGAGACGGGCTCGATCGCCCCCGCCTCCTATGCAAGGCTCGTCGCAGAGCGTTCCGTCTTCCCCGTCTTCTTCGGAGCCGCGCTCCGCAACGATGGCGTGCGTGAGCTGCTCGACGCATTGGCCGCCCTTGTTCCCGAACACTCCTGGCCCACCGCCTTCGCGGCGCGCGTATTTCGCATCAGCCGCTCGGATCGCGGCGAGCGCCTCTCATGGCTCAAGGTCACGGGCGGCACGCTCCGCGCCAAGATGATGGTCGAGGGCGCCGATCATGGCGCACCATGGGCCGAAAAGATCAACGAGATTCGCCTCTACCAGGGGAAGCGCCACGAAACGGTGGCCGAGCTGTCCGCCGGCAGCATCTGCGCGGTAACAGGCCTCACGCACACTATGCCCGGTAGCGCGCTCGGTGCCGAGGCAACCGCACCGCGCCCCCTGCTCGCCCCCGTCCTCTCCTACCAAGTCATCCCCGCGCCGGGAACCGACGCCTCCGCCCTCGTGCGCGCGCTTCGCGAGCTTGCAAGCGAAGACCCGCTCCTCGGAGTTACCTGGCATGAACAGCTCCAAGAGGCCCATGTTCAGCTTATGGGCGAGGTTCAGCAGGACGTGGTTCGCGAGCTCCTGCGTGATCGGTATGGCATCGAGGTGGGATTCGGCCCCGGCGGCATCCTCTACAAGGAGACGATTGTCAAGCCGGTCGAAGGGGTGGGGCACTTCGAGCCGCTGCGCCACTATGCCGAGGTGCGCGTACAGCTGGAACCGCTGCCGCGTGGAACGGGGGTGCAGTTTGGCACGCGCTGCTCTGAAGATGACCTCGATCGCAACTGGCAGCTTCTCGCTCTGAGCAACGCCATGGAACGCGACCATGCGGGCGTGCTCACCGGGGCGCCCCTCACCGATGTGCGCATCACGCTCATCGCTGGCCGGGCGCACGCCAAACATACCGAGGGCGGAGACTTTCGGCAGGCCACGTACCGCGCGGTTCGCCAAGCGCTCATGACGGCTCGCGAGCAGGCAGCGTGCGTGCTGTTGGAGCCATGGTATCGGTTTCGACTTGTCGTTCCCTCCGATAAGGTTGGTCGCGCGCTCACCGATCTCACGCGCATGGCAGCGGTATTCGAAGCGCCCGAAGCGGCAGGCGAGATGGCAACGATCGAGGGAGTCGTCCCGGCTTCCGAAACCGGCGAATATGGGCTCGAAGTCGCTCGGTATACTGGAGGACGCGGTCGCATCTCACTTGAGCTCGAAGGCTATGCGAGCTGCCATGACGCGGAAGCAGTCATCGAAGCTGCCGCATACGATCCGGAGGCAGACCTCCCCAATACGCCTGACTCCGTGTTCTGCAGCCATGGCGCTGGCCATACCGTCAAGTGGTACGACGTGCCGGAACACGCCCACACGACGGTCGACCCCGCACGCCTGCGCCCATGGCGTCCAGCCGACGCTACGTTTTTCTCAAAATGACGAAGCCAACGGAGCGGCACGTATCATTTTGAGCACCAGGCCCGGCTGGGATGCTCATACAAGATGACCTGCAGCGCAAGCGGTAGGAGCGTCATGCAACGACGCGTTCGACCCAGCTGGAATGTACCAAACATGACGGTCTTCGGCCCCTTCGCCCAGCATCATGGTTATTGTCGCCCATTCCACACGTACAAGCGCATCTCGCCGCGCAGCGAGGGATAAGGCTGCCCCGGACGGCGGTCCCGCGTCCAGCCAATCGAAAATGAATCCGTTCGATAATTAATAACGACACCCCAAGCGCTCAAGTATCCAAAAATGCGCTAAGTCGGTCTTTTTATCTGCGGAGTGATGGTGCGAACTCCCCACCGCCCTGGTAGGGGACTTGGCAACAAGCCATCTATCAGGGCGGTGATCAGATGGCACCCCTCTTTGCCCAGATAAAAAGACCGACTTAGCGCATTTTTGGATAAAAAGTCGCAACTAGTGGGGTTATTAATTCTAAAGCGCGCGATCTAGCTCCGCCTTGAGGTGGGCGGCAGCGCTGCGATGGGCCAGAAACGAGAACGCCCCGCACGCTGCAACCCATGCGACCATAAGGCCTGCAAGCAGTGCAGGCGATGCAGCCGATTCCATGCCGCAGAGCGCCCGGGCGAGCTCCGCCGCCTGGCCACCCGGCATGAGCCACCACACCTGCCGTAGCCCCGCGGAAAGAAATGCGATGAGCGGCATCGTCGCCATGAGCGTGATGGGCACCGCGAACACGCTCGACGCCATCTGCTCGGTCGCGAGCAACCCGAAAGCAAGACCCGCAAGCAAAACGGGCAGCATAGCAGGGACAGACAGCAAAAGCGCCTGTACAGCGAGCCCCATAGGAAGCCCTAGCAACAGGCACAATAACCCCTCGACCGCAAGCGTCGCTACCAAGGCCGAAAGCAGCTTGGCGACCGCAACCTCAGCGAGCGACACCCCCGCCTCGGCAAGCGTGAGGTACATGCCGCGTTCGCGCTCCTCGGCCATCACGTACAGCGTCATCACACATCCGACGAATGCGGGCGCGCACCCAATCACGAAGGTCATGAGGAACGCCGGCGGCTCACCGGGTTCAAAGCGAACGCCCTGCACCGTGATGGTGCGAAACACCCACCCGAGCGCAGCGGAGGCGGCAACCATCACAAGCACCGTGCGGTTGCGCACGGCGTCCATCAAATCGCGCCGCATGAGCGCGGCGATATGAGAGCGTCCACGTTGGTCCATGCGCCCATGATACCCGATATACTGTATGCTCGGCATTCGACAGGGAGGATGGATATGGCGAGCAGCACCGCGCAACGCGACAACGGGCAACGAGCCGCATATGCCTCGGTGGAAGAGCTGCTTGCCGGCGAGATGGGAGCGAGCGTTCATATCGAATGCGGACGCGAGACCGTGGACCGTGCAGCTCGCTTCGTGCACGAACGCTACCAGCGGCGGCGCTGCGCGTTCTACCTCGCCACTGACCAGGGCTTCGATCGCGAAACCGTCCGTTCCTACCTCACCTTCTTCTCGCGCATCGCGGGCGGCAGCGTCACGGCAAGCGACGCCATCGCGCACTTCGGCCTTGCGCATATCGCGAAAACCCAGATAAAGAAACTCTCCCTCGAGCAGCGCGCGCTCATCAATTTCGCTCGCATGAGCCTTTTCGAGCCGGAAGTCGTGTTCAGCGAGCGCCCCCTCGCGAACATCACCCCCGCTACGCGCGGCGTCGTCACCGCATGGATGGGCGCCGTAGCCGACGCGGGCGGCATCCTCATCACCGCGGGCGAACCGCTCCGCGAGGCGCTCCTCATGCCCGGCACCGCGTATTACGAAGAGGATGGGCGCTTTCTACCTGCCAAGACTGCCATCGGATCCGAGTCCGAAGAGCCCGACGAGGCGTTCTATGCCGGGGACGAGGTGCATGTGTTCAAGGTGCCGGCCCGCATGGACGGCGCGACGCTCCTCTTCGATCCGCGCGAGGTCGATTTCGTGGAGAGTGTGAACCGCCAGAACTTCGCGAGCGTACGCGGAGAGCTCTATCCCGTGAGCATGACGCTCGACGAACTCGAAGCGGAGCTCGAGCGATTCGGGTTCTTTCGCTGCCACAGGTCCTACATCGTGAACGTGCAGAAGGTGGCAAAGGTCGAGCGCTTTACCCGGAACAGCTTCAACTTGACCCTCGCCGACGCACGCGAAACGCAGATCCCGCTCGCCAAGGGCCGTGCCGAGGCCATGCGCGACCGTTACGGATGGCGGTAGCCCTCCTGCCATGAGGGATGAGCCCCTTTGCGCCACGCTAGGTGTCGCACCAGCGTCACGCTAGGAACAGCCCTCCTTGCGACAGGGATGAGCTCGCTTGCGCCATGTTAGGGACAGCCCCTGCGATAAGGGGCACGGCGCATGCTCCTCTCGTCGCCTCTCATGCTCCTTTCGTCGTTTGCGCTGCTCCCAATAGGCAGAATGCCTTGAGTGCGCGTCGCCGCCCGGCGAGGATGGTCTCACACGCCAACCGCCCGCCACGCCGCGGGCCGACGAAAGGACCATCATGAACGCCCTACCCACCATCGCCATGACCGAGCAGCAAATCGTCGATTTCATGACCGAAGCGCTCGGCCCGCGCGCCCCCTTCACCCTCGAGCAGCTCTCAACGCTCCTCTTCGTTCTCGCCCTGGCAACGTTGCTTTTGGCCATGGGGCTTGGTTACCAAGCCGCCAAGCTCGGCCGTCGCGTAAAGGCACTTGAGGCCGCAGCGGCCCTTGCTGAACCGGGCGACGCCCGCACCAACCCCGCAAAGGAGGTGTGCTAGATGGATGCCGCGCTCATGGGGGCCATCGTCATCGCCTGCTGCTTTGCCGCCGGCGTGTTCGAGACGGGCCGAAAGAAGAAGACGTCCGAGGAATCGCACCACGATCGTCATGCCAGCGCAAAGGAGGCCCGCGATGACCAACTCTAGCCCCTCGCTCCCCGCCGAGCAGCAGAACTACGCTGCGCCGCAGGGTCACGGCGCACCCATCCCCACCGCGCCCATTCTCGCCATGGAGGGGGTCTGCCTCTCCTTCGGGCCCAAGCGCGTACTTGACGGCCTCACCTTCAACGTGCACCGGGGCGAATGCTTCGGTTTCCTTGGTCCATCCGGCGCAGGCAAAACTACCACGATCAAGCTCCTTACCCGCCAGCTCACCCAAGATACCGGACGCATCCAGCTTTTCGGGCGTCCCATTGAGCACGCGAGCAATGCCGACTACGACCGCATCGGCATCCTCTCCGACACGAGCGCCCTCTACGAGCGCCTTTCCATCGAAGAGAACCTGCGTCTGTATGCCAGCATCCGCGGTCGAGGGCAGCACGATATCGACCGGCTGCTCGAGCGCATGAAGCTCAGCGACGACCGCCGCACCCTCATCAAAAACTGCTCAAAGGGCATGCGCCAGCGAGCCACCCTCCTCTGCGCGCTCGTCCACGCCCCCGAGCTGCTCTTTCTAGACGAGCCGACCTCGGGCCTAGACCCTGCCGCGCGGGCCGAGGTTCATCGGATGCTCTCCGAGCTCAAGCGCGCCGGGGCAACGATCTTCATCACCACGCACGACATGGCAGAGGCCGAGGCGCTCTGCGACCGCCTGGCAATCATCGACCGCGGTCGCATCATCGCACTCGACGCGCCGCAATCGCTTAGTATGAAGTTCGCGCGCAACCGTATCGTCATCACGACGCGCACCCGCGGCGTGATGGAGCTCACGCGCGATGCAGCTGCGGCCGACACCGTTCACGACCTTTTAGCCGCAAACGAGGTGCTTGCCATCCACTCCGACGAACCAAACCTCGAGGAGGTTTTCCTCGAGCTGACCGGAAGGAACCTGTAAGATGAACGCCACCATACGGAAGGTCCGTGCGCTCGCCGGTAAAGACTTCGCCGACCTCATCAAGAACCCTACGATGTTCGTCGTCTGCCTCATGCCTATCGGGTTCATGCTCCTCTACCGCTTCGTCATCGGCGACGCCGCGACGAGCGCGGGGGTCACCATGGGCGAGCTTGCGGCCGCGAGCGAAGAAATCGCCACGTTCATGCTTGGGTCGTCCCTCTGCATGACCATCGGAATGGTCGCGTCGATGATCGTGCTCTACGGCATTGCCGAGGAGAAGGAGAAGCACACGCTCCGAACGCTCATGCTTGCAAACGTTCGCGCCAGCGAGGTCGTAATCTCAAAGAGCTCCGTAGCGCTGCTCGCCGTAACCGTCGTCAACGCCGCCTGCTTCTTCGTTGCCGAAGGCCAGCTGAGCTGGCTCGCGCCGTATCTAGTGCTCGGGCTCGTGGGGGCGCTGCCCGTGGTGTTCGTCTCGTTGGTGCTCGGGCTCGCTTGCCGCGACCAGATGACCGCCGGGTTCTACAGCGTGCCCGTGCTGCTCGTGGCGCTCGTGCCGATATTCGGCATGCTGAGTGAAGGCGCCGCGCGCATAGCGTCCTTCTCGCCGCTCGGGGGCATCTACGAGCTCATGGGGCTCGCGATCGAGGGCACGCTCTTCACCCAAGCCGCCGTGGTTCCCCTCATCGTGACCATGGCGTGGATCGCAGCCGGAGCGCTCGTGTTCGCTGCGCTCTTCCGCCGGCTCGCCCGCGACAACTAGACCAGGGCAATGCGCTTGCGCTGCAGCGTGTCGCCGGCTTCCCTCGGCGTGCTGCTAGCTCGCCCTCGGCGTATCACCGGCTCGCCCGCGGCATACTGCTAGCTCGCCCGCGACAACTAGGCCAGGGCGAAACGTCCGCATTGCAGCGCACCGCCAAGGCCACGCGCGCAAGACCATCCAAGCGCGGCAATCCCGGCGAGGGCGCTCTAATCCTCCTTGACCTGGATGCCCAGAAGACCAGCGAGCTGCACGGCCTGCTCGGGGCCAACGATGCAACCGCGCAGCTCGCGGAACGTGCTCGATACGATGATGCCGGAAATATCGCATGTAGAAAGGTCTATTCCCAAAAGCGACGTGCGGAACACATCCGCGCGCGTTAGGTCGCACGACTCGAACGCGCTGCGTTTGAGCGAAACGTCGTGCCACAGACTCTCGGCCAGATTCGTCTTCCGTGCGCGCAAATCGCGGATGGAAGCCTCCGAGAACTCTGTGTAGCGCATCTGGCTCTCTGCCAGCAAGACGCTGGTAAAGCGGCCTTTCTGAAAGCTCAGGCCCGGAGCGGAGCACGAGATGAAGTCGCACCGGTTGAGCCAGCAGCACTCCATCGAGCACGAGATGAACCGGCACCCCATGAACTTTACATCGGTAAACGTGCAACGAGAGAAGTCGACGTCCTCGAACACGCAGGATTTGAAGACGACTTGGTCGAACGTTGCGCCCCCTGCCGACACCGCGGCAAGCTCAAGCCCATCGAAGGCCGTCATCGTCACGAGCGCATCGCCCTCGGCAAAGAGCGCGAGCAACTCGTCGCCGCCCACATGCGCATTGATATGCTCGCTTGCCCGCGCAAATCCTACACGTCGCGCCATATCGACCTCACCGCACGCCCGAAATCGCCATCGAAGTTGGCCGCCTTGCGAAGGCCCGCTGCGCGGCCCCGCCCATTGTCCCACAAGGCCAACGCGCGTAAAAGGAGGGTACGGAGCGCGACGTCCCGCAAATCCGCGTGCGGTGCCAGAGCCCTGCCATGCCCCGCGGATTCGAGCGCAGAGCGAGGCCCTGCCATGCCCCGGGAATCCGCGCACTGCACCAGGGCCCTGCCATGCCCTGCAAGTCCGCGTGCGGCACCACTCCCCAGCAACGACCCGAGAATCTATGCGCAGCTCCATGCCCCGCAAATCCACTATGATTTGAATTATGGGCGGGCAAACCCCCGCACAACGCCAGCGAGGCCACCGCCCGTTAGCCGCCTAACCGCATCTCGCAAAGGAGCACGCATGGCACTTCAGGAGATACCCATCAGCGACCTCAGCATCAATCCGTTCGAGCTCATCGGCACGGAATGGGGGCTCGTGACCGCCGGCGATGCAACAGGCTTCAACACCATGACGGTGAGCTGGGGCGGCATGGGCGTGATCTGGGGCAAAAACGTCGTAACGATCTACGTTCGCCCGCAGCGCTACACCAAGCGCTTCATCGATGCCACGGGCCGTTTCACGCTCTCGTTTTATGCCCCGGAGCACAAGCGCGCGCTCGGGGTGCTTGGAACGAAAAGCGGCCGCGATGGCGACAAAGTTGCCGAGGTGGGGTTCACGCCGCTCTTCCTCGATGACACGACCGCATTCGAAGAGGCGCGCCTGGTTCTCTCGTGCCGGACGCTCTACGCCGACGACATCAAGCCGGAATGCTTCCTCGACCAAAGCTGCGACAGCACCCATTACCCCGAGCATGACTATCACACCATGTATATCGCCGAGGTTGAGCACGTCTATCGCGCAGAATAGACTGCGTGCAACGTATATGGTTTCCGCAGGCCAGATGGCATGTCAAGAGCTTTTGACGGCACCAATGCGCCGTGATTGGGGCCATGTCGGGCCCTTTTGATGGTACGCTAGCTCGCGCCATGGCACGCTCCTTCTCGACAGGGCCGTGCCGAAGATCGAGGGAGGGCAAGCATGCAGATCGGAGCGCGCATACGCGACCATCGTACTCAGGCGGGCATGTCGCAAGACGACCTCGCCATGCGCGTATACGTGAGTCGCCAGACCATCAGCTCGTGGGAAAACGATAAGACGTATCCCGATGTGCAAAGCCTGCTCCTGCTCTCCGAGATCTTCGACACGTCCATCGACGACCTCATCAAAGGAGACGTGGAGACCATGACCAGTACGCTCGATTCAGATGCAACCACCATGAAGCGGCTTGGCTACACCATGCTCGGCTTCCTGGCCCTGATGCTGCTTGCTTTGATTTGGCAGACAGTTCAGCTCGTGGTTTGGGATTGGCCATTTGCCCAGACGTTGCCCACCTTCGTGCTCGCGCTCATGCTATGGGGCATCGCGATGTTCGCAGCCGTTTGGGCGGAGCGCATCAAAAAGGAGCATGACCTCGTAACCTATCACGAAATCGTCTCCTTCTGGAAAGGCGAGCCCATCGACCGCGATACGCCTCGCGGGCGCCGCCTACGTTTGATCCCTACCTGGATGAAGGTCATCCGCACGATCGGCATGACGCTTCTCGCGGCAGCGATCGGCGCCTTCGTGGGCTACGGCGGCTCCGCACTCGTTAACCTGCTGCTTGGGTAGGCTCGAAGATAATGGTGCCAGCGGGCGCGCTATCGGCGCTCTAGCACTCGGGCGCTCGGGATAATAGCAGGCTGCCACTCGGGTATTCGGCAAATGGAAGCTCGGCATCAGGCATGGCATGGCCAGATGGCAACGCATTGCTCGGCATCAATCGTACTTATGGCTACCTAAAACCCGGCACGAAATGGCACGGGCAACTCTTCGCCGCTCTTCAGCGCAGGCGGTTAAGGGCGGCGAAGAGCTCGCACGGGCGAGGGCGCGCCAGACCGCAGGCAGTATCTCCGTAAGGCGAAAGCGCCTCCCAACCCTGCTCGTCAAGAACACGGAAGGCCTCGTCTACCACGCCCCGTAGCGCGCGCGTACCATCGAGCAGCCCATGCTCAAGCACCATGCGTACCATCTGGGCAAGAGCCGCGGACTGCTCGGCATCCACGAGCTGCTCGACTAAGCGCAGGTCCGCTTCGAACGAGCCAACAGAAAACCCGTCACGGCCGTGCCCGCGGACCTTGAGATGCTCGTGCCGGGCGGTTCCAGCGCCGTCGCCTCCCCCTGCTCGGCCACGACGCCCGGGCCGCCCCGTCGAGCGGCGCTCGAGTTTTCCACCCAGCTCGAGCGAACGCGATACCAGGGTATCTTGAACCGATGACGACGAAGCGGAGGCCTCACCCGCCTCGCTCGCCTCGCTCGCCTCCCCCGCCGAAACGCCCAGACCGGACACCTCCGGGTACGTGCCCGCCAACCGCGCATCGGCAAGCACAGCCCGTACGCGCTCCGTGATATCGTTTGCCTCGTAGGCGTCCATCTGAATAACGCTATCTGCCACCGGGAAAAACGCTCCCGAGCTTCCCATCACGAGCACGCAGCTCACGCCGTGCCGCTCCCAAAGGGCGCGCACGCGCTCGACGAACGGCATGATGGGCTCGTGCTCCGCCGCAACCACCGCCTCCATGAGCGCGTCGCGCACCATGAAATTCGTTGCCGATGTGTCTTCATCGATCAGCAGCGTCCGAGCGCCGGCCTCGAGGGCCTCCACGGTCGACGCCGCCTGCGAGGTGCTTCCGCTTGCGTCTTCCGTGCTGAACGAACGCGTATCGCGACCATCTGGAAGGTTGTTGATGAACGGGGAAATATCGACCGCATGCACGACGCGGCCGTCTTCCGCGCGCAGCTTCATCGCCGTCTCATCGGTTGCCACAAGTTCGCGCCCATCGCCCGCAATATGGTCGTATACGCCCTCTTGCAGCGCTTTGAGCAGAGTCGACTTGCCATGGTAGCCACCGCCCACGATGAGGGTGATGCCCCGGCGAATGCCCATGCCGCGCACACGGCCGCGGTGGGGCAGCTCGAGCGTCACGCGCATGCTTTCGGGAGAGGTGAAGGGCTGAGCGCCCGCAAGCGGCTTCGCCGAGGCACCGCTCGACCGTGGCAAGACCGAACCGTCCGCTACAAAGGCCACGAGGCCCCGCTCCCGCATCGCAGAGCGAACTGCCCGCTGGTCGTCGGCCAATTCCGCTGCCTTCTGAGCCGCACGCCGCCCAGCGTCGTCTAGCATGAGCGCTCGCTCCACACAAACCGGGATGAGGTCCAGCAGCATACGCGCCGCAGCGCGCGCATCGATGGTGCGACCATGCGCCGGGAGACCCGCCTCGAAGCGCAGCGTCACCGCGCCATCCGGCGCGATCTCGCAGGCCGACCGCTCAAGTATCTCGGGACCCGGATTGCTTGTTCCGATAAACCCGCTCTTGCCCGAGCCTCCCACCTTGAAGCTCGCCCGCGCAGCTTCCTTCGAGAACCGCCGCACGAGCAGGTCCTCCGTCGCTGTGCGCCTATGCGCGGCATCGCGGCAACATGCTGGAAGCCCGGAAACATCACCTGGAACATATACAGCAAGTTGAGAGGGTGCGGCGAACGGATCCCCCTGTACGTGGGCGATATCCAGCTCGAAATCTCCGAAATCGTATGTTCCGCGCAGGCCCTTGTATGCCGGATATCCGCGCCGATCGATTGATGCGAGCTGGCGCTCCAAGTCCCGGTCCGTCTTCATGCCGCCCCCTTTGCTAGCCCATCCGATTGTAGCAAGGTGTCCAAGACGCTGCTTGTGGGCGAAGGGGCGCCCGCAGGCGCGCCGCGCGCACCGACCACCCCCACCGCACCTGCCCCCGGCCTCGGTTGGCAAGCAACCACGCATGGGTACCATGGAGTCATCCCGAGAAACGGAGGTGACCGTGACAACGCTTTTTCTGCTGGCTGCGCTCCTGGCCGTTGCGCTCGCCTATTGCGCCGCGAGCATAATCATCATGCGCGCAGGCCGCAGTACCCCGCCCGAAGACCTTGAGTGCCTCATCGTGCTCGGCGCCATGGTCCGGCCCGACGGACTGCCCACGCGCGCGCTGCGTTATCGGCTCGAAGCGGCGCGCTCCTATCTTGCCGAGCACCCCACCACCATCGCTATCGTATCCGGTGGCCAGGGCGCCGACGAACCCGTTAGCGAAGCGGCTGCGATGGCATGTTGGCTCGCAGACCGCGGCGTCGGCAGCGAGCGCATCATTCAGGAGAGCACCTCGACCACCACAGCCGAAAACCTCTCGCTATCCACTCAACTCGTGCCCGGACTCCGAAAGCGGCGCGTAGGTATCGTGACAAACGACTTCCATCTTTATCGCTCCCTGCTCATCGCTCGCAAACAGGGGTTTCAACGAGTCTGGGGCGTTCCCGCCGCCTCCACGCCCGAAAATCTTCCCGTGAACCTCGCCCGCGAGTGCTTCGCCCTCATCAAAAACCGCATCCAGGGCAACCTCTAAACCATCGCAGCCTCCCGGAGCGCGCTCATTGATGCCCTCATGGGGTCATTCCAAACAAGTTTTCAACTTTTGGGCACTTCATCGGCACCTGTCTGAGTACATGTCAATTGAGGCTCATAGAAACCACAGGTAGAAACGTTGCGCGAGCAGGGGGCAGGCCACATATACCCAGACCTCTTCCAATCAAGTGCCCAAAAATTGAATTCTCCTATCAATTTAGAAGCACTCGTCTGCCAAAACGCCGGAAAGTGGGCTCGTCGCCACCCGCATGGCTCAACTTCATACATGCTCGTCCCCACGCCGCACAGACGCCCACCGCGCGCCGCACATTACAGCTCGTCGTACGGCATGCGGCGGCGGACGAAATAGTACAACGCTAACAGCGGCCATGCGAACGGGAAGAAACAATAGCTCATGCCCAGCACTGCAAGACGCGCCACGTAGAACACCCCGCGCCCGAGCCCCTCGCGCTCTCTGGTTTCGCACGTCATGCGCACGAAGCTGCCTCCCGGCGTGGACCCACCGTGCAACCATGGAAGCACGCCTTCAACCAGCAGAAACGTCGCAACTGACACGACGAGAATCCATGGTGCTCGCGCCAAGCGATCCCCGCCCGGCACGTTCTCGAATAGCATCGTGAGTGCCGTGGTCGCCACGATGATGATCAGCCCCATAAGAAGGCTATCGAGCCAGAACGCCACGCAGCGGCGCACGAACCCCGGTTCATGGGTGATATCGCTGGCATTTGCCAGCGCACCCGGCGGCAGAACGCGCCCGAGCTGCCCGGCGCACCACCAGCCAATCGCCGCACCAAGCGTGTTGTACATGAGATCGTTGACATCGGCGGTGCGGTACGCGTACGGATAAATTCCGAACAACCCCGTGCCCTGCGCGAGCTCGATGCAAAGCGAAGCCACAAGCCCCGCCACCACCGAAACCCCAAACCCCCAGCGCAGAAGGCGCCCAGCAATGAACCCGAGGGGCACGAAGAACACCACGTTAAACGCAATCTGCGGAATCGTCGATATGCCCTCGCGCACGAAATCGCCTATACACGCCAAGGGGTTTAGTTGCCACGGCACGCCGTACGTAATGCCCAGGCCGGAATCTCCCGACGGCAGCGGGTAGAGGGTAAAACAACCGAGACCAAGCAGGTAGAGCACCGCGAGATAGGTCGATACCACCGAAACGAATTTGAGGCGCCCATCGCGATGGTAGAGATACGCCAAAATAGGCAAGGTGAGCGCCGTAGCCGCGAGCGGCCATAAGCCCACCGCGAGCATGAAGTTCTCGCTGTATCCGTTTATGAATCGCTCGATCATGCCCATGGCTACCCCGTGTTCAAAATCGCACTTGCACCGCAGCGCTATGCCCCACTGCCTACGTTACCAGCCATTTTTACAGGTAGACGCCGGACGCACCATCGATTTTGCTTACATGTGGCTTACGGTTTGGTAAGAAGAGGAGCAGGGAGTATCCAGATGTGCGCGACCGTCGCGAAAGGGGGCGCGAGGCGCTTCGGGCTTGGGCGCGTGAAGCGCTCTCAAAAGGGCTGTGCAAGGCCGCAGCGAAAAGGTGCACGGAAGCCCTTGCAAACGATATGCTAAGAAGATAGCGAACTCATTCTGGAAAACGGGGGTTGTCCATGGCAATCGAAAAGGCCAGGGCGTATTTAGCCGAACATGACATGGCAGATCGCATCTTGGAATTCGAAGTTTCGAGTGCCACCGTCGAACTTGCCGCCCAGGCGGCGGGCGTGGAACCGGAGCGCATCGCGAAAACGCTCTCGTTTCACGTGAGCGACCGCGTGGCGCTCATCGTTGCCGCGGGAGATGCGCGCATCGACAATCAGAAGTACAAAGCGCAGTTTCACACCAAGGCGAAGATGCTCAAGGCTGAGGAAGCCGAGCAGCTCATCGGCCACGCCGTCGGCAGCGTGTGCCCCTTCGCCGTGAACGACGGCTGCGATGTGTACCTCGATGCCTCGCTCCGCCGGTTCGAGACGGTCTTCCCCGCCTGCGGCAGCGCGAACAGCGCCATCGAGCTCACGCTGGACGAGCTCGAAGAGCTCTGCGCACCCTGTACCTGGGTCGACGTGTGCAAGCTGCCGGCCTAGCGCGACGCGCAAAACGACCCCATGTAAAATCACCCCAGGGGTTTTTAACATTACCGTCCCGTGCGAGCGAGACGGCAGCCACCTTGGCTATTCCGCAGCACGTCCCGCGCACGCCAGTCCCACCAGGCAGACGATGGAACCCACGGCTGCAAGCACACCACCTGCAAGCCCGATGCTCGACAGCGAAAACGCCGTGCTCGCCATGCCGCCAAAAAACGACCCAGAACCAATCCCCAAATTGAAGATCCCCGAGTATAGCGCGACCGCCACGGAAGCCTCGTCCGGTCGCGTGTAGCGGATAATCTCGGCCTGGAACGCGATGCCGAACGCCGTGTTGCACGCTCCCCACAGCGCGAGCATGCCGAATATGCCTGCTACAAACGATGCTGCGACATTCAACAGGAGCAGCGCTGCCGAAAGCCCCGCGAGCGCCGTACCCAAGAACGGAAGCCGGTGCGCGTCGTAGGCGCGCGAGAACAGAAGGCTCCCTGCGAGCCCGGCAGCGCCGAAAACCGTGAGCGCCATAGTGGCGGTACCGGCGTCGAGGCGTGCGACCTGCGCAAGATACGGGTCGATGTAGCTGTACGCCGTGTAATAACCGGTCGCCACGAGCAACGTACTCACATAGACCGTCAGGAGCGCACGGTTGCAGAAGAGACCAGGCAGCCGACGCAGTCCGAAACGCTCGCCAGCGGGAATGCGCGGAAAGATGACCGCCATGTAGACTGCGAGAGCTGCACCCACCACGCCCACGCAGGCAAACGTCATGCGCCAGCCCACTGCCAAGCCGATCGCACGACCAAGGGGCAGGCCGAACACCATGGCAACCGACGTTCCCGTCGCGACCATGCTGAGCGCAAGCGACCCATGCTCCGGCGCGACCGCACGCGTCGCCATGACCGAGGCGATCGACCAGAAGATTGCGTGCGCGCAGGCAACGAGCAGGCGCGCTGCAACGAGCAGCTCGAAGGTGGGAGCCACAGCGCAGGCGAACTGCCCCACCGTAAACAGCGCGACCACCGCGAGCAGCAGCCGCTTGAACTCGAAGCGCGATGCGAACACCATGAGCGGCAGCGAGAGCGCCATAACCGCCCATGCATAGATCAAGGTCATCATGCCAGCCTGCGCCTCGGTAAGGCCGAAACCGCCGGCGATACTGCTCAAAAGACCGATGGGCATGAACTCCGAGGTGTTGAACACGAAGGCCGAGCAGGTGAGACCCGCGAGCGCAAGCCACTGCCGCGCCGTCATGGAGCCGCTCTGCGAGGAAGCTGCACGCGCTGCCGCACCGCGTACGGCAGACGACTCGGTTGCGGCAGCAGCGGCAGATGTGATCTCAGCGGCAACCGCTTCTTCGCACTTTTCCATCGTCCGCCCCATCTCCCTGCTATTCGGGCGCTCGCCATACCCAACAAACGGTTCGCGATTGTAGCAAAGTGAGGCTCTGGCGTTGGCCTTGAAGGCACGGCAACATTTCCGAAACATCCCGCCGCGAGCAATGGCGCAAACGCGCCCCGCGAAACGCCTGCCGTGCACCCGTCAAACAAAAACTTCCGGATATCAACGGTTGTTTTCCGAGTCGCCGAGTATAGACGTTTTTTAGCCCGCGTTTACCTGGGAAAACATTCGAAATTTCGGACGTCTACTCGGCACATCCAAAAATAACCGTTGATATCCGGAAGTTTTGGCGCTCAAACACCGGCGACCCCGCCACCGGCATGGGCAGCGGGGCCGCAATGTTAGAAAAACCCTGGAGTTCTTTTACATGGTGCTAGTCCTTCTTGATCCAGGAGAACATGGAACGGATCTTCTCGCCTGTCTGCTCAATTGGATGGCTGTTGATCTCTTCGCGCTTCTCGAGCAGCCACTTGTGGCCATTCGCGCAGTCATCCACGAACTCCTGAGCGAACGAACCGTCCTGGATGCGAGCCAGGATCTGCTTCATGGCCTCGCGGCTCTCGTCGTTGATGACCTTGGGGCCGGCATAGTACTCGCCGTACTCGGCCGTGTTGGAGATGGAGTAGTTCATGAAGTGGATACCGCTCTCGTACATGAGGTCCACGATCATCTTCATCTCGTGGTAGCACTCGAAGTACGCAAGCTCGGGCGGATAGCCGGCCTCGGTCAGGGTCTCAAAGCCCGCCTTCACCAGCTCAACGAGACCGCCGCAGAGCACGGCCTGCTCGCCGAACAGGTCCTCCTCGGTCTCCTCCTTGAACGTGGCCTTGATGATGCCGGAGCGGGCACCGCCCACGCCCCAGCAGTACGCCAGCGCGATGTCCCACGCGTTACCGGTAGCATCCTGCTGCACGCAGGCGAGGTCGGGCACGCCGGAACCCTCGGTGTACTGGCGACGAACGATGTGGCCCGGGCCCTTAGGCGCGCACATGATGACGTTCACGTCCTCGGGCGGCACGATGTAGCCGTAGTGGATGTTGAAACCATGGGCGAAGGCGAGCGTGTTGCCGGGCTTGAGATGCGCCTTGATGTGCTCCTCGTAGACCTTGGGCTGGGTCTCATCGGGCGTGAGAATCATGATGAGGTCGGCTTCCTCGGCCGCGGTGTCCATGTCGCACACCTTGAGGCCCGCCTCCTCGGCCTTGGCCCAGCTGCTCGAGCCCTCGCGCAGGCCCACACGCACGTCGCAGCCCGAATCGAGCAGGTTGAGTGCATGGGCGTGGCCCTGGCTTCCGTACCCGATGATGGCAATCTTCATGTCCTGGATCACCTCGGGCTTGCAGTCCGCCTCATAGTAAATCGTTACAGCCATTTCTTGTCTCCTTTGAATCGTGGCTGATAGTACCTTGCTTGCATCTCCGTGTTGGGACGCCGCCGCAACATGAGTCAAAATGGACCCGTCCCAAAATGGATCGCTACGAGCGCGACATGGCGATCTTGCCCGTGCGCGTGATTTGGCGCAGCCCGTAGCCGCGGAAGAGGTCCTCCATGGCATCGAGCTTGCTCGCCGTGCCCGTCGCCTCGACGGTCAGCGAGTTCTTGCCAACGTCGACCACCTTCGCACGGAAGATGTTCGCGATCTCGATGATCTCATGGCGCTTGTCGGCCGGCGCGAGCACCTTGAACAGCACGAGCTCGCGTTCTATAGCGTCCTCATGCGTCATATCGCTGATCTTATAGACGCTCACGAGCTTATGGAGCTGCTTGGTGAGCTGCTCGTATGCCACCGCATCGGCGTCGACGATGATGGTCATGCGGCTCATGGTGGTGTCTTCGGTTGGGGCCACGGTCAGCGAGTCGATGTTGAACCCGCGTCGGCTGATGAGCCCCGTCACGCGACTGAGCACGCCGGGCTTGTTCTCGACGAGCACCGAAAGGATGTATTTCATCTCACTCGCCTCCCTTCTGCGCAGCAACGCCGCGCGCAAGCCCGCCGCCCTCGGGGCCGGGCTGCGGGCCGGCGGCAACGCGGGCCGACGCATCGAATTCATCGAGCGGCAGCGGCTCGGCCACGGTGCCCGCATGCTCGCCCGCCCGGCTCATGCCCTTCTCGGTTACGCGCACGCCACCGAGCGTCACATCGATCGCGCCGATAATATCGTCGATGGCCGCGCCGGGGGCCACCATGGGATAGACGGTCTGCGCCGTGGGAATGATGACATCCAACAGGTAGGGACCCTCGGCTGCCAGCATCCGGTCGAGAGCGTCACCGATCTGGTCGGGGTGCGCGATGCGCTCCGCCTGCCAGCCGTACGCCTCGGCCAGCTTCACGAAGTCGGGGTTCGCCGTGAACTCCGTGCACGAATAGCGCTCGTGATAGAACAGCCGCTGCCACTGGTGCACCATGCCAAGCGCGTTGTTGTCGATGACGAGCACCTTCACCGCCACGCCGTTGCCGAGCGCCGTAGCCATCTCCTGGATGTTCATCTGGATGGAGCCGTCGCCCGCGATGCACACCACCTGCGCGTCCGGCCGCCCGATCTTGGCGCCGATCGCCGCCGGGAATCCGAAGCCCATCGTGCCCAGGCCACCCGAGCTGATGAACGTGCGACTCTCCTCGCGGTGCACGTGCTGGTGCGCCCACATCTGATGCTGGCCAACCTCGGTCGTGACCACGCTTTCATGGGGGTCGAGCTTGTTAGAGAGCTGTTCGAGCACTTGCTCCGGCGCGATGCGGTCGGGATAGTCGACGAAATCCTCGGTATAGAACGGCCAGCGCTCGCGCCACTCGAACACGGTCTCGACCCATTCCGCGCTTTTTGGCTGGGCCTCAACCTTGTCGAGCCGCGCGTTGATGGCCGCGACGACGCCCTGGGCATCGCCCACGATGGGCACCTGCGGGTCGCGCATCTTGCCGATCTCGGCCGGGTCGATATCGATGTGAATGACCTTCGCGTGCGGCGCGAACTCGCTGAGCTTGCCCGTCACGCGATCCGAGAAGCGCGCGCCCACCGCAATGAGGAGGTCACACTCGGTCACTGCCATGTTTGCATACTTGGAGCCGTGCATGCCCACGGGTCCTAAGTTGAGCGGGTTGGAGCAGGGCATGGCCGCTTTGCCCAACAAGGTCGTGACCACGGGAATCTGCATCTTCTCCGCGAGCTCAACCACCTCGTCGCACGCATGGCTCGACACCACGCCGCCACCCACCATGAGCAGCGGTCGCGTTGCCGCACGGATATACTCGACCGCCTGCTTGACCTGCTTGGCATTACCGCGATAGTTGGGTCGGTAGCTGGGGATGTCGATATGGTCCGGATAGCGGAACACCATCTGCGCGCCGGCGAGGTCACTCGGGATGTCGATGAGCACCGGGCCGGGGCGACCGGTCGAGGCGATGTAAAACGCCTCGCGGAACGTCTTCGTAAGGTCGTCGGTGCTCTGTAAGAGGAAGCTGTGCTTCACCACGGGCATGGTGATGCCCACGATGTCGGCTTCCTGGAAGGCGTCGGTGCCGATGACGCCGCGCGTGACTTGGCCCGTGATGACCACGAGCGGCACGGAGTCCATGTACGCCGTGGCGATGCCCGTCACCGTGTTGGTGGCGCCGGGGCCGGACGTCACGAGCACGACGCCTACCTTGCCCGTCGCTCGGGCGTAGCCATCGGCCTCGTGCACCGCACCTTGCTCGTGGCGGGCAAGGATGTGCCGAATCTTGGTGGAGTCGTAGAGCGCATCGTAGATCTTGATGGCCTGGCCGCCGGGGTACCCGAAGAGCGTGTCCACGCCCTCGGCCTCGAGGCTCGCGATGATGGCCTGGGCGCCGGTCATGGTCTTGCCCTCGTGCTCGGTATGGCTGCCTGGCCCGAAGGGCTTGCCGCTTATGGCGAGCTCCTTGAGCGCCAGCCGCTCGGCGCGCGTGGTGCCCGCCGAAGGAGCGGCCTGAGCGGCAGTTACACAGACATGCTGGCGAATATCGTCGGGCATGTCCGGCGTGCGCGGGCTTCCGGCAAGCGCTGTCGGCTGCCCAGCTGCCGCCCCTGCCGCCGGCACCCCCGTGCGCGCCGCCGGCGCGGCGCCGCCCGCACGCTCCGCCCCGCCCTGGGCCGGGGTGCTGGCCGCACGATCCGCCCCGCTCCGGTCGTTCGTGTTCGTCATGACAGATACGCCCCCTTATCTGCGCTGGTCACGAGCTTTGCATACCGGCTCAGCACGCCGGTGGTGTACTTGGGCGCGGGAGGCTGCCACGCGGCGCGGCGACGAGCGAGCTCCGCCTCGCCCACCCGCAGCTCAAGCGATCCCGCCTCGATGTCGATGTCGATGATGTCGCCCTCTTCCACGAGCGCGATGGGACCGCCTGCCGCGGCCTCAGGTGAGACATGGCCGATGCACGGACCCTTGCTCGCGCCGGAGAAGCGCCCGTCGGTGATGAGCGCCACGGACTTGTCGAGCCCCATGCCGCAGATAGCGCTCGTGGGCGTGAGCATCTCGCGCATGCCGGGACCGCCGGCCGGGCCCTCGTAGCGAATGACCACCACGTCGCCCGGGTTAATCGTCCCGCCGAAGATCGCCTTGCAAGCTTCTTCCTCGCTGTTGAACACGCGCGCAGGGCCAGAATGCTGGTACATTTCGGGCGAGCAGGCGGAACGCTTCACCACGCCGCAATCCGGCGCAAGGCTGCCGCGCATGACCTTGAGGCCGCCGATGGGGCTATAGGCGTTCTCGATCTCGCGAACGATCTCTCCGTCCGCGGGCGGGCACTGGGCGATCCAATCCTTCATGCAGCCATGGCAGGTGCACGCCGTCTCGTCGAGCAGCCCCGCTCGGCCGAGCACGCCCAGAATCGCCGGAATGCCGCCCACGGTGTTGAGGTCCTCGATATGGAGCGGCCCCGCCGGCGCGATGCGCACGATGTTCGGCGTCTCGTCGGAGATGCGGTCCCAGTCGTCCATGGTGACGGGGCAGCCCGCCGCCTGCGCGATGGCCGTGAGATGGAGCATGGTGTTGGTGGAGCCACCGAAGGCCATGTCGAGCACCATGCCGTTGTGGATAGCCGCGGGAGTGAGGATGTCGAGCGCCGTGATGCCCTTTTCGACCAGGTCCATCACCTGCATGCCCGTCTGCTTGGCGAGGCGGATGCGCTCGGAATACACGGCAGGCACGGTGCCGTTGCCGGGAAGCGCCAAGCCGAGGGCCTCGGCCAGGCAGCAGATCGAGTTGGCGGTGAACATACCCGAGCAACTGCCGCACGTGGGACAGGCGGTATTCTCGAGCCACGCGCACTCCTCCTCGGTCATGGTGCCCGCTGTAACCTGGCCCACGGCGTCGAAAAGCGTGTTCAGATCCGTCTGCTTTCCGCACTTATCATGCCCGGCGAGCATGGGCCCGCCGGAGACGAGCATGGTGGGGATATTCAGACGCGCCGCGGCGATGAGCATGCCGGGGACGATCTTGTCGCAACTGGGGATGAGGACCATCGCATCGAACTGGTGGCCCTGGATAGCGCACTCGACGGAATCTGCGATGACCTCGCGCGAGACCAAACTGTAGTGCATGCCCTCATGGTTCATGGCGATGCCGTCGCACACGCCGATGGTGTTGATCTGCAGCGGCGTACCGCCGGCCATGCGAACGCCCGCCTTCACGGCGTCGGCAATCTGTTGGAGGTGGAGGTGCCCTGGGATAACTTCGTTCTGCGCGGAGACCACGGCGACGAGCGGCCGCTCAAGCTCCTCGTCGGTAAGGCCATCTGCCTTGAGCAGGCTCCGGTGCGGCGCACGAGCCAGCCCCTTCTTCACGGCATCGCTTCTGAGTTCCATACACCCTCGCTTCCCTTTACGTCGGCGCGCGGCCAAACGGTTGGTGAAATTCAGGAAATGCGAGGTCATGGCATGGGTTCGGCGATTGCTGCGGCGATTTCCGCGCGGTCGCTTGGACGGTTGCCCGTCGGGGCTCTCGCCTGCTACCCAACCCTACTCGATGCCCGTAACGGGGGCGCCGGCGCGGCATACTGACGAGCCTGCCGCGCGGGGGATCGCCCGGCGCAGACACGCGTTCAGCTGCACTGCTCGAGGGGGTGTTCCCGACCAGTCGCCGCGGGTTCTCACGCATCCCCGCTCGCTGTGGCACGTCCGGCCGGTACTCGCCCTGTCATCGCATTTGCTGAGTCCGGCAAGTATCGCGCGCGTAGGCGAGCACCATGCGAGCGCCCAACAAATGAAACATTTTTGAAACACTTTATTCGGCGAAAGTGCTTCATGCGAGGACGAGCGGTACGGTGGCGATTTCTAGCCACAATCCCCAAACGTCACCCATGCAAAACCACGTTACATGTCGATGTACGCATTAAGCGCCATTTTTCAGCGGCTTAATGCGTATATCGACATGTAACATCATCGACAATCGCAAGCGGGCGTCGTCATCCGTCCCCGACTCACGGAAGACGCTTCCTGTTGGCTTCCCAGAATATTCGCCCGCTACCGCCCCTTGGGGCGCGACGTATCCGGCCAGGGCATACCTTTGTAGCGGTTGCCGGCTCGCAGCTCATCGAGCATCTGCGCGAGATGCGCCTGGCGCGTGGTCTCGCGCTTGGGACGCTCGATCCAGCTGATGTAGTCGTTGCGCTGATACGGCGGCCGACGAGTAGATCCACCATCTTTTCGGGCAAAAATGTGTCGAAACGGGGGCCTACAGAGGCCGTTTTCGGTACATTCTTGCCCAAGTATGCGAGCGAACGTTCGGGAGCCGTGCGTCGCCCCGGTCGTGCGCCACCCCGGCAGCGCCGCATCGCCACGCCTGCCGACGCCGCCTCGTCCCAACAGCGCGCCACCCCGGCAGCGCGCCGCCCAACAACGCCGCCCCGGCAACACGCCGCGCTACGCAACGATTGCCATCTGCTCCCACGAGCCGTCCGCGCGCGGCACCTCAACCGCCCGGTAGCCTACCGACGCCGCATGGTCGTACGCCCGCTCGATGCCCCAGCACAGGTCGCCCGGCACATGGCCGTCGGAGCCAACGGTGATGGGCACGCCCGCGTGGCAGAATCGCTCAAGCAGCCCCTGCGCCGGGTAATAGTCGCCCACGCCCTTTCGCCACCCCGCCGTGGAAAGCTCCACGCGTTTGCCGGTGTCGTGCGCACAGGTCACCATCTCGTCCCAGAGCGGCGCAAGGTCGATCGTGGGCGCAAAACCGTCGTTTACAAAGCGCATGGCGAGGTCCGGGTGCGCCATCGTGTCGAAGAGCGGGCACTCGCACGCGCGGCACCAGGTCTCTGCATAGCGGCGCCAAACCTCGTCCGGGCCCAACTCCTCCCAAATACGCCGGTCGGTCGAATCGTCGATCCATGCGCCGTCCTCGATGGGCCCCAGCCAATGCACCGACCCCAAACGCACGCGCGCACCGGCGCTCCAGCGGCGGATGTTCTCCTCGCAGCCATCGTACCAATCACACTCGAAGCCATAGATGTACTCGAGCTCAGGGTGCTCGGCTGCAGCTGCCTCGAACGCCGCACGGTGCTCGGCAAGGCGCGCCTCGGGCACCTGGACCTCCTCGCCTGGATCCATTATGCGCGGCAGCGTAAGGTGGTCGGTCGAAACCATCACGCGGCATCCCGCTGCAACCGCAGCAGCCACGTTCTCCATAAACGTACCGACGCCGTCCGAGAACCGCGTATGGGTATGCGTGTCAACGATAGAACGGGCAGGCAAAGGCTCGATCATGCTCGGTCTCGCTTTCTCTAACAGTCTTCCGGAATCACCCGCTCCTCCCCAATGCCTCGCGCCCCATCAGGCGGGCAGCGTGGGAGCAGGCCGCGCGGAGCCGTGCTACGCCTCAGGATACAGCGGATTGCTCCACGCCGCATGGCCCGTCGCATCCACGCACTCAAAGCGCAGGTACGTCTCGGTACCGTTCAACTCGAATTCAGCATACTCCAAGAGCGGGCCGCCAGCGGAGCGGTGCGTCTCGCCCACTCCCACCGGGCCTCCTGCAATAAGGCTCACACGTTCGCACGGGCTGCACGCTACCCAGGCGCGGCCATCGCGCACGCCCCAGTTCTCAATCGAAGGACCGCTCGACGCATAGAACGCCCCCTCCACAAGCGCGCGCACCACCGCGTCGCGCGTCAGCTCGGGAGCGGCGACCACCACCCAGCCGCCAAAGGAGTCGGGCAGCTCAGGCGCGTTGTGGTTATCGTCCGATGCCACACCGCCCAGCCGCTGTCCGCGGCGCAGCATAAGGTCCCAGAACAGCGTATCGTGCCCCAGCGCGCACTCCTCCACCGTGCCGAAGTTGTGTACCTCGATGGCAAAGCAGCCCTCGAGCCCCACGACGTCCGCTGGGTCCACGCGGCTCCAGATAGGATGGTTGTACATCACGGCACAGCCATGCGCGGCCAGCTCGTCCACCACCCGCTGCGCCACGGCGCGGCCATCCCAGCCGCCCCGGCATATCACCGGCTCCAGCCGCTCCATGTGCGCAAACCTGCGCGGTGCAGCGGCAACCATCTCGTCCGTACCCAAGATGCCGTGAATATGGTGCGTGGCCAGGCGCGTGCCCTTGCCGTCATCGGATACCAGGACCGCCGAAGCTTCGATGCCGGGCAGGATGATGAAGTCCTCCGTGTCAAAAGCACCGGAATAGTCGGTAAACAGGTCGTGGTCGGAAAGGCAGAGGAACTGGTAACCGTGCGCCCGGTGCTCGGCTACCGACTGCTCGGGCGTCCAGCGCCCGTCAGAGTTGACCGTGTGGCTGTGCAGGTTCCCCTTATAGCGAGGCAAATCCTCCGGCAGCCCCGTCTGATCGGCAAAATGCGTCATGGTTCATCCTTAGCTGAGATACCCGTGAGAAAACATCGACGTTGCTTCGGGGGGTGCGAGCGAACGTCTCGAAGGAGGCAGGAACCGACAAGAGGTTCCCCGCTCCGCTTCATCACCCCTCATCCCCAAAATGATAAAAGTAACCGGGTTCGTTTTCTCACTTGGCTCGTTGAATCACGCCATCACGCGAGCAGCGATGCATGCGCCAACATGTGCGCACACACCGCCGCCCGCGCGTCTGGAAGGAGCGTCTCCGCACGCAGCGCTACGCCGCGGCGGGAATGACCAGGCAATCGTGCTCGGGAATGGTCAGGAACACGTCGTCACCGGTATTGAACATGTGGAAGCTGCGGAAGAGCGCATCGACGCGCAGCACGGTGGCACCCACGCGCACGGTGTAGCGCAGCACGTTGCCGCGTGGCACGCTGTCCACGACCATGCCCTTGACCACGTAGCAGCCGTCGGCCTCGGCAGGGCGCTCGGCCGTGATGCCGATGGTCTCGGGACGGATGGCCACCACATTGCCCGCCGGTACCACCGTGCCGGTGAGCATGCCGTACTCCTCGGCGCGCAGCTGGTTGTAGCTGCCGATGAAGCTCGCCGCGAACTCGGAGACCGGGTTGGTGTACACCTCGACCGGGCTGCCGGCCTGCTCGATGCGTCCGTCATGGAAGAGCTGGATCACGTCGGACATGACCATGGCCTCGTCCTGGTCGTGCGTCACGAAGATCGAGGTCAGGTTGAGCTCTTGATTGATCTCGCGAATGCGCGACTGCAGGGCTTTGCGGAGCTTCGCATCGATGGCCGAAAGCGGCTCATCGAGCAAGAGCACCTTAGGCTCGGTCACAATCGAGCGGGCGAGCGCCGCGCGCTGCTGCTGGCCGCCGGAAAGGCTCGCGGGGTAGGCGCGCTCTTTGCCGGTAAGCTCGACCATGGCGATGGCCTCGGCCACCTTCTTGTCGATCACGTCCTGCGGGGTCTTCTGCATCTTGAGACCGAAGGCGATGTTCTGCTCGACCGTCATGTTGGGGAACAGGCTGTACTGCTGGAACACCATGCCGATGTTGCGCTTGCTCGCCGGCACGTTGGTGATATCCTCGCCGTCGAGGATGATGGTGCCCTCGGTAACCTGCTCCAGGCCGGAAAGGCAGCGCAGCAGGGTGGATTTGCCGCAGCCGGAGGGGCCGAGCAGCGTCACAAGGTCGCCCTTCTCGATACCGAAATTGATGTGATCAAGGACGGTGTTATCGCCAAAGCGCTTGACGACGTCGCGGAATTCAATATAGGCCATTACTTGGTCTCCTTCTGGATAGACGAGTTCTGCAGCTTCAAAACCACCGCCGTCACGAGCGCAACCACCACGAAGATGACCACGACGATGGCGCTGGAAAGGCCGCTCGAAACGTCCATGTTCGCCTGCAGGAACACCTGGATGTTCTGGTAGTTGGTGCCCGCGATGTTGTTGGCAAGCACGAAGTCGCCGAAGATGATGCTCTCGGCAAGCAAGCTCGACACCAAGATGCCGGAGAGGATGTTCGGCAGCACCACCTGCACGTACGCGCGGAAGCGCCCGCAGCCGAGCATCTCGGCCGCCTGGATGAGCATCTCGGCATCGATCGAATTGAGCGCATTGCGAATGCCCTGGTAGATGTAGGGCAGCACCAAGATGGTATACGCGCCGAACAGCATGAACAGCCGGTTGGAGAGAATCGTGCCCGTACCGGTGTAAAGCGAGATGATGCCGATCGAGAGGATCACGCCCTGCAGCGCATAGGGGATCATGCAGAGAAACTGCATCACACCCGCAAGCTTGCGATTGACGGCCACGACCACATACATGGCCGCAAGGATGAGCACGATGGTAATGATCACGCTCACGATGCACAGGATCAACGTGCGGCCTATGGACATCCAGAACGTGGTGTTGGAGAACAGCTCTACATAGTTGCGCAGCGTGAACCCAGACGGCAGGATGTCGGTCCATTCAACGAAGAGCGAATACACGAGCGTCACGGCGAACGGAATCAGCAGATACAGGGCGACGGCACCCAGGAAGATCTTGCCGGCAAGGGAGGTCTTCTGCTGGGGCGCAACGCCGGCAACGGCGTTCTTCTTGCTCATACGATCTCCCTCCCCTTGGCAGCACGGCGCGTGAAGTAGTTGTTCACGAGCGTGCAGATGACCATGAGGGCGATGAGCACTATGGCGAGGGCACCGCCCGTGGCGGCATCGGTCTGCACGTCACCACGGAAGCGCGAGGTGATCTGCAGCGCCAAGAGCGCGTAGTTGTTCATCACGAGCGCATAGGCCGTTGCGTAGGCAGCGAGTGCGTTGGAGAAGAGTACCGACAGCGTGCCCAGAATGGAAGGCATCAGGTTGGGGATCACGATGCGGAACCAGTAATCGAAGGTCGAGGCCTTGAGAATGGTCGCCGCCTCGCGCCACTCCTTGCGGATGCCCGCGAACGCCGGGATAAGCAGAAGCGTGGCCAACGGAATCTGGAAGTAGATGTACATCATGACCAGGCCGTCGAAACCATAGAGATTGAAATTGGCAAGGAACGGGATGTTGAACTGCTCGCCGATGAGCGTGAGCACGCCGGCGTTGCCCATGAGGATCATGAACGCGAAGGCCAGCGGCACGCCCGAGAAGTTCGACATCATGTTGAGCACCATGGTGAAGCCGTTGCGAACGCGCGGGCTCGCCTCGGAGCAGAAGCGCGCCGCAAGGAACGCCACCACGATGCCCACCACAGCAGAAAGCAGGCTGATCCACACGCTGTTCCAGATGGACTGCGTATAGAGCGGCGTAGTGAACACGCGGATGTAATTCTCGAGGCCAAGCGCCTCGGAGTCGCGGCCGATCACCGAATTAAGGGCGAGCTGCGCCAAAGGGGCAAGCTCGTAGAGAATTACCACGAGGAAGAACGGAACGATGGCGATGTAGGCCATCCAAGGACGGCGCTTCGCCGTCTTCGCCTTGCTCGCGGTTGCCGGCTTAGCACCGACACCTTGCTGCAAAACGTTTTCCATACAAACGACGGGGCGCGATAGATCCCGCCCCGTCTAGCTCCTTTCGAAGTTCCTTAGCCCAGAGCCGGGATAACATTCTCCTGGTACCAGGTGATAAGGTCCTGGCACACGCCACTCCAGACGGACTCGTCCACCGTCTGGACCTGATCCCCGTACTGCTCGTCGGGCAGACGCATGGCAGCCACGTCCTCGGGCAGCTCCACGTCGCGGATGGGAGTCGCGTAGCCGCGGGCGAGGTTGATCTGGCCCTCGTCGGAGAGGATGAACTCGCGGGCGAGGCACGCGGCCGCCGGGTGCGGGGCGTACTTGTTGATAACGGTGCAGTAGCCCGACTGCACGCTCGCATCCTGCGGAATGCTCACCGTGAAGGAAGCGTTGGGGTTGTTCGTCTGAATCTGGTCGCGGTAGTTGAGCGAGTTGTAGTCCCAGTTGATGCAGACATCGATCTCGCCGGACTCAAGACGCGCGAGCGAGGCATCGGCGACATCGAGGCGGCCGGCCTCGGCAAGCTCGAGCAGGAAGTCATAGGCGGGCTGCATGTTGTCGATATCACCACCGAGCGCGTAGGCGGCGGCGAGGCTCGCGTACTGCGCCACAGCGGCGGCGGTCACGTCGCCCACGCAGACCGTGTAGTCGCCGTCGAGCAGGTCCTGGAAGCTCGTGGGCGGGTTGGAGACCGTGGCGTCGTTGGACATGAAGGAGATGGTGCCGTAGTAGCCCACGATCCAGTCGCCGTCGTCGTCCTTGGCCCAATCGGGGATCTCGTCCCAGTAGCTCGTCTTGTACTTGAGCGTGAGCTCCTGCTCCTCGGCCGTGGGGCCCCACGACTGGCCCACGTCGCCGATGTCTTTGGTGCCGTCGGCGCCCTCCTCGCGGAACATGGAGAGCTCCTCGGACGAGGACATGTCCTGGTCGGCGTGGGTGATACCGTACTCGGCCTCGATATCCTGCCAGGTCTCGACCCAGTTGGCCCAGGTGTCGGGCATACCAACGGACTGGATCTCGCCCTCCTCCTGCGCCTGCGCGATGAGGTCTTCGAGCGACATCTCGTTGTAATCAACAGCAGCCGCATCGCCGGAGCCATCGTCGCAACCGGTCAAGGCGCTGCCCGCCACGATAGCCATGCCGGCGCCCGCCAGCATGTTGAAGAACTGGCGGCGGGACACGCCGCGCTCCATCGCCACGCGCACGATCTTTTCTGTATCCACGTTTACTCCCATCGTCTTCACTGCTTCTATGGCTACATTGCAATAAACAGCAGGACAACGATATCGAAGGGAGGAACAGAGGATACCCCTTGCGCCGAAAGGCTTTCGCAAGGCTGACGGAATCTTACGATTAGCTAACAGATGCTGCGTTTTTCCTTTTCATGCGCGCGCGTCTGTAAAGAATCGAACGCAGGGGAATCGGGCGTCCCGGGAAAAGCCGATGCGACGCGAGCAGCAGTCTCTACGCATTGCGGCCTTATAAAGGAGCCCAGACGCGAAAAAGCTGCTACTCGCAATGCACGCGGAGAATCACAGGTAATGACTCTCTGCTGTTTGCCTGCACGCTACCCGAGCGCGATGGCATACAGGTTTTGCCTGTCGGTATTGCCCGACACCACATACGCTGTACCGTCCTCAACAAGCAACGGCTGATCCCAGGCCTGATGCGTCCTGTGAACCTCGGTGGTAAGCTCGGTCATTTCCAGCGCGTTTGGCAATTCGTCGAGCCCGATACGGTAGATACCCCCTTCGCCCAGATACACCGCCGATCCATCAACAAGCGTCGGAGTTGACTCGATTTCCCGCGCAGGAACCGAACCAACGAGCTCAAGCGTTTCCGCATCAAAGACGTTGCACGCTCCGTTGCTTGCGTCATGATCTGGGTCGAGCACCGTGCTCCCAGCACTTTCATCTATAGTCGGCGCGTTTACCAGCACATAGCCATCGAATACAAGTGGCATCGCACCAGAGGGTGTGCGTTTGTCATCATCAAGGCCGTCGGTCGAACAACTTATGTGCGCCTGCCCATCGCCATCGAATGCGACACGGCACAGCGTCCCTCGACGCGTCTGAAAATAGACAACGTCCCCAGCCTCTCCATCGTGAGAAAACCCGGTAGTAATCATATCGTCCACTTCGAGGTGCTGAACAATCTCGCCGTCAGCATAGCTCACCAGAAGACACGCCGCTTCGGTTCCCGCTGGAACCAACAACCCATAAGGGCTTGCGTAGGGGTACCCGCGATTACCCGAGGCGATGATTCGACTATCAACCGTTACGTTCCATTGCAGCGTTCCCGTACGTATGTCTATACAGGCAAGTCGAGATGTCGCTGCAAGTTCATACGAGGAGACCCCAATATAGGCATTTCCATCAAAGATGGCAAAATCGGTTGACTCCCAACCGACAACGATGGGCGGCTCTTGGTCGCTCCCCTCAAGCTGCGTTGCAACGTCTTCATCTTCGACGGAGATGACGGAGACGTTCCACCTTGCCTCCAGCGTATCGGCATCGAATGCTGCCACGCGACCCCATCTGCAAAACACGAGCACATAATCGCCGGCGAGCGCCAAAGCCTGTTCGATATTGCCCCAAGATCCATCAATGGCCTGCGTACACAGTAACTCGCCTGTAGCCTTGCTGTAGCTACGCAGCTCGTTGCCAGCGCCGATGAACAAGCGATCGTCGTTACCGTCGATTCGACTCGTCTCTGCCTGCCCGTTCACGATAACGGAAGCCCCGAGTTCTTCGCCGGATAAAGCACCCTTGCTTACGCAAACCTCAGCATTCCAATGAATTGGGCCTGCGACACGCTCCGACCCTTCATGTTGAGCATGAGAGGATTCACGACCCGAACAACTGGACAGAGCAGAAGCCGATAACAACCCAAGTGAACTGAGTATTCCAACGCATATCGCTGAGCGACGAGTATATACCGACTTCATGTTCTTATTCCAACTCGTACGTTACAGGATAGGCATCAATAACCGTCACGAAATCTTCGGCATAAACTTGAATATATCGCATACCTTCATGCTCCTTTCGACATGGCCCACACCTCATCAGCCAAGACGGAAACATGACTTCTTAACTATATGCTTTATTCATCATATTATGATTATTATTATGCGAAAGGCGTGCATACAGTGCTCGGCGGTAGATGAAACGAGTCGTCACTGACCCCGAATTGACCACGTCATGATGCGTGGCGCAACCGATAAAAACAACCGAATCGATGCAGGAAAGGGCATTCATCAACCCGACAGCTTTCATCACTCCTGCTGCCCCAAACTCCCTCCATGGCGCGAGCAGCAGCCTCTACGCATTGCGGCCTTTCAAAAGCAGACCGAAATGTGCAGATGCCGCCGCCCGCTCTGTACGAGGCTTCTTTGCTGGCCGCTCCGGCTCCGTCACAGCATGGTGGCGCTGAGCGTCGGCTCGAACCCTGCTGCGCGCAACGCCTCCATGATCTGCTCCTTGTGCGAGGTGCCGTATGCCTCGATGGTCACGCGGAGCTCTACGGCGGCGTTGCGATTGGTGCTCACGAACTGGTTGTGCTCGAGCTTGATGACGTTGCCGTTCTGCTCGGCGATGGCGCTTGCCACCTTCACGAGCATGCCGGGGCGGTCGGGCAAAAGCACGCTCACCGTGAAGATGCGGTCGCGCGCGATGAGCCCGTGCTGCACGACCGAACTCATGGTGATGACGTCCATGTTCCCGCCAGAGAGGATCGAAACCACGCGCCGGTTCTCCGCCGGCAGGTGCTTGAGCGCCGCCACGGTAAGCAAACCCGAATTCTCGACAATCATCTTATGATTCTCAACCATATCGAGGAACGCAACGATGAGCTCTTCATCGGGGACCGTGATGACGTCGTCCAGATTGGCCTGAAGATAGGGAAACACCTGGTCGCCGCATTCAAGCACCGCCGTTCCGTCGGCAATGGTGTTTGCGCTCGGCAGCTTCACCACATGCCCCGCCTCGAGCGCGCGCGTGAGCGAGGGGGCGCCTTCGGGCTCCACGCCGATCACGCGGATCTTGGGATTGTAGAGCTTGGCAAAGGTTGAGACGCCGCAAGCCAGGCCGCCACCGCCCACCGGAACGAGAATGGTATCTACGAGCGGCAGCTCGGAAACGATTTCCATGGCAATGGTACCCTGGCCCGTTGCCACCACGGGATCGTTGAAGGGGTGGATGAACGTATAGCCGTGCTCCTCGGCAAGCTGCATGGCGTATTCGCACGACTCATCGTACACGTCGCCATAGAGCACGACCTCGGCTCCGTAGCCTTTGGTGCGCTCGACCTTGATGAGCGGCGTCGTCGTGGGCATGACAACGATGGAGCGCGCCCCGGCGCGAGAGGCGGCAAATGCCACGCCCTGCGCATGGTTGCCCGCGCTCGCGGTGATGATACCGCGCTCCAGCTCTTCGGGCGCGAGCGTGCTAATCTTATAGTAGGCGCCGCGCACCTTGTAGGCGCCTGTACGCTGCATGTTCTCGGGCTTGAAGAACACGCGGTTGCCCGTTGCCTGGCTAAAATGCGGGCTCTCAACGAGTTCGGTCTTCTGCGTGACTTCCTTGACCTTTTCGGAGGCCTGCTCGAAGGAGTCGAGCGTGAGCATCTCAGGCATAGGCGATTCCTCCTCTGGCATCATTGCTAGCATACGCGCCGTTTTCGTGGTCTCTACGGTAGCACAGTGGAGCAGCGCCGAAGGCATGGGCCCCATCAAAATGCTTCGCCAGGGTCCGGGTGGCCCCTTGACGCAAAACTCTCGTCAAAGGATCGGATTTTTCTTCCTCGGGCGTGTACAAAGCAAATTGGGCCCACAGAAACAGCAGGTCAGAAGCTTGGCGCATGGAGGTATAGTTGCCCTGCACTCCAAAATTCGATCCTTTGGCGCGAGTTTTGTTTCCACAGCAGCTTTGGCACCCCCAAATTCGACGTTTGTGCCACAATTCGTGTTGCTACGACCTACCCCAGCCCCATCGCGCTCGAATCGAGGTTTTCATGGCAAGCACAGCGCAACCGGCAGCAAACACGCCTCCCCTCTTCTCGCTGCGCGATGCGCGCGTCGTGCGGAGCGGACGCACCATTTTGCATGTAGACCATTTCGATCTTGCGGAGGGCGAGCACGTGGCGCTGCTCGGCCCCAATGGTGCAGGCAAGTCGACGTTCATCCAGTTACTCACGCGCGAGACGTTCCCGCTCCATCGCGAAGAGCCCCCGGTGCGCTTCCGCGGGCAGGCGCGGCCGCTGCTCTCCGATATCAAACAGGCACTTGGCATCGTTTCTGCCACCATGCACGACCAAGTTCGCGTGCACCTGCCGGTAAGCGATATCGTTTGCGGCGGGCTTTTCGGCACGCTCGGCCTCCCCAACCACGTGCAAGCGACAGACGAGCAGCGAGCCCAGGCCCAAGACGCCCTCGACCGGCTGGGCATAGCAGATTTGGCCGAGCGCGACGTCATGACGCTCTCCACAGGCCAAGTGCGCCGCGTGCTCGTGGCCCGCGAGCTTATGAGCGACCCGCGCATCTTGATTTTCGACGAGCCGTGCACCGGCCTCGATCCCGAAGGCATGTACCACGTGCGCAACACGATGAGGCTCTTGGCAGACGAAGGGCGTTCGGTCGTGCTCGTCACGCACTATCCTGAAGACATCATCCCGGCAATCGAGCGCGTGCTGCTCATCAAAGATGCCGAAGTATTTGCCGACGGGCCGAAGGAGGACCTGCTCACCAGCGCAACGCTCTCCGACCTCTTCGGTGTGCCGCTTGAAGTCGAAGAGCGCCACGGCTGGTACTCGCTCCAAGGCCGCTACGAATAGCAAAAACGGCGGAGCCCGCTGGCTGGGCCCGCCGTTTTGAAAACCCGAAGCCGGCGTTGCTCGAACGCCGGGGTGACTACGGCCTAGACCAGCCGCAGCCGCGAACTAGTCCTTGAGCACGAGCGACGAGAGGGTTCCCGCTGCGCCAAGCACAATCGTCACCACCGCACCATAAGCGGGAGCCATGAAGGGGCTCAGCAGCGACATCGTGAGGTTTACCGAGCTTGACGAGCTGGAGTACGTTGCCATGTCGGAAATCAGCCCTTCGACGATGCCGCCGAGCACAAACGAGCCGATCGTGCACACGAGCGCCACGACCGCAGTACCCGCAAGCGCGAAGAAGAGCACCACGTCAAAGCCGCGGAACAGCCTGAGGGCAACGCCCACAACCAGCGCCACAATGCAGATAACCCATAGAGCGAAGAGCACCTTCGTGACGAGAGACACCGTTCCGAACGTGCTGACCATTTGCTGCATTTGAAGCAGCGAGGAGTCGGTTGCGCCGTACGAGCTGTAGAGCGAGACCTGTTGCGCGCCCGCATCGGCAATCGAGCCGACCGTATTTCCTAAGGTGAAGAGCTCCGGCATGGTCACGGAGGGACTCACCGATTGCACGATCGCGGTTTCCATTCCCGTAAAGCCGCCGGCACCCGATGCAGCAGCCGCGTTGAGAAACTTATTCACGAACGGGAAGCTAAACCAAGCCTGAAACATGAACACGAGGGCAAGCACGGCAGCAAAGATCATGACCGCCGAGCGCCTGCCCAGCGCCCTGCCCGCCTGCGCATGTGCGGTTGGGGCCGTCGGAAACGTTCTGGCGGCGCTGGGAGCGCTTTGCGTAGCAGGCGCCTGGGATGTTGGCACCTGGGCAGTAGACGCTTGGGCAGCAGGCATCTGAACGACCGGCGCCTGAGCTGTTGCCTGGGCGGCAGGCACCCGCAGCTCTCGTCCGCACACCGCACAAAACTTACTGCCTTCTGGCTGCTGGGAACCACAATGTGGGCAAAACATACCGACCCCTCCGCGCCCCTGCGCATAGTCCTCGTTACCGATATTATACGCGCTACAGGTCTCTGCCACCATCGTGCGACCTTAGCATCAGCGCCTGCGCGCACGTTCGTTCCACTTCTGGGAATATCTTTTCTTACGGCCCACCGGTAACGCCTCGCATATCACGAAAGTCGCAGGATTCGGCTCCGCTGGAAACGCTTGTCGGGCCTTACGCGAAATAGATGTTCCCAAAACTGAAACGAACAGTACTTCTTTCTCAAACGCGAGGGGCTGGCGACCCTCTTTGACACCAAGCGTGAAACCCGATCAACAAAGAGCGCGCCGCAGTCCATGAGCACGCAAGCTGAAGAACGACTGCGAAAGACCCCGTCCATAGCCCAAGCGCAGTTCTGCAGCAAAAGGGCCCCATGCGTCGCTCAATTGCCGTAGATGCGCTTGTACGTGGCAGTCCAAGCGCAGTTCCGCAGCAAAAGGGCCCCATGCGGGGCCCTCTTGCGAAAAACTATCCTGTCGCCGAACATAGGCGGGCTTCTGCAAGGGGAACCCCTTAGAAGGCAGCCTGCACAGCGTCGCCAAAGGTCTCGACCAGGTAATCCTTGAAGTCGTCGGTCTGCAGGGCCGCCACGAGCGCCACGATGCGCTCATCGTCCTCGAGCTCCGGCGTGGTCACGATCACGTTCGCGTACTCATCCTGAATGACAGCGGAGTTCGCATCTTCCTGGGCCACAGCGTCCTCGAGGGCAAGGCCCGCATCGATGGCATAGTTACCATTGATCACAGCAAAGTCCACGTCGTTCAGCGTGCGAGGCAGCGCCACCGCCTCCTGCTCGGAGAACTGCAAGTTCTTGGGGTTATCGACGATGTCGTTCGGCGTAGCGGTAATGCCGGCGTCATCGGCAAGCGTGATGAGCCCAAGATCCTGCAGAAGCAGCAGCGCGCGGCCCTCGTTGGTGGGGTCGTTGGGCACGCCAAAGATGGCTCCGTCGGCAACGCTCTCGATATCACTCGACTTTCCCGCGAACACGCCCATCGGCTCGAAGTGAATCTTGCCCACATTCACCAGATCGGTGCCATTCTCCTCGTTGTAGTTATTGAGGTAGTTGATGTGCTGGAAATAATTGGCGTCAATGGCACCGGAGGTGGTGTCCTTGTTGGGCTGGATGTAGTCCGTATACGACTTGACCTCGAGCTCGATGCCCTGCTCCGCGAGAATCGGCGCCGCGTAGTCGGTAAGGATCACGGCGTGCGGGCTCGGCGAAGCGCCCACGATGAGGGACTGGGTGGCGGCTGTGCCGGAGCCAGCCGCGGAACCGGCCTCGTTCGAACCGCCGCTGCAGGCAGCAAGCGAACCTACGGCAACGAGTCCAGCGGCGCCTGCAATGAACGAGCGACGGGAAATGGAAGCATTCTGGAAGTTCATAATCTTCTCCTTTACTAGTTGGTGAGTCGTTTGAGGCGTTTGGAACACGTCCCAAAATGACTCAAACAGCCTCGGTCAGTGTCAAATAGGAACTGTCCTTAATCTGATATCGCTATGCCTGCGTACGATGGTCGATCTTGCGCGCGATGAAATCGCATGCGCTCTGGATGAGCTGCACGATGATGATGAGCAGCACCACGGTCACAACCATCATCTCGTCCTCAAAGCGGTAGTACCCGTAACGAATGGCGATGTCACCCAGACCGCCGGCACCAACCGCGCCCGCGATAGCCGTATAGCCAAGCACGGCGATAAGCGTGATGGAAACGCCGCGCACGATCGACGGCAGCGCCTCGGGCAAGAGCGCCGAGACCACGATGCGGGGTATGCTCGCCCCGCATGCTTCGGCCGCCTCCACGCTCGCGCGCGGCACCTCGGCGAGCGACTGCTCGATCATGCGCGCCACGAAGGGGGCGGTGGACACCACGAGGGGCGGAATGACGCCGCGAACCCCCGACGTCGTGCCCACGAGCGCCGACGTTACCGGCATGAGCGAGATGAGCAGGATGATGAAAGGCAGCGAACGGCCGATGTTCACCACCCACCCCAGCACGGCGTTAAGCGCGCGCATGGGGCGCAGCGAACCCGGCGAGGTGAGATAGAGCACCACACCGAGCACCGTTCCTATCACATAGGCGATAGCGGTCGAAATAAAGAGCATGACGAGCGTATCGAACACGCCCTGGCCAAGCAGCTCGCCATACTGCCCAATGAATTCGGTCACGATGCTAGGCATCCCAATCAACCCTTTCGAGCAAAACCTGAGCGGCGTCGGACACGGGGTTAGCGAAGACCTCTCCCACGCTCCCCTGCTCCACCACGCGCCCGTGATCAAGCACGACCACGTTGCGGCAGATTTTCTCTACGACGCCCATGGAATGCGTGATAACGATGATGGTGACGCCCGTCGTGCGGTTGATATCGCGCAAGAGCTTGAGGATGGTGTTGGTGCTCGCCGGATCCAAGGCGCTCGTGGCCTCGTCGCAGAGGATGTACTCCGGATCGCACGCGAGCGCGCGGGCAATGGCCACGCGCTGCTGCTGGCCACCGGAAAGCTGGGACGGATACGACGATGCCTTCTCCTTGAGCCCAACCATATCGAGCAGTTCGAGCGCGCGCTCCCGATTCTCGGCCGTTACGCGCCCTGAGGCTGCACGGAACGGAAAGCAAACGTTATCGAGCACCGTTTTCTGCGCGAGGAGACCGAAGCTCTGGAAGATCATAGCCACGCGGCGACGATAGCTACGCAGCTCCTTGCCCGTAAGCCCGGTCACATCCTGGCCATCTACCACGATCTTGCCAGCGGTGGGGCGCTCAAGCAGGTTGATGCAGCGCACGAGCGTCGATTTTCCGGCGCCGCTCATGCCGATGATGCCCACGATGTCGCCATCTGCAATGGAAATGCTCACGTCGTCAAGCGCGTGCGCCGACGCGGCAGCACCATCGTAAGCCTTGGTGAGGTGTTGGATTTCGATCACGGGAACTCCGCTCGATGGATGGTTGAAAAAGAAGGCGGGCTATCCCCCGCCGGAGATAGCCTAACGAAGGCGCCCGGTCTCCGCATGCCCGCGACGATCGCGCGACATGACAAAGTGCCCGGGCGAGGGCATCTCCATGACCATCATCATCGTGATATGTGCGGCAACCGTAAACATGGTTGTTAGCCTACCAGCCTGCGGCGGGCATGGCAAGCGCGAAATGGTTCTGAAACGGACGAGGTGGGTCGAAAAGCCCAAGAGCTGACAGCGCGCCAAGCATGGCCCGCAGATGAATCGCAGACACCCGGTGTCTGCGATTCACAAAATGGTTCGCAGACACCGGGTGCCTGCGAACCACATCCAGTCGAGAACCGCCTGGCCGCGAAGCCGCAGCCCTGCGCCAACCTTACTCGGCCTCTTCGTCCTCGCGCTTAAGGTTGTCGATGAACTTCTTGCGGCTCGCCTCGTACTCCTCGCGCGTCACCACGTCCTCGATGCGCAGGTTGATACCCGCCACCTCGAGCCCTGTCATCTCGGCAAGGCGCTCGGTCACGCGGTTCTTCACATCCTCGAAGATATCCGGGGCATAGCAACCGTACTCGATGATCACCGAGATGTTGATGATCATGCGGTTGTCATCGGTGACCTCGACCGTCACGCCCTTGGTGAGGTTCTCGGCACCCAGCTGCTCCTGGAAGAAGTGGACGAGGTTGCCCTTCATGCCGAGCACGTGCGGCACCTCGCGCGTGGCCATGGCAACGATCTTCTCGATAACGCCGTTGGAATACGTGAGGGAATCATCGGTTTCGAAATCCTCATCGTCATAGGCGTCATCACCGGCATCGGTAAGCGCAGCCCCTTCCGTCGCGGCGCCATCGGCTGCATCTTCCGCCGCTTTGGGGGCGCCTGTCTCGGCCGCGCCCTCGCTCACGGCATCTTCCACCTTGATACCCTGATGCTCTTCCTGCTCCGCCACGGTCGGCGTCTTCGTCGTCGAATCGCTTGCTGCCATGGTATCCCCTTTCGAGTCCCAGATCGTCACGGTTTGCCGCTTGTACTACGAGCGGCGGTCGAACAGTCGGCCGAAGAAGTTCACCAGCCCGTTATCGCCATCGCGAATCTGGCCGAGCAATGCTCCCACCAGCACAAAGACCGCGATGACAATCGTGCTCCACAGGCCGATGGTAAGGATGAGCACCGCGAGCACAAGGCCAACGAAGGCGTAGCCGACGGTGAAGGGATGGTCTTCCGCGTAGGCCCACGCCGAAGCGCCAAGTCCCTGGATGAAGCCGACGGCATCCGCCAGATCGTCGCGCGTGATGCGCTCCTTGCGCGCCTTTTTGCGGGCATGGCGACGCTTGCGTCCGCGGCCCGTGGCAGCGCCCTCGGCGCTTGCAGCGTCCTCGGCATCTGCGCCCATGGCAGCCGGCCCCTCCGCCACGTTGCCTTGCTCTATGAGCAACTTGGGCGCGCCCGTCTTCTCGTTGCCCAAATCTGTCTTACTCACCGGAAACCTCCCTGGTCACCGTTGTGGTCTTACTCGGCAAGAACCGCACAAGCACGTTCACGCCCGTAGCCCCGAGCAGTTGCTCGCAAGCACCCTGAACGCGCTCCTCGATGCGGCGGCCAAGAGCCTCAAGCCCCGTATCGGTAAACGCGATCACCTCGAGCGTGACGCGCACTTGTGAATCGTTATGCCCCATAACGCGCGTGCGAACATCTTCAACCAAAATATCTTCAGCTTCTGCAGCTGCGCGGGCAGCCGAGGAAAGGGCCGCGAGGCGCACCTCGATATGGGGGTTGCCCGCAGGATGCACGCTCGAAGGCGGGCGCTGCTCGAGCAAGGCGAAAAGCGCGCTGAGCAGCACGCCCGCGCCTACAATCACCAAACTCACGATGAGCACGATGCGTCCAGCTGGATGGGCGAGCAGCGCATCGACGCGGCGGCTGATCAGCGAGGGGGCAAACTGTGCGCAGGCAAACCCGCCCACCACCACGATGGCGGCAGCGAGATACAGCACCGCGCCGAATTTTTTGAGCAGCCGCACGCACGTCTCCTCTCATCGGGGCCGCCGTGCATCGAGCCCGGCATCCCCGCTCGTTCGCCTTTCGTCTGATTATAAAGAAAGCCGGGCACGCGCACGTAGCGCAGACCCGGCTTAAGCGCTTTATCACATGAGACACGGAGCAGGCGCGTTGCCATGAGACAAATTAACCTGGCACGATTGTCTCGTTGGGTGCTACTCCTCTTCGAGAGCTGCGACGACCTCGTCGGTCATGTCCATCGTGTTGTACACGTCCTGGACGTCGTCGAGCTCCTCAAGACGATCGATGAGGCGCTGAACCTTCTTGGCGTCGGCAGGAGAGACCGCGGTGGGCGTGGTGGGAACCATGGTGAGCTCAGAGCCCTTGACCTCAATGCCCTGCCCCTCGATGCCCTTGGACACGGCCATGAGCTCGGTGGCGTTGGTCCACACGATCCACTCGTCGCCAGCGTCCTCGTAGTCCTCGCCGCCGGCCTCGGCCACGGCCATCATGAACTCGTCCTCATCGCCGGCAGCGCCGTTGGCCATGAGGTTCTCCTTCTTGTCGTTGGGGTCCACGATCTCCTTAGCAACGACGATCTGGCCCTTGCGCTCGAACTGGAAGGCAACGGAACCGGTGGTGCCCAGGCTGCCGCCGGAGTGAGAGAAGGCGGAGCGAACGTCGGCGGCGGTGCGGTTGCGGTTATCGGTGAGGCACTCAACGTAGACGGCAACGCCCGCGGGGCCATAGCCCTCGTAGACGATGTTCTCGTACACGGCCGCATCGGCACCGGCGCCGAAGGCCTTGTCGATGGCGCTCTTGATCTTGTCCTTGGGCATGGACTGCGCCTTGGCCTTGGCTACCGCCGCGGCAAGGGAGGCGTTGTTGTCCGGGTTGGGATCGTTGCCCAGGCGCGCCGCAACGGTGATGTTGCGGGAGAGCTTGGAGAAGAGTGCCGAACGCTTAGCGTCCTGCGCGCCCTTGCGGTGCTTGGTTGTTGCCCATTTTGAGTGTCCGGACATGCGAGACTCCTTCTATACGCTTCTGGCCGAGCGCGCCGAGACCATATCACCGGGAGCGCCAGCCCGTCTAACCATAAACGGCAATATGATATACCGACTTGCCCAGCTGGTACAGGGTTCACATGCGCGACAAAATGTGCGGCGCAACCGTCGCATACGGCAGCACGGCGCGCTTTGGGACCGGCGTGAGGTGGCGCGACGGGCGGCGGAACAACGCCCATCGCGCCGATGCCCCGCCTAGTTGGGCATAATCTGGTCGATCGTATCCGTCTTGGTGCTAATCGCCTTGCGGAAGCGCTCCTCAAAGAGTGGGTGCTTCTCCCAACGGTGGAGGTCCGTTGTGGCCTGGTGGGCGATGATCTGGTAGAACGGCAGCACATAGAGCGGCATCATGAGCGGCTCTTTGATTTCGAACGGCAGACGGATGGCATGGTCGTCATCCACGCGCTCGGAATTGGTAACGATAAACGCATGGTCCGTGACCGTGCGCGCAGCGAGATAGATATCCACGATGCGGTCTGCACCCTCAGTTAGGTGATCGACGCACACCACCGTGTAATTCGGCGTGAGCTGCAGGTTGGGGCCATGAATCCACTCCTCGCCCTCGTAGGCGAAGCTGGGGATCTGGATGGTCTCGCCAAACTTGAGCGCGCCTTCGCACGCGATGCCGTAGCCCTGGAGGAAACCACAGTGGTTGACCACGGTCATCGAGGTGAAGTCGGCCTTATGGCGCTTATACAGATCCCAAGTCTCCTGCTGCACGATCTCATGACGACGCGGGGCGTCTGCCATCTCGTTCAAAAGCTCGGTGCGCTGCTCGGGGGATACGATTCCCGTGCGCGCGCCCGCCTCGATGGCAAAGAGCATGAGGAACTGGGCAAGCGTGGCGACGCCCTTGGTCACGTAGCTCACGGTCTCCTCGCCCACACCGTAATCGACCACGAGGTCCGCATGGTCCTTAAAGTCCGAATCAACGTTGCCCGTAAGCCCGATGGCGGTGATGCCCAGCTTGCGGAGCTCGTCGAGGGCCTCGATGGAATTGGTGGAGCAACCGCTCTGCGAGATCACGAAGACGAAATCATCTTCGTGCAGGTCGTGTTCACCGTAGATGAAGGTAGCCGGCGAGACGATCTTCACCTCGCGCTGCAGGTACTTCATCATGAAATAACGAGCGCACTGCGATCCGTTCGAGCTTGAACCGCAGGCCACGATCCAGATGGAATGGCAGGGCTTTTGGGCGTACAAGTCGACCAGCTCGGCCGTAAGCTCCTCGGAGCGCTCGACGTTGAGCTTGAGCTGCGCCGGAGTCTGCTCTATGTACGTCAGCATCGTCGGCTTCTCGCTTGGGTTAGCCTGGCTCGCCATCGTTCCTCCCAACTCCACAGGCTCGGACCGAAGACACTTCGCCTTGGTTCCTGCCAATGATGATATGTCTTATGACATTATATTCTTGCTAACTAGAGCTGATGAGTTTCTCCTGCAAGCGGTACCGCCCGGACGGCAAAAGGCGGACAGCACGCTGATGCGCACTGCCCGCCCTCATCATCTTTGATACGTGAGGCATTTATCGCCGTTTACCTAGACCGGGCGCTCCGGCACCGCTGCCGCCGCTTGGCGCGACCCGGCACCTCGTCTACAGGCTCTCGATGACCTCAACGACCTTATTCACGTACTGCTCGCACAGCTCGATCGTCGGTGCCTCGACCATAACGCGGACCAAGGGCTCCGTGCCGCTCGCGCGGATGAGCGCACGGCCCTCGCCCTCGAGCGCGGCCTCGACATCAGCCGCGGCGGCCTTGACCGCCTCGTGCTCCATGACGGCGTGTTTGTCCTCGACCTTCACGTTCTTGAGCAGCTGGGGGTAAATCTTGAGCGGCTTGGCGAGCTCGGCCAAGCTCTTGCCAGTCTCTACGAGCGTCTGCATGATGCGCAGGCTCGTGTTGATGCCGTCGCCCGTGGCGCTGTACTCGGAGAAGATCACATGGCCGCTCTGCTCGCCACCGAGCGCGTAGCCATGCTCCTGCATGCAGGCGCTTACGTACTTATCACCCACATCGGTCTTCTCGTAACCGATGCCCAGCTTGTCGAGCGCCTTGAAGAGGCCGATGTTGCTCATGACGGTAGCCACGACCGTGTTGCCGCTGAGCTTGCCCTGCTTGGCAAGGTGCGCGCCGCACACGTACATAATGGTATCGCCGTCGCAGACGTTACCGTACTCGTCCACCGCGATGCAGCGGTCGGCGTCGCCGTCATAGGCGAATCCGATGTCGAGCCCCTCCTCGCGCACATACGCCTGCAAGCGCTCGATATGCGTGGAACCGCAGCCCATGTTGATGTTGAAGCCATCGGGCTCGTTGGAGATCACGTGGACATCGGCACCGAGCGCGGTGAACACACGCGGGGCGATAGGCGTGGAAGCGCCGTTGGCGCAGTCGATCGCCACGCGGAAACCCTCGAGCGAGCACGGCATGGACTCGATGAGCGACTTGATGTAGCGCGCGCGGCCCTCGACATAATCGACCGCACGGCCAATCTGCTCACCCGTAGCGAGCGGAATCTCGAACTCACCGTCGATATAGGCTTCTACCTGCTCGAGCACATCCGGGCTCATCTTGTAGCCACCCGAATCGATGAGCTTGATGCCGTTGTCGTGATACGGGTTATGGCTCGCCGTGATCATGATGCCGCAGTCGAAATCGCCGTGGCGCACCACGTAGCTTACCGACGGCGTGGTGGTCACGCGCAACACATACGCATCGGCACCGCTCGCCACAAGGCCCGCAACCAGCGCGTTCTCGTACATATAGCTGGAACGACGGGTATCCTTGCCAATGACCGCCTTGGTCTTGCGCCCCTGGCGGAGGCCGTAGTACCAGCCCACGAACTTGCCAATCATAAATGCATGGTCGACCGTGAGCTCCTCGTTGGCGCGCCCACGGAAGCCATCGGTACCGAAGTACTTCATATGTGCTCCCTCTAGATGGTTATCGGACGTGGGAAAGGCGCTACGAGAGATACCCCCGCGCATATGGTACCGATTGTTGGGTGCCTACGCACAAACATCCACCAATCGCGCATATTCATCCCGCCGCGCCGGCGGGCGCTCGCCACGCGTTCCCCATGCGGTTGCCCCGCACTCGCCACACGGCCGCGGCGCGCCTGGCGGGCGCTCGCCGCTCGGCCGCCACGCCGCCACCAGTACCTGAAGCGATGCCTTAAGCAACCAGAAAAGGTGTACACGAGCGCCCGGAACCTAGACCGAGGGGCCCACCCACCAGAAAAGGTGTACACGAGCGTCAAAATAGTGCCGAAAAACAGCGATTCGTGACGCTCATGTACACCTTTTGGTCGAGAAGAGGCTCTTTGGCTTATGCAGAACCTCACGATTGGGAAGAACCGTTTGCCCGGAGTGGCGCCCCTCAATTGAAAGAACCGTTTGCCCGGGGTGGCGCCTCTCGATTGAAAAGGACGGGGCAGCCCTATCCCGTGACGGTGTAATACCAGGTCACATGATCACCGTCACTTAGCTCGTACGACCCGGCGGACTGCATGACCACCTGTCCATTCACCATGTACTTCCAGCCCGAAACGCCCGGGTAGCGGCTATCGTTCTCGAACAAGCCGCCAATGCCTTCGACGTAGATGCCCATCGCCGTGCTCGACGAGATCACATCGGAGCGAAGCGCACACAGGGCATCGTAGGGCGTGGCCCCTTCCTTGAACGTAAAGGTGCCCGAGCCGCTCACCGAACCGTCTGCCGCGCTTGAATCGATCGACACCGAGACGGTAACGGTCTTCTGCTGGCTCTCTCCCTGGCTCGCCCCGCTTGATCCTCCATGCGATGACGAGCTATCGGAAGTGTCACGGTCTCCGCCGTTGGATGAGCTTTGGCCCGACGCACCCGAACCAGCAGGGTCATCCGATCGATCCGAAGCATCCGATGAAGGCGAATCGTCCTCGCCGCTCGGCGTGGCCGCCGGCTCATCGCCTTCGGCGGGAGCGTCCTCGGAAGTCGCTGCATCATCCTCAGCTGCACGGGACGCGGCGCTCCCCTGCACCGCGACTCCGCCGGGAGCAGGAGCGCCACCGTCCGTCGCGAGCGCGAACCCGCACACGGCGATAAGTGCCACGAAGCAAAGAGCGAGAACGGCAAGTACGACGCGCTGCCGCCCGCTCACGCGCGGAGCAGCCTTATGCGCCTCCTCCCGGGTTGGGGCTCCTTCCTGAGATGGGGCCACTTCCCGTGCTGGGGCCACTTCCCAGGTTGAAATCTCTTCTAGAGCTGGCACCTTCTCCCGAGTTGGGATAGCTTCCTGGGCTGGAGCCTTCTCCTGGACTGGAGCCCCTTCCTGGGCCGGCATCTCTTCCCGATGTCCTTGAACATCCCCTGTCTTGTGGTCGCTCATGTGGTCACACCCCTTCTGCGCTAGGAGCGCTTACGAACGATGGCGAGGTAGATGCCAATGGCAGCTAAACCGCAAACGCCAACGACGATGCCCGCGGCAGGCACCCAAGAGGGCAGGCCGCGCTCGGCTGCCGCATCAGAGGCAAGCGCGCTCGTCGCCCGGGCCGAAGCCGAAGCCTGCTCTTCGGCATCAGAACCATCGGCGGCAGCGCCCTCAAGCGTTTTGCCATCGGAGGTTGCAGCATCTCCATTGCTTGCAGCGAGAGGCTGGAGCGCAGGGGATACGGCCCCCGCGGGGCGCCGGCCCGCAGCTCCATCATCGCCGTTCTCGGAGACAGTACCAGTATTGCCCGGAACCTTATCGGACTCGTTCGGCTCCTTCTCTGGAGTATCGCCCCCATCGCCCAAAGAGGACGATGCGCCCTTGATGGCGAAGAGGTTGCCCGAATCGTTGATGTAGTAGAGCGTACCGTCGGAGCCGCAAACGACCGACGCCATGCAATAGTTCTGCTGGCCCTCAGCCGGCGTGTAGATCAACTCGGTCTGCTTATCGCCCACACGGTACCGGTACACGCCGCCGGGCGTGCTATTGCACGTGAAGTACACGTACGTGGAGCCCTCCTGCTGCGAAACAAGGGGGCTCGCCTGAACTGCAGCAGGCAGATAGCCATCCTCCGTAGAGATGATCCTGCACTCGATGGCGAGCGAGGCCTCATCGATCACCGCAATCGTTCCGTAGTAACTCGTGCTTCCCCAGGAGTTCGCATAGCTCTCAAGCGAGGCGCCGCCCACATATACCTTGCCACCGACCACCACCGGCGTAGAGGTTGAAGACGACCCGAACTTTACCGACCCCAGCTCAACGGCAACGCCCGTCCGGCTATCGACGGCGATCTTGTGCAGGCAGCCGTCTTTTGTCACCACGATAAAGGTGCCAGCGTCCGTTCCGTTCACCACTTGTGAGCGCGAACCGGCATCCAGGGCGAGCGTCGACGCCGTCTCCCCCGTCTCTCGGTTGAACACCGTCACGATACCTGCATCGTCTGCGATGACAGCCCATGAGCCCGAAACCGCCGCGCCGGCCCAATAGAACCCGCTCTGCGTGCTCTCGCGCTGCCACACGACGTCACCCGTCTTGATGTCGACGCACAGCAGGTAGCCGTTATAGGAGCTCGACCAACTGGCCGAGGCAGTCGAGAAGTAGAGGTAACCGCCCTCCACCGTGAGCGACCCCAATGCCTGCTGGTCTCCACCCTGCTCGTGCGCAGGCAAGGCATCGGTGTACCACACGGTGGTGAGCGTATCGGCGGTGAGGGCCTGCAAGCGACCGTTATGCACGGGCACGATGATGAGGCCGTCGACCATGACCATGCGAGCGATGGAATCGACCTTCTCGACAAGCGTCGCGCGGCCGAGTTCCTTCCCCGTGGCAGCGTCCATCATGATGAGCTGGCTGCCCGCGCAGATGTAGACCCTGCCGTGAGCCACGAGCGGATCGGAGACATTCGTCTGCCAGTCAGTTACATCCTTGATCTTCGAAACCCACGATTCTTCGGCATCGCCAGCGGGTGTCTCGGCCGTAGTGGGCCCTTGGCCGAAGCCATAGGCGCCCTCCCAATCGGGTTGCTCCGCATCGGGATCTGCCACCACGCCGTTTTCAGGGTATTCTGCACCATACGCCGCGTAATACCAGGCAATCGACATGCCGTCTTCAACGGCAACAGAGCTTGCGCCCGCATCCGAGGCCGCACCGTTGACCCAGAACTGCCAGTACGCACCCGTCGCCTCATCCCAGGCCAGCTCGCGCCCATCGGAAGAGGTCATGCTGTTGAGGTACCATCCGTACGTGGATTCCTCGGCATCGTAGGCAATGCCCGCAGCGTCGAGCATGCGCTCGGTCAGCTCTGCGGCGGTGGTGCCCTTCTCCACCGACAGAGAGTCGGTGGTCCATACCTCGGGGTTGCCCGAAGCATCGATGCCATACACCTCGAAGGTCGCCCGCACCATGGAAGGGAGCTCCCCCGTGGATCCGAAGACCAGGGCATACGAGGCCCCTTCGGTGGCAAGCACGCTGCTGGTACCCGTGGAGGCAGACGCGCCGTCCACCATGAACTGCCAATAGTTGCTCCCGTCGTAGCTCAGCGTGTTGCCGGCATCGAACGGCGAGGTAATGCTCTGGAAGTACAAACCGTACTCGCTCGGCGTCGCATCATAGGCGATGTTGTTCTCTTCGAGCGCCTGAACGAGGGCGTCTTCCGCAGTCTGCCCCTCATCGAGCGTGACCTCGTAGGGCGCGAGCCATTCCTCTGCATCGCCCAAGGCAGACATGCCATAGATGGACACGCTGACGGCCACCTGCTGGTCCTCGTCGTCCAAGGCGGCCGTCGAGCCTTTTTCGGCGGAACCTGCCGACTGGTTGTTCCCTTCGGTTTGGCCGGCAGCGGTGTCATCGGCGGAAGCTGTATTGTCGTCGGCCGCGTTGGCATTGGCATCGGCTGCTCCGGTGATGTTATCGGCAGACTCCGAGACATCCTGCTGGCCTTCGTCGGCCTGCGCATCGCTTGCCTGCTCGGCACCCGTCGCATCGTCGGCCTGTTCGACATTCGCCGCATCGGAAGAATCGCCCGAGCTGGCATCGCCGGAGCTGGCATGCGGTCCCTGGAGCTGAGCATTCGCAGCCGCAGCCGAGCTTGATTCTGCCGGCGCAACCTCGGCCCATGCAGCCGCGGGCACCTGCCCCCACACGAGCAGCACGGCCAGCGCGGCCGCTGCCGCACGACGCGCGATGCCCCGCATGGCGGGAGCGTCTCCCGAGCGCATGCGCTCTGGAATCGTATTGGACATCTTCAAAACCTCTCTATCCAGGACCCTGGCCGTATTGGGCCATGCGATGGAGAGGCGATCCGACTTGTCCGCGAGCGGCGATTCGCGCTGCGAGAGTTACGGTTACTGGTATAGCCGGGGACTTTCACCCCGATTCCCCTAGGCACCTGCGTGCCTGCGCAAAACGCGCCATCCATCAGGTCAGTTAAACAGATGTGCCTATTCTAGCCGTTCCAGAGGAAAAAGGGGCGGGCGTAGTGAGGGAAGGTGTGAAATGACAGCGCCAGCGATGGGCGGTGGCGCACCGACGAGCGCAAGCGATGGGGGCACACGCTAGCGAGCGTGAAGACGAAAAGCGGTGCCACGGCGGGCGCAAGCGATGGGGCAACGCGCTGCCGAACGCGACGGCAGACGACAGCGCGCCGACGGATGCAAACACAGGAAGCCGGCGCGCTTACATGCTTATATATAATCGCGCTGTGGGCGCTTGGCGTGCAGCGCATAGGCGATGAGCCCGATGCCGATGACGACGAGCGGCAAGCTCAGTAGCTGCCCCATGGTGATGACATCGCCCAAGATGTAGCCGAGCTGAGCGTCGGGCACGCGCACGAACTCGATGAGGAATCGTACGATCCCATAGCCCAAGATGAACGTACCCATAAACGTGCCCTGCGGAAGCGGCGGCTTGCGACGGCTCATGAGGTAGAGGACCACGAAGAGCACCACACCCTCGAGAAACGCCTCGTAGAGCTGGGAAGGATGACGCGCCACATCGCCCGCGGTGCCACCGAACACCACGCCCCAGGGCAGGTCGGTCGGTTTGCCCCAAAGCTCGCCGTTCACGAAGTTGGCACAACGCCCCAGGCAAAGCGCTATGGGCACGCCGATGACCGCAAGGTCTGCAATGGTCCACGCGGAGATGTGGTAGATGCGGCATACGATAGCGCCGCCCACAATTCCGCCCACGAGCCCACCGTGGAAGCTCATACCACCGTGGTTGGTCATGAAGATCTCGAGCGGGTGCGTCCAATAGAATCCGTCGCCATAAAAGATCACATAGAAGAGGCGCGCGCCGATGACGAGCCCGATCACCACGCCGAAAACGACCATCATGAGGTCGTCGACCGTGAGATTGAGCCCCCAACGACGCTGCGTGCGGTACATCACGATACCCGTGATGAGAGCGCCCACAACATACGCGACGCCGTACCAATAGATCGTGATCGGCCCGACCGAAAGGGCCACCGGGTCAAGGCTTTGATAGAGTTCCGTGAGCATACATTCCCTGCCATGTTGAAGCGGGACCGAACGAACCTATTACCCGCATGAGACAGTTGTGCCGGGTTAAACTGTCTCATGCCGACGCCGCTGTCACACGAATCGTTAGAACGGCGCGTACTCGTCGTACAGGCTCGAAAGCCCACCGTCGGCGTTGTCGTTTACGGCAACAACGCGCGTTACGCCGGGGACGTGCTCTTTGAGCACGCGCTCGATGCCCATCGAAAGGGTGAGCTGGCTCATGGGGCAGCCGGCGCAAGCGCCCTGCAGCTCCAGCGATACCACGCCGTCCTCATCGACACCCACATACTCCATATCGCCGCCATCGCCCTGAAGGTTCGGGCGAATTTGCTCAAGTACCTGCTTGAGCAGCTCTTCATTTACTGCCACAAGGGCTCCTTTCATGCCAATGCGAGCGCGCCGCTCGCAGATGCGTTCATGGTACTACAACGGTATACCCGCCTTCTCTTTCTTCCCTCGTTCTGGCTTACGGGCAGAAAATGTACGAAAAAGCCATCTGAGCAAGCTTCATCCGTAGATTTCCTGCCCGTAACCCTACGACCATGCACATGGGCGCACCGAGAGCATGACGACAACCTGCGAACATGGCGGCGATTGGCGCGAGCGGCGAACAGGCGGAAACCCTAGGAAAACGCTGATTATTAGGCAACGGAGCCATCCGTCCCGTCGAGGTTTCAACTTTTGGGCACTTCCCAACGCGGCGGGCGGGTACAAGCGAGCAGGGTGGAGGGAAAATCCCAGCTCAGAGGGCTGGCGCCCTCCCGGCAGCGGCGCGGCTACTCGGACCCTCCGCCCCGAAGTGCCCAAAAGTTGAAACCTCGACGGGACGGACGGCCCTGGTGCCCAATAATCAGCGTTTTCCTAGCTTGCAGGGAACAAAGGCGTCACGCAGGGCCCATCTACCCAGCAAGGCCTGCCGCGACGCTGGCGAACGCCACGATTACGCCCACGATGGACTCGCCACCGAGCACACCCGAAGCCACCACGGCGCCCGTCTCTTCCGCCGCGCCCTTCTCGATTCCGCGCGCAGCCACCACGCGGTCGAACACAACGCGGATCAGCGCGCCCACCGCAGTGGTAAGCGACATGTAGAACGGCAGGTACACGCCAAGTCCGAGCATCATAGCAGGGATGCCCGCGCAGTAGAGCACCGTGCCCGCAACGACGCCCACAACGAACGCGGGGACGCTCGGAATGCCCGAGACCATTGTCGCCACCACCTGTGCCTGAGCGGCCACGAAGAGATTGTCGCCACCGAACGCGTCGGTTCCGTATGCCGCTACGAGGGCAACGAGCACGGCAACGGCCACGACCGTGCCCAAAAGCGCACCGATAACCTGGCCGAGCCACAGGTCGCGCGGATTAGTGCCGATAATCTGGCCCGTCTTGAAATCGCTCATGACGTCGCCCGCAAGGCCGCAAGCCACGGCAATCACCCCGGCAACGAAGAAGAGCTGCACCTGGGTCACATCGGAAAAGGCCGCCACAAACAGTAGCACGATGAGCCCGAAGATCTCCATGGGGTCGATGCCGGACTGGCCGACCGATTGCGCACTCATGATGGCCGTCACAAATGAGAGCAGCACGATGGCCACGGAGACGAACGGGCCGAACGAGAGAGCGATGCAGCACACGAGCGCGGCCGCCGCCACGAACAGCGCGAGCAAGCCGGCATCGAAACGCGAGAAGTAGTCGGTGAGGCCGCCAAGCGAGGCGCGTGGCGCGGAGTGCTCGGGGGATTCATCAACGCGAGTTCCGCACGAGCCGGAGGCGCCAGCGGCGCCTCCACGCGAGCAGGACTGCCCGAGCGGGGAGGAATCCCCCGGGCACTCCGCGTTTCCGGCGCCCTCGCTACCCATCGCGTCCTCTCCACTTTCAGAAACAGAGAATGAGCTACGCCGAGCTCTCGCCCGTCGCACCAGCGGGAGCACGATATCGCGCAGCACGACACCGAATCCCGACCCCATCATGAGGCCCATGCCCAGGCTGCTCACGATGCCCTGCGCAGTTCCCAGATCCCACAACCCCGCTGCAGCGCCGCCCACGATGATGCCGAAGCTGCCCAGCACAGCGCCGACCATCCACCATGCAATCGAGCGGCCCCCAACAAGGAACCCGACCGAGAAGCGCATGGGCGAGGCCTGGATACCGAACGAAATTCCCGGGATGGGCAGCGTGGCCACCAGCGACGGTATAATGCCGAGCACATCGCGAAGGATCGCCCAGAGCCCGGCGAACGCCATCGACCCGAAGAGCTTGCGCCCCGTCGACCCGCCCGCCGTGCTGGCGAGCAAGGTCTCGGCCGCTGCCGTGCCGATGGGGTATTCCAAATCGGAATCTTCAACAAACCGTTTCCGGATGAGCGCCGTGCACACGAGGCCCAACAGCGTGCCCGCCAGCGCGACAGCAAGCATCTCCTGCCAAGACACCTCGTCCGCCAAACCAAGAATCCAGATACCGGGAATGGTGAACGCCAGGCCTCCCGCAACCATGGAGCCGGCAGACATGATGACCTGCGTGATATTCGCTTCATTGAGGCTTGTGTGGCCGAGCGCCCGCAAAAGCACGAGGGCCGTGATAGATGTGAAAATGGTTGGCCACGGCAACGCGCCCATCTTGAGCGCAGTATAAACAGACGAAGCCGTGATGATGACGCAGCCGATGCAGCCGATCAAAATGCCGGCAAAGCTCAGCTGCCCGCGCAGTGCGCGCGTGCGTGCTTGGTTCATGTTCGCTCCTTCGTATATCCGCTCCCCCGCTTGGGGAGTCGGGTTACGGCTCAAGCGCGTTCAGTATACGCTAAGGAATCGAGAATCGGAACCTGCCCGAGCATTGTTCCACTCGCAACATGCGACAATGGAGGCATCTATCGCGCAAAGGAGGACTCGTGGCTCACGTACTTGCCGCAGACATCGGAAACACCACCGCTCGATTTGGCCTGCTCGAAACGGTCGGAGCGGGTGCTGAGGGCGCCCCAAAGCTTCTCAGCGCATGCGAGGTCACCACGCGCCAGCCCATCACGGCAGACGAGGCGCGCATGCAGCTTGGGCAGATTTTCAGCGAGCTGACGGGCAAGGCGTCCTCGCGCGGAGGCGCGTGTCCTTCTCCCGAAGGCTCCATCCTCTCTTGCGTGGTTCCCACCCTCACCGACGCATGGCACCGAGCGCTTGCGGACACCGTTCCTGGCAGGCAGCTCGTGGTGGGACCCGGTTTGCGATCGGGCGTTAAGCTGCGGTTCAACGACCCTTCTGAAGTCGGGCCCGACCGCATCGCGGACGCCGTCGCGGCACGCGCCGCCTATGGAGCGCCCGTCGTGGTGGTGGACCTGGGAACCACCACGAACTTCGAGGCGATTGATGCCAGCGGCGCGTTCTGCGGGGGCATCATTGCTCCGGGCGTTGCGCTCGGGGCTCGGTCACTCGCCGAAGCCGCGGCGCGCCTGCCCATTATCGAGCTTCGTGCACCTGAGCGCGTGCTCGGGCGCTCTACGCGCGAAGCCATGCAGTCTGGCGTCGTGCTCGGAGAGGCGGCGCGCATCGACGGCTTGCTCGATGCGGTGCTTGCTGAGCTTTCGGACAACGACAAGCGTGCGCGCGCCAGGTCGGGCGAGGGCTCGGCTGCGCATGAAGACGAGCGCGACGAAGCCGATGCAGGCGCCGCCGCGCCGGCGGCCATTCCCGTTGTCATCACGGGAGAGAATGCCACCGCCATCGCTGCGCTCCTGCATCACCAGACGATCGTCGACGACGCCCTTACCCTTCGGGGGCTCGCCCTCATCTGGCAGGCTAATCAACGAGGATAACCGCTGGGCCAGCAGGGCACGGCGGGCCACGGAATGGCGTCGCGGACGCACAGCGCAGCAGAGCACGCTCGCCTGCCTGCACAGCGCCGACGCTGGCACACTCGCTTGCCTGCACGACCCCGAGACAGGCCCCTCCGCCGCCCGCCCCGCGCCGCCGCTGGCACATTTGCAACCCGCGCGGCCCCACGGGGAAACGCATCTCAGCGGAAGAGACGCGGCGCAGCCCCGCGACAGGCTCATTCGGCTCATTCGCTACCTAAATCAAGCTGCCACGCGCCGCTTAACAAACTTGCATGCCGTTTTACGCAATAAGACGAAGAAAAATGCTTCTTATTGCGTAAAACGGCATGCAAGTTTGCAACAGACGCTTCAACCACGTGCAAGTTTGCTAATGTGCGATAAAGAAGTAATAGAAGTGTAAAAAATTTTGCCGTTCCTATCCGGCA